>Ga0182030_10007286_pt1 | contig 23113 bp, 21 predicted proteins | sample 812S3MmetaG_FD_121299 | JGI IMG/M metagenome (GOLD analysis project Ga0182030, IMG submission 121299) | Permafrost microbial communities from Stordalen Mire, Sweden - 812S3M metaG (Illumina Assembly) | ecosystem: Environmental > Terrestrial > Soil > Wetlands > Permafrost | place: Sweden...
CGGCCGTGGGGAAATCCATGCGTGCCGCCGCTCGAATGACGTCGAGCTTGGACGCAACCTCGCGGCCAGGCTCGCTCCTGCGGGCCTGCACAAGTGCCTGCCGCACCCATTCGGCAATGGACAAGCGGCGCAAACGCGCCGCACGCTGGATGTCGCGATATTCGGAGTCCTGAACGATGACTTGCAGCCTCTTAGCCATAGGATGAGTGTAATTGACTCATTATGATGAGTCAATTTCTCCTTGCCGCGGGCGGTTTGCGGCCAATCCGGAGATGACAATTCGGCGGTCACTTTTCTATTACGTCAGTCTGACCATCGACCGAACACCAACGACGGAACAAATTGAGTTCAAGCTCGCCGGGCCGCAGGCACGCTGCGGTGCTATACTCCACCAGTTATGCAAGTATTCGTGATCCTTCCCGCGGCCGGGCTGGGAACCCGGATGGCCGGACCCCAGCCCAAGCAGTTTCTGGCGCTCGATGGAGTGCCGATCCTCGTCCACTCTCTGCGCGCCTTTGCGGCGGTAAAGCGGGTGACGGCGATCTATGTAGCCGTACGCAAGCCCGAGATGGAGCGCGTTCAGGCTCAGATTGCCGAGTACGGCTTTGCCGATCGTGTTCGCGTGGTGGAGGGCGGGGACAACCGCCAGGAATCGGTCTCCCACGCCCTGGCTGCCCTGCCCGCCGAAGACGACGACATTGTGCTGGTGCACGACGCGGTGCGGCCGTTGATCGATGCTGCGACAATCGACCGCACCATCGATGCGGTGGCGGAGTTCGGAGCGGCCATTGTGGGATTGCCGGCCGTGGACACCATCAAGCAGGTGGAGCGGACCGCCCACGGCGCGCTGATCACTTCGACCATTCCGCGCGAGTATGTGGTGCTGGCGCAGACGCCGCAGGGCTTTCGCTACGGACTCCTGCAGCAGGCCTTTGCCGAGGCCACGGCGGATGGCTTTGTGGGTACCGACGAAGCTTCAGTTGTGGAGCGGGCCGGAAATCCGGTAGCCGTCGTGCACGGTTCTCAGGTTAATCTGAAGATTACGCAGCAGGGCGATCTGGAACTGGCCGAGTTCTACCTGCGGCAGCGCGGACGGTGAGCGCAGTTCGACTCGATAATTGAAATTGCCCGCGGAGAGGGTCCGACGAAAGGCCCGGAGACCCAAAGAGACCATGGATACACGGATCGGATTTGGCTATGACTCGCACGCATTCAAGGCGGGTGTAACGCTGCGCATTGGCGGCCTGACCTTGGAGCATCCGGAGGGCCTGGCCGGCCACTCCGACGGCGACGTGCTGCTGCACGCCATTACCGACGCGCTGCTGGGCGCGGTGGCGGCCGGCGATATCGGCAGCTTTTTCCCGCCCGGCGATCCGCGCTGGAAAGACGCCGACTCGGCCATCTTCCTGAACCTGGCCATGGAAGAGTTGCAAAACGCCGGCTACCGCGTCGTGAACATCGATACGACTCTGATCCTGAACGCGCCCAAGATCGGGCCCGTCGCCGGGGAGATGCGCGCCAGGGTCGCAGACCTGCTGGGAATCGACATTGACCAGGTCAGCATCAAGGCCAAGACTCCGGAGGGCCTGAACCTGGACCAGGTCGCCCAGTGCCACGCCGTTGCGCTTATTGAGCGCGTGCAGGAGCCCGACGACCTGAGGAGCATGAGCGCGGTGATCGAAAGCCAGCGGCAGCTCGAGGACGTGGTCGAAGACCTGCTTAGCTCCGTGCACGGCGTGCCTAAGAAGCGCATCGCGCCGGTCTACGACACAGAGGACATCACGTAAAGGCCGTGGTCAGTTCTCAGTTGTTTCCTGGGAATCCCACGCCATCCTATCCAAGTCAAAGGTGTGGAACCTGGTAGCGCAGGATTTGCTCATCCACGCTGACCAGAGTCAATCCATCGAGTTGCGCTTGGGCTACGAGCAGACGGTCAAATGGATCGCGATGTAGCTGTGGAAGCGATCCGGCCCATTCCGCCTGCTCAACGGTAATTGGCATGGAGAGAAACTCGTGCTGCTCGATTGCTCTTGCTGCCGATCCTTGAAAGGTCAACTTCCCCGACGCCCGCTTGATGGCGATCTCCCAAACCGTCACCGCGCTCACAAAAACCTCGTTCGCTGGAGAGGCAATTGCGGAGCGAAAGGAAACTGGTAAGTGGGGGTCATTTGAATCCCACCACAGAAACGCATGTGTATCGAGCAGCAGCTTCATTTCCTACAGCCCGAAATCTTTCAGCACATCTTCCGGCAGCGGAGCGTCGAAGTCGTCCGCGATATATGTAATTCCCAGCAGATTCTGCCCGAACTTCCGCAAAGGCTTATTTTCAGGAGCCAGAGCAACGAGTTTCACCATCGGCTTGCCCGCCTTGGCGATCACGATCTCCTCGCCCTTGGCGGCCCTGTCGACCAAGCTGGAAAGCTGGGTCTTGGCTTCGTACAGATTCACCTGCACAGGCTGGCCGGACGCCTTCGCTGGCGGCGGGACTGGATTTGCGGCCATGGCGGCCCTCCGATGCTTGCAGCGCGGTGCCAATATGCCAGTTGGTCAAGCTGGTCAACCGCATCCCTATTCTGCTGCATTTTTGGGGGTTGGTCAAGTTGGTCAAGCCGAGTCAAGGGCCGCCACCGGGGCTGCCGTCTCTCCGGCCGGCGAGTTTTCTTTAACCCATTTGTTTTTTCCATTGCGGTTTCGCAGGTTTGGCATTACCTTTGCTCCGAGATTCCATCTCATTCCGGAGTGTTCTCTATGTACAGCCTCGCGCTCATTTTGCAAGACACGCCCGATCCAGCAATGGTCCAGAAAATTATGCTGACCATGCTTCCCGTCATGTTCTTGGCCATTCTGGTGGGCCTGGCCATCTTCATCATCCCCTTTTGGTTCATCTGCAAGAAGGCCGGCTTCTCGCCCTGGCTCTCGCTTTTGAATGTCATTCCAGTCGGCACCCTGGTTCTGCTTTACGTGCTCGCGTTTTCCGACTGGAAGGTAATGCCGGCGTCGCAGGCAGTCTGGCAGCCGCAGCCACCCTATCCGCCGCAGCCACCGTATCCTCCACAGCCACCCTACCCACCGCAGGGCTAAACGGTGGAATGCTCGTGAATTCCAGGTCTTCCGCCGCGGCGGAAGACCTGGGCGCCCGAACGGGGCTCGAATGCTAGCATCGTGAGAGGAAAGCAATTTACACGATGCCAGATTCAACTCCCGCCGCGGCAAAGACTCCCCGAGTCCGTTTTGCTCCTTCGCCCACCGGCTTTCTGCATGTCGGCAGCGCCCGCACGTTTATCTTCAATTGGCTCTACGCCCGCCACACCGGCGGCACCATGGTGCTGCGCCTGGACGATACCGATGTGGAGCGCAACACCGAGGCCAGCGTGCAGTCCATTTTCGAAGGGCTGCGCTGGCTGGGGCTCGACTGGGACGAAGAGTACAAGCAGTCGGAACGCCTTGCCCTGCACCGCCGGCAGGCCGAGGCAATCTTCGCCAAGGGCCTTGCTTACCGCGACTTCACCGCCGCCCACGCGGGCGATCCCGCCCCATCCGATGAAGACCAATCCTCCCGTCAGGGCGCCTGGCTGTTCAATCCCGGCATGCCCGAACTTTCTCGCGAAGAGAGCGACCACCGCGCCGCGGCGGGCGAGTCGTTCGCCCTCCGCTATCGCGTGCCGCGCGGCCAGGGCCGGACTCTGCGATTTGTCGACGCCGTTTACGGCGAACAGCAAAAGCTGGCCGACGAGGTGGAAGATTTCGCGCTTTTGCGGTCGGATGGAATGCCCACCTATCACCTGGCCTCCTGCGTCGACGACGCCGATCTGGGCATAAGCCACATCATCCGCGGTCAGGATCACCTAACCAACACCTTCAAGCACCTGCTCATCTTTGAAGCCCTGGGGGAGGCCCTCGGAGTTGACCCGCCCCAGTTCGCCCATCTTCCCCTGCTTGTAGCCCCCGATGGCGCCAAACTCTCCAAGCGCAAGCACGGCCCGGTCGTCAGCGTGACCACCTATCGCGATGCCGGCTTTCTGCCCCAGGCCTTCGTCAACTTCCTCTGCCTGCTGGGCTGGTCGCCAAAGAACGACCGCGAGTTCCTCACTCTCGCCGAGCTGACCGGTCTCTTCACTCTCGAAGGCGTCAACCGCTCCAACGCCGTCGTCAATTTCACGGAAGAAGACCCGTTCGACCCGAAGGCCGTCTGGCTGAATGCCGAGCACATCCGCGCCCTGCCGGTCGAGCAACTCAGCGCGTGCATTCGGCCCTTCCTGGAGCAGGCCGGCTTCAACCCCTCGCCCGAAAAATTGCTTTCCGTTACCCCGCTCATCCGCGAGCGCATCAAGCTCCTCCGCGAGGCCGCCTCCGCCGCCGACTTCTTCTTCCTGCCGCAACTCGCTCCCTATGACACAGCCGAGCTGATCCCAGCCAAGGGAGGCAACGCGGACATGGCCCTGCGCGTCCTGGAGCACGCCCAGGTAGTTCTAGCCACAACCGCTTTCGACCACGATTCACTCGACCATGCCCTTCGAGCCGCGGCCACGCACCTTGGTTTGAAGGCGGGGCAGGCCTTCCAGCCCATCCGCGTCGCCGTCTGCGGACGCAAGAACGCGCCGCCGCTCTTTGAAACCATGGTTGTCCTCGGCCGCGAGGTCTGCCTCGAACGAATCCACCAGGCAGAAGCCCGCCTGCAATCGGAGCCATCGTGAGCATTCCGGCGAAATGCCATCTCTGGCAGGCGGAGAAACTGACGATGAAGGATTTGCTTGAAGCTCTCACCGTCGTTGAGACGTTCCTGGATGAACCGCATCAAACCAGGGATCTCCGCAAGTGCAACTTCTGCGGGCAGCTCTACTTCCATGAATTCCTGGATTGGATCGACTGGGAAAAGGGCGATGACCCTCAGTGTCAGACCTTTATACCGGTCGAGTCGAAGGATGAGATTGGCCCGCTCCTGCTGAGCGACGAACTCGGCCTGCAGTCGTTCTCGCCGCGCCTGCTAGCCGACTACCCCAAGGAGGCAGAGCGGGATCGGATTCATTGGGTGCGCTGAGTTGCCGGCTGTCGTCATTCCCTGCGAGTTCAATGATCCCCCGCGCCGCTCTATTTGAGCACAGCCCTCGAATGGGATAATGAAGAGCAGCCATGACCGACTCGAATCCGGAAAGCCACGCCGCTCCAACTCAAAACGCCCCCACGCCCTCCAACTTCCTCCGCGACATCATCGCAGAAGATGTGCGCACCAAAAAGTTTGGCGACGCCCAAATCCAGACCCGCTTTCCGCCCGAGCCCAACGGCTACCTCCACATCGGCCACGCCAAAGCCATCTGCATCGACTTTGGCCTTGCGGACGAGTTTGGCGGCAAGACCAACCTCCGCTTCGACGACACGAACCCTGAGAAGGAAGAGCAGGAGTACGTCGATTCGATCCAGACGGACGTGCGCTGGCTGGGCTTCGATTGGGATCGGCTTTGCTACGCCTCCGACTACTTCGGCCAGCTCTACGAGTGGGCTCTGAAGCTGGTCAAGGAAGGCAAGGCCTACGTCGACGACCTCACGGCCGACGAAATCCGCCACCACCGAGGCACCCTCACCGAGCCCGGCAAGGACAGCCCTTATCGCAATCGCACGATCGACGAAAATCTGGACCTTTTTGTCCGCATGAAGAACGGCGAGTTCCCCGACGGCAGCCGCGTATTGAGAGCCAAGATCGACATGGCGTCACCCAACCTGAACATGCGCGATCCGGTCATGTACCGGATTCTCCATGCCTCGCACCAGCGCACCGGCGACCAGTGGTGCATCTACCCGATGTACGACTATGCGCATGGGCAGTCGGATTCGCTGGAGCGGGTTACCCACTCCATGTGCACGCTCGAGTTTGCCGACCACCAGCCGCTTTACCGCTGGTACATCGAGCAGCTCGGCATCTTCCCTTCGCAGCAGTTTGAATTCGACCGGCTCAACATCACCTACACCATGCTGAGCAAGCGCAAGCTCCTCCAGCTCGTGAAGGAGAATCGCGTCAGCGGTTGGGACGATCCCCGCATGCCCACTCTCTGCGGCATCCGCCGCCGCGGCTTCACTCCTGAAGCCATTCGCACCTTCGTCGCCCAGGCCGGCGTCTCGCGCACCAACGGCAGCACCGATATTGAAATGTTGGAACACTTCCAACGCGACGACCTCAACCACCGCGCCTCCCGAGCCATGGCCGTCCTGCATCCTCTCAAGCTGGTCATCGACAACTACCCGGCCGGCCAGAGTGAATTCGTCGAAGTCGCCAACAACCCCGAAGATCCCTCTGCCGGCACACGCCAGGTGCCTTTCTCCCGCGAACTCTATATCGAGCAGGACGACTTCCGCGAGACGCCTCCGCCAAAGTACTACCGCCTGTCTCCTGGAAAAGAAGTACGCCTGCGCAACGCCTACTTCGTCACCGCCCAGAGCGTGGTGAAGGACGCGGCGGGCAACATCGTCGAAGTGCACTGTACGTACGATCCGGCCAGCCGCGGCGGCAACTCTCCCGACGGCCGCAAGGTCAAGTCCACCATGCACTGGGTCTCAGCCGCCCACGCCATCGCCGCCGAGATCCGTCTCTACGGCAACCTCTTCGCCAAGCCCGATCCCTACGACCTCTTGGAAGGTCAGGACGTCCTCGACAATCTCAACCCCAACTCCGTCGAGATCCTCTTGGGCGCCAAGCTCGAGCCCTCTCTTGCCACCGCCAAACTGGAGGACCGCTTCCAATTCGAGCGCGTAGGCTACTTCTGCCTCGATCCCGACTCGACGCCCAACAATCTCGTCTTCAACCGCACCCTCCCGCTAAAAGACTCCTGGGCCAAAATCGAAAAGAAGGCTGGAGCCTAGCCCCGCCCGGCACCCGGCCTTTGAGGAACGGTTAGAAATGAACGGCGAATGCAGTCGATGCACGCGACCATTGACGGTCGAAAACGCCTCGAAGGTCGTTGCTAGAACCGGTATCGGTCGTTGTCGTTCATGTGAGAACGAACACACGAAAGGCAGATCGCGGACATTGGGCGGAAGATATACGCTTGGTCGTTCTCAAGCCAAATTCAACAAGCATAAGTGGGAATTGAGCTTCCAGCAATATGCAGCGATCGTGGCATCCGGAAGATGCTTCTACTGTGGCAATCCACTTCCGACGGCGGCAGCCGGATTGGACCGCAAAGAGAATGAGGACTACACATGGGATACCGTATTCCCATGCTGCGGAAAGCAGCCGAGGGCCTCAGGCCCAAGAGGCTGCAACGAAACGAAAAGCCACGAGATTGCGCCCATTCTTCTGTTCGTTCGTCGATGGTACGAGAAATCGGGAAAACTCCCGACGGAACAAGATTATTTGGATAGTGTTCGACAGTTTGAGGCGGAACGAGACACAGCGTTCGAAATTATCAGCAAGTTGGGAGCGGGAGAAGTCAAGAAATTGAAGAGGGCCAAATCAATCTCCGAAGGGTTGGCCACGTTGATGCGGGCCGCCCCAACTCCCACTTCTGAGACCTTGGGGTTATTGAACTCATAGGCAGGTTAAACGGAGAGCCACCCGCCGTCGGTCTTGGATTGAAAGTCTAAATCATTTTACATTATTCTGGATCATGTAGTATTATTCTCTATTAAGGAGAACGGCGCATGGCGACAAAGAAGGAACTCGTTCGGGAGATGCGACTCAACAAGAGGCTAACGCAGTCCGAAGTCGCAACGAAAATGAAAATCAGCCAGGGTTCATACTCTGCCATTGAGCGCGGACAGAAGCCGCGCGCCGTAGACGAAGCGCTGGCGACGATAAACCGAATGCGCACACGTACCGATCGAACCGATGGCGGAACAGAAAAGGCGGGTAAACTTAAGGGCTAGAATTCGGGCAGAAGTCGAATGAACATTGGGCGGCGCGACAGTGGCCCCCAATTAGAAGATGGGCAGGCGATGCGGTGCCAACAGGAGGAGTGATGACAAAGAAGACGGTTGAGTTTGACGCACACAGGAAGGTCAAGGTGCCGGTAGAGGTGGAATTTACAACAAAGTCCGGAAAGTCCGTGGATTTTGAAGCCCGCAAACCCGTAAAGAAGAAGGTCCATGTGAAATTTAGAGCGAAGTCCTCAGGCAGATAGGGCTGCCCACTTCTCGTGGATCGGATTGGCCATCAACTGGCGAAAATGACCCGTAGCCCGCTTTCTGCGCCCCGGAATTCCTGTCAGTCGGCAACTGGTAGGGCTTTCCCTTGCCCGAAGAACTCCCGCAGCTTCCCTGTCGAATACGGAGTCTGCCCCAGCGCTTCATCCATCCAGGCCGGTAGCTCCGAAACCAAGAAATTAATCTCGCGTCCCGGCCAAACCGGCGCAGCAGCCCTATCAAACCCGCGTCAACTGCGGCAGTGCGTCAAAGTGCGCATCGCGTGCGTACAGAGCCAGCGAGTGCTCTAGAACCAGCGCCGCAATCCACATGTCGTTCGTCGGGATGGGTGTCCCTTGCTTTCGTAATTGCCGGTATACGCTCGCATAGTGATGCGTCGTCTGTTCGCCACCGTATAGAATCCCGACGCCCGGCTTCATCAAGAACCGCCGCAACGCAGCCTCGTTGCGCGGCCCCTGAGTGCCGACTTCAAATCCGGCCCGCAGTTCGCCCAACACAATAAAGGGCAGCCAGACCTCATCGGCCGTCTCGACGGTTTCGACAACCGCGGCGTCACCCCGGCAGAGGTCCGTGTATCGATTCGTGTCTAGTGCAAGCCTCACCGAGACTTCCTCTTTCGTGACTGCCTCTGCGGCTTGGGCTGCCTCGGCCACATCTCCTCGTCGATGGTGTCTTGCGCGGCCAGGGCGCTCGAGAACACCGCGTCCTCTCGCCAGCTTCCCGCAAGGTCCCCGAGGTCCCGCTTCCGGCGTAGGCTCTCGCCCAACCCGGCGCCGTGCACAAGCGCCAGCACCGCTATTGTGTTGAGGCTCTTGCCCTGCCGGCGGGCGGCGTTGCGAAGGGCTGCATCCAGGTACTCCGGCACGTTGCGAATGGTGTACTGCATGCACTCATTGTAGGCATTGCAGGCAAACAATGCAAGCGAAGGTTGGCGAGACTCTTTGATCTAATCTACTGCCGGAAGGCCCGGCAACCACGTACATGATCGGCATCCACTATCCCCCGAAGTCGCGATCTGCTCCGGGTTGCATATCGGCTGGCAATTCCTTCTTGAGGCGATTGCCGTCCTTGTCGTAAAACCCCATGGCGATTAACCTATCAACCGACCGGCGAATGCGCTTTCCGCCCTCTTCGAGCACCCGATCCATCAACGCCCTATGCTCGGCCAGTTGTCCAAGGGAGTACGTCTTTTCCCCCGAGACCGCTTTGTGGGCCTCCACGGCGCTTTCGTCCGACTTCCGATTAACAGCTCCAGTGGCCATAATGCCCTCTTGTTCTCTGGATTCTAGCCCTCATGCGACGTGAAGGAAAGACTCGAAGCCGGCAGGTCCCAGCTATTTTCCGATTACATCGATAGCCACTGCAATGGTCCTGGGCGGCATGCATTCATTTTGGTCGCAGGCCTGGTAGCGGAGTTTTGCTTCAACCAGGTGATTGCCGGATAAGGCAACGATGCGCGTCTGGATGACGAATTCGCCGGTGTACACATTGAGCCTGGTCTTGGGGTCGAGCGGCAAGGTGATGTCGATTCCGGCCGGGTAACTCGCATCCTTCAACTGAACGCCCGCGCCTTCGGGAATTGAGAAGGTGGTGGGAATCAGTTCCTCTTGCCTCGGTGCGTGGGAGTTGATGTGCAGACCCTGCGCGATGCGGAAGTGGAGCGTGACCGGGCTCGGCTTGCCGGCGGGAACCGTGACCTGTTCGGGGAACAGGTATTGGACGGCGTCGCTCTTGACGATGGAACGGTTTGTGCCAAAGTTCTGACTGTAGGCTGTAAACGCGGACAGAGCGATGGCCGCGCAGGCCATTAACTTCATCGACATTTTTATCGCAGGCATTCTCATCCTCAATCCGTTGGACCGTTCGCGAACTCCGGCTATACAACTCAGATGCGCGCTCGACCTTCCCTCAGGGGCTAGAGCCCTCACCTCATTCTGCGGCGTTTGTGGCACGACTAGAGTCCAGCCCTTTCAAAGCCGGCGACACGCACACCCAGCTAGAAGCTAGTAGCTGCCTCTAATTCGCCAGCGCCTTCTGGATGTTGGCCTCGATGTCGCTCTCCGAGGTCAGGCCCATTTGCGCTGCGATGACGGTTCCTTTGCGGTCAACATAGAAGGAGGTCGGCATGGCGTCGAGGCCGCCGTATTCCTGGCTGAGGCTGTCGCCATCGACGAGAACCGGATACGGCACCTTCTCCTGCTCGACGAACTTGGCGATGGCGGCTTTCTGCTTTGTCCAGCCGGCTGTGTCGTCCTTCTTCAGGTCGTCGCCTTCGGTGGAGATGCCGAGAATCTCAAAGCCCTGCCCCGCATACTTGTCGCGCAGCTCGACGAGCCACGGAGTCTCGATCTTGCAGGGAGCGCACCAGGTGGCCCAGAAGTTGATGAGCACGGCCTTGCCTTTGTAGCTCGCGAGCGAGACCTTCTTGCCGCTCAGGTCTTCGAGAGCGAAGGCAGGCGCCGGCTTGCCCATGAACGGTGACTGATATTTAGGCATGCCGCCCGCGGGGTTGGGCACCAGCTCGCCTTTGGCGGCTGCGGCCAGCAGCTTCTCGGCGGCCTGCCGGCGATACTCCCAGTTGGCCCAGCCCGCCCATGCAAAGACGGCCAGGATACACAGAACTGCGAAAAGAACGATGGTGTTGCGCTTCAAGGGAATTGACCTCTCCGTATCCATTGTACGAGGCCCGGCGGGGGTTCGAAGCCGCCTGAGACGGTGGAGCGGGCCGATGGAATGGCACTAAACTGATAACATCAGAAGCCAATGAAGCGAGCTGAATCGAACGATCGCGAAGCAGGAGCGCTGCAACCGGCGGCATTGATCAGGACGGAGGCCGCGGCGCTGGAAGCCCTGGCCACGCGCCTGGAAGGGCCGATGGCCGAGCCCTTTGCGCGCGCCGTTGAGTTGATTCTCAACTGCGGCCAGGGCAACGGCCGCGTGGTCGTCACCGGCATGGGCAAGAGCGGCATCATCGCGCAGAAGATTGCGGCCACGCTCAGCTCGACCGGTTCGCCGGCGCTGTTTCTGCATCCGGCCGAGGCTGTGCACGGCGACCTGGGCGTGCTGATGCCGGGCGACGTGGTGGTGGCGCTGTCGGTGAGCGGCGAGACGGAGGAGATTCTGCGGCTGCTGGCGACGCTCAAGCGCAAGGGCGACGCGCTGGTGAGCTTCTGCTGCAATCTGAACTCGACGCTGGCCGCGGCGAGCGATGTGGCTCTGGATTGTAGCGTGGAGCGCGAGGCGTGCGGGCTGAATCTGGCGCCCACGGCCTCGACGACGGCGATGCTGGCGCTGGGCGATGCGCTCGCGATTGCGGTGAGTTTGCGCAAGGGATTCCGCGCGGAGGATTTCGCCGAGTTGCATCCCGGCGGCAAGCTGGGCAAGCGGCTGGCCAAGGTGCGCGACCTGATGCACACGGGAGACCAGGTGCCAGTGGTTGCGACGGCGACGCAGATGACCGATGTGATCTACGAGATGTCGTCGAAGAAGCTGGGGATGACGACGGTGCAGGAAGCGGGACGGCTGCGCGGGGTGATCAGCGACGGCGACCTGCGCAGGCTGCTGGAGCGCGAGGGCGGTGCGGCGCTGGGACGCAACGCGGGCGAGGCGATGAATGCGAAGCCGCAGACGATTGGCGCGGAGGAGTTGGCTGCGCGGGCGCTGGCTGTTCTGGAGGAGCGGAAGATTACTTCGCTGGTTGTGGTGGACGCAGAGCAGCGAGTCGAAGGCGTGCTGCACCTACACGATCTGTGGGGCGTGGAGCTGATTTAGGAGCATATAATAGTTCCCAGAATTGCAAGAGGATCGAGGAGAATCAATGCCCTTAGAACTCAAACGAATTCCCTACGGCAGTCTCAACGGTCGCCAGCAGGAGACTCATAACTTCCAGAAACTTTCAGCAGTTCTGGCAGATTTCGGCTATTTGACGATCCGACTTAGCGACGATTGGAACGGGGCAGATTTCATCGCGCAGCATTTCCGTACAAAGGCGTTCCTGAAGGTGCAGCTTAAAGGTCGATTGACATTCGACAAAAAATATCATGATAAAGACCTATACATCTGCTTCAGGGATGGCGATCACGGCCACTGGTATTTGTACAACCATCAAGAACTGCTGAAACAGGTTCTCCATAAGGGACTAATAAAGGGAACAAAGACTTGGCTTGAAGATAAGCCGTATCACTTCCCAAGTCTCTCAAAGGACTTGAAGGAACTGCTGGATCCCTATCGAATTCCAGACGTAGTCGCCTTGTAATATTCGAATCAGTTCGCGGGCGCTACCCGGATTCGCGGTATGATTTCAGCAGGAGTTGGCCCAATGACCACCCAAATCGTTCGCGTCGGAAACACCCTGACTGTCGAGATTCCGGAGGAACTTTTGGCGCAGGCCGCGCTGCCGGTGGGCGAGCCGGTGGAGTGGGTCGCGAACGGTGCAGGCAGCATCGCGCTGGTCAGTTCTTCCAAATCTCCGGCCCAGAAAGACCCAGCCGACATGACCCTCGAAGAGCTAATGGAAGGTTTGAACGACGGCGACAGCCTGGGAGAATACGATTGGGGACGCCCGCGCGGAGTGGAAGTTTGGTAAGCCCCTACGTGCCGGATTCGGGCGATCTGGTTTGGCTTGATTTCGATCCGCAAGCCGGACATGAGCAAGCCGGCTTCAGACCTGCCGTTATCCTTTCTTCAAAATACTTCAATCTAAAGTCCTCTTTAGCCTTTGCCTGCCCCATTTCCAGCAAGGTGAAGGGCTATCAATTCCAGGTGGTTCTGCCGCCTGGGCTGCCCGTGCGTGGAGTCGTTCTTTGCGAGCATATGCGAAGTCTCGATTGGCGTGTACGCAACGCCTCGTATCTCGGCCGGATGCCGGACGATGTACTGCTTCAGGTCAGGGGCGTAGTGCGGACGATCTCGGGAATTCCGAAGTAGCATCGGCGGCATCTTGCAATACCGAATTCGCCGCGCAGTCCCTGCTCCCCCCAAACATTTAGAATGAATCCTGTCGATAATTTGTGTTGCGTTCGCCGCCGCGGACGGGAAAGTTTGCGCGTCCTTTTATGCATCGTTGGTCGAAACTCTTTATTCCCACTCTTCGCGAGGCCCCGGCGGATGCCGAAGTGGCCAGCCACCGCTTTCTCGTTCGCTCCGGCTATATCCGGCAGCTCGGGGCGGGCATCTACAACTACCTCTTTCTCGGCCAGCGGTCGCTGAACAAGATCATCGGCATCGTGCGCGAGGAGATGGACCAAATCGCGCAGGAATTCTATTTGCCTGGTATTTTGCCGCGGGAGCCGTGGGAGCAGAGCGGGCGCTGGGCGGGCATGGGCGACAATATGTTCCGCCTCAAAGACCGCAAGGGCGCGGACCTCTGCCTGGGCATGACGCACGAAGAGATCATGACCACGATTGCGAAGAACGAGCTGCGCAGCTACAAGCAGTTGCCGCAGATCTGGTACCAAATTCAGACCAAGTTTCGCGACGAGCCGCGACCGAAGTCGGGATTGCTGCGCGTGCGGCAGTTCACGATGAAGGATAGCTACTCCTTCGACATCGATAAGGCCGGGCTGGATAAGAGCTTCGACCTGCACGATGCGATTTACCGCAAGATTTTCTCGCGGTGCGGACTGAAGTTTGTGGCCGTCGAAGCGGACTCGGGATCGATGGGCGGGTCGCAATCGCAGGAGTTCATGGTCTACACCGACGCGGGCGAGGACCTGATCGCAAGCTGCCCGGTGTGCGGGTATGCGGCGAATTTGGAAAAAGCGACTTCGCGTTTGGATTCGGTTGTTGAGATGGAGCCAACGGGCGATGGCACACCGGAACTGGTGTCGACGCCGAGTTGCGCTGCTATTTCGGACGTGGCCGAGTTCTTCAAGATTTCGCCGGCATCGGACATCAAGTGCGTTGCGTATATGGCTCGCAGAATCGGAGAGGCCGGGAAGCCGGACACATGGCACGGCGTGGCGGCCTTTTTGCGCGGCGACCACCAGGTGAACGAGACCAAGCTGCTCGGCTCCATCAAGGGCGTGGAACTGCGCACGATGCAGACCGAAGAGCTGACGCAGTACTTCAGTGGGCCAGCAGGATTTCTGGGGCCGGTTGGGCTGAAGCCCGATTCCGAGTCGCTTGCCGAAGGCTTGACAGTTATCGTGGACAAATCGCTTGAAGGCCGCAAGAACCTTGTGGCGGGCGCGAATAAGCTGGACTACCACCTGCGCAATGTTGTGCCGGGGCGCGATTTCTCGTGGACGCTGGCCGCCGATATCCGCAGCGTGAACGAGGGCGAGGGCTGCCCGAAGGATGGATGCGCGGGCAAGCTGGTGGTGGGCAAAGCGGTCGAGATCGGCCACATCTTCAAGCTCGGCTACAAATACTCCGAGAGCATGGGCGCGAAGGTGCTGGACGTGAACGGCAAGGAAGTGACGCCGATCATGGGCAGCTACGGCATCGGCATCGAACGCATTCTTACCGCGGCCATCGAGCAATCGAACGACAAGAACGGCTTCTGGCTGCCGGCTTCGATTGCTCCCTTCACCGTGGTGGTGACGGTGACGAACATAGGGGACGCTCTGCTGAAGGAGACCGGCGAAAAGCTGGCAGCCGAGCTCGAAGCCGCGGGACTCGATGTGCTTTTGGATGACAGGGACGAACGCGCCGGAGTCAAATTCAAGGATGCCGATCTTGTAGGCATTCCGTATCGTGTCAACGTAGGCAAGAAGGCCGTTGACGGCCTGGTGGAGCTGGTGACGCGGGCCACGGCAACCAGCGTGGATGTGAAGCTGGATGAAGCTGTGGCGCTGGTGAAAGAGCGCGTTCAAGAGGATGCTCTGTTGACAGGACTTGGAGAATAGGAACAGCTTCTAGCTTCCAGCTGCTAGCCTTTAGCTTTTGAAAGGCCGCTGGCAATTGCAGCTTGGGGCTGCAAACAAAGACTGTTCTGGCGGGTCAGAGCTATAAGCTGATAGCTAAAAGCTGAAAGCTGATTTAGAAGGAGCAGCGATGGCGTTGAAGATCAGGCTGGCAAAACCCAAGGGAAGACATCCCCTGTCCTCGCTGGCGCTGCGCACTGCACTGGCGGCGATTGCCGTTTGCGCGCTGGTGTTCGTCGCCGTCGGCGGCTATTACTACTTCAAGTACCAGGGCATTGTGGATACCCGGCTCAAGGAACCGCTGTTCGCGAACACCGCGAAGATCTTCGCCGCGCCGCGCGAGGTTCGTCCCGGACAGAAGTTCTCAATCCATCTGATCGCCAATGAACTGCGCGAGGCCGGTTACACGGCCGACGGCGCATCGCAGACCTCTCAACTGGGAACGTACAGGGAAGACGTGCAGGAAATCACGGTGCGCCCCGGTCCGCAGTCCTACCACTCACAGGATCCCGCGACCATTCATATCGCCGGCGGCGTGGTGAGTTCCATCGGCGACGATCACGGGCAGCCGCTTTCGAGCTACGAGCTGGAGCCGCAGCTCATCACCGGTCTGAGCGAGGATGCCAACCGCACCAAGCGCCGCCTGATCACCTACGACGAAATACCGCAAAGCCTTGTGCAGGCGGTGGTGGCCATCGAGGACCGCCGTTTCTTCGAGCATGGCGGCGTGGACTACATCCGGATTCTGGGCGCGTTGCGCAACGACTTGACCCCGGGGCGGCGATTTGTGGAGGGCGGCTCCACGCTCACCATGCAATTGGCGCGTGGCTTCTTCCTCAGCCCCGAGCGGCAGATCAAGCGCAAGCTCATCGAGATCCTCATCACCTTCCAACTCGAGCACCGTTTCACGAAGAAGCAGATCTTCGAGATGTATGCCAACCAGGTCCCCATGGGGCAACGCGGCAGCTTCTCCATCAATGGGTTCGGAGAAGCATCGCAGGCTTATTTTGGCAAAGACATGCGCCAACTCAGCCTGTCGGAGAGCGCCCTGCTGGCGGGCCTGATCCAAAGCCCCAGCCGGCTGAATCCCTTTCGCCATCCCGACCGGGCTATGGATCGCCGAACCATGGTGCTGGATGCGATGGTGGAGACCGGCGCGATTACGAAGGAGCAGGCAGAGGCCGCCAAGGCCGAGCCGCTGCATCTGGCGCAGGCCAGCGTGGACGAAGGCGAAGCGCCCTACTTTGTCGATCTGGTGCGCGACCAACTTGTGCAAAAGCTGGGTGATCGCGATTTCAACCGCGAAGGTCTGCGCATCTATAGCTCGCTCGATCCGGACCTGCAGCGAGCGGCGACGGTTGCGGTCAACTCCACCATTCACGTGGTGGACGAACAGGTAGACAGGCTGTATGCGCGCCGCAAAAAGCTGGGCCAGAGTTACATCTATCCTCAGGTGGCGCTGGTGGCTCTCAATCCGCATACCGGCCAGGTGCTGGCGCTGGTGGGCGGACGAAACTACGGCAACTCGCAGTTGAATCATGCGGTGGCCAAGCGGCCTACTGGCTCTATCTTCAAGCCATTCGTCTATGCCGCGGCCTTCAACACCTCCGTCGAAGGCACGCAACTGCCCGGCCAGGGGAAGCTCTTCTCCCAACTCACAATGCTCAACGACGAGCAGACCACATATGGACAAGGAACGCCTTACGAATACACGCCGCGAAACGACGGAGACCAGTACTACGGCCAGGTCACGGCGCGGTTCGCTTTGCAGAAGTCCCTCAACAACGCGACGATCAGCCTGGGCTCAATGGTGGGCTTCGACCGCGTGGCCGCGCTGGCGCGCGACGCAGGCGTCAAGAATGCGCGTGGAACTCCGTCGGTGGCCATTGGCTCCTACGACGCTACGCCGCTGGATATGGCCGGCGCTTACACCGTCTTCGCCAACAACGGAGTGCATCTCGATCCATGGATGCTGGCCAGCGTGCGCACGCCCACAGGCGATGTCATCACCGATTACACGCCAACTTCCAAACAGATTCTGGACCCGCGGGTGGCGTTCCTAACCACCGACATGCTGGAAAACGTGATCAACCATGGCACCGGAGCCGGCACGCGCACGCTCGGCTTCACCGCGCCGGCCGCCGGCAAGACCGGCACCGACCACGACGCATGGTTCGCCGGTTACACCTCTAATCTGCTCTGCATCGTGTGGGTCGGCAACGACGACTACACCGACGTCAAGATCCATGGCGCCGAGGCCGCCGCGCCTATCTGGGCCGAGTTCATGAAGAAGGCGGTGCTGCTGCCGCAGTACTCCGACACCAACCAATTCACGCCACCCGATGGCGTACAGCTTGTGAAGATCGATAAGGCGAGCAACCTGCTGAGCGACGAGACCTGCCCGGACAGTTTCGATGCCGCTTTCCTCGACGGAACCGCGCCCATCGTTACTTGCGACCACCCGGCGGACAAGCGCAATTTTCTGCAAAAGATATTTGGGCTGGGGAAGAGCGGAAACTGAATTCGGCGCAATTCATCCATCGATCACTGAACCATCGGGCATGGGCTGGCAGCGCTGGCACCAGAAGGTTACACGCGCGTCCGGTCCCTGGATGCGGCGCCGGATCGGCTCGCCGCAGCGGCGGCAGGGCTCGCCGTTGCGTCCATAGACCCACAAACTGGCGCCGGGATCCGATTCGTGAGTGGTGCGGCGCTTGCGGCCGCCATAGGTCACGATGGCGTCTCCGGAGTCTTCGAGCACATTGGCGGCAACGAGTCTTTGCGCGACGGCTATCGCGGCTCGCACTTGATCCTGGCTGAGCGCGCAGACTCTGCAAAATGGATTGATGCCGGTCACAAAACAAATCTCCGACTTGAAGACGTTGCCCACTCCGGCCAGCACTTCCTGGTGCAGCAGTACGTCGGCAATCTCTTCGCTGCCATGCGCCTGTACGCGGGCCGCGGCTTCCGCCGCATTGAACGCGGAACCGAGGACATCGATTTCGGGATTGGGGATTCTTCGGTCGCGGGCGAGCGATTGCTTGGTGTGCATCTCGGCTACCGGCACGCGAAAACCGACCGCAACATATTGACTGTTTTCGATCACGATGCGCATGTTGGTTCGCGGCTGCTGCCATCGCTCGCCATGGCGGTAGATGTGCCAACTGCCGCTCATGAGCATATGAGTAAGCAGCGTTCCGCCCCCTGAAAAATGGATCAGGAGCCATTTGCCGCGCGCTTCCACACTTTCGACAAGTTGGCCGGCGAGGGGCATGTCATCGTCGAAACGAGTGAGCATGGGATACGTTGAGCGGAAGACCGTGACCGGCTTGCCGGCGAGCGCGCGGCCGAGTGCGCGAGCGGTGCGGAAGATGGTGTCGCCTTCTGGCATTGCCTTCTACTGCACCTCGCCGGCACGAGGCTCGGGTGCGTGCTGGCCTATCGACAGCGGAATGCGGCGAAGGTGCATGCCTAAAGGGCCGGGATGGAAACCGGCGTCCATGAGGAAGCGGGCCATGGGGTGCGCGGCGACAGGCTGGCCATTGATGGTGGTGATGAGAACGCCCTGATGGCTGCTGGTGCGTATCTTCTCCTGACCGCGAGAGCAGAGAAAATGCGCGAGGCCCGAGGCAGTCTGCGAACGCTCCGGCTCCTCGGCGGGAAGAAAGACAAGGATGTTTGGATTGCCGCGCCGGAGCCACGCTACCAATCGTCCGTTGCGCAGAATCACCTCGGCATAGGCGGCGCGGGTGAGGATGCGCGGTGCGGACTCCGCATCTTCGTCGGCTACGGGAAGGTCGGGCCAGCGCAGGATCGAGCCGTAAGGGTTGGCTGGATCGGTGGCAGCCATCTGTACAAACTCGGGTCTCTCTTCAGGAGGTGCGGTGCGCAATTGGCGCAGCAAATCAATGGCGGCCGGAAGCGCGAACTGCGTTGCGCCAAGGCCGGCAACAAAATAGCCACGGCGAATCCGGCCGCTTTCTTCCAGAGCCTTGAGAACGTCGTAGACCGCGCTGAATCCGCCGAGGACGTTTTCCGCGGCGACGGATTCGCGCAGCAGGACGCCGTAGCGGTTGAGCAGTTGCAGGGCGAGGGCGTGGCTGGCTTCGGTGGTAGTGGGGTTTGCGCCGCTTTGGAAGGGCACGGCTTCAGCCGTGCCGCCAGGTGTTGCCAGAGAAATACTGGGCTTTAGCCCCTGAGGGAGCGTACCTTCTGCAGTTGACCTTCCCTCAGCGGCTAAAACCGATCTCATCCCGGCGCCATTCGTGGCACGACTGAAGTCGTGCCCTTTCAAATTAACGCGCAGGGGCAGGAGCGACCAGCGGCCTTGGGCGGTGGGTGGAGTGGTGCGGCGGGAACGGAAGACGGTCCCTGTTTGCAAACGGCGCGGAGTGCGCGCGCTCTCAGGCCGCGCGATGTAAGCACGCAGCGCATGGAGCGAATCGTTGGTGATGAGGCCGCGCCAGACGAGGCTCCACAAAGCTTCGATCATCTCGCCTGGATAGCCCCCGCCGGCGGCCTGATGCAGCGGGTCGAAAAAGCTGGCGCCGGTGGATTCGAGAACAGCGAGGAGCTTTTCTTCGCGCTCTGTAAGCGGCTCAAGAAGCGGACGCTGCTGCGCGAGCAGCGGTAGCTTGTCGGCAAGAAAAAGGGCAATGCGGCCATCGCGCTCGCCGATTGGCTCGACGCCGGCCCAGGCCACCTCACCGGCGGCAATGAGCGTATCGAGGCCGGTGCACGAGTAGTTCGCTATGCGCGCGGGAAGAATGGAAGACTCAACCAACGTTGCAGGCAGGGGCGCGCCTTGCAGGCTCTCGATGGCATCGAGAAGCGCGTCGAGACTTGCGTTGCCGGTGCGTCGCGGGGTGTAGACGCCCTGCCAGTGCGTAAGGAAGCGGGCCAGCGTGTGCTGTTCGACAGGCTCGACTTCACGGCGAAGTTTGGCGAGCGATTTGCGGCGAATCTGGCGCAGGATCTCCGCGTCGCACCACTCACGATGGAGTCCGCCGGGACGGAATCCGCCTTCGAGAACGCGGCCCTCGGCGGCAAGCTGGCGCAGTGCGTTCTCGACCGCGGCGACGTCCAGGGCAAACCGGTCCGCGGCCTCGCGCAGAGTGAAAGGCCCGTGGGTGCGGGCGTATCGGCGAATGAGTTCGAGAACGGGATGCGCCACAGACTCGAGCAGCGCCGCGGCAATGCCGGGCGGGAGCGGAATCCCAAGGCCGTCGCGGTAGCGCGCCGCATCTTCGGCGGCGACCAGGCGCCGTTCGCCGGCAATGCGCAACTCAAGAAGACGCCGCGAACGAAGAAGACGATCGACATGCGCAAGCAGATCGGGCGAAACCACGCGGCGCGCCAACTCTTCGCGGGATAGATCGCCGAGGCGCAGGCAGAGATCGTGAATGCTATCGGCGGAGTGCGCGCGATAGTTCTCGGCAAGGCACTGCGCCGCCTCTTCCACATTGGCAATGGCGTCGGCATCGAGGAGTTCGCGCAGATCGGCTTCGCCGAGCAGCTCGCGCAACTGATCCTGATCGATGGTAAGGGCCTGGGCGCGGCGCTCAGCGAGCGGAGCGTCGCCGTCGTAAAGAAAATTGGCCACATAGCTGAACAACAGCGATGCGGCGAAGGGCGAAGGCTTGCGCGTCTCGACAACATGAACGCGAAGCTTCCGCTCCTCAACTTCCTTCAATATCTCGACAAGGGAAGGCATGTCGAAGACATCGCGCAGACATTCGCGATAGGACTCGAGCAGCAACGGGAACGAGGGATAGCGCGATGCCACGCTAAGCAGATCGTACGACCGTTTGCGCAACTGCCAGAGCGGCGTTCGCGCATCGGCGCGGCGGCGCGGCAGCAGCAGCGCCCGGCCGGCGGCCTCGCGAAAACGGCCGGCGAAGAGAGCCGTCGAACCCAACTGGCGCAACACGAGCTGCATGGCCTCGGCAGACTCGACAAGGAACCAGTCGGAATCGGGCGGCTCGTCGGTGTCGGGAAAGCGCAGCACGAAGCCGTCGTCACTCCACAGCGTTTCTACTTCAGGACCGCCGGCGGCACGGATGCGCGCGCTCACCGCCATGGCCCAGGGGATGTGGATGCGGCTGCCGAAAGGTGTGAGCACGCAGACGCGCCAGTCGCCGAGTTCGTCGCGGCAGCGCTCGATGACGACAGTGCGGTCGTCGGGCACAGAGCCGGTCGCGGCTTCCTGGTCGGCGAGAAACTGCATCAGGTTTTCCGCGGCTCCGGGATCGAGATCGTGTTCGCCGACGAGGCGGTTCAGCGCGGCAGGTTTAGGCAGCCCGCGGAGTTCACGGACCAGCGCACCGATCCGGCGGCCGAATTCGAGCGGACGGCCTGGGCCGTCGCCCTTCCAGAAAGGCATTTTGCCGGGCTCGCCGGGGGCGGGCGTCACGAGAACGCGGTCGTGGGTGATCTCGACGATACGCCAGGTGGATGCGCCGAGGATGAAGGTCTCGCCGGGATGGCTTTCGAAGACCATCTCTTCGTCGAGTTCGCCTACGCGCACGGCCTTTCCTTCGCTGTAGGCGAGAAAGACGCCGTAAAGGCCGCGGTCGGGAATGGTGCCTGCGTTGAGAATGGCAAGGCGGGCCGCGCCGTCGCGTGCGGAAACGACATTGCGCAAGCGGTCCCAGGTGAGGCGGGGACGCAGTTCGGCGAATTCGTCGGATGGGTAACGGCCGCTGAGCAAATCGAGAACGCCTTCGAATGCTGCGCGCGTGAGTCCGCCGAAGGGAGCGGCACGGCGGACGAGATCGAAGAGAAAGTCCACGTTGACTTCGGGTTTCGGGGATTCGGGATCAGTTTGTAGGCGGCTCGGAGTGGTCAGCCGCGTGGATTCCCAGGTCTCAGAATCGAGGCCTGGAGCACCCGATTGAAGTTCGATGTCTCCCACCCTTTCCGTAGAAGGAAACGGAAAGGATGGGGCACGGAGCTTTTTTGCTACTGCGGCGCGTCTTCTAATCCCTATTCCCGTGCCCAGGGGGCCCCCACTGTTCCCTGTCTTCGACGGCGGGTGGGCGACGATGGCCACAAGCTGCTGTGCGAGGACGTCGAGCGGATTGCGCGGGAAGCGCGTGGACTCGATGTGTCCTTCGTGCATGGCGCGCGTTACGGCGGCGCATGCTACCAGGTCGGCGCGGTACTTGGGGAAGAGGATGCCCTCGCTGACCGCATCCACGTGGTGGCCGGCGCGGCCGATGCGCTGCATGCCGCTGGCCACCGAAGGTGGAGCTTCGATCTGGATGACAAGGTCTACGGCGCCCATGTCGATACCGAGTTCCAGAGTCGATGTGGCGCAAAGGGCGCGAATCTGACCGGCCTTCAACTGTTCCTCGATGATGGAGCGCTGAGCGGCGGCCAGCGAGCCGTGATGGGCGCGGGCAATAGGTTCGCCGGCGAGTTCGTTCAGCGCACCGGCAAGCCGCTCGGCCACCTGGCGGCTGTTGACAAAAAGGATCGTCGAGTTGCGTTCGCGAATGATCTCGAGCAGGCGGGGATGAATCGCGTTCCAGATTGACACGCGGCGCGGCATCTGCGAGGCGGGACCTGAGGGAATCTCCTCCTGCTCGCCGAGATGGGCCATGTCTTCGACTGGAACCTCGATGCGTAGCTTGAGCTGTTTTGGCGCGCCGGCATCGACGATGGTGACGGGGCGATAGCGGAGGGGAGCGGCGTCGGCCGCACCAGGGAACAGGGAACAGGGATCAGGGAATAGGTCGGAGGAGGACGCAGATTTTGTACCGATCTCATTGAGGTCTTTGCTTTCCCAGGTTTCTGACGTGAGAGCTGGGGCAACCGGATCTATTCCCTGTTCCCGTGCCCAGGGGGCTCCCACTATTCCCTGTACTTCCACGCCGCCGAGAAAGCGCGCTACTTCTTCGAGCGGCCGCTGCGTGGCGGAGAGGCCGATGCGCTGCAGTGGATGCCCGGTGAGGGCTTGCAGGCGCTCCAGCGAGAGTGCCAAATGAGCACCGCGCTTGGTGGGAACGAGCGCATGAATCTCGTCGACGATGACTGTGTCTACGGTGCGAAGGGCCTCCGATGCCTGCGAGGTGAGCAGCAGGTAAAGCGACTCCGGAGTGGTGATCAGAATC
>Ga0182030_10007287_pt1 | contig 23113 bp, 44 predicted proteins | sample 812S3MmetaG_FD_121299 | JGI IMG/M metagenome (GOLD analysis project Ga0182030, IMG submission 121299) | Permafrost microbial communities from Stordalen Mire, Sweden - 812S3M metaG (Illumina Assembly) | ecosystem: Environmental > Terrestrial > Soil > Wetlands > Permafrost | place: Sweden...
ACGAGGGAACAGTCGGACGCCATCCACAAGTTCGCTGAGAAGCTGGCTGAGGATCTGTTGGGTGGTGAGTATGAACTTAGTCAAGGCCGTAGTGATAAAGCGTGACACTGAGGACGGAGTCAGCTTCTTGCTGGACGAGGTGCCGATAGGGTTTGAGTACGAAGCCGATATAGACACCCTTACCGACTACAATTGGGGCGACACGAATACCGGAAAGGTTACCAGACGGCCGACCGTCGTTATATACGGTTCGGCTACAGGTCAAGGCTCTCGTATAGGGCCAATGCCCCTTGAACTGTTCAGATTGGAAGGGTTGTCAGTAGCATGAGAGGAGAAGGACAGACAAATGCACATGTGGATGAAAGTCGACGAGAAGTACAGCTTGAGACAGCACAGCTTTATCGGCTCGGATGTGTACCCAAGTGGACCGCTACCAAAGGGAGCTTTACCAATAGGTAAAGGACGGCTGGACTGGAACGCAGAGGAGCGTCGGACAGACCGTTATGGGTATGTCTTCCTGACAACGGATGGTGACGAATACATGGGCGTCGAGCCTATGCCTATAACCATACCCAAGAGATTCGTCGGTTGGCATGGCACCTTGGTAGCAAAGATAGTGGAAGTGCACAGATCCGACCATGCTGGCGATCTCTTCCATAAGGTGTTCGTGCGTATGCCAGAGGTTGGTATGAACATCCCGTTGGGTACCGGGACGTTGGATTACCTCGACGACAAGACCTCCGTGCCTCCGATAGTTACCATTGGCATCAAACCCGACGACGGGCGAGCTGAACAGTGGTTGAGCATACGTGCTTTGTATGACTCCCACATGCAAGGGATAGAGCTCTACTTCGTACCCACACCAGAATCATGAGGAGAACAATGACTCAAACCACTATCCACAAGCCTACCGGAGAGTTCAGAGAGCCGGCTCTTAGCTTCGAAGAACGTATGGAACGCAGACGTCAAGAAGAGTCTGCGAAGCCAGCTATAGAAGCAAGCACTGCAAGTAATCAGACTGGACCGCTACGCTGGCGTACTACGAGCGAACGTCCTGTAACTGGTGCAGTAACCAACGTTCTCTTCAGAACAACCTCCGGCGGCAAGATATTCGTGTTGTCAGGACTCATCTACGAAGATGGAGTACCCGCCATCTTCAATATAGCTACGAACAACTTCCTGGAGTACTCCTGGAAGACTCTAGACGGCTGGATACCCTGGAGCGATCTGCCCAAATAGCCAACATCAACCAGTAAGAGAGGATCCGGGCATGCAAGAAGACACAGGTGTAGGACCGCAGAGCGTAGAGGAGAACGAGCCTAAAGAAAGCATATGGGCCCGTATCAAGGAAGGCATCCTCGCCAAGTCCACGGAAGTTCCGCAGACCGTGGTCAACCATTACGTCGACAAGGAGATCGATTTCCGAGTAGCACGGACTATCTCCGCTATCGACGCCGCCCAAAGCCTGACCAACCTGATCAAGAAGATCAAGCCGGACCAGGAGAGCTTTGACGGGGATGGTAAGATAGCCAGCGCCACGTTCAGCAAAGCCAAGACCGAAGAGAAGAAGAAGCTCCGCGAGCGTCTGGAGAAGATAGAGGAAGCGCTGGCGGATGTGTTCAAGAAGAGCGACTTCGACCGTCTCAAGAAGCTCAATCTGGAGGAAGTCAATGTTCCAGCTAGAGGAAGTCACTCTGGAAGTTCAGCGCCGAGCGAATAGCAGCGATGAGGAGTTCATGCGACGTCTTATACGACGCATGGACTCCAGACCTGCCGCCATTGGATCCGAGCTAGTCAAGTGGTTCTTGAAGAACAAGGTCAGCTCTTTACCTAGGCTTCATAAACTCTGCCAAGATGTCCGTGATCCAAAGCTCCAGTCCCTGACAGCTATATATGCAGACCTAGTAATGCGTATGGGATACTACGCCGACGGATCCGGTGGACCAAAGCTACTAATAGATATGGAACCAGCCGAGATAGGAGATATATACGCCTCCCTGAAGGAAGTCGTACCCAAGCTGGAGCATGAGGTGAGGAGAGCGAGCTATTGGCTAATACACATCCGCTTCGATCCTAACTATCGGATGGTAACAAACAATGCAGTAACAACTTCCTCTGCAACTGTAACGCATTACCTGCCGTATGCATCCGGACACTGAAAGGGCATAACATCATTATGAGCTTGAGAATCATTGTGAAGGGACACACTTTCACCACAGGCCCAACACCAACTGTCTCTATTAACGGGGGCAGCTTCGTCGGTCCGGCCTATTGCACCTGCGGTGCCAAATCGCTAGTGCTAGACAACCAGAAACAACGTCGCGAGTGGCACAGTAGACACAAAGCAAGCGTGAAAGTCCAGCCAACCAAACTAGTACCAACCAGACATATACATGAGGTAGACTATGTTCAACTTGAGCCGGTTCGCTGAAATCGCAGCAGGAGTATTAGAAACCCCCGCTGCCAGGACTCCTGTATTACTCTTGGGCAAGACTACCTTCAAGGACAATGGGCAGCCTATAGTTGCTTTGCAGCAGAACCCAGCGAAGCCATCCAAGTGGGGCGCATTAGCAAGAGATGGGCACGACGTGGTTCAGTTTATCGACGGTACTACCAACAAACCACTAGGAGTGGCCGTCGACGGCAAAGTAACTCTGTATACGGACAAGCCTTGATGGCGAACGACCACAAAGGGGTAAACCATGCCAGACTTTGTCAATGAGTATCCCGGTCTGATCTTCCTAGCCATTGTCTTCCTACTGCTACTCTACGGTTGTAGCGGAGGAGTGAGCGCCTTCTATCGGTGGCGAGGCATTGACCTCCATGAGAAGAGAATGCAGCGCTGGTTGTTCTCTTTCATGGCAACCATGATAGTCATCGCATCAACGATCGCGATGGTATTCTCTGGGTTATTCGTGAACCTGTTGGGATTATTAGGCTTGTTTGCCCTGGCTTATGTGGTCGTCATGCTAATCATGGGGCTACTGACTGGAGTACGCAATACCTTACGGGGGAAATGAAAGGGAATTACGTACTTAACTCCCGAGTCCAGAAAAGCGAGGAAAGAGGTAAGTAATGACTGACCGGACGATGCTGAATAGTTATCCCGGAGATTGGAAATGCACCAGGTGCGCGCACAAAAACTGCTTCCACCACGATGTTAGTGGACGATGCACTATAGCTGGATGTGCATGTCGTGCTTTTAGCCCCATACCAATTGTTTCGGAGAATACAAACTCAGACAAACACCACATTGCGGCTAAAAGGGACTCAAGTATATAAGTCCCAAATGAAATGGGATTGGGTACAAGTGGATGGGTAACCATAGCAATCTTCGTATGTTGCTACTATGCCTTCCTCCTTGTATACGCGCTCTATCATCGAAAGAAGCAAATGACTTCCCAGAACTCCGCGCTGGGTAAACCAATAACCCACAGCAGACGGATACGTATCCGTCAAGGAGATTCCCATGGGCGGCGGTGCATACAAGGAAGAAACCTATGAACAGGAGAAGTCTGTTCGGAAGCTCAACAACATAAGTGACTTCGCCTACTCTGATTCCAACCCCGATCGGATCCATCCCGATTTGGATCCTGTCCGGATCAATGGCAAGGTGGCCGGCAGGTATGAGAGCAGGGACAGTGTGGAACATCCCAATTCCACCCCGGTGGTCATCAGCTTCGATGTCACCGGATCGAACGTCGATCGTGCTCGGATCGTTCAGCAGAAACTGACCAAACTGATGAACGGGTTGAAGGGAGCTATTCCTGATCCCCAGGTAGCAGTTTGGGCCAACGATGATTGGCTAGCGGACAAGGCCCGGAGAGTACGCGGAGCTCTGCAGATGTCAGAGTTCGAGTCGGACAATCGGGTCGACGAGTGGCTGCGCAAGATCATGTTGGTAGGAGACGGAGGCGGTAACGGACGTGAATCCTACGACTTGGTCCTCTACGCAGCCGCCAGGAAGACGGTCCTCGATTGCGTGGAGAAGAGGGGCCGTAAGGGATACTTATTCGTATACGCAGATGAAAACCTGCCTGACTACGCCACGAAGGATCAGATCAAGGATGTGTTCGGCGATGCATTGCCGGCAGAAAGGATCAGCATCCAGAGTCTGATCGCGGAAGCAAGGGAGTTCTACAACATCTACTGGCTCTGGCCACAGGGTGGACAAATACAAGCTAGAGATAAAGCTGTTCAGCTGCTCGGCAAGGAGTACGTTGTGGAAATGGAAAGTCCCGACGATATAGTCGAGACGATAATATCCAGAGTGCAGATCGACGCCGAGAAGGAAGCGGCGTTGACCTCCGCCATGACGGTATCGGCGGACTAAGTCCCCAAGTCAGTCCGCTGACCATGATTGGGCGGACCCTCAGCCGCCCAATCGTGCTTATCAACCAGAAGTAGTACTGGAGAGAACCATGATGATAACGCATACACTGAACGATCTTCAGTCCGTGCACGGCAGCGAATACCACATCAGTAAGACAGTCAACAACGCAGTTGCTAGGAGCAGCGGGAGCCTGTAACACCATGATTACCATTAAGCTGAGTGAGGATGACCTCAGCACACTCATGCTAGCCTTGGGATACCAGATAGGTACAGCGTCGCGAGACGAGGACCAATGGGCAGTAGATATGATACTTAGAATCACTAACGTTATAGGCTCTCAACTGCCCAACTACATTCCCTATAGTAAGGAGAAGACCAAGATCATACTGATGAACCTGGAGCGGCCAGAAGGAAGGATCTGAATGCTACCGAGAAGATCAAGTTCCCTACTGCATAAAGGCGATGTGTTCCTCATTGAAGTAGGACAGAAACTGTATGTAAAGGCACACGGACTGTCAAGTGAGGAAGTCTCCTGTGGAGAAGCAACCTGTCATCAGGAATACAGGAGGGACATGATAGTCGTGGAGGGAAAGAAGTACTACTCCGAGTCGAAGCTGGTGACTATTCAACATGTAGTACCACCACCTGGAGAGTACAAGGTATTAAGCGTATCTTTCGGCGGTGGCGGCCATGGCGGCGGAATGAACGGAGCTGACGACTATCCAGACGGTCACAGGGTAGAGGCCAAGCTAAGAAGCGGAAAGGGCCCGATTGTGTCATTCTACCAATCAGGCTGCTTCACAGCCATGCTTGAGAAACCCAAGGTTATATCGAGGGCATAGATATGAAGGACATCTACCAAAAGCCAGAAGTCAAGGACTTCCTGGACCAGTTCGATAGGAATGGTCTACCCAAGATCATCAGTTCAGCAATGGTCATAGCTATAAACGATGGTAGACCAGATCCGAAGATGTGCCTGGAGATAGGAGCTGCAGTGCTTCTTGACAAGCCCATCGTCATTACGGCTATGCGTGGTAAGCCAGTACCAAAGAACCTGCAGCTAGTAGCAACCAGGATCATCGAGATAGAAAACCCAAGCGAGATCAGCGAGTCTGAAAAGGCTCTCATAGAGGATGCTATATACGAAGTCATGAGCAGTATCGAGAAGGCCAAGGAAGCAGTCATTCTGGCCATTGCACACCTAGCCATCGAACGTCCAGGATGGGACGATATGCTCGGCCGCATTGCCGACAATCTGTACGGCAAGAAGCTGTACGAAGAGTTCAAGGAGATGGCTACAACTGCTAGGAAACTAGATGCTGAAAGGCTCACTTCCAGTGAGATTCTTACTCTCGAAGGTGTTGTCAAAGAGATGGAAGCTTACTTCGATGCAGGTAACGGCAATCCAATCCTACGGGGACCTATGGCCTTACACATAGTGACCAAGAAGGACGTTCCTTTGGCAGTACTTGAGTCACTTAAGCTGGAACGTATTACAGCGTGGAAGAGGAGAAGCTAGTCATGGAATCACAATTACCAGTCTGCGACTTCTGCAACTCACCGGATGCGCCTAGGTGGTATCCATGCAAGAGTTTCGTATCGGAGTCGGCCGATGCAGGAGGTCCAATCAAAGGCTGGGATCTATTCCTGAATAGCATAAGGGACTGGGCTGCCTGCACGAAGTGCGCCGAGCTCATCGATGCTGGGGACATTGAAGGACTGCTTGCTTATGTAATCAAAGCCTACAGACTCGAAGGATATATAGTTCCAAAGCCGCTGGCCGATCATCTACGTCACACTTATGGGTTATTCTTCAAGAACAGGATCCCAGAGAGTGAGGTCAAGCCAGATGCCTAAAGTAGAGTTCATCCTGATCTGCTCAGCTGTCTGCTTCACCGTATGCGTAATAGAACACTACCTAAAGAGACTGGTCGCATACGTGACACGCAGGTACCTTTACAAGGAGAACCAACATGGGCTATACCCTCCGACCGACGAATGAATCAGTAGTACCCTACCAGTTTGGAGCCTTCTCCTTCCCCATCCTGCTAGAAGCATGCGGATACCTGTTTGGCTGTATCCACAGTGGCCCACGATGGAGATGCTTGGGCTCGGACGCAGACGAGAGACTGTGGGGAGACCACCCAGATGGATCAGACACGCCGTATCCAGCCATTCTTGGCGGTGGATTCTATGTCACCAACGATGAAGCTCTGATCATGGCACGTATAGCAGGCAACTTCGCGGCTATGCAGCGAATACTACCTGAAGAGAACCGCTCCAAGGGAATACGTGGCCAGGTAAGCTTCAAGAAGCAAGACATGCTGGAGCTAGTGTCTAGAGCCATGTACAACACTGAACCAGGTCCCTGGCCAGAGAAGATACGGGACGACTTCACGGAGAAGATCGAACGATTCGCGGCTTGGGCACTGACCTCTGGTGGATTCATGATCGAGTTCGAGATGACCGTGGGCGTAGAGGAAGAAGACGGAACGGTAACACACCACAAGGTTAGCAAGTAACCTTCCCCTGCGCGCGAAGAGACTGCTTTATATAATATGCGATGATTACAGCCATGAGACACAGCTTGCTTGTAGAGATACCAACGGTGATCGTCCTCTGCGCTTCGGTCATTACGCTACTTTGGATACTGTTCATGGTGTTGGTACCGGTGAAGATGCAGAACCGGTTATCCAAATACATTAAGGGTCTATAGCATGGAGATGGAGGAAAGGGAAGTGCGCCAAATAGTGATTATAGCTGGGTTGCAGTTTGGGGACGAAGCGAAAGGCGCGACGACCGATTGGGCAGCACGATTCTACAACGCGTCCCTAGTCGTCCGCTACAACGGTGGGCCGCAGAACTCGCATAACGTCACTTTGCCAAATGGTCGACATCATACATTCCGTCAGTTCGGTTCAGCGACATTCATACCTGGAGTACGCACTCATCTATCTGAACATGTCTTGATCAATCCAGTCGCAATGATGCTAGAGAACTTGCAGCTCGAAAGGGTAGGAGTTAAGGACGCGTTCAGCAGGCTGACGATCGATGCAAATGCAGTAGTCATAACTCCTTATCAGAGAGCGGCCAATATACTTACTGAGATGGCCCGGGGCCAGCATGCTCATGGTACTTGTGGCGTCGGATTGGGACAAGCCAGAGCGGATTCGATCAAGCACTCGGACTATATCCTGAGAGCCCATCATCTGAAGAGCAAAGACGAAACCATGAAGAGACTGAAGTTCATCGAGGAGCTTCATACACCCAGGATAAGCGCTGCCCGACACCTTATAGCCCATAAGACCGGCGAGAGAGCCAGCGAGGATCCAGTCGTCAAGGAAGCTATATCATGGTTCAACGGCGGGGACAGTCGCGAGTACCTATGGTCCCAATACGAGAACTTCCCATTGCATGTCATTCTGCCCAACGAGAAGTGGACTCTTAGAGACATCCTATTGAGGATGGACGAGATAGTCATCTTCGAGGGATCTCAAGGGGTCCTATTGGATGAAGACAACCAAGACTTCTATCCCCATGTAACCTATACCGACACTACATATAGGAACGCAATAGACCTGATCGGCAAAGCTACGGCTGGGCGATCAGCAGCTACTATACCAACGATCACTGCATTCGGCTGCCTGCGACCATACGCTACCAGGCACGGAGCAGGTCCTTTGCCTAGAGAGGACAAGAGTGTGAACCTGACTCAAGATCTGAGAGAAGCAACCAAGCTGACTGAGCACAACGAAGCCAACCGTTTCCAAGGGTCCTTTCGGTACGCCTACCTAGACCTGGTGTGGGTCAAGAGAGCCATAAACTACATGGGCGCGTTTGGTGGGGTAGATCAGATTGCCATGAGTTGTATGGACCACTTGTTTCACACTGAGGCAGGATACTTCGATCTGAACGGCAAGTTCCACGAATCACCAAGTTACAACCCGAGTAAGCAGGACGAGTTCGCCGACGCTATACAAAAGCTGATCGGAGTACCGATAAGCGTCTTAGGGTACGGCCCTGCCTATACCCACAGATTCCTCCGTCTGACTAACTAACCATCAACCACAACCAGAGAGGGTAACATGTCCGATCAAACCGATATCACCGTACTAGCCGAGCAGATAACTGCTGATAGCTTGGCAAAGTGGACCGACAACAAACGCAAGGACTTCGTGGCCACATTCGACGCCAGAGTCAGAGTGTCAAGGTACATTCTCCTGAAGACCGCCGACTATGTGATGGAGAAGGCCAAGACGAAGCACTTCATCTCCGAGAAGCATATCGGCGAGATGGTCGGCAGAGTAACTGGATACAGGGACTACGAAACGCACTACCGAAAAGCTACAGTTGGACAGAACAGTATGTTCGACACGTCGGGTTTGTATGATCGCGTTAAGGATGACACAGGCAACTATATCCGACAGGGTGGTCCCTACCTAGTTGGTGGCCGTTCACTGCCGGAGCTGAACGCGATAGCCGAGCAACGTGCCGAAGAGATCGTCGAGCAACTTCCCACGCTGACCGACGCCGTGCGCATTATCGACCCCAATGTAGCCAACATGATCAGCGAAAGAGCCCACACACTGGAGGAGGGTAAGGCCCTCCTCGAGCAGTCGAAGGAGATCTCCGGCGAACTGGATATGGCTGACATGGACCAGAGCATGACCATCACAGCCTTCCGGGGGATGATCAAGAAGAGGGACAAGGAGCGGAGGGATCTACTAGACCGGATGAATGAGCTCGGTGCCGAAGGCATACGGCTGAACGACAAGATCAACAAGTTCCTGTACGACGGGCTGCCAGGCCTATCTGAGGCAGTCATCAAGGTCATCACTGACTTCGTCGAGCGCGCTACTGCTTTGGCAGGCTTCGGCCGACGGGTTACGGAACAAGTCATGTTCGGAGACTCAGCAGCTGCAATGGAGATGCTGAAGAGCTTTGAGAAGGACGAGGTCAAGGTGTCGTCCGAGATCAAGTCGCAGTTCGACGAGGCTTTGGAGAAGCTGAAGCTATCCGCGAAGAAGGTGGGTAGCAAACCTGAGGGCGGGAAGCTCGGAGCCGGCAAGAAATGAGCCCGACGGTAGACTTCGACAACAGAACCGTAGACCTTGACGAAGAGCCAAATACAACAGACGTCAAGGTCTACGTGGTAGAGGGCGACAGGATCATTCTGCCGGCTCGTGATCTATCAGGCCAATTCACTAACTTCGTTAGAGTTATGGACCCAACATGGCATAGCAGTCACTATAGAGACTGCTCGTCAGATACACACTCCTCCGTAACAAGCAAGGCCTACAACTCAAAGTTCAAGGTCCGCAAACGTAAGGGGCAGTACTCATTCTCTATCAGCGATAGCGAAGGCATGAGCGATTGGCCTGATGCCATAGGCAACAACGGGATAGTCGTGTGCAGAGAGATCAAGAAGGTAGGTAACAAGTGAAATGGTACGAAGGACAGGCTTCCGACGGTCGAGTGTGGCTCCTCGACCATATCGTCCGTGTGTACACAGGCACATCTAACAAGATTGAGTCTGAGCGTATCCTCCAACTTGCCCCATCGCTGAAGCTTGTAAACCACTCCCCTGATGGTTTCAACTGGGGCTATAGTGGCTCCGGTCCGGCACAGTTGGCGTTGGCCCTACTACTTGACGTGCTGGAAGACGGAGACAAAGCCGTCCGTCTCCATCAGCTCTTCAAGGAACGAGTGGTAGCTAACTGGTGTCAGTTGGAAGACTGGGTGATTACCGAGAACGAGATCAGACGGATAATCGAGGAGCTCGAGTAAGATGCTAGCGTGCTGGTACAAGGGAATACCGCCAATTGAAGCGGTTGAAGCTCACGAGACGATGCACCTTCGTCAAGACGATAGTGTACCAGGAGATGCCCGCGTGTTTGGTAACTGGATTATCAACCACATTCGCAGTAATATTGAGCCATACGTGGACATATCCAGACTCAAGGTGATCGACGGCCATGTGTTCATAGCCCTCGGGTTCTGCCAATGGCTAAAGATGGACACCTGCCGTTGGATCAACGACATTGAATGCTACCCAGTTGCTGACGATGGTTTACCGGAGGCTTATGTCGGACGCATATCCGCCCATTGATTACGAAGAGGTAGGCAAGTGGCCTATTAGCAGGTTCCACGAGGGAGAATGGTACTGGGTAAGAGACTTCGTTGGGACACGCGGCGACGCATACAAACTGGCCGGCTCTCTCCAAGAGGAGAACAAGGACGGTGAGTACAGACTCTGGGATAACAGGCTGGAGGAGAGCTGACATGTTCAACCCGATAAGCGAGAAACTCCTATGTATGCTAGCCCTCAGTGACACTATAGCCGACAAGCTAGGGATGCCGGCCGATGCGTTCTGGAGAGGCTTCGTAGTCCAGGACCGCCAGTCTGGAGAGATAAGAGCCAGGCATCGGTTCAAGTATAGCGATACGAAGAAGAACTGGCACGAGATCCGATCATCCAGCAAAGGCAAGGCTCTATCCAAGGAAGAGCTGGTAGACAGCCTGAAGCACGGACTCAGCATAGTAATGGCGTTCGCCGCTGTTCACTTTGAGGTAAACCTTGATGAACTGGATGGAGAGATCGTCCAAGAGTTCTACCCTCCAGATGACAACGGTGATGTCCAAGCCACCCTTGATTGGCTGGTTCAACAGGATCTAGTTGAGATCAAGGCCGTGATGAAAGTCGGAGACTTCCTTGCAGGCCGTGCGCCTGGTGGGTTACCTGACATGGTATTCCCAGCGGAGCACAGCCCGAAGAGGTGATACCGTGGCAGCCCCTGACAGCAGGACGGACGAGGAGATAGTCAGAAGCTATTGGAAGACCGTCATTGCTCAGCCCTCTGGCATAGTAGACCTGGGTACTACGGTCTACCACAGCCGATCGACTGAGCCTAAAGCCGTGTGGAAAGCGACAGCCGGGTTCACTTTGCATAGAGTACAAACCATACATCACATATTGGATGACATAAAGCAGATCGAGTTAGAGATAGAGTTCAACTCCACGAGATTCCCCTCTGTCACGACTACCGTCAAGCATATGTTGGTACTCGAGGAGAAGAACCTAGGTTGGGAACGAATGGTACGTCGATTAAAGGCTGATCTACTTTGCCTGACCGATGGCATGAAAGGGTGGGAGAAGAATGCCGAATGAAGAGCCCGAAGCGACGGATACTCGCTACTGTGATTGCGATATACACGGGCCGCACAGGCACGCTTACGTAGTCTGCAGCCACATCGTCGATGCCCTGAATGTTAGCTTGGCACGAGCCCGCGATCTGATCGCGTATCGTAAACCGTGGACGGACAATCCCGTAGACGGCTGCGGCCAATTGTTCTGCTCTAAGCCGGGTGAAGAGCACACCATTGAGAACCTGAGTCTGATATGCGAGGACACCTTACTGGAGATAGGCATTATCAAGCAAGGGGAGATACACTTGTCGTGAGGCGTGAGATGGACGGACTGTTCTGCCTACTGGGTACCGAAGTGGTCAACCGATACTACATTAGTGAAGGAACCTATATTGGCAGAGGAAGTCCGTTTGGTAATCCCTTTACTCACCTACCCGTTAGGGAGACTGCAGCTCTCTACCAATGCGCCACTCGGGAAGAGTCGATAAGCAAGTTCGAGGACTGGGTATTCACCCAGCCTGACATTCTATCCCGTGTCGACGAACTGGCAGGCAATCGTCTAGTGTGTTTCTGTCGACCGAGGCCGTGCCACGGCTCGACTTATCTTAGATTGATAGCTGCCTATGCGACTATCAGAGCTTCTGGGGAAGAACCAGACTGGTTAACACCTAATGGGATAGCCAAGATTAGGACGCACTATGACAACATTAAGAAGGAGTTTGGCTGATAGTATCATATCGATTGGCTGCCACTCGAACAGAACAGGCCAACAATACGGATGCCAATATACTGCTTGAGTACAACGGTGTTGAATACACCCAGCAGGAACTAATTGGCCTGCTCGGTATAAACTACGGAACCTTCAAGTCACGTCGACGGCATGGATGGGATCGAATAACTGCCATTACCACTCCAATTGACAAATCCAAGCGTAATAGGAGGGCCACACAGTGGCATTCAACTCTATGAGAGTATTTACCTTTCGGATCGAATCTTCGAGGAGCGCACGGAAAGGGCGCTGCTCTCACTGCAATGCAACACTGGCATGCAGTGTACGGAATCGGCGAAGGCTTCATGTGCAAGGGAGATCACAAAGACGGCCGCGCTTGCTATGCTATACCAACGAAGGATAGAGAGCTGCGGACACTACCACTCGATCTGATTCAGCCAGCTGTACGTAGATTCCTAGGCTTCGCCGACATGTTCCCAGACTGGATCTTTCCAGTGACGCGGATAGGCTGTGGCTTGGCTGGTTACAAAGACGAAGACATAGCTCCTATGTTTGTTGGTGCACCTGAGTGTTGCATATTCGATCCCAGATGGGAGAAGTTCGGCTTGAAGCCATGGAGATGGAAACCATAAAGGAGGAGCTGGTGAAGATAGAGGTGGCCATCATTGGAAGCAGAGACGCTGACGACACCCAATACGAAGCAGCAATGGGACTAGCTGAGGGACTCAGCAGGATCGGAGTTTACATCAACACAGGCGGGGCGTTAAGAATCGATCAGGCTGCGATGCAAGGAACGATCGACGGGTACCTGAACGTCTTCCTACCATGGGCCAGCTATAATGCGGAGATCATTCCCCAACACGCCAAGAGAACCGTCTACGATTCCCGCATCCATACTGAGTGGACGATATCGGTTCAGATGTTCCACCCTGCGCCTGGCAGACTGACCAGGGGAGCGTTCGCTCTACACGCGCGTAACTATGGCATTATAAGACCCACCAAGCTAGTGGTAGCATTCCCCAACGAAACTGGTGGTGGGGGAACAGGACAAGGCATAAGGATAGCCAAGCACTTTGGCATTCCCTTGATACAGCACAACAAAGGCTCTAAGATCCCTCCGATTCAGAAGTTGCTGGGTAGCGCTATTGGTCTAATTGGCCAAGGGAGGTCGTGATCATGGTTGGGCAGACGAACTACATGCACCGAATGGGTCACGTAAGCTGCATTCGCTGTGACTTTGAGACCAGCGACGATATGAGCTTCGAGGAACAAGATGCGATCATGATCACGCATCTGACCGTCTGTCATCCCAACTGGCAGACAGATGGAGGAGCTTCAATCATCAAGGGTCGCTTGCCCAAGTCGGCCGAGGAACTACTACGCGAGAGTCTTGCTACTCTCCAGACCAAGTACGACATCCTAGCAGCCAGGTACGCCTTCCATGAGAACCAGAGACTGTGCATCGGATTCAATGGTGGCTGCGATGGAGATCTCGAAGGGACAGAGCATGACGAGAACTGCCCAGCCAGATCCAAAGACCTAGAGCTGCGACCGCATCTATATGCAGTCAAAGGGGAAGACCAGTGCGCTGCCTGGGGATGTGACAAACCACAGATCAAACCTTTCCCTGCATGCGCCGAGCATTTGCAGGACTACCGTGACCATCCAGAAGATTGGCTACCAGAGGAGAAGAAGGAAGATGGCGGAGACGGAAACTGACTAGTTAGTACGACTTAGGACTGCTATTAACATTGCCGCCAGCACATTCTGAGCTATGAGGAGTTGCAAGCCAAGGAAGGTGTGCAGATAGTTCCTACTCAGCTAACAAGGGAACAGATGAACGAATGGACCTGCAGATGATTTGCCAAGTACAATCTTACTTCGCATGACTTCTACCTACCTGCTCTGCTGATAGACTTCTGCACGGAGTTCTTGGGATACACTCCAGCCTGAAGGAAGGTCAAGATGCCCAGAATAGTCATAACCAGAACTCGTCTGGAGAACTCCCAATACCCATCGCTCACAATCAGCTGGACGGAAGACATGGACGGGAACGGCTGGACCGGTGTAGCCAAGATATGGCTCGATGGAAACACCTTGGACAATAGCCCCAGTCATACCGTCTCAGTTGGACAAGGCACACCTTTGGGAAGTGTACACGTAATGGTAGACGAGGCCTCCCACGGAGCCTGGTCATTCAACTCGTTTGAAGGAGTCGGGATCACTGAACGTGACTTACAGTGGGCTGGTTTGTATGCCGTGGAGGCCATCAAACGAAAGAGCTATCTACTCGCAACTGTAGTTGCGGACAACTGATAAGAGAGGAGCATCACATGGCGGAAGTAGAGGTCAAAGCTGAGGTTACCACCGAGCCTGAGAGAATGGAGAAGGTGCCGTTCGCCGTGTTCGGCGAGGCCGTCTTCCAACAGTTCAACTCCATGATCGCTAATGGCTTGTTCAGAGTGCAGCTAGAGAAGGAGCTGCTCTGGCAGATGTACTTGGGGAGCTTCCCAGCAGGCTCCGATCCGATGTACAAGAAGCGGACCGAGCATGACTGCCAGAGCTGCAGACACTTCATCCGGACTGTCGGCGGCGTGGTAACCGTCATCGATGGGAAGCTGGTCAGCATCTGGGATGTCCAGATTGGTGGGTACTATCAGGTCGTCGCCGATGCGATGTCGGAACTGGTGAAGGTATGCCCAATCGACAACATCTTCCTGAGTACCGACAAGAACATCGGTATGCCCAAGAACCGGCAGATACTGGAGTCAGGAGATATACTGACTTGGGAACACTTCCATGTGGAGGTTCCGAACCAGTACATGTCTGCCGGAGTAGATATCGGCCCGAAGACGTCTCTCGCCCGTAGCACACACGACGTAATGCTTCGCAGTCTCCAAGAGCTTAAGCTGGGTGCGATCAACCAAGTACTGGAACTGATCGATCAGAACTCTCTGCTGCGAGGCACGGAGAACAGGTTTGCCGTGGATGCCTTCCGCGTGCTCAAGGAGGAGTTCGACAAACTGACGACTCCATTGGATAAGGATCTGTTCTGCTGGTCCAGACTTGCCAATACGATTGGATCGGTGTCCGGGATCCGCAACACCGCTATCGGTACGCTGCTTGAAGACCTATCTGACGGCCAGAAGAGCTTGGACGCTTCAGTCAACTCCTTCGAGACCAAGGTGGGCGGAGCTAACTACAAGCGGCCGACGGCCCTGGTTACCAAGGCGATGATCGAGAAAGCTCACCAGACCATCAAGGAGATGGGACTGGAGTCCGCTCTTGATCGTCGCTTCGCGACGATCGACGACATCACTATCAACAACATCCTGTTCGCCAACCGTGAGGCGAAGAAGGCTATGAATGTCTTCGAGCAGCTGGCGGCCAAGGTACCAGAGAAGATCCCGAACCTGGACAAGATTGAGACGGTAACCATCGAGGACTTCCTTGCCAATATCCTGCCCAAGGCGGAGTCCGTGGAGATCATGTTCGAGAACCGGCATGCTAGTAACCTGGTCAGTTTGATTGCTCCGGTCGACCCTGAGTCGAAGAACATGTTCAAGTGGCCCAACAAGTTCTCCTGGTCCTATACCGGTGAGATGGCCGACTCCATCAAGGAGCGTGTCAAGAAGGCCGGCGGGGTAGTAGTCGGTGATCTATGCTGCCGCTTGGCGTGGGACTACGAAGACGACCTGGACTTCCATATGAAGGAGCCGGGCAAGTACGAGATCTATTACCCCAATCGTCGTACACCGTCTCCAAATGGCGGGATACTCGATATAGATGCCAACGGCGCGGACGGTCAAGTAGCCAACCCGGCCGAGAACATCTACTACACCTCCCGACAGAAGATGAGGGACGGTACCTACACTCTTGAGGTGCACAACTATAGTCGGCGCAGCGACGGAGTAGGCTTCGAAGTGGAGGTGGAGTTCGACGGCCGGCCGCACCACATAGTGTACCCAAAGGTCCTTCGCAGCAAGGAGACTGTGACAGTCGCCAAGATCGAATACACCAAGGCCAACGGATTCAAGATCCTGGAATCTCTACCGACGACCACCGCCTCCAAGACCATCTGGAACGTTCCGACGCAGACATACCACAAGGTCAATGTAGTGATGCTGTCGCCCAATCACTGGGACGGTCACGGAGTGGGTAACAAGCACTACTTCTTCATGATGGAAGGCTGCCTCAACGATGGAAAGGCCCGTGGATTCTACAATGAGTTCCTTACTCAGGAGCTCGACGTCCATCGGAAGGTGTTTGAGGTAGTCGGCTCTCACATGAAGACCGAAGAGTCCGATCGACAGCTAACTGGACTAGGATTCTCCTCTACCCAGAGGAATGATATCCTATGTCGGGTCGGCGGCAGTTTCTCACGCGTCGTCAAGATAACCTTCTGACGACACTGAATGGGCACATAGCTCAATGGTAGAGCGCGGAGACCATACCACTCCGAGGTTGGTTGTTCGATTCGGCCTGTGCCCACCACTCACTGAGGTATAAACCATGCCTATGGGACCGGGGAAGTACGACGAGTACTGCACCAGGATGCTTAAAGAGACCGAAGCCGAGGGAACGGTCCTTATAGTAGTGAATGGCAAACTGGGCAGCGGATTCAGTGCAACAGGCTCGGCCCTCTTCTTGGCCTCGATATCGGACATGCTCCGTCAGGCTGCGGACGAAGTCGAACGGTCCTTCATGCAATCCTAGTCGGAGGAGCTTATGACTAGAGAGGAACGCAAAAGCCTAGTCGGGAAGCTAGTCATGCGCATCTTGTGGTTGAATACCCAGGAAGGCCAAGAGCATGCGGAAGACAAGGACCTTAAAGCCGTGGGTATCATACGTACAGCCATACTGTTCTGCTTCGACGAGGCGGCCGACCAAGGTATACCCTTCATAGACATGCTGAAGAATGCACTGCTATGCTGTGCCGGGGAACACGGAGTAGAGATCCAGACGAAGCTGTATGCTGCTCTAGAAGTACTCGGTCATCCACCACCGTATGGAGCAACGAGGGAAGAGCTTGCCAAAGGATTAGACAAGTGAGGAGCTGTTATGTACGCAATAGCCCAAGTAATCTATGGTCTCCCACTTCACCTCAACTCCGACAACGATGACGACTGGTCGGATGAGCTGGAAGAGGCAGTCGAAGGTGAAGAGGATGGCTTCCTAACCTACTACTCAGGAGCCGGAGATCATAATCCAGCTGCATTTGGGATCCATCTATGCGAGTTTGATGAAGCCTGCGATCACATCGCCCTAACCGATCTAAAGCTGAAGCCAGACGAGGCGCAGAAGGAAGCCTTCAAACGGAAGCTCAGTGCCCTATCGAATGAACTGCGGAAGGAAGTAACCAGTAGATACTCCGAACCGCGCACGTTCATTCTATGGAGCACTTCGTAACACACCCCAACCCAAGGAGAATCATGATGTTCGAGCAAGCCACGCGTATCAAACTGCGCTTTGAATCCGGTGCCAAGGGCTCCCTCACTGTCGAGGACCTCTGGGACCTTCCACTCACACACAGAGGCGGGGGACTGGACCTAGACAACCTAGCCAGGCAGTTCGCCCTCGCTCTCAGAGAGGCCGAGGTCGGCAGCTTCGTAACCAAGACCAAGAAGTCCGACGAGATCCTGAAGCTCAAGTTTGACATCATCAAGTACATCATCGATGTTAAACTCGCCGAGGCCGACAAGGCTGAACAGGCCAAGGTTCTCAAGGGCAAGAGGGAGCGGATCCTGCAGATCCTCTCCGAGAAGCAGGACGAGTCTCTCAAGGGCAAGTCCGAAGAGGAGCTCAAGAAGCTGCTCGAAGAGACAATGGTAACAGCCTGAAAGGACGTCGGCCGTGGTCACAGAATGTTGTCTGCGGCCGATCGAGGCCGATGAACGCTACTGCTCCCATTGTGGGTGGGAGGCACGAGTATTAGAAAGGACGTCGGGCATGATTAGTCGGAATTGCTCCGATAACGAACATTCCCACTGTGGCGGGCAGCTTAAGTTCGCCAATGCGGACAATACCGACGACTCCTATCCATGTGAGTGTGATTGCCACGCTCACGTGGATAGGATCATGGACGGCATAGCTAATGCTGCAAAGGACGCTGGGACAGCAAGGCAGCAGGTACTCAGAGAGTTGTACGACATTGCTGATCGATGCCGGCAGTGCTTCAAAGACGGGGAGTTCCAGCGAGCAGAGGCTTTGATGTTCATCCTAGCCAAGTTCGGGGTGAACTTGCACAAACTCAACCTCATCGCTCCAATCAAGAAGGGATAGAAGTGATTATCAAGTCCAGATTCGTCGATTACTATGACTACGTCGCCAGTATGTACGGCGGAGGAGATCCAAAGGTGGTCTACACTAGGGACAGGCTTGCTCCGCTGAGCAGAGCATGGACAAATGATCCAACGGAGACCTGGTTGGAAGTTGAGGCCGAGAATGTGCCTATACCAGACCTCAATCACTTCCTGCGGCAGCAGGACTTTAGCCTCAAGTACCTGATCATAGCAGGGAAGGGCTACCTACTATACAGGCCAAGCCCTCCGAATATGACGAACGTACAAAGCCTGTCAGGATTCATGGTTACCACACCCACGGATATCCAGAAGAAGATCAGGTTGAAGTACGAGTGGGGCCTAAGAGAATGGGTGGATAAAGCCTCCAAATGGTGGGGTAATGAGAACGATCGGCTCATCGACCTATGCCGGCTGGTAGGAGCTCCAGTGTTCGTGGTGGCTGGTGTACAGAGGGGTTTCCGAAACGGCATCGTTGCCGTCAAGCCCAAGGTACGCATCTACGGACAATGTCCTATACTAGCTGATTTGGGAATGCCAGCTTTCGTACCCGCCACCGAGATGTATCAGAACCTGGCGTACTTCATGGGTAACCTGATGAACGTCTCTCCAGATAAGGCCCCTCCGGTGGAGGTCAGCAACAATCAGAAGATCCTGAAGTCCGGCTTCGACCTCGTCAAGTCGTTCCGTCATCGCATATAGCAAGAGGCAGCCAATGATCTTCAAAGTGCAGAGATCGATCGCAACGTCTGAACCAGAGCCGCAAGTGCTGGTCTACAAGGCTTAACTGTCCACTGCCTATTCGAACGGCATGGGTTTACTTAGGGACAGTTGTCACAAGAATAGCGCACTCCGATATTCCAGACTATCTGTCGAAAGGCTGGAGTATTAGACGAGGACCCAGGATGACAAGAAAGGAGACTCCTATGACGTAAGTCCTTTAGGAGGTATCAAAGTGTCCCGATCTTACCGCGAACCGTATGGCACCCACTGCTGTATGGCATCGCATCACAGCACACACAATGACAAGAGAATAGCCAACCGAACCTTCCGCAAAGTCATACGCAACTGGATCCGCCTGCACACGTCAGACGAAGAGTTTGACCTTGTGCCACATCGCTATGAGTGCCGCCACAATGACGTCTGGGGGTGGAACTGTGACGGCCCACGACATCTACGCGTAGCCGATGCCAGGGATTGGAGCCATCACTGTCTGTACACATATGGATTCGCCCGTTATGGGCAGCCATTGGACAGAGAGTGGCCGCCTACCTGGTCCATCCTGATCCGCAGGAAGTGAGGGTACAACCATGGGAGGGTTCTTCCTATCCCAACTACCAGGCCTATCCAAGCTATCGAACAACAGCAATGACAAAGGACCACCGAAGTGGGTGGTCCTACTCATTGTTGTGGCATTACTTGCCTTCGTCGGCTGGGTAGTCTGGCACGAGATCTCAAGCCAAAAGGAGCAACACTATGGTTCTCATCCCGATCAACAATCTCGAGCATGGGTCTCTAATGATCTTCGTCCTACAGGATGAGAACATCGAGCGGCTAAAGAAAGCCGATCCGATCACTATGGAGTCCACAACTCTTGGTGGTTTCCTACCGCCGGCCATGTTCCCCAACCATTTGCGCATCATGATAGCCTACGAGAGCGATATGAAGAAGATCACAGAGATGGCGTCTAAGCCGGACGGTGTCAAGCAGCTGATCGACTATCTGAATCGTGGGTACGAATATGTACCTGGAGTAGATGGTGTGATGACTGTCACCAATACAACAACTGTATCTGAGGGACCGACGGGAGGGCCTAAAGGATGAACTGGGTGCTGCACAAACTGATCGGTGAGTGGCCTTACCTAATACTGGCTTTTGTCTTCTTACTGCCTGTCACGATAGTACTAAGAGGCCTTAATACATTGATTGAAACCGAACGACGGGCGAAGCTGAAACAGAGAGCCTATGAGATCCCCTGCAAACCAAGAGAAGAAAGCATTGAGAGCCGCCTTTCTGGCAGGATAGAGACAGCAGCTTCTGAGGAGGTAACCAATGGACAATGACTCCAAGCCTTGGCCTGGCTTCAAGCCTGGTCCTATAGGATGGTCGCCTGATAAGCCGCCGCCGGGTAATAGCGCACTATTGGCATCCGGAATGAATATCGTAAGTAGGGATCCCCCACTTATAGGTATAAACTTCGGGATGCCAATAGAAGCACTGTGGGTAGATGCTGATAAAGCAATAACTGCAGCCAACGCTATGCGAGGACTAGTAAGGGATACGTTTGGCGATCTCCCATACAATGTCCAGGGACTACCCATCAAGATCTCTATCAACAGCGAACCTGGACGGATCCGGTGTGACATGCCAGGCCGATTGAGCATACTGATAGCTAACCCTGAAGTATTCCTTGCATGGGCGCAAAGACTGGAAGAAGCTGTCGTTCTAATAACCCCATCTGCGTGAAAGGATCCAATAACATGGACGATCTAGGTAAAGACGCGTTCAATCAGCTTATGTCTGCCCTTACGAAAGGGATAGAAGAGGACACCAGCAAGATAGTATCCGGGGATGAGATCAAGTTCCCGATCGAAGTGTCCGGCATAAAGTCCTTCCGAAAGACGTTCAAAGCAACGGTACCAGTAGGCAGTTGGGTTTCCATCAGGCCTGCCGCCGACCCAAAGACCTATCTTGGTATCCACCTAGGCGACCTGCTGATTGGAGTGGACTACTTCTACCATACGGAGAAGAAGTCCATTGAGATCTTCTCCAACAACAACCCTGCCATATACGTACCTGATCTCAAGAGGGTGGTGTGGGGCTGCGAGTCTTGGTGGGGCATAATCAAGAACCCTGAAGGACTGAAAGCCATCACCGACGCCGACATACAGAACATCTGGTACGTCAAGGCGTTCAACGAACTAATGCAAGCAGAGGAAGAGCGGACCAAAGCTGCTAGCTGAGAGGACCTACCGTGTACATCACAAGAGCGATCGTACCTGCCGACTTTCAGTCGGGAGAACACAACTGCCAATCTATAGTAGAGCACATCCTAGGATACTTCGATCCTCCTGAGAAGAAGTATTCATCCGAGCAAGGGTTCATCCTTGAGTGGGAGCACGAGGATGAATCCGACGCCGACGACATGAAGGAGTCAGTGGAAACGATCCTTCCCGACGCCAACAGCCTTAACGAGGACGATAACGCAGAGCCAGACTACTCGGGCATACGCGTCGTTGTAGTGGAGCAGTAACCGCAAACGAAAGTAGGTCGACCATGTGGACAATACTAGCTGAAGCATTTGTGTTCGGAACAGTCTGGTTCTGGATGGTGATAGTTGCCGCGTTCGTGCTTATTACGATCTTGGAGGAGTGCGAGAAGGGTGCCATAGCCTTCGCTGCACTGGTAGCCACTGTAGCACTGCTCAACGTATCAAGCCCTATCTTCACCACTCTGCTGCACAACCCAAAGCGGACGATACTTCTTGTCATCGCCTACTTCGTGGTCGGAACGGTATGGGGATTCATCAAATGGTTCCTCTTCGTTACCAGGCAACTGGAGAAGTACAACGAAGCGAAGGCCAACTTCCTACGGAGTAACAACGCTACTGTCCTGACTCCCAAGTTGGCCAAGGATCTCAAGAAGTATATCACTGAGGATCTGTACGGGGAATACTCCATCGAGGTGAATCCACAGGTCAGAGCTCATAAGTCAGACGTCATGCGTTGGATGACCTACTGGCCATTCTCCGGACTGTGGACCCTGATCAACGATCCAGTCCGCCGAGCTTTCCGCTGGATCTATGCACGGATGCAGGGCACCATGCAAGCTGTATCCGATCGCGTGTTCAGGAAGGCGAACGAAGACATGAAGCTGGCAGAAGAGGAACTGTCCACAAAGGACGTGCGATGAGTGATTTAATAGTTGGTGGAGTGGTGGCTATCCGTGACTACCAACCCTACATTCAGCTGTTGAACGAGAACGGACTGATCGCCCAGCTCACAATGAGCGAGGCCAGGAAGATAGCCATGGATATACTCGTCATGGCCTCCAGGACTGAGATGGATGCGATGGTGCACAAGTTCTTCGCAGACATAGGAGGCCCAGAAGAGGCCGGAACTCATGCCATGGCTCTATTCAGAGACTTCCGAGCAAAGCTCGACCAAGAACTGGTCGAAGGTAGTAGCAGCGCACCAGAGGAAGGAGGATAACATATATGACCGCAGACGAAATCCGTACCGCTCTCAAAGACTTCAAAGCACGCGGGGAGATCTTCGAAGAAGCTGCAGGAGCCGAGCTAGTAGTAACTTTCATGGCAGAGATAGCTGCCCAGTTGGCTACCATACACGAGGTACTCAGTAAAGGCATCCACGTGGACGCCACAACGAGAGAAGGTTCCCAAAGGGAATTATGTACTTAACTCCCAAGTAAAGAAAGCGAAGAAAGAGGAAAGCAATGCCTAGCCAGACGATGCTGAATAGTTATCCCCGCGATTGGAATTGCGCCGGATGCACCCATAAAAACCGCTTTCACCACGATGTTAGTGGACGATGCGCTATCTCTGGATGTACGTGTCGTGCTTTCAGCCCCACACCAATTGTGCCG
>Ga0182030_10007289_pt1 | contig 23109 bp, 16 predicted proteins | sample 812S3MmetaG_FD_121299 | JGI IMG/M metagenome (GOLD analysis project Ga0182030, IMG submission 121299) | Permafrost microbial communities from Stordalen Mire, Sweden - 812S3M metaG (Illumina Assembly) | ecosystem: Environmental > Terrestrial > Soil > Wetlands > Permafrost | place: Sweden...
ACCATCTACTGCCCGGTGGAGACGAGCGGCGACGGTCGCGTGAACTTCTACTCGCGCGTGCAGATGTACCTCTTCAAGGCCAAGCAGGCGTGCCTGGCCGAGCTCGATCGCGCGTGCGAGGAGCAGGGGGTCACCATGGAGCAGGTGCGCGCCTTCCTCGAGGCGAACCCGCGGTTCGGGCGGGCGCTGCACAGGGCGCCGCACGCCTACGCGGGCACCACGGCGGATCTGGTCGCCGAGGTCGCGCCGTACATCACGAAGTCGCGCGCCGAGCGGTGGCGCGGTCGCCTCGCAGGTCTCCTGCAGCGTTCGTCGGAGAAGGCGCGCCAGTCGCCGCACATGGTCGTGCAGATGTTCAAGAGCGCGGTCGAGGCGGCGCCGGAGGTGGCAGCGCGGGTGAAGGAGGACGTGGGCCTCTACCGCGAGATGCGCCGCGCGAAGGGCGCGGGCGCGAAGAAGAGCGCGCAGCCGCAGATGGAAGCGGCGGCGGAGTAGCGCCGGCTCAGCACGGGGTACGGGCTCGGGCTGCCGAGGGGCTTCCTCTCAGCGCTCGAGCCGTGTCCGCAGTCGCCCGAGGAGCTCGGCGAGCGACGAGTCGAGCCACCCGAGGCGCAGATGCGCGTGCGGAAAGGGGGACAGCGCGGTCTCCCGCAGGAAGACGAGCTCGCCGACGGCGCGGGCCATCGAGGCGGCGTCGTCCTCGGCCGAGGCCTCCTCGAACCGGCGCCGCTCCTCCTCGTTCACCCCCTCGAGCCGGGCCGTATCCCAGTTCATCGGCTGCACGAGGAGATCGTGCGACGGATGCTCGATGAACCGCTCCAGCCCGTCGCGCACGAGCTCGGCCTCGCCCCGGCGACGCCGGATGCGCGCGGCCAGCGACCAGGCGGTGCTCGCCGCGTACCAGGCGTCTGTCTTGCCGCGATAGACCACCGCGCGCATCGGCCAGTCGACGATGGCGAGCGCCTCCGCGTCACGGCCGACGGCGTGCAAGCAGACGGCGAGATCGCGTTGCAGGAGGATCGACCGCGCACGAAGCGCGAGAGACCGCGCGGCCTGCGCCTTGAGCGCGGAGATCTCCGCGCTCGGCTCGATCCGGCGATAGTAGGCGACGAGTGAGAGCGGCGGCAGCTCCGGGTCGGCCGACATGTCCCTCTAGCCCACCGAGACGCCGAGGAGGCGCCCGATCGCCGCGGTCACGGCCATCGCCAGGGCTCCTCCCACGGCGACGCGCAGCGCGGCTCGAGCGAGCGGCGCGCCGCCGAGATGCGCGCCGAACGCGCCGAGGGACGCGAGGCTCGCGAGGGAGACCGCCGCGATCGTCGGGATGCGCCACTCTGCCGGCGTGACGAGAAGAACCGCGATCGGCACGAGCGCGAAGGTCGCGAAGCTCACCGCCGATATCCATGCCGCCTGAAACGGGCGCGCGAGCGCCGAGGGGTCGATCCCGAGCTCGTCGCGTACGTGCGCCGCCAGCCGATCGTGCGCGCTGAGCTGCACCGCGACCTTCATCGCCAGGTCCTTGTCGAGCCCTCGCTTCACGTAGATCATCGCGAGCTCGTTGAGCTCGGCCAGCGGCTCTCCGGCAAGCTCCTGCTGCTCGACGGCGATGTCGGCCTGCTCCGCGTCCCGCTGCGAGCTCACCGACACGAACTCGCCGACGGCCATCGACATCGCCCCCGCGACCAGGCCGGCCGCGCCCGCGATGAGGATGGCGCCCTTCGACGCCGACGCCGCCGCGACGCCGATCATCAGGCTCGCGGTCGACACGATGGCGTCGTCGGACCCGAGGACGGCCGCGCGAAGCCACCCGGCGCGGCCGCTGCGGTGGATCTCCCCATTCGGCCTCGACATCCAGTCGCCCAGCTTAGCGCGGCGAGGGAACGGTTTTCCGGTTCGTTGGATCGCGCGGGATCCACGCGATCGTCGACGACCGGCCCCTTCGTCGCGGAAAGAGCGATGGCCGGCGTCCTTCCAGCGTGGTTCAATTATTGCGATGGGGGCGCTCTCGATGAAGCGAACGACTACGGGCGCCGCGGTCCTCGTCTCGCTGGCGATCGCCCTCCATGCGGGCTGCGGCTCGAGCGCGAAGCCGGGCGAATCCTTCGACGGGGGTGCCAGCGACGGCGGCGGGACCGGCGACGTCACCCTCGGCGACAGCCCCTCCTTCGGCGGCGACGCGGCGAGCTGCACGACATCGGCCCAGTGCAGCGGCACCCCCTGCGTCGGCGGCGTGTGCTGTGCGGACGCGGCGCACGTCTGCGCGGGGAGCTGCTGCACGGGCTCCACCGTCTGCCTCTTCGACCAGTGCGTGACGCCGGGAGCCGTGTGTCAGACGAGCGACCAGTGCGATCCGGGGCAGTACTGCGAGCCGGCGCTCGGCAGCGGAGGCGATGCTGGCGCGAAGCCCGGGGACGCCGGCACGATGCCCGGCGACTCGGGGAGCGGCGACTCGGGCTGCACCTCGCTCGGAGCGGGCGGGCGGTGCCTGCTCCTCCCGCCGTCGTGCCCCGGCGATGCCGGCGCGGCGCCGGACGGCGGCTTCTGCCTGGAGCAGTGCGAGTACCACCCGCCGAGCGGCGGCACGCTGAACCCCGTCGTGAAGTGGACCTGGGGTCCGACGGCGCAGACCAATCCCGACGACACGGACGTGTGGTCCACGCCGACCGTCGGCCGGATGTACGACACCAACTGCGACGGCAAGATCGACAGCCTCGACTCGCCCGTCATCGTCTTCGTCTCGGGCAACGTCGGCGCCACGTGCTGCGGGTGCGGCACCGAGACGGTGAGCACGTGCGAGAGCGGTGTCCTCCGCATGCTCAACGGCTCGAACGGGCAGGAGGTCTGGACGCTGACGAAGGCGAGCGCGACGTCCGTGGGCTTCATCGGCTCCGCGCCCGCCCTCGGGGACGTCGACAAGGACGGCGTGATGGACATCGTCGCCATGACCGGCGAAGGGTTCATCGTCCTAGTCGATCACCTCGGCAACGTGAAGCGCACGAGCGACAAGCCGTACCCGCACGTGACCGCGCTCGGCGCGGGGCAGGGGACAGGCTGGGGCGGAGGCCTCGCCCTCGCGGACATGGATCTCGACGGCTTCACGGAGATCGCGTTCGGCGACACCGTGTGGACGACGACGAACGGTGCGATCACGCGTGTCTTCGTGGGCGGCGACGGCACGGGCGGCGGTGAGTCGGAGGAGACGAGCGCGATCTCGGACCTCGATCTCGCGCCGGACGGTCACCTCGAGCTCGTCGCCGGCAACACGGCCTACAAGAGCGACGGTACCGTCCTATGGAACGACGCGACCCTGCCCAACGGCTTCCCGGCGGTCGCCGACTTCAACGAGGACGGCAAGCCGGAGGTGGTGCTCGTGGGCTACCCCACAGGGAATACGACGACGGGCGCGGTCTGGATCCTCGCGGGCGCCACGGGCGCCGTGCTGCTCGGCCCGGTGACGCTCCCGGCGACGTCGGGCTACTCGAACCACGGCGGAGCGCCGACGGTCGCGGACTTCGACGGCGACGGCTTGCCGGAGATCGGCGTGGCCGGCGCGACGTTCTATTCGGTGCTCAAGCCGAACTACACGACCAAGACGATCGACGTCCTCTGGAAGACGCCGAACCACGACTACAGCTCGTCGGTCACCGGCTCGACGGTGTTCGACTTCGAGGGCGACGGCATCGCCGACGTGGTCTACGCCGACGAGTGCTGGCTGTGGGTCTTCGACGGACCGACCGGGAACGTGCGCATGGCGTATCCGCACACGTCGTTCACCGGGACGGAGGCCTCGATGCTGGCCGACATCGACGGCGACGGGCACGCCGAGATGCTCGTCGTATCGAACGGCATCGACCCCACCTCCAGCGGGTGGAAGTGCGTGCCGAACGAGACGACGCCCATCAACGGAGCCCTCTGGAAGCCGGGGCCCGTGGCCAACGGCTCGTACCGTGGCCTCGTCGCGCTGGGCGACAGCGCCGACTCGTGGGTCGGAACGCGCACGCTGTGGACGGAGCACACGTACCACGTGACGAACGTGTGCGACGACACAGACAACGCGTGCGCGTCGCCGAACACGTACGGCTCGATCCCGACGCCGGAGACGAAGAACTGGACGCTCCCCTGGCTGAACGACTTCCGCCAGAACGTGCAGGACAAGGGCATCTTCAACGCGCCGGACGCCGTCGTGGCGCTCGCGGTCGACTGCGTCCAGCCGCCGATTGCGCACGTCTCGATCCGCAACATCGGGCAGGCGGGGCTCCCGCCCGGCGTGGAGGCGGACGTGACCATGCAGGGCGACGCGACGAAGGTGGGCTCGGTGCTGACGACGTACGCGCTGCTCCCCGGGCAGACGCAGACGCTCGACGTGACCCTGGGGGCGCCGGCGGTCTCGCACGGCTCCTTCACCGCGCAGATCTACGTCGACCCGGCGAACCCCAAGTTCCACGAGTGCAACGCGAACAACGACTCGAGCAACCAGGTGACGCCGAGCTGCGCCCAGTAGGGCGGCGGCGCTTCAGGGGGCGGCCTGTCCTCCGGGCTCCCCGCCCCCCACGCCTGCCGTCAGGCGTACGCCGTTGTCGACCAACCGCGGTCCACACGACCGGGGTGAGCTTGCCGAACTTGATGTGCAGCGAGTCGGCCGCGAGGCGAATGCGCTCGGCGACGTCCGCCGTGAGGTGCTCGGCGTGCTCGGTGACGATGCGGAGGAGCTCCGCCTTCGCGGCCTTCCAGTCGCTCTCCATGCTGACGGTGATCTCGAGCTCGTTCCAGATGTAGCCGAAGGCCTCGTCGTAGTTGGCCACGGGGGTCTTGAAGACGAGGGCGTTGGGCACGTGGATGACGCGTCCCGTGCTCTGGTCGGCCTTCACCCAGTTGCCGACCTCCATCATGACGAAGCGAAACGGGCGGATGTCGACGACGTCTCCGGTGTGCTGGCCGATCTGGATGCGATCGCCCACGCCGAAGGGGCGGCGCACGATGATGAAGATCCAGCCCGCGAAGTTGGCGACGGGGTCCTGGAGCGCGAGGTCTCGACCGCCCCCTCGAACCGGTCGAACGGCCCCATCCCGGTCGAGGCTATCAGGCCTTCTCCAGGACCTCGCGCGCGATGCGAAGGATCTGGATCTCGTCTGTGCCGCCGCCGATCTGGAGGAGCTTGGCGTCGCGAGCCAGCATCTCGACGATGCCGTCCTGCATGTACCCGGCGCCCCCCTTGAGCTGCACGGCCTCCATGGCGACGTCCGTGCTCGCCCGGGCGCAGTAGAGCTTGGAAGCGCTGGCCTCCTCGACGCTGAGCGCCACGCCGGCGCGGTCCGCTTCGAGCTGCCGCATGAGGAGCGCGTGGATCACGCTCCGCGCCGTGTACATCTTGGCGATCTTCTCCTGGACGAGCTGGAACGTCGCGATGGGCTTTCCCCACTGCACCCGCTCCTTGGCGTAGCGGACGCTCTCCTCCAGGCAGCGATCGACGATCCCCAGGCACATCGGTGTCATGCCGAAGCGCTCGCCCTTCAGCGACGACTTGGCGGCGGCGCGGGCGTTCTCCTGATCCTCGCCCCCCACCAGCTGATCGCCCGGGACGAAGACGTCGTCGAGGAACACCTCGCCCGTCGGGGAGGTGTGCATCCCCATCTTCTTGAAGGGCTGGCCGGTCGACAACCCGCCCGCGCCGCGCTCGACGATGAACGCGCGCACGTCGTGATCCACGGTGCGCGCGTAGACGACGAACGTGTCGGCGAACGACGCGTTGGTGATGAACGTCTTCGACCCCGACAGGCGCCAGCCGCCGTCGACCTTGCGCGCGCGCGTCGCCATCGATCCGAAGGCGTCGCTTCCGGCGCCCGGCTCGGTCAGCGCCCAGGCCCCGATCTTGTCCATGACCATCACCGGCAGGGCGAAGCGCAGCTTCTGCTCCAGCGTCCCGCGCGACAGGATGGCGCCCCCGCAGAGGCCCAGCGACGCCCCGAAGGCCATCGCGAAGCCCGGGCAGAAGCGCGACAGCTCCATCATGAGGATGGCCATCAGCGGTCCTTCGCCCGGTCCCGCGAGCCCCGACTTCCTGTCCCCGTCGCCTCCCGCACGCGCCTGCATCTTGGCGAAGCTCGCCCGCACCATGTCCCCGATGCCGAACGTCGCGCAGAGCTCGCGCATGACCGGGTACGGAAGGAGCTCACCGGACTCGAGCCGCGTCACCTTGGGTCCCAGGTGACTTGCGCACCAGGCGCGGATGGCCTGCTGGGCAACCTTGTGCTCCTCGCTGAAGTCGAGCATCGCGGGCCTCCTCCGGGAGATGTTTCGCATGCGAAAGATACCCCGCCTGTGCCCCGTGCAACAGGTGTCCTGCGCCCGACGTGGTAATCCACGAGGAATGACTCGCGACCACGTCGCCCTCGCCGACGTCCCCCGCGACGTCCTCGACCTCTGCGAGCGCCTGCGTTCGAAGGGCAAGCGTGCCTGGATCGTGGGCGGCTGCGTGCGCGACCGGCTGCTCGGTCGGGCGGTCGCGGACTGGGACATCGCCACCGATGCGCGTCCGAAGGAGCTGCTCTCCGTTTTCCCGCGCGCCATACCGACCGGCATCGAGCACGGCACCGTCACGGTGGTGAAGGACGGCCGCCACTACGAGGTGACCACCCTGCGTGGCGAGGGGACGTACTCCGACGGGCGCCGGCCCGACTGGGTCGAGTTCGTCGACGACATCACGGCCGACCTCGCGCGCCGCGATTTCACGGTGAACGCCATCGCGCTCGATCCGCTCGATGGCAAACTCATCGATCCCTTCGACGGGCGCGGGGATCTCGAGCGCGGTGTGCTCCGCGCCGTGGGCAACCCGCGCGAGCGCTTCTCCGAGGACGGGCTCCGGGTCCTTCGTGCGGCGCGCTTCGTCGCGACGCTGGAGCTCGAGCTCGATCCGGCGACGGAGGAGGCCATCGCCCCGACGCTCGACACGTACCGCAAGGTCGCAGCCGAACGCGTCCGCGACGAGTGGCTGAAGACGATGAAGGCGCGTCAGCCTTCGCGCGCGTTCGACGTGATGCGCCGCACGGGGATCCTGGCCATCACCTGCCCGGAGCTGCTCGAAGGCGTGGGCATGGAGCAGAACAAGTGGCACGCGTTCGACGTGTGGCGCCACGGCATGGAATGCATGGACGCCTGCCAGGCCGACCCGGTGCTCCGCATCGCGGCCATGCTCCACGACGTCGGCAAGCCGCGAACGCGCGCTTGGTCGGAGAAGACGAGCGACTACACCTTCTACGACCACGATCGCGTCGGGGCCGAGATCGCCGCCCCCATCGCCGAACGCCTGCGCTTCTCGAACGACGACCGCGAGCGCATCGTCGCCCTCGTTCGCTTTCACCTGTTTCACTACTCGGACGAGTGGTCCGACGCCGCGGTGAGGCGGTGGATCCAGCGTGTAGGCGCGGGGCGCCTGGCCGATCTGTACGTTCTCAACCAGGCCGATGTGCGTGCCAAGGGGCGCGACTTCGAGCCGGACCTCGCGGCGCTGGCGGCCCTCGAGGCACACGTCGCACGCGTCCTGGCCGAGGGCGCGGCACTGTCGACGCGCGATCTGAAGGTCAACGGGCACGATCTGATGACGGAGCTCGGCGTGAAGCCGGGGCGCGTCATCGGCGAGATCCTCGAGGCGCTCCTCGAGGCGGTCACGACCGACCCGACCCTGAACGAGCGTGAGCGCTTGCTCGAGCGCGCCCGGGAGCACCTCGGGGAAAAACCGCGGTAAGCTTGCCGGATGGCGTGCATGCGTCCCGTCTTGCTGCTGCTCGCGGCGTCGCTCTCGGTACCCCTCGCGTGCTCGACCAAGAGCCCGATCGCGGCGGCGACGGGTGACGATGCGTCGATGACGGTCGTCGACGAGGGCGGCAGCCCGGCGGCCTGCGAGAACGCCGGCGGCATGTGCGTGACCTTCGAGACGCCGTGCCCCGCGCTGCAGCAGAACACGGTGCTCTGCGGTGATTCGGTGATGATCTGCTGTCTGCCCGCAGACGACGCCGCCCCGTTCATGCCGCCCGTGGAAGCCGGCGTCCCGGATACGGGATCCGTGCCCGAGACCGGCCCTGTCGAGGCGTCCTCCGACGCTCCGAACGGCTGACCAGGAGAATGGAGATTCCCATGATCGAGCGGCAGCGGGTACGTCCTCATCGAGGCGCGTGGACAGTGTGGACTGTCCTCATGGCCGTGGGTCTGACCGCGGCCGCCGCGCAGGGGTGCGCGGGGAGTGGCTCGAACGACGGGGCGTTCGGTCGCGACGGGTCGAGTGGCGGCTCCTCCGGCGGCAAGACCACCGTGCCGGCAGGCAAGTGCCGAGCAGGCGGTTCTTCGTGCGCGGCCTACAGCGACTGCTGCAGCCAGTCGTGCGCCGCGGGTGTCTGCGCCGAGGAGACGTGCCGATCGAGCGGGCAGGGATGCTCGCTCTCGAGTGATTGCTGCAGCGCCACGTGCACGGCGGGAAACTGCGCCGCGCCGACCTGTCAGGCGGCGGGCAAGTCCTGCCAGAGCTCGAGCGACTGCTGCAGCGCCCAGTGCGAGAACGGAACCTGCGCGCAGCCCTCGTGCGCGGATCAGGGGGCGAGCTGCTCGTCGAGCTCGGCCTGTTGCAGCAAGGACTGCGTCTCGGGGACGTGCTCGTCGGCCGGCTGCCAGAGCAACGGGACGAGCTGCACATCATCGAGCGAGTGCTGCAGCGGCGCATGCACCGCCGGCTCCTGCGCCGCCCCCGGGTCGTCGTGCAAGCCCGACGGCAACGCCTGCAGCACGAGCACGGACTGCTGCAACAAGGACTGCAACGCAGGAAAGTGCGGGACGTCGGCATGCAAGCAGGGCGGCCAACCCTGCTCGGCGTACGGAGACTGCTGCTCGCTCTCGTGCGCCGCCGGCAAGTGTGTGGGCAATTCCGCCGATGGAGGCAGTGGAAGCAGCAGCGGAGGAAGCGGCAGCGGCAGCGGGGGCAAGAAGGACGCGGGAAGCGGCAGCGGGAGCGGGGGGAAGGATTCCGGCGGCGGCACCAGCGAGGCCGGCGCGTGCACCCTTTCGGACCCGGACTGCCAGCTCGACGAGGATTGCTGCAATTCCAACGGCGACTGCTGCTCGGAGAACTGCGCGGGCGGGACGTGTCAGCCCGCGTGCGCCGGCATCGGCGGCGACTGCGATCCCGCCAACGACTCCACCGACTGCTGCGGCGTGTATCTGTGCGACTCGACCAGCAAGACCTGCGGCGCCGGCGCGTCGGGTGATGACGGAGGAGGCGGTGGTGGCGGCTGCTCGGACGACGGCGTCACGTGCGGCTCGGCGTCGGATTGCTGCTCGGCCCTCTGTGTCGATGGCACCTGCGGGTGCGCGTCGGGCGGCGAGGGCTGTGGCAGCGACGGGGACTGCTGCGGAGTCCTCACCTGCGATCCAGGAAGCGGCACATGCGGCAACCCGTGCGGCCAGCAGGGCGACACGTGCGGCCAGGACTCGGACTGCTGCGATGGCGCGGGCTGTGGCACGTGCGACGGAACGTGCGGCGGCCCGTCGGGCGGGGTGGACGGCGACAGCTGCGGCGGCGACGGCGATTGCTGCGGCGCGGACTGCGGAACCTGCGACGGGACGTGCGGCGGGGGCTCCGGGGCGCAGGACGGCGACGCGTGCGGCGGCGACGGCGATTGCTGCGACGCAGACTGCGGCACCTGCGATGGCACCTGCGGAGGCCAGTCCGGCTTGCAGTCGGGAGAGGACTGCTCGCTCGACAGCGACTGTTGCAGCGGATCGTGCGACCCGGACACGGGCGTCTGCGACTGATCAGGCCCTGGGTCCGACCATGCCGCCGAGGCGCGCAAGCAGGTCGGGCAGCTTGAAGGGCTTGGTGAGGTAGTGGCGAGCGCCGGCGTTGATCCCGGCGATGATGTCGAGCGCCCCCGTCTTGGCGGTGAGATAGAGGATCGGCACGCGGTGCAGCTTCGGGTCGGCCTTGATCCTCCGGGCCAGCTCGAAGCCGTCGACGCGCGGCATCATGACGTCGAGGACGATGGCGTCCGGCGGCTCGATCTGCGCCAGGAGATCCAGAGCCTCGACCCCGTCGGCCGCGGTGAAGACCGCGGCGCTATAAGGTAGAACGAGAATCCGCTGCGGTTCGAGTGTGTTAGCGTCGCCCACCGTGAGGCGTGTCGGCGTGGCAGCGGGGCTCGTCGCGTTCACCTGGGCGGTGGCGGCGGGCGCGCAGGTGGCCGCTCCAGCGCCGGAGACACTCGCGGTGGGAGACTGGAAGCTCGCGCCCATCCTCGAGGCGCGCGTGCGCGGCGAGTACTGGCACGACCTCGACGGACAGGACAAGGGCACGCTCACGGAGCGCGCGCGGCTGGGCGTCGACGTCGAGCGCGGCGCGGTGGATGGCCGCGTCGTCTTCCAGGACGCGCGCCTGTGGGATCTGGGGGTGCCGAGTGACACGCGGGCCGGCCCGACACCCCTCGCCGTGACGGGGATCTACGAGGCCTGGGGCGAGGCGCACACCGCGGGGGCGCACCCGAGCTTCGTGCGCATCGGACGGCAGGCGATCACCTGGGGCGAGGGGCGCCTGCTCGGCGCCTCCGACTGGTCGCCGACGGGACGGACGCTCGACGCCGCGCGCGGTCGCCTGGTGACCGGGAGCTGGAGCTTCGAACTCCTCGCCGCCATCCTGGAGGATCCGTGGGCGCCCCTCGCGACGTCCTCGGGCACGAACGTGTACGCCGTGGCGCCCGCCTACGGAGAGCTCTTCGGCGCACGCGCCGAGTGGGCGTTCGATCCGCTCTTCGCGGTCGACGCCTACGGGCTCGCGCGCATCGCGCAGTCGAATCCGTTCTCGAGCCTGAACGGGTCAGTACAGGGCGAGACGTACACGGGCGCGCTGCGCCTGCATGGCGACGCGCGCGCGTGGACCTGGGGCGCCGAGGGCGCGTACCAGCTCGGCCACGCCGACACGCTCGTCAACCCCAACGACCCCTATTCCTCCCCGACCTACGCCGCGCCTCGAGGGGCGTGGGCGGCCGCCGGTCACGTCGCCTATGCGTTCGAGCACGTGGCGCTCAGCCCCACGGTGCGTCTCGGCGGCTCGTACGCGAGCGGAGACACGGGAGGGTCGACGTATCGGGCGTTCGATCCGCTCCTCCCGGACGTGCACACCTGGTACGGCGCGATGGATCTCTTCACGTGGTCCAACGAGATCGAGGCCAACGCGCGCGTGACCATCGTCCCCTGGACCGACGCCGTGGCCGCGGTGGAGTACCGCTACGCGCGTCTGGCCGAACCCGGCGGGGCGTGGACGACGGGGTATCTCAACCAGTTCGTGGCCGTCCCCGGCAACACGAGCGCCGACCTCGGACACGAGATCGACGCGCGGCTGGCGTGGTCTCCCTGGGTGCCTGTGGAGCTCATGGCGGGGTACTCGATGCTCGTGCTCGGCGACGGCGCCAGGGCCATCCTCGAGGGGAGCAGGCTGCCACCGCCGAGCCTGTCGCATTACGCCTACCTCCAGGCCACGCTGCGCGTGCCGTAGCGGGCGCGCTACACTCCTTCCCGCGATGCCCCGCCGCTCGCTCGCCGTCACGTGGCTCCTCCCGCTCGCGGTCATGGTCGCGTGCGGCAGCAAGTCGCCCTCCTCGTCGCAAGCGCCTCCGCTCGAGGATCCGTCGGACTGGATGGACGACCTCAAGGAGGACTCGACCTGCATCCTCAACTGCGATCCGAGCTGCGTCGAGCCCGCCGCGCCGTGGATCTGCCCGGCGCTCGCTGGGTGGAGCACCATCCCGCACGATCCGACCGGGTGCGGGAGCTTCGACGGGACGACGTACCCGAGCCCGCAGCAGGGGCAGTGCAGCGCGACCACGCCGAGCGGCGATGCGCTGGAGAAGACGAACGCGTCGGGCACTCCGGTCGTCTTGCCCGATGGGCGTCGCGTCGAGCCAGCCGGCAACGAGTGGCTGTTCACCGATTTCCCGGGCAACTTTCCCGACGGCGCTCTCCTCGTTCCCGGCACGAGCTGGCTGCTCGTCGTCGACACTGGGTACACCACGCACTCGGTGCGCGCGGTCGACACCGCGACCCTGCGCACCTCGCCCGGGACGAACCCCGTCGCGTCGAGCGTGAGCTACCAGCCCCCGAAGGCGCTCAACTGGGGGATGGCCTACGTCGCCACCTCGAGCGTGCTCTACGTCGCGAGCGGCTACGAGAGCCCGGACGACACCGACTCGCAGATCTTCGCGTACGACTTCGACTTCGGCAGCGGGCAGCTCACCGCGGACGTCGCCAGGAGCGTTCCGCTCCCCTCGGGCACGTTCCCGCAGGGGATCGCCGTCTCGCCCGACGGCAAGACGATGCTGGTCGGCCAGGTGACCGACAGCCACGTCCTCGTCGTGAGTCTCGACAGCGCGTCGTACGGCAAGGTCACGGGCAAGATCGACGTGGGCCAGGACGACGTCTTCGAGCTGCGCTTCGATCCGAACGACGCGACGGGCAACACCGCGTACGCGACGCTCTGGCTCGGCCCTGCGAGCGGGACCGACTCGTCGTCGATGCGTGTCGCCGAGCTCGACGTGTCCGCGCTGACGTCGCAGACGATCGCCGTCGGCAAGGAGCCCGAGGACATGGTGTTCCTCGACGCGCGCTACATGGTGGTCGCCAACGGGCTCTCGGACAGCCTGGCCATCATCGACCGCCCGGCGTCGAAGGTCGCGGCCACGGTCAATCTCGGGACGGTGGGCCTCGAGCCGACGAGCCTCGCCTACGACGCGCCGAATGCGCGCCTCTACGCGACGCTCGCCTCGGCGAACGCCGTGGAGGTGTTCGACGTGGACGACACGCAGACGCCGCCGAGCGTGACGCCGGTGGGACGCATCCCGACGGCGTGGTGGCCGACGGCGGTGGTCGTCGACACCGACGGGACGCTCTACGTGACCTGCGGGCGGGGTCACGGCACGCAGGGTCTCAACCTCGACGGCGACGACGGGACGTACCTCCAGGGCAGTGTGCAGGCGATCCCCTTCATGGACTCCACGGCCCTCGCAGCCGCGACGACGACCGCCGAGGGTGACGCCAACGTGCAGGGATACGCGGGCTACTCGACGGTGGAGTGCGGGGGCGCCCCTTACGATTTCCCCGTCCCCGCGACCACCACCCAGGGGCCCAGCACGCTCATCCAGCACGTGTTCTTCATCGAGCGCGAGAACAAGACGTTCGACGCCCTCTTCGGGGATCTGCCGGGCGTCGATGGCGAGCCTGGCTATATCCTGTCGCCGCAGTACCAGTCGAGCATCTGGGCGAACGCGCGGAAGGCGGCGACGACCTTCGCCCACATGGACAACTACTACTCGGACGCCGAGCAATCGATCCAGGGCCACTACTGGGACGTCTTCGGGCGCACGTCGGACGTCGACGAGCGCCGCTGGGTAGTGACGTGGGGGCGGGGCGAGTTTGGCTCGACCGATTCGCCGGGCGTGAGCGACTACAGCGCGCCGCTGGAGGGGAGCATCTTCTCCAGCCTGCTGGCTCAGGGAGTTACCCTCGAGAACGAGGGGGAGCTCGTCGGCGGGATTGCCTATTGGAACTCCAAGTGGCCCGGGGGTACCAGCGCGACGACCATCCCCGATACGCTGGGCGGCTGTTACCTCGCCGCTCGGTCGCGTGTCACGTGCGACTTGCCACAGTTCATCTACGCCTGGCTCGGCAACGACCATACCTTCGGTCTGTCCGCGGGGTATCCGAATCCCGCATTGATGATGGCCGTCAACGACGAGGCCACGGGGATGCTGATCGACGGCATCAGTCACTCGCCCATATGGGCGTCGAGCCTCATCATCGTCATCGAGGACGATCCGTCCACCGGGCAGGATCACGTGGACATGCACCGGTCGATCGCGCTCTTCGCATCACCGTGGGTGAAGCGCGGTTACGTGAGCCACGCGCACTACGACATGGCGAGCCTCCACAAGCTACTGTCGAACATCTATGGCAAACCGTACCGCAACGCGATCATCGGCAACGCGGGGCTCCCGCTCGACGTGTTCACCTCGACGCCGGACTACACGCCGTTCGAATACATCCCGCGCGCGTACAGCGACGGTTCGTGCAACCCCGCGGGGACAAAGGGAGCGAGACGAGCGCAGGGTTGGGATTTCAGCCACCCCGACGAGCAGCCCGGGCTTGGCGAGCAGCTGAGGGAGTACCTGCAAGCCTTGAAGTGAGGGTGAGCTCAGAAACTGGAGAGCGAGAGCGCGGAATCCCAGACGCTGTCGTTGCCGGCCGCAAGGGTGTGGCAGCCGTTGCAATCGCCGATCGCCTGGTTGGCGTAGGTCTGCCCGGGAGGGGCGACCAGACCGCGCCAGAGGATGATCACGCTCCCATCTGCGTTGTTCTGGAGAGAGAACCATTCCCAGCCGTTCGCGCCCGGGGGCGCGTTGTAGCCACCCCCACGCTTGACCATCGCGAAGACGATGCGCTGCGTGACGTCCGATTCCTGCGTCTCCTTCACGATGATCGTGCAGACGGGGAACGACGTCGACCCGTGGGACGGGCTCTGGTTCCAGTACACTTCCATGGGCCCCACGCCGTGCAGGCCGTCCCCCGCGTCGTTCTCCGCGGTCGCGGGGGCAGTGGACCAGCCGTGGAACCCGTCGAAGCTCGACGCATAGGCGACGAATTCCGCCGGCGCCGCCCCGTCGCCTTCGTCCGAAGCTCCCCCGCCGGCAGAACAGCTGGAGGAGGCTGCGGGAGTTGCCGAGCTCGCGCACGCAGCAGCGGCGAGGAGCGCGGCAGGAAGGGCGCCCATGATGAAGTTGATTTTCACGTTCCTGATTGTGATTGACTCGCACATGAAAATCAAGTTCAACAAGGGCCATGGTGCGTGCTCGCCTCGCTGCTCTTGCGTTGCTCGCCCCGGCAGTGGTCGCCGCCGCGTGCAAGACCGGGAGCCCCGCGGCCGAGAGGCCCGACCAGGACGCCTCGAACGGAGCCCTGATCCCTCAGACGCTCCGGCTCGACGTGAGCGCGGTCGATACGACGTTCGCCACGCGCGACCACTTCATCGCATCCGTCGAGATGCAGATCTCGGGCGAGCCTTTCGCCGAGTCGATGGGGCGCGATCTCGGCGGCTACAGCCGCGACTTCGTGTGTCAGCTCAGCGCTTGCTCGCCAAGCATCTACTACGATCCGGCGCTCAACGACGGCGTCGTCGGCGGCCCCAACGGGCGCACCGATCTCGCCGGATTCGCGAGCGCCGTCGAGTCGTACGAGTACTCGAAGCAGCCGATGAACAACATCGCGTTCGAGTCGGGGGCGGGAACGTCGCTGGCCTTCGGACCCGTCCTCGATCCCACCGGCGCAACGGGCGCGGATGCGCTGCAAGGACTGCGCGCGTGGGTGCAGCACGTCGCCATGCAGGCCAACACGACCGCACGAGACGTCAGCGCGGACATCACACCGAGCAACCCTCTCGGCTGGCCGGGGTTTTGGCCGACGCTCCAGCCATTCACGCAATGGAACCCGGCGATTGCGGCGAGCAACGCCTCGACGGGCTGCACGATCAGCTCCGACGACGACCCGGGGGCGAGCGGTGCCCTCCTGTGCGACGACTACGAGTGCGACTACACGACGCTGCACCTGCCGAACCGCGCCGCGCAGGTGAACCTGACGATCGGGCCCGGGGCCTCGGGCTGGTCCGGGTGGAAGGAGGCGCTCTGGACGCTCAACTACCTGCAGGTGATGCACGACACGAACGAGAACCCCGTCAACACGGTGCCCGACGACCAGCTCGCGCTCGTGGGCACCGTGGGCAACACCATCCTCGGCAACGGCGGCCCGCGCTCCACGACGATTCCGGGCACGTTCCTGGGCTCGAGCGACATCGAGGGCTTCCAGGCAGCGACCTTTCTCCAGATCCTCGACAACCAGTCGCAGCAATGGTTGACGGCCCTGAGCACGACCGATGGAGCGACCCTCGGCGGCTTTGCAAGCGTTGCCGACGCACTCGGCTATTCGGAGCAGAGCCCGCTGCGCTGGTTCCCAGGGGCCATCACGGTCGTGGAGGCCCAGGACGACAGCGGCTTTCCGAGGCCGACGAGCTACAGCATCGCGTCGCCCGACAGCAATCTCCTCGATCTCGCGGGTCTACTGGGCGCGTTCTCCAGCATCTACTCCCTCACCGACCAGTCCAATACGGAGGTCGGGGGGAGCCAGCCCGCCCTCGCCTACTTCGATGGCGACCCGTTCCCCGTGCAGAACCAGACGCCGACCGGTGCGGCGACGCTGCACGACCGTGCGCTCGCGATGATGCGCGTCGTCGTGGTGAACATGGCTCGGCTCCACGTCGACCCGACGACGGGCTTCTTCGTCGACGATGTCGCGCTGGCGGGAGGCACCGTGTCGCGGGGAACGACGCTGTCGACCGACACGGCCGCCTACGCGCTCCTATCCCTGCGCACCGCGCGGCGCGCCCTCGACTCCTTCCTGGTGCTCTACAGCAACACGAAGCCCGACACGGAGAGTATCCCGTGTCCGCTCGACACGTTCCCCGCGGTCGACGGCGTGGCCTTCGGAGCTCGCCTCGACGCGCTCATCGGCTCTCTGTCGAGCACCTTCTACGCGCAGCTCACGACGGCCGACGGCCACGCCTACGGAGGGTGGGACCTCGGCGCCGCCGCACCCAGCGATGACGGCACGAACCTCGACGCGCACTCGGCCGCGATCCGGGGCCTCCTGGTCGCCTACCTGGCGACGGGCCAGACGATGTATCGCGACCGGGCTCTCAGCGTCTTCCAGCGTCTGGAGGGTGCGTTCTACGATCCGCAGGCGCGGGTGTATCGGCCGACCCCGGGGGACACCTCCGGAACTCTGATCTTCACGCCGCGTCGCTTCGGGATCCTCCAGGGGGCGCTGCGTGACACGTACGAGCTCATCGCCGTTCTCCCAGGCAACTCGACCCTCGCGAGCCTCATCGAGGATCGCGTCGCACGCCTCGACAAGCTGGTCCTCAACGGTTGGGACGACCGCGATCAGGACCAGGTGATCTTGTGGCCCCAGGAGTGCGCCAACCAGGGCACGGGCCCGGACGGCCAGCCCATGGGCTTGGGGGGATTGCAAATGGCCGAGCGCGTTCTCTCGGGCGAATCCGGCTCACTCGCCGACAAGCCCGGCGGCGATGCGGGCCTACGCGCGGCCGCGACGGACCGCGAACACGACTGCGTCCCGGAGATCTCGGCGGCCAAGCTGCCGTCCGCGCTCGCGAGCTCCGTCACCTTCACCATCACGCCGTACAGGCAATGATCCCCCGCAGCGTCTACCTCTTCTCCTTCGCAGTCGCTACGGCGTGCGGATGTGGCTCGTCGACCTCGGCGCCCATGAATCACCAGACCCACTCGAGCCCGATGGCGGTCAGCCCCGATGGTGCGCACCTCTACGTCGCGCATCCGGACGCCGACACCGTGAGCGTGCTCGACCTGGCGACGCGATCCATCGAGCACGAGATCCTGCTCGCGAACAGCGTCCCGAGTGTCGATCCCGCCACCCACCGCTTCGACCCCGCAGTCTCTCCCCGCGCGCTGGCGCTCGACTCCAGGGGAAAGACTCTCTACGTGACCGGCCAGCGATCGGGGCTCCTCTACGCCATCGATACGGCGCAGGCCGCGGTGAAGGGGAGCGTCGCGGTCTGCTCGGAGCCTATCGGAGTGCTCGTCAGCCCCGATGACGCGACGGTCTTCGTCGCCTGCTCGCAGGACGACGAGATCGCCCAGATAGACGCCGCGTCGATGTCCGTGACGACGGCGGTGCCGACCCCGAGCAAGCCGTGGGCGCTCGCCTGGTCGGCCGACGGGCAGACGCTCGTCGCGACGCACCTGCTCGGACCAGGCATGAGCCAGCTCTCCACCAACCCGCTCACGCTGACGACCACGTGGACCGTGCCCGACGAGGGACCGCAGGACGATCCGACCGAACCCCATGGCCTCGTGCGCGGGATCTACGACGCCGTCGCCCGGCCGGGGACGACGGAGCTGTGGGTCGCCCACCTGATGCTGGGCACCGACACGCCCCAGCCCATGCTGGCCTTCGACAGCACCGTCTTTCCGGCGCTGTCGATCCTGGATGGCACGTCCGGCACGCAGCTCGCTCGGCTGTCAGTCCAGCCTGACGTGGCCAGCCCGGGCGACAACGCCGCCTTCGGGGACGTGGTCTCCGGGCCCCGCTCGATGACCTTCTCCGACGACGGCAAGTACGCCTTCGTCGTCGACACCGACAGCGAGGACTTGCTCGTCGTCGATGCGACGAAACGCATCGAGATCACCGTCGTTCGGCCCTTGCCGGGCCATATGCCGGAGGGCGTCGTCTGGCACGAGAACGAAGTCTACGTTCAGGAGCGCAACACCGAGGATGTCGCCGCGTTCAAGGTCGACGACTCCGGCGGGACGGTCTCCGTCGTGGCCGATGGGGCGGCGTTCCCAAGCCTGTCGACGGATCCGATGCCGGCGCCGCTCCGGCTCGGGCAGAAGCTCTTCTACTCGGCGAACAGCGACGACGTCGCGACCACGCAGAACCACTGGGTCGCCTGCGCGAGTTGTCACGTCGAGGGACGGAGCGACGCGGTCACGTGGCTCTTCGCGCAGGGCCCGCGGGACACGCCGTCGAACGCCGGCGGCATGCTCGACACCGGATTCCTCTTCCGGACCGCTGACCGCTCCCAGGTGCAGGACTACTGGAAGACGATCGACATCGAGCAGGGGGGCGACTTTCAGCCCAACGGCGTCCAGCAGCCGCTCCTCGACGCGATCGCGGACTATGTCAATCACGCGATCCCCTCCCCCATCCCACCTTCGACCGACACGACGCATCAGATTCAGGGAGCCGCGCTCGCAAGCCTGCGGACGCAGGGCGCGGGCGTGTTCGCCCAGGTCGGGTGTCCCAGCTGTCACATGGGACCCGCGAAAACGGACTCCGGGGCCGACAACGCGATGCTCGACCTCGGCGGCCCCATCGTCTCGTCCGCCGCCTCGGGCGGTGTTCTCCTCCACGACGTCGGCACGTGCGTGACGGGCGGTCCGTGGCCCGACGTCGTGCACGACGACATCGATGGGCACCCTCGTCCGTCGTGTGCGTTCGACACGCCGGCTCTGCGTGGACTCGCGGACTCGATGCCGTATCTGCACGATGGGAGCGCTGCGACTCTCGACGACGTCCTGCCATCCATGCTTCGCGCTGCCGCGGGTCCGGGAGGAACACCGCAGACGCTCAGCTCGGCCGATCAGACGGCGCTTGTCGAGTTCCTGCGAAGCCTGTGAGCGTTCGAGAGCGATCCATGAGGCGAGGGTCTTCAGCGGTCCTGGCAGTGCTCGGCGGTCTCGGACCCTCCGCGGCCGCGTGCAGCGCGCAGCACGGATCCGGAGGCGTGCAGAGCACCTACGATTCGGGCGGGGACACGGGAACGCTCTCGCCGACGACGGACGGGGGAAGCGACGGCTCCGCAGACGACGAGGCGTCGACGTCCTCTCAGACGTATCTGCGCATCGCGCACGTCTCCCCCGACATGCCGCCGATCGACGTCTGCGTGGCACTTCACGGGACGGGGAGCTTCCAGGGACCGCTCATCGGGCAGTTGGTCGCCGCGACCGCCGGCGACGCCCGTGAGGACGCCGACACAGATACCGTCGAGGGGGGCGCCGCCGCGCCGGGCGTGGCCTATTCGCAGCTGAGCGCTTATCTGGCTCTCGGCCCCGGGCAGTACGACGTACGCATCGTGTCGGGAGGCGCATCGTCCTGCTCACCCTTGCTCGACGCCGGAGTGGACGGAGCCGCCGGTGTGCCCGACTCGACCAATCTGCCCGCGCTCGCCGTCGATGCGTGCACGACGTTGATCGTCGCAGGGGAGATCTCGCCGGTGGGCACCGATCAGGGGGTCGCGGTCGTGATGCTCCCCGACGACGCCGTCCTCGCGGGCGGTGCCGCTTCGCTTCGCGCCATCAATGCGATGCCGAGCGAGCCATCGCTCGATCTCGGCCTGGGGTCAGCGACGATGTGGTTGCCTCTGCTCACCGACGTGCGCTTTGGTGCTGCGAGCACACGGGCCAATCCGGACGACGGCGCGCTCGATTCCAATGGGTACATCTCCATCGCCCCTCTCTCGGCGCAAGCGATGAGCGTCCGCCCGTCGTCGTCGGACGCGGCGACGGACACCGCGTCCGCGAGCAGCGTGACGGTCCCGCTCGGATCGATTGTGACGACCATCGCGATAGGAGGAAAAACCGGCGACTCGGCGCATCCGCCGGCACTCCTGCTCTGCACGGACAATCAACCGTCGGGGGGGATCCTTGCAGACTGCAGCATTGCCCAGTAGCGCGATCCACCCGGGAGGAACAACCTTGCGACCGTCGTCCATTCTCGTCGCTGGAGTCGTGGCCGTTACGCTCGCGTGGACCGCGCGGGCCCATGCGTCGCCTCGCCCCCTGCCGTTCACGTACACCTACGACACGCTTGGCAAGGGAGAATCGGAGATCGAGACGTACATCGATCTGACGCCGGTGAAGGCCATCCCTCCGCTGGGGGGCAACTCGGTCTGGTATACCGCGTCACAATTCCAGATGGAATTCGAGCACGGCATCACGGACCGCCTGGAGCTCGGGCTGTACGCGGCGTTCCAGCCGAGCGCGCCGGAGGGCTACTCGGAGACCGCGACGCTGACCGAGGGGACGGGATTCAAGGAACGGCTCCGCCTGCGGATCGCGGAGGAAGGGGAGCTGCCCATCGATCTCGCGCTCTACGGCGAGCTCGTCGAGTACATGACGGAGTTCGAGATCGAGGCGAAGGTCATCCTGCAGAAGCGCTTCGGCAAGTTGCGTATCGCGGCCAATGCGTGGGCCGAGCGGGAGTTCTACTACGCGGTCAATCAGCAAGATTGGGTGCTGAACCCCACCCTTGGAGTGACCTACCAGGTGACCCCGTCGTTCCACGCGGGGGTCGAGTACTGGATGCGCGTGGAGTTCCCCGATCCTGCGCCCAATCCCCGTCCCTTCAGCGTCGGGCCCAACCAGTTCGTCGGCCCCGCGCTGATGTTCGCCTTCGGCAACCTCTGGTGGTCGACCGGGATCTACGCTCGCGTCAACGAAATGGGGCGGACTGCGTTGCCCTCGAATGGCGCCGAGGCGCAGCTGCCCGACAACTACGGGCCCATCTGGGCGCGGACCGTCATCGGGATCGAGCTGTAGTCCCCCGGTTCAGAGCGACTTCAGATAGGCGATCAGCGCCTGCTGGTCATCGGGTGACAGCGTCAACGCCGCGGAGCCGACCATCTCCGGGGCCAGACGAAAGACGTCCTGCAGCTGCGCCGCGCTGCCGTCGTGCAGGTACGGCGCGGTCTCGGAGACGCCGCGGAGCGTGGGCGTGTCGAAGGCGCACGGGTTGCGAACGTCGCCGTCGTCATCCGGCGTGGGGTTGTCCGGGAAGGGGCCCCCCGTGACGCAGGTCCCCACGTCGTGAAGAAGCACGCCCCCAGGAGTGACCGACGAAACCACGGGTCCGGTGAGATCGAGGGACTGGTTTCCCATGCCGGAGTCGGTGAAGTACGTGCCTGCGTGGCACGCACTGCAGCCCAGCGTCGCAAAGAGCCGCTGGCCGCTGGCGACCGCGGTGGTATCGAGCGATCGGGGCGGAGCCGGGTAGGGGATGGCGTAGTCGACGTACTGCTCTAGTGCGTCGAGATCGGCTTCGAGCAGTGGGACGGTCCGGGAGAAGTGCCCCCCCTGCTCGGAGTTGATGATCTGGCCGTAATCCTGGATCTGGTTGTGCAAGGCGGTACGCATGAGAAAGCCCGTGTTGGCCGTGCCGCCTGCGTTCGACGGTGTGTCGCGCGGGCCCTGCAGGAATTGCCAGGTCACCGAGTCACTCCGCCCCTCGACATGGCAGCTCGCGCATGCCACCCAGTGGTCGGTCGTCGTCGGGAGCTCATCGCTGTTGGCCGAGTAGAAGATGTGCTGTCCGACGCGCATCGCGGCGGGCATCGGATCGTGCGCCGTCCGGGCGATGGGCGCGTCGCTCACGGTGACGACGGGGGAGGCGCCGCTCGTGTCGACGGTGAGAACGGCGACGTCGAGGGTGTTCGCCTCGTCGACGTAGACGTGCCCGTCGCTCGACACGACGAGACCCTCGGGCTGATGACCGGGAAGTGGGCGCACCAAGGCCGCCTCGAAGCGGCGGTTGGCGTCGACCACCAGAACGTCTTCGCTGTCGGCGTCGGCCACGAACGCGAGCGAGCCGTCCGGGGAGAACGCCATCGCGCGCGGTCCGGACACGATGTCGCCGAATACGCCGCCGTCGCCCGGCTCGGTCATCACCGTGAGGCGGGCCAGCGCGTCGCCGCCCGTGTCGAAGAGCGAGAGCGCGGGAAAGACGGTGTTGTCAAAGACGAGAGCGGGCTGTGGCGTGTCGATGCCGAGCATCAGGTGGGCGACCCAGGCCTCGTTGCTGCCGGGTCGTGCGAGCACGTCGTAGATGCCGCGCACCGTGCCGTGGGCGACGGTCGGAGCGTCGCCTGCGTGCCCGTCGGGCAGCGCCCATCGGGTCGCGACCGCAAGCGGCGAGATCGAGAGCACGGTGATGCCCGGCCCAAGAAGCTGCGTCACGTAGAGCCGGTTGCCATCGGCGCTCCACGCCAGGCCCCAGGGCCGGCGATCGACCGCGACGCTCGCCGTGACGGAGAGAGACGCAGCGGCGAGCGAGACCACGGCATCGTCCTGAGCGCAGGCGACGTACACCGTCGTTCCGTCCGGGGAGACGAGGACCCCAACCGGCTCCGCGCAGACGTCGGCATCGTTCAGGACGGTCCCGGAGGCTGCGTCCAGCGCATAGACGTGACCGTTGCGCTGGCCCGTGACGTAGAGGCGCGACGTGTACGGGTCGAGGGCGAGCGCTCGCGGTCCCACGGCGGCGTCGAAGCGCTTCGTCGTCGGGTCCTCTTGCGGCGGGTTCCCCGCGAGCACAACCTCACGGATCAGCATCTTTGCCCGCAAGTCGACGTAGGAGACCGAATCGCTCTCGGTGTTGACCACATACACCGTCGCCTGGTCGGCGCTCAGCGCGATGCTCGAGGAGTGGTACGAGTAG
>Ga0182030_10007290_pt1 | contig 23109 bp, 10 predicted proteins | sample 812S3MmetaG_FD_121299 | JGI IMG/M metagenome (GOLD analysis project Ga0182030, IMG submission 121299) | Permafrost microbial communities from Stordalen Mire, Sweden - 812S3M metaG (Illumina Assembly) | ecosystem: Environmental > Terrestrial > Soil > Wetlands > Permafrost | place: Sweden...
GAATGCGCCGCACTCCAAGCGCTCCGCGAGGCAGTCAGCCGCATAGGTACTCGCGAAGCGTTTGGAGTGCGCCGTATTCCGGCGCTTTTGGGCGCATCCGCCGACGGGCGCGCGGAATTAATTATTGCACCGGCGCTAAACAGGTGCCTATGAATCATCCAGGAGTCGTTGGGGGCGAAAGAGATCAGCGGCGCTTTCACAAACGCCGCCACGCCACCATCCCGTTGCGGCGCCTTGTGAAAGCGCCGCATTATTCCCTCAGCAAAGGGGCTCCGAACCGCCCCACGACAAAGTGAGCCGAAGGCCCGTGCAGTCGGAGTACCTGCACGCCGGATCAGCCGGGAGCCGTCCGGGCGGAAGAGATCAGCGGCGCTCTCACGAGACGCCGCCACGCCACCCCCTACTGGATCAGCCGGTAATACGTCGCTTGCGCCGGGAGCGGCACATACACCACGTAATAACCCCCCTCGATGGTCACCGGCAGGGTGACGTTCGCCCACGACGTCGGATTCAGCGTGGTCGTGAATTGCAGGGTGAAACCGGTGAACGCGGTCGGCCACGAGAGGCGCAGTTCGTTGGTCGAGAACGCGGCGATATACAGCGGCGGGCGGAGCGTGGTGGGCGTCGCCACGGGGGCGACACTGTAAGTGCCATTGGTCGACATCGGGACCACGGCGCTGGCCACCGGAGTCGCGGCCAGCACGTTCGTCCACGCGATCGGGCCGCCCAGCGTGTTCAACGTGATGGTGTAATAGTCGCCCACCACCGCGTTCCACGTCAGCAACAGGAAATTCGTCTGAAACACCTGGTTGGTCATCACCACCGGTAGCGCGCTGAGCAGCAGGCCGTTGAAAATCGCGCTGCCGCGCAGGGTGTAGGCGACGGGATTGATCGGCTCGTGGCTGTACACCCCGAGGTACCAATCCCCCCGCAGATCCGGCAGTGTGCCGCTCGTCCGCACCACGATCTGCTCGGGAACCGTCCCGGGCTGGGTGCTGGCGGCGAAGTACGGCGCCATCGTGGGAGGCACGTCGCGCTGGAGCACCAGATCCGCCTGCCCCGAGAGGTCGTACAGATCGAAGATCATTGCGTCGATGTAGTTCGTCACGCTGTACCGGAAGAAGAACCACTCCGGCGCCCCCGGCGGCGCCAGGAACGCCGTGTTCACCGTGGCCGACGCCGTGTAATCCACCCCGTTGGTGAGCGTGATGACCGCCGGTGCGTTGGTCATGTAGCAGGCTTGGACCACGAACGGCACATTGGTCGGCGCCGAGTTGAAGATGCCCACGTACCAGCGGTTGGTCTGAATCGACCACGGCGTGGTGTTCGTCACCACCATGATCACGTCGTCGTTGGTCCGCGGCGAGAAGGCGATGTAGTCAAAGTGCGTGAGATCCGGCAGTGGCAGGTGCTCGCTCAACACCACGGTGACATTGCTCCCCAAGCCGGTGTAATTGCTCACCACTCCGCCCAGGTAGAACGCCACCGTGGACGCGGGACCGCCCGCCGGGCCGTTGGTCGGGATGTCAAACTGGTAGTAACGGGGGATCCCGGCCGGACCCACCATCCCGTTGGTCAGCGGCGCGCAGTTGGTCAGCGTGACGATGTCATACCAGACCCCGAGCGCGAAGGTCACCGCCACCGAGTTGGTGTTGGTCACCGTGAGGAAATAGCTCGTGCCCGGTTGCAGCACCGGCCCGACATAGCCTGCCACCGGCGGGAGGTTGGTGGTCAGGATGTTGGTCACCGGGGCGTTCGCCGGCGGCCAGACGAGCGCGTTGGTGATCGTGACCGGGAACGTGTTGGTGTCGCACAGCACGCCGACCGGCAGCGGGTTGGTGCCCGTCAGGTCGGTGGCCAGGAGCAGCACGTTCGTGGCGTTGGTGGCCCACTGCGGCACCTGGACAATGAAGTTCTGGTAGCCGTTCGCCACGATCGAATTCGTATAGGGGATCCCGTGCTCGAGCTGGATCACCGGCGGCACCACCGTCGGGAAGGTCTGGAAGTTCAACTCCCACTGGGCAAGCTGCGCCAGCAGGTTGGTCGGCACCGTGCCCGGTCCCGCATAGGCGTCCTGGATCTCCAGCGTCCAAACCCCGTAGGCATCCGAGCCATAGAGCGCCGCCAGGCTCTGCTCGGGCTGGTAGTTGAGCGCCGTCGGGGTGGTGGTCAGCGCGAGGCCGTCCACCAGCGTGCCCGGCAGCATGCCTTGCAGCAGCACCGTCGTGTTCGTCTCCACGGCGGTGAAGGTCATCGTCTGGCTGGCCCATTGTGCGTTGTTCCCGTACACCACCTGGTTCTGGCCGCCGCCGATTGTGACACTCAGCTCGGCGAGGCTGAAGGCGGGGGCAACCGTCCGGTCGGCCTTCCCGAGCACCCCCCGCTGGTAAATCTCCCGGATCTCCTCGCCCGTCAGCGCGCGGCCGTAGGCGGTCAGGTCGTTGATCTCGCCGCTGAAGGGCTCCGAGAAGTCATAGCGGCTGCGCGCGCCAATCGAGACCCCAGGGCTGAGCGCGGGGTCGAGCGCGCCCATCGGGAAACGCGGCGTGTACTCGGTGGCCACCGGGCCCGTGCCCGCCAGCTCATCGAAGATCGCCACTTGGTGGGCGGCCGGGTACTGCTGCACGCCGTTGTAGTAGATCCGCATCTCGTTCGTCAGGCCCCCGCCGTTGTTCGTCGAAACCACCCCGGTCTCGAACACCACCGCCACGTGCTGCCACTCCCCGGCCTTCACCGGCTCCGTGATCGTCTGCAAGGTCGCGCCGCAATCGCCGTGGATGTCATCCTGGAGGTGGAACACCACGTCCATCGTCCCCGCCGAGTAGCGCTGGAGCGCAAAGTAATACGGATACCGGCAGGGCGACGCCTCCCCTCGGAACAGAATCTGCTCGTTGGCCGCGTTCAGGAAGTTGCTGCGGACATACGGTTGAATCCACGCCTCGATGCTGAACGAGTTGGTAAACCGGAGGTTCGCGGGGTCGCCGATTTCCAGCTTGGAAACCGTGCCATTCGTCGCGGGGATGCCCGGAAGCTCGAGCGAGACCGCCCCCACATAGGCGTCCGCAGTGTTGGTCGCCCCATCCACGAACGCGGCGTGGTTGCCCCCGAGCAGATCCCAAGCCCGCTGGCTCAGCGGCTCAATGTCGCCCGTCCACCAGCTCACCGCGGCCGGCCCCCGAACCCCATAGCTCAACTGGTAAAGCTGCCCCGGGGTCGTCGGGATCGAGCACTGGACGGCATTCATCCCCAGCACCACGAAGTTCGTGCCGGTCGTGGCCATGAGCGAGTTGCTCACCACCGACACCGAGCCGCCCGCGGCGGTCCAGTGCCAGGCCGGGGTGCCGCCCGCGCCCGGGATCACCGTCCCGGCACCGTAAACTCCCGGGGGGGCGCTCTCAAAGTTGTTCAAGAACACCAGCGACGAGGTCGTGTTCGACACCACATACGGGGCCGGCGCGTACTTGATCGGGAGCACCGTCAGGTTCGTCTCGTCGTTGAAATCCATCGTCCCCGAGTAATAGGTGGTGGTGACCGCCGAAAGCACGAAGTCGTCCAGCGCGAGGTTCGGATCGCAATTGGTGAGCACCAGCCCGGTGACGTTGGTCGCCGGCCCGTTGGTGGTCGCCAGATAGACAAAGTTGCTGTAGCTCAGCGTGTTGGTCTCCCAGACCGGGCCGTTGGTCCAGGCGAGTCCGTTGGTGAAGGTGAACGCCGGCGCCCCAATCGCGCCGGGGAACTGGAGCGTCATGGACGCCCCGCCCGGCGTGTTCGTCAGCGGACACCAGAGCACGTTCGTCCCATACATGCCGTTGGTGCCGGCCTGGTAGATCGCCAGGACCTCGCACGGGGTCAGCGGCCGGCTGAAGACTGTCCATTCATCGAGTCCACCGGCGTAGGAGGTCCCCGGATCGGGCACCCCCGCCGAGAAGCGCCAGTTCAGGATGTCATGGTTTTCCCAGGCATCGTCCGTGCTCGCCCCAAAACCCGCGAACGCCTCCCCGGCCTGGTTCAGGATGCCGGTCAGGTCGACCGCGCGGCCGGAGATCAACGGCACGTTGTCCACGATCACCGTGAGTGCGCCGCCGACATACTCGACCTGGGTCGGATGCGGCCGGCCGTCCCGCAGGTTGATCCCGGCCGTGCTGAGCTCCACCCGCGCCAGCCAGTGGGTGCCGTTGGTGGTCACGGCGAGATAGTTGTTGGTGGCGACCCCCAGATTCGTGCTGGTGACGAAACAGACCGCCAGCGAGTTGTTGGGTGCGCCGAGCACCCCCGGCGTGCCCTGCACGCCGCTGCTGGCCACCCAGAAGGAGAGGCCTTGTCCGCCCGCGATGTCGTTGCTCGCGCCCGCCCCGGAGATCTGGAATTGGAAGGCGGTGCTGAACCCGGCTGTCAGGTTCAACAAACCGAGGTGGTAGGCCGAGCCGTTCGTGTTGGCCGCCGCTGGGGTCAGCCTCAGGGCGCTGCCCGCGGCCGTGGCCGCCCGCAGCAGTTTCAGGTTCGTCAGCGAGCTGAAATTCGTATAGGTGAAGGTCGGCACCGGGGCCGGGTCATAGCCGAAATAGAGATCGCCCACCGCCCGCGGAGTCGCGTTGGTCAGCGCCAGGAACTGCGCGACCGCCAACTGGCCGTTGGTGTACAACGTGGCCTGGCCGGATGAGCCGTCGTAGGTGAGCGCCAGATGCTGCCAGCCGCTGTTGGTCAGGAAGCTGTTGGTGAAGGCGAGGAAGGCGGGCTGCGGGTTCGTGCTGTAAAACGCGGCCGACACTCCGCCCGGAGCGGGGTTCGTCGAGGACAGGTCCCCCAGCCAGAACTGGAACCCGAGCGGCGCGGTGTTGGTCGGATCATACCATTCCACCAGCGGCGCCGGATTGGTGACGTTGGCGGGCCGCACCCATCCCTGGATGCTGAACCCGTACGGGCTGTTGCCGACATCCAGCACCGGTGCGCGCGGCACCACCACCCGCGTCACTTCGCCATCCCCGAAATACGCCTGGTTCACCATGCCGGTGGCGGAGGTGTAATGCACATTCCCGTAGGGCAGGCCGTTGAGTCCGCCGAAGATGTCCGACGGGTTCAGGTCGAACGGCCACCACCCCACCAGACCGGCCAGGTACGGGGAGTGCGTCGCCCGGAAGGAGAGCTGGTAGCTGGTGACACTGGTCAACGGACCGGGCAGCACCGTGGCATTCGTCACCGGGAGCGAATTCGACAGCACACCATAACCGACCAGGAGGATGTTGTTCGAGAGCCACGGCGCCGGCAGCGTCGGGTAGATCCACGCGGTGTTCGTGAGCACGCTCCAGCGGTCGAACAGCGCGCCCGGCACGTACGGCCCCGCCGCCACATCCTCGAAATTGTTCGTGTAAAACGGCGTCAGGTTGGTCGAGCTGAAACCGGTCGCCAGCGTGCCACCCTGCCACGTGAAGGTACCGATGCCGTCGGGGTTGTAACCGCTCCGGTTCTGGAACAGCGAAATGCGCTCCCCCCCCGGACTGATCAAGGTGATGGCCAGATCCGAAACCCTCGCCAGATTCGTGATCAACACCCCGGTGTCGAGCGACTCGATGGTCAGGTGGTTGGTGATGTTCAGCGTCGTGAACGACACCGCGTCATCGGGTATCGCCGTCACCGGGTTGGTCGCGTAGGTGACCGTTTGGATCGTCGTCTGCCCGTAGGTCAGGAAGGCGATCAGGAAGACCTTGGCGACGTTCGGCCCCAGGTTGCAGACCTTCACATCATAAGTGCCGGGCGTCAGCGGCGGATTGCTGAACTGGTTCAGCGTGATGCTCACCCCCGGGGAGTTGGTCACCTCGGCGGTGCAAACCGTCCCGTCCAGGCTGCAAACTTGGAGCCCGAGCGGCCCCGTGCCGGAGAGCAGGCTCGCGGAGATCGTCATCGCCGTGACCTGCGGCCCCACCTCGATGTAATCATCCGTACAGTGGTTCGGCAGGATCGTGTTGGTCACCCCCGCGATCAGCGGCGACTGGCGCTCAAGGAAGATCCCGGCCGGCAGGTAATTGCCGACTTGGGGACTGGTGTTGTCCTCCTCGGATACTTTGAAAATCCCGCCCAGCCGCCGGCCGGCGAAGGTCTTCAGCGTGCCGGGTCCGTCCGAATGGATCGCGCCCGGGATGTCGCCCTGGTTGCTGTCGTCGTAGATGAACCCGTTGGTCACACCGTAATCGGGGCGGTGATCGTTCAGCACACAGAACGTGCCGTCGGCGTAGGTGATAATCCCGGCCAGATCCCCCATCAACTGGTGCGCGATGTAGTTGGTGACGATCACCCGGCGGACCAGCATCGAAGGATCGAGGTTCGGTCCCAGCCAGGCGTTGGTCACCCCCGGCCGATCCGGGGTCCCGGTCGGAATCGCCAGCCACTGCCCCCACGGCAGATGGCCGCCCAGCGCGTCCAGGCCCCCCGGCGGCAGCAGGCTGAACAGCACCTGCAACGTGTATTCCACCGCCATCTGATCCTGTGACTGGACCCCGATGTAATAGACCCCCTGCACTGCGTTCGAGAGCACGATCGACCCGCTGTTGGTCGGCCCGAACACATGGTAGGCCCCCGCCACCGCCTGCGGGTTGAGCGCCAGCAGCGTGGGATCCGTGCTCACGTACATGTCCGCGTCCGCCACCAGCGGCGTGGCGTTCGTCTCAAACAGGCTCTCCGTCCCCATGCGCGGCACCGAAACCTCGATCGGGTTGGCGATCACGAACCGCGCATTGGTGAAGCTGGAGTCGTTCGTGATGACATAAAAATGCCACTGGTTGGTCGTGCCCAGCGTGGTCACCGCCCCGCCCGAGTTGGGAATCGCCACCTGGTTCGTCCCCAGCAACGGGGAACTCGCCCCCACCCGCTGGCCCCCCAGCGTCTGGCCGTAGTAGTTGTCGCTCCCGGGGAACGCGTTCGTCATCGCCGTCACGTCCGGGAGGTTCGACTGCGTCGAGGCGGCGCGGGCGAAGGTCATCGCGTTGGTGACCGTCCCGTCACCGCAGGAAACCACCAGCGCGTAATCCTGGTAGGTGTTGTTCGTTCCCTGGCTCACCGCGTTCACGTTCACCCGGTGGCCGACGACCGTGATCGAGTAATTCGTCGCCAGCGGCGCCGGGATGAAGACGTTTTCGACATTATTGACAAAGTCCACGTTGGGCACCGTGTTCGTGTCCCACGGCTGGTTGTAGTCGTTGACATCCACAATGTCGTTGCCGAAGTAAATCAGGTTGTAGCTGGTCCCGACCGAATCGAGGTTGGTGACCACCAGGTCAAGGTCGTTGACCAGCTTCAGGCCGGCGACCGGGTTGCCCGGCGGATCGGTCCAGACGAGCGTGACCTTGAGCGGCAGCCCCTGGCCCGCGGGGGCGATGGCGATCTTGTAGGTGTGCCGGTCCCCGGTGGCCAGGGAGTTGTTGGGATCCTGATCCACGATGAACATCGAGTTCGTCGGCGCCGCCTCGTTCGCCAGCCCGGGATGAATGCTGGTCGGGAGGGAAACCTTGCCCCAGCCCTGATAATTGATGTTGTTCTGGACCTGGAAATTATAGCCGTTGCCCATCGAGCGGGCGCCGTTGATCAACATCGCCTTGAGCAGCGCCGGGCTGTGGCCGTACGGCCCCCCCGCGAAGTTGGTCCGCGGCGCGGGCAGGTGCGCGGGCGACTCCAGAAACTCCTGCATCAGCGCCAGCACGCCCGAGACCTGCCCGGCCGACATGCTCGTGCCCGACTCATAACGGTAATACGTCCCCAACCCGCCGTTGAGATTGCTCAGCACCTCGAACGTGTTGTCGCCGGACGGGATGTAGGTCAAATCCACGCCGATATCCACCAGCACCGTCTGCGTCGACGTGTTCACCACCGTGTAGGTGTAGTTGGTCCCCGTGTCCGGCGGGCTCAGCACCGTCAGGAGGTTCGTGCCCACGTAATCGTAGGCCGGCAGGGCCGCGCCCGTGGTGCTGACAAAGACCGAAAGATTCGGGCCGGGCGGGGTGCCGGCCGCGTGCTGCATGGGGTACGGTTCGGTGTAACGGACGTGCGCCACTTCGACGTTCAGGGCCATCGCGGTATCGACCAGCGTCAAGCTCCCGACAAACATCCCGTTCGGCGCCAGCAGCACATCGGTGGGATGCTGCCGCTGGTGGTAGCCGTAGTAGCTCTGCTGGTCCCACTCCGTCGAGGCCGTCGAGATGATGAAGGTCCCGGGCGCCGTCACATCCGGCTTGAACCGGCCGAAATCCCCCTCGCTCCCTATCCCCACGTTCCCGCGGCTCGAAAACGCCGCCACCTGCTGGTTGTTGTCGCTTTCCGTCATCCACGGCTGCGAAATGTTCGTCTCGGGGGCGCCGGTGAAGAAGTTCGTGTTGATGATGGAAGTACCGTTCGTGATCCCGCGCGAAGATTCATACGCGCCCACGGTGATCCCGTTCTTGGACGTGCCCGGCGACTCGATGCTGCCGGCATTCCCCCCGGTGCCGTCATCCGCCCCGGCCCCGCCATCGCCCGCCGAAAAAACGAACAACACCGGCTGCGGCCCCGAGACCAGCGGCAGCGCGTCGCGCGCCGCGGCGTCATAGCTGGCGGCCGAGAGGTCGTAACTGGAATACTCGGAGCGGTAGGCGAGGTCTGAGTAGTTCCAACTGTTGTTGAAAATCAGCGCCCCCGCCAGCGCGGCGGTCTCCTGCAAATAGGCGTCCGAATACGCCGGGCCGAACGAGAAATCATCCGCATAACTCGGGCCGAACAGCGGATCGGCTTGGATGGAATAAAGCTGCGCCAGCGGAGCCACCCCGCGGAACTGGTTGTTCGTCACCGGCAGCGTCGAGCCCTGGGCCGCCGCCGGGTTCGTGATCGTGCCCGATTGCGCCCCATCCCCGATGATGATGCCGGCCACATGGGTCCCGTGCCCGTTCTTGTCCTGGCCGCTCGCCGGGTAATCCCACTTCACCCGGCCCGTCAGGTCGGGGTGGTTCGTATCCACCCCCGAATCGGCAATGGCCACCAGGATGTTCGTTCCGCTGAGCAGGAGGTAGTTCGTGCTGGTCACCGAGTCCGCCGCGACGCCGCTCAAGGGACGGCTCAAGTCGTTGGCCGGCGCCCGGGTCAGGCTCAGTTCGATTTCCTGCACCCCCGGGATCCCCGCCAGCGATGGCAGCGCGTTGGCGGGCGGCCGCACTTTGAACACGGTGCCGAACGGCGAGCGGGTCTCCCCCACCGGCGCCGCCCCGATCCGCCGCAGCTCGGCGAGCGTCGCCTCGCGCGCATCGGGGAACACCAGCAGGTTCAGCGCGGCTTGGGGCAGCAGCGGCGTCTGCTCCACCGCCAACCCCAGCAGCGGCCCCTTGAGCTTGTACTCCGGCTCGAAGGGGATGACGGTCTGTACCAGGGCGGTCTGAGCGGAAAGCCGGGCGGCCGCCGCCGCCGACGCCCGCACCAGGCAGGCATTGTTCGGAATGTAACTGACCCAGCTCGCGCCCGCCGCGCCCAGCAACGCGCGGAACCGGTCGTCAATGTGCTGGCTGGCCTGGACGATATAGCTCCCCGGATCCCCCTGCGACCGGAGGTGCGCCGGAATCGCCAAATTCACCGGGAGCGTGGTGTCGAGCGAGGCGTTCTCGAGCAGGATCGCCCGCTCGCTCCGCGCCAGTTCGGAGGCGCTCCGGGTCGAGTTGCTCAGCCGGTAGTCCTTTCGGGCCGGAGCGTTCGTCCCCTTCGCCGCGGGGGCGCTGTTGAGGGTTCCCGGACGGCTCAACAAGGCGAACGGACCCGGCACGGCGACGGCCGCACCGCGCGCGGTGGCCGGCACCGGCGCGGCAGGCGGCGGACCCGCGGGAGCCGGCTTGGCTGCCCATTGATCACCCAGGCGCCAGCAGTATGAGGCGCCAAGAAAGCAGATTAGGCTGACGCACAGCCAGAAGGTGGGACGCTGACGCATAAAGAAGAAAAGATCAGTCCGGCGGAAGCACGTTCCAGCTCTCGATGATGGCACGCGGGTTGCCGGGCGCGCCCTCGATGCGGACGACCGCCTTGACGGCCGTCTCGCCGGTGATCGCGTAGTTCGTGCAAAGATCCAGGAAGGGCACCGAGGTCACCCGGGAGTGTTCCGCGGGTTTGAGCGCCTGACCATAGCAATAGATCACGAAGCGGGGCTGTTCGCCGCCCTTCAGCAGCCCCAGCACCTGCTGGGGTATCCGCTCCAGGATCGCGTCGGTGACATTCGTGGTCGTGATGAACGGCGACCGCACCGTCAGCTCGGGCACCGCGAGGAGGTCCCCCAGGCGGTTGAACGACCCGTGGTAATTGAAATTCGTCCGGCGCACGTCGTTGATCGCGTTCCAGAGCGTGATCACCGGCGGTGGCGAAGTGGGCGAGTAGGCCCCGGCCGGCTGGATGATGAAGAAGCTGTTCGTGTCCGGATTCACACTCACCCCGGACAGCACGGCCGACCAGGCCGCGAGATTCGTCTGGTTGATCGACAACTGGCCGCGCGCCACCGTGTCGCTCGAGGCGGTGGTGAACAGATCGAGCAGCTTCCAGTCGTTGGTCGGCGACGAAATACCCGCGTCGTAATAATAGCCCTTGAGCGGTGCCAGCGCGGTGCTCACCTGGCCCCAGTTCGTGCCCGCCTGGCCGTTCCCCGTCCAGGTCTGCCACGTCGCCAGATCGATCGCCGGGGACTTCAAATAAACGGTCTGCCACGGAGTGCCGCGGTGGATCCGCCCGAGCCAGCCGGGGTTCGGGAACTTGTTCGTCGGGAAGTCCCAGTCGGACGATTGCCGCACCAGCGGGTCCTTCACCCGGATGTCGGTCAGCGTCGCGCTGCCGCTGCCCGAGGCCAGGCTCGCCCCGGGCCACGGCTCGTAGCGCTGGTTTTGCTGGCCGATGTTGCCGATCGTCGCCGCCTGCTGCACCGAGGTGTCGTAGTCGCAGGCGTTGGTGTTCCGCAACGGCGTCAAATCCCCCACGGTGTAATGCACCAGCGGATCGTTGGCCGCCCACGAGGTGTAGAGGTAGATGTCACGCGTCGGGGCGTAGGGAGCCTCGAAGCGGTTGGTCAGGTACAGCGGCCCCGAGAATTGGCCGGGGATCGCCGGCAGCCGCAGCAGGTTCGTCCGGAAGAAGTTGATCGCCCCCTGCTTGTCCCACCCACCCGGCGGCACCGACGGCGCGCTGTTCCACACCAGGTGGTTCGTGTTCTGCCCCAGCCCGGCCATGATCTGGTTGATCACGCCGAAGGTCGGCAGATTCACGTTCGTGCCGCCCGCCCCCACGCGGTTGGTGACGAACATGCTGCCGTAAAAGCCGTCCAACGCGTTGGTCACCGCCCCGTGCATCAGGTTCCCCGTGATGTCGAACGGCGGCGCGGTCCCCGCCAGGTTCACATAATCCACGATCCGCTGCGCGGCGAGATCGTAGATTTCGAATAGCAGGGTGGTCCTCAGCACGAGCGTCCACTGCGGCACCGGGAAGCCCTCCCCATTCTCGAAGGTGGTCTGAACCGGGCTCACCAGGGCGTTGTTCGCCACGGAGAAACTCGAGTTGCCCAGCAGCATGAAATGGCTGCTCGCCGGGTTGAACGGCGTCAGGAACGACGCCTTGGCCGCGGTCGGGTTCAACGGGTTGAAGCCCAGCCAGCGGTTGGCCCCAATAATCGTCGGATTATCGGTCACGAACGTGAGCTGGTTGGAATACCCGCCGGTCCGGCCGTTGAAGTTCGTCAGTATGAACTGCCCGAACTGGTTGCTCATCATCGCGGTGATGGTGGCCACGGCGGTGAGCTGCAAATCGCGGGGATACGGGTTCGTGTAGGAGTTCCACGCCTCGAGTCCGAACTCGTTCGTAATCGACAGCAGGAACATCTCGTTCGTCATGTAGGGGGTCTTGTCGGTGCTGAATTTCTTCAGGAAACTCAGCTTCCGGGTCGTCTCAATCTTGCTGCGCAATTCCAGCTCGTTGAAGTTCGGGAACCATTTGCGCGCCCCCAGCACCAGCGGAATTCCCCTCACCATGTCGAGGCTGCCGACTGTCCATCCAGGAACGTTAGTGATCCCGAGGTCCCACATTTTCGGCGGGGTGGTGATGAAGCTCGCGTGGCTGCCGGCCAGCTCACGGTAGCCGACGATGAACACTTGAATCCCGTTTGTGTGGGTGGTGAGGAAGATCGGGCGGAACACCGACGGGAACGCGTTGGTCGTGCCGAACGTGCGGTTCGTGGTCGAGTCGTAAATGTTGGCCGCGAGCTGCAGGATCCGATGGACGCTCGCGCTGTAGTTGTTCGTCGGATAAACCTGAATCCCGTTGATCCCGAAGTTAAACCCGGCCTTGGAGAAGAGGCGGTTCGCCGCGTTCGTGAAGAACTGCTCCGGCACCCACGGCAGGAAGTTCGTCGCCAAGTTCGGCACGATGTTCCCGTTGTTGTCCACGTTCACGTAGTTCAGGTTGATCCGCGAGCTTTCCGGATCGCCGGGGCCGGTGTCCGTGCCGAGCTGGGCCAGCATCCGGTAGAAGGTGTACTGGTTGTACGTGTTGCTCCCCGCGCCGGCCGATAGCAGGGCCGTCGTCAGGTTGTACGGAGATCCCCCAGTCGTCGTCTTGTTCGTGTCAAAGAGATCCTGGTGGCTGGTGAAGTGATACGGGTTGTACGACCCGGGCCAGCCGAAACCCTTGTTCATGATCGCGGAATCCGCGTCCGGGTTGACCGGCCACCAAGTGCCCGTCATCACCGGACCGGACGCGAAATCGTCCACGTAATCCGTGGCAAACGCGGTGTACCCGGTCGTTCCGAGGAAGGTGTTGACCGGTTGCAGGTTGGCCGCGGTGTTCGCGTACCGGTAGCGCACCAGCCCCATGGCGTGCTGGAACGCCCAACCCGCGTTCGGCTGGACACCATTGGCCCCGGGCAGGACGGGGTTGTAAACGTACCCGGGCGCGAAAGGAGGGGTGGTCACCGGCCACCAATACTTGTTCACCACGGGGTTCCGGGCCAGCGGCCAGTAGTTCGTGTTCAAGTCCGCCAAGAATCCGGCCAGATTGATCTCGAAAGTGCTCGCCCCCTGGTTCCGCATGAAGCCGTCACTCGGATTCACCGCCAGCGACTGGCCCAGATAAAGGCCCTTCGAGTAGTTGTGAACGTAGTTCAAATCGAGCTGCTTGCTCGCGGGGAGGACGATGAAGGCGTAGCGCCCGACAAAGAGATTCGAAGCCGAGTGGTGATACTCGGGCTTCTCCAGCACCCCCACCCATTCGGGATCGCCCACCATGAACTTGAGCGGCACATAGACGTTCCCTTTCGGATCCACCGCCGTGATCGGTTGCAGGAGATCGTTGAACTCGGGCTGCCAGCCATTGGTCTCAAACCGGTTGTTGCGGTTCAGATCCACATACCAGCGGAAATCGTAGTTGTTCGGAAACAGCCGGTTGGTCACCACATAGACCGGCGCGCGCGGCGAGTAATAGAGGTTGAAGATGTTCTGCAAGTACGCGTTGCCCGTGAGCGGAACGCCGTTCCCGTCGGCGTAATTGACATTCAGCGGGTCGAAGCTGAAGCCCAACTGCAGGATGGTGGGGTCGCGCGGGTTGAACCCGCCGAAGGTGGCCAAGTTCGTCGAGACCCGCAGATCGGCCGCCCCGAGGTTGCCGAAGGCCTTGATCGGCGCGAGGGACTCGGCCAGGCCGCGCCGCACCCCCAGCTCCGCCATCTTCGTGGCCTTAATCTGCTCGGTCGTGGAAGCCACCATGTTCCGCTGGCTCCGGCTCAGCACCAGGAACGTCACGGCCATGAAGGTGATGATCGAGAGGAGGATCAGCGTGACCACCAGGGCAACGCCCGACGAACGTTTCGGGGTGGTTTTCATTGGTAGGCGGCGGGATCAACGTTGTGAAGGGCGATGCGCTGGCGGAACACGTGCACCTGCGCGACCCGGTTGGAAAGGAACGCCACTTGGCCGGCCACGGCGCTCGGGTCCAGCGTTTTGTACTTCTGGTAGGCCTGCTGTTCGAGCACCCCCAGCTCCAGCTCGACGAAGGCCGGCACTGCGTTGCTGTAAAACGCCAGGCTCGTCCAGTTGTCTGGTGAACTGCTGTTGAAGTTGTTGGCCGTGAAGGCCACCGGTTTGAAACCGGCCGGCGCCAGAATGTTGTTCAGCACCGTGACCCCGTAATAAGTGTTGAACCCGGAGCTGTAGCCGACAATCGGGAACCCGTTCGTGGCGAACGCCCGGAGCCGCAGATGCACGATGCCGTCCGCAATCCGCGTGACCGTCCCCGCCTGACTGGGCGCCAGGTCGGTCCGAAGGGTCGTCAAGGCGTTGGCGAAACCGTTGAACAGCAGCGAGGGCGCGAACAACTGCGGCAGCGGGTTCTGCACCGTCGGCGCCAGGTTCTGCACATTCGTCCACGAATAACGGTACAGCGTCCCCACCCCGGCGTTCCCCGTGTCGGGCAGGACGTAATACCCGATGCCCACCCAGGTCCGGTCGGGCCACGCGCCGGTGAGCGAAGGCTGGCTCATGAAGAAGAACGGCTCGAGATAGTTGGTCCGGAGCTGCGGGGGGTTCACCACCCCCGGCAGGGACTGGAGCAGCGGGGCGGTGTGGATCGCCTCCCCGAGCTGGGGAATCTCCACGTAAAAATTGACCGTGTTCGACATCTGCGTCGGCCGGGCGGACGCTACCTCCCGGGCGATCAAGTCGGTCATCGCCCGCCCGGTCTCGAGCATGTCGGCCCCGCTCGTGCCGAGCTTGAAGGCACGCTGCGTCTGCACGAACATCGCCACCAACCCGAGGATGATGAACGCCATCAGGGCGACCGTGACCAGGATTTCCACCAGGGAAAAACCCCCCGCCACCCCCCCCGGCCCGGGAGGTCGTCCCGGACGGGCGGCGGACCGGCCCGCAACGGTCATTGGCAATCGCATTTTCACGGCGCTTTAATAGAGGTTGGGTTGGGCGAAATAGAGCTGGTACGGGAGCGAGGCCGGAAAGAGGGTGGGATACTCGTTCGGGACCGGCGCGGCCACGATCGGTCCGCTCGCCATGCCGCGGTTCGCCTGCCGGCCCGACACGTTCCCCTGGCCGTTCGCCGGCCAGCGGAACAGCAGCCGCACGTCATACTCGTCCTGCTGCACCGCGAGCGCGTAGCGCAGGTTGTTCGACCGCGAAATCCACTGCGGCGGATCCGCGGGGACCAGGTTCGTGTAGGCCGTGTAATTGGTCCAGTCCTGGGGAAACGTGTTGTTGACCATGATCACCGGGTTGGCGTTCGCCAGCCCGTAGCCGAGCGGCACCACTTCCGAGGTGAGCCGGTAGGTGAACGCAAAACTCTGCATGTCCCCATTCGCCTGCGGCGCCTTGTCCGATGCCAGCCCGCTCATCGACCGGATGGTCGCCACCACGTGGTTGCTCACGTAAAAGGTCGCATGCTGCGGCGTCACCACCGTCACATACTTGGGCGTGCTCAACAGCCCGACGATCCGGTTCCCGTTCACCAGCGGAAACGGCACCGTGCCGCCCGGCGTCATCCCCGCCGCCCCGGGCAGGTACCAGAGAACCCGCTGCGGATTCGGCACCGATCCCAGCGACCCGTCCGGGTTGAAAATGGTCTGGTAGTTGGTGATCGACGCCACGTAATTGGTCAGGTCGTCCAGCCCCTGCTGGCCATTGCACACCGCGTCCATCAACACCGAGGCGTCGTGGTTGATCACCGTCTCGTTGGTGTTCTCCTGCTGCACCCCGAGGCCGTAGGGCAGGATCCCGATGATCGCCACCAGCGCAAACCCGATGATCGCCAGGCTCAGGGCGATCTCGATCATGGTGAAACCATCAGCGCGCCGGCCCGGACGCCGAGCCAGGACACCACCGGAGTTTTGGGGAGTGCGGGCGTTCATTTGATCTCCTGCCGGACAACGAAGGTGCGCCCGGTCAGCCGGTCCACACGCACCACATTGAAACTGTTGGTAACACTGTTGCCCGCCGGCGTCTCAATCGCGTTCGGGTAGGCCGGCGGCGTGTTCGTATGGCTGCCGGGGTTCTGGGGGAAAACCACGCTCCCCTTCGCCAGCGGGATGTACTCGTCACCCGCCGCCAGGCTCCCGCTGGTCGGATCCACCAACTGCCCCAGATAATTGAAGGCGATGCACGAAAGCGTGGTGTAGCGCCCCACACTCGGAATGAGCTGCGACCCATGGGTCGGAAATGGGATGCTCGCGGTGAGCGGAAACCCGGAGACATTCCCGAAAAACCCCACCCCCGGCGTCCCCACCGAGTTGGTGTAGAGGCTGTAGTAGTTCGTCGGACCAAGGAACTTCGCCGGCGGGATGAAGGAGCCGGCCGGCAGCGATTTCCATGAAGTGAGGTAGCGCGGAAAATGCCGGCCCGGCTGGTCCCCCACGCTGCGCAACGCCACGAAATTATACCCCGTAAGCTGCTTGTCGAGCAGCGGGTAGCCGTGCGCATATTCCGACGGATAGGCCGACAGGCCGGCCGCGAACGCCTGATCGGTCCAGAACCCCGGCTGGACGAACACCATGTAAACCGTCGTGTGCTGCCCGATGGCGAGCTGCCGCGCCCGTGCGATGTCCCCCTGCAACTGCTGCGTGGCCGCCGCCACCACGTTCGGCTTGAAATTCCCCAGGTTCGGCCCGATCAACGCCACCAGCAGCCCCATGATGGCGAGCACCGTCAGCAGCTCAAGCAGGGTGAACCCTCGGCGGTGCGCCGCCGCCGGCGGGCTGAAACGTGCGGTTTTCACGGTTATTGCATCCAGCTCAGGACGTTGTCTTTGTTGGCCCCGACGTTCGACTTCGCATTGCTGTTGATCTGCTTGTCCGGCCCCGCCGACCAGATCATCACATGGCCGCTCCACGAGAAGTAGGAACTGTTCGCCGCCGCCACCCCCGTGGGCGGATTCGCAATCAGGCCCGCCAGACCCGCGTTGCCCGTCCCTTGCGCCGTGTGCGCCGAAGTCCGGTGGAAGGAGTCCCAAGTCTTGTCGTCGTTGTTCAGGTCAAACGAGATGAGGTACGGGTCCCCCCACGGATCCCGGTAAACGAGGTCGCTCCCCACCCCCGGCGAAAACTGGTCGCTGACCACCGCCGCGTTCAGGAAGGAATTCTTCTGCGGGTTCTTCACATGACCCTGGTTCACCGTGTAATTGCCGTTCAGCGGATACGTCTCCCGGTCCATCAAAATCGCCATCACCTCGGAGTTGTTCGCCTGGTAGCCCAGCGCGTTGCCGCTCGCGTCGTTCGCCGCGATGCTGGCCGCCACGCCCCCCAGCGCCTGATCCCGGATGAAGCTCTTGCCCGCCACCGGGGGAGTCGTCAGCCCCGCCGTCCCATACGTAAAATCCTCGTTCGCGGCCGATGCGGCGTAGAGCGCGTTCGACGACACCGGCAGCCGGCTGTAGGCCGACTCGTACCCGGCCACCGCGGTGACGATCTGCTGCATCTGCGTCTTGGCCATCACCACCTGCGCCTTCACCTTCGCCCGCACCAGCACCGGCATCAGCATGCCCGCCAGGACGCCGATGATGGCGATGACCACCAGCAGTTCTACCAGGGTGAAGCCGGCGGCGGCGCGCGCGGACCGGCGGGCTTCGGGCGAAATAGTCGGGGTTTTCATGGCGATGCGACGGAAGTGTGGGTCGTTATTCGTCGGGGGTCGAAACATAGAACGGATCGCGGCTCCAGTTGCATATCCGGTTGGTCTTGCCGCCGATCAGAACATCCACCCAGAGATCGAAGGAACCGGTGTTGTTCACCGGGCTGGTCGAGCTGTAGCGCCACGCGCAATAGCCGTTCACGAAGCCGGAAAAGGGAGGAAACCCGGCGGCAAGCTGCGCCGGCCACGGGGTGCTGGCCACCAGGAACTTGAGCCCGGTCGTCGGGTCGGTCTGGAATTCCACCGGGCCGAAACCCTTGATGAAATTGTAGGCGGTGGTCCCCTCTTCCTTGTCCACCGCGGGCACGAAATTCACCAGGCCGCCGGGCGGGTTGGTGCTGGTTACCCCCCAGGAATTCTGACTAGCCATGGCAGTGATGAACTTGTTCGTGGCAAGTGTCCCGCCGTCGGTGGTCGCGAACATCGTGGTGTCGAAACCGCCGGGCTTGGGGGCATAGGTGGCTCCCACCAGCTCATAATAGAGCTGGTTCACCAGATGGTTGTTGGCGTTGTCCGGCGGATAGTGCCCCGTCTTGGCCTTGTACGCCTCGATGGCCGTCTGCACCTCCTGCAGCTCCGCCATCGTCTTGGTCCGCATCCGGTTCCGGGTGACGGCGTTGCTGACCGGGAAGATCATGGAGGCGAGAATGGCGATGACGGCGATCACCACCAGCATCTCGATCAGCGAGTACGCCGCGCCCGGGGTGGTCCGCCGGCCAGTCTTGGGAGGTTGCACACTCATAATCGCCTCTCTTATCGTTCGCGCAATTCCTGCTCCATCCGTTCGCTCAACCATTGCTTCATCATGCTCTGATAGTTTAAATACCGCGATCTGGCGAGCCGTTTTATTCGCGCCAGCATCCGCGGGTCCATCCTGAGCGTGATGGTCACCGACTCCGACGCCTCCGACGCTGCCGCCACCGCCGACTCCATCAGCCGCAGGTCAGGCTTGTTCTCCGCCCAATATACCGCCTCCGCCTCTTCGCTGTCGAAGATGGGCACCTCATCCCATTTGGCGATCGTGCGCATATCTCGGTCCCGCTCCGCGGGCCACCCCGCCTCCTTGGTCTTCGAAATCTTCAGCGACTGGTGGTTGGCCGCCGAATCGGGCCAACCACCAGCCACCCCCACCTACCTTGCCAGCGTTTGGTCAACCTTGCGCTGGTAAAAAAATCGCTCGTCCGGCTCGAACGGCCGCGCGTAAATCACCCTCACCTGCCGTCCATTCGTGCGGTATATACTGAACACCCCCACCCCGTTCCCCGACATCCCCAGATTGAAAAACCGCGCCTGCACCGCAAACCGCGGCGAATCCGGCAGCAACCGCACGGCAAACGGATCCTCGAAGGATTCCTCGATTTGCTGCTGCGTCAAAGAACTCTCCACACTGCCCGGCGGACTATTCCAATCAAACTCCATACCGTCACCCGTCTATGCACCGCCCATGCAATGTATCTACAATGTATTTACCAGAGCCATGACCAGTCGTCAATAGGGTAACTGAGTTTTTTTTGCTTACCCCGCCCACCCCAGGCCTTTTAGCCAGCGGACGCTCGCCTGCCCATCCCATACCAGGGCACGCTTCCCCTGGCGGAAGTCCCCGCCTCCCCGCCCAATCTCCACACGGCGTCATATATATATATATGTATGCTCGGCAACCCCGCGCCGCTCCGTCCGCCACCCGCGCCGGGGTTCGAACCGTCAAGCCTAGTTCCCAGCCGACCGGTCGGCAAGATCTTCCCAACACCCCAAATCAACCCACCATCCCAAAGGGATTGCCCCCCAAAGCCGAGGGTCGGCGCGCCAGCGCCCATCCGGGGTACGATCCAATAGCAAACCATTAACCCTGAAAGGGTTACGGCCGCGATTCCCGGAACCTGCCGCCCGGCGGCCCGGCCGGAACCCCGGTGGGGGTTGGGGCGCAATCTTCGGGATTCCCTCCTCCGAGGGGCATGCCGCGCGGCGCAAATCACGCGCCGGTTCGGGCTCATACGCGGCACCGCGCCGACCAAGCCGCGAAAAAAAGACGCAAGAGGGTTGACAATGGCCCCGCGGAGCTTAGAATGACCTCAAATCGAATACGCAGGAAAATCTATGAAGAAGACGCCGAGTTTTGTTAGCGGCTTGATTGTTTGCGGGGTGTCCTTCGCCTTTGCTTGCACGCTCAATGCGCAAATCACCAGCCGCACCGCCAAGGTCACCAAAATCGAGGGCACGGCCCGCTATTCTCAGAACGGCGGCACCGACTGGGCGCCGGTTGCCGTCGGTGCCGTGCTGAGGGAAGGGTCCGTTTTGCAGACCGACGTGAAGGAAGGCACCTACATTGACCTCGTTCTGGGCGAAGGTACCGTCGTCGCCAGTAGGGCCGCGGTCTCCCCGAACGGGCCTACCATCAAGGGCACCAGCGGTGTCGGTATTAACGGGAGCGGGGGCGGTACGCACGCCGCAGCGGGCAACACGGATGTCGTCCGCGTTTTCAAGGACACGGTGATCAGCATCGACAAGCTCACCACCACCACGACTGGCGCTGGTGCCCAGACCGAGACCCAGCTCGACCTCCGCAAAGGCCACATCACGGGCAACGTGAAGAAAATGGTGGCCGGCTCCACCTACGAGATCAAGTACCCCCAGGGCGTGGCCGGCATCCGCGGCTCGGTTTATGACATGACGGTCTCGCAGCAACAGGCGTTGGCTGCTGGCGTCCAGGCGGGCACCATCAAAGTTGTCTGCACCTTGAACATGATCACGGGTTCCGCCGTGCTCTCCTTCGTTCAGGACGGCCAGACGCTGGCCCAGGCCACCACCGTCGTCATTCAGCCGGGTACGGGCTTCAGCACCGATCTTACCCCGGCGCAGTTGGCCAACAACCCAACCGCAGTCCCGCTTGACGCGGCCACCATTGCGGCCGTCACGGACATCCTTGATCAGATTGGCGTGACCGGCACCTTGGGCATCACCATTGTGGCGGGAAACCAGACCATCATTCAGCAGGTGACCACCACCACCGGGCGCTAATTCAGCTTCATTCCCCGCGCGGCTGACGCCCGCGGTCGTGTTTCCAACCAGAGCCGCTCAAACGGTCTCTGGTTTTTTTTTGACCGCGACTGAGCCCCCTCCCTCCGGCGCTTGATCGATGCGACTTAACCAAACCAGGCTCGCCCCGATCCTCATCGCCAGCGCGGTCATCCTGGTCGTCTGCCTCCTTCAGAGTCTGCGCCTCGAGGTGTTGGAACGCCCCGAGTTGATGACTTTTGACTGGCGCGCGCGCCTCGCCGCCCGATTCCATCCGCTGGTTTGCACCAACCTCGGCTTCGCCGCGATCGACGAGCCGACCATCGAGTTCGTCCTCACCAACCAAACCCTCGGCTACAACTGCGGACTTTACTGGCCCCGCCATGTCTATGGCCGGGTGGTCTCCGAACTGACCGCCCAAGGGGCCACGGCCATCGCCTTCGACGTCATCTTCGCTGAGTTGCGCCCCGACCATACCCCGGTCCTGCTCCCGGACGGCACCACCACCGGCCCCGACGAGTTCTTTGCCCGCCAGCTCGCCCGCGCGGGCAACGTCATCCTCTCGTCCACCCCCTTCAAACCCGCTCCCCCGCTCTTTCTCACCAATGCCGCCGCCCTGGGCGACATCCAGACAAAGAAAGACTTCGACGGCATCCTGCGGCGCGCGAAGGCTTTTCGGGCCTACCGGCGCTGGCACCCGCTCTTCACCCAGATGGCCGCCGACCCGGGCTTTGCGGTTGACCTGGATGAGGCTTGGGAGGTCACCAACACGATCGTCCTCCCCCGCCGCATCCCACCCGGAGCCGACGTCAAGCCGGAGGACCGCATCATTTCGGTGCCGCTCGACCGGATGGGAAATTTCGACCTCACCGGCTTCCTCGGCGACCAACTACCGGCGGGCATGGCGAGGTGGGCCAGACCCTACACCGAAGAGCGCATCTGGCACCTCGGCATCCAGCTCGCCGCCCGTGAACTCCACCTCGATCTGGCCGGTGCGGAGGTCGATCTGGCCGCCGGACGCATCACGCTGCGCGGACCTGCCGGCGTGCGCCGCGACATCCCGGTGGACGCCCAAGGCTACTTCTATGTGGACTGGGCACTGCCCGCCGATTCGCCCACTCTCGTGCGCCAAAGCGTCATGGACCTGCTCGTCCAGGAACATCGACGCCAGGCCGGGGAGACCAACGGCCTCGACCAACGCTGGCGGGGCAAGCTCGCGGTGATCGGTTCCCGCGCGGTCGGCAACGACCTGAACGATCTCGGCGCCACTCCGCTCCAGTCGGACACCTGGCTGGTCAGCAAACACTGGAATGTCGCCAACTCGCTGATCACCGGCCGGTTCGTCGCCCGCGCCGGCCCGGCGGTCGAGCTCGGCTCCATCATCCTGCTCGGCGCCCTCACCACCCTCGTCCTCATGTCCGGCCTGCGCGCGGTGCCCGCCTTCGGTGTGGCCCTGCTCATCTGGACCGCCTGGCTCGGGCTCGCGATCGGAGTATTCCTCCATTCGCGCTACTGGCTCCCGATCTTCGCCCCCATCACCGGCGCCGGTCTCGTCAATTACACCTTCCTTCTCGTCCACCACATCGTCTTCGAGCAGGCCGAGGGCCGGCGCATCAAGTCGATCTTCTCGAACATGGTCTCCCCCAAGATCGTCACCGAACTCCTCGCCCAGCCCAAGCTCGGCCTCGGCGGCAGCCGCCGCGAGATCACCGTCCTCTTCGCCGATGTGCGCGGCTTCACCGAATTCACCGACGCGAGCCAGAAGTTCATCGCGTCGTACATCGCCGAGCGCGGACTCACCGGCGCCGAGGCCGAGGCCGCCTACGACCGCCAGGCCGGCGAAACCCTCCACACCGTCAACACCTACCTCGGCCTCATCGCCAACACCATCATCGAGAACGACGGCACCTTCGACAAGTTCATCGGCGACTGCGTGATGGCTTTCTGGGGCGCGCCCGTGGACTCGCCCAAGCACGCCTTGCAGTGCGTGCGTGCCGCCATCGGCGGCCAGCGCGCCATCCACGAACTAAACCGCCGTCGCGCCGCGGAAAACGACCGCCGCGTGGTGGAAAACGAATCCCGGCGCGCCGCCGGCGAGGAACCCCTCACGATGCTGGCGGTCCTCTCCCTCGGCACCGGCATCAACACCGGCCCCGCCACCGCCGGCCTCATGGGTTCCGAGCAAAACAGCCAGTACAGCTACACCGTCTTCGGCCGCGAGGTGAACCTCGCCAGCCGCCTCGAAGGCGCCAGCGGCCGCGGCCGCATCTTCATCAGCGAGACCACCCACGCCCACTTGCTGCGCGACGACCCCGCCCTCGCCGCCACCTGCGTCCCCCAGCCCGAGCCGCTCAAACTCAAGGGGTTCAGCGCCCCCGTCCGGGTCTATGAGGTCCCCTGGCACACCCCCTCCGAGCCCCTGCTCGACGCCGAGAAACTGCCC
>Ga0182030_10007291_pt1 | contig 23107 bp, 19 predicted proteins | sample 812S3MmetaG_FD_121299 | JGI IMG/M metagenome (GOLD analysis project Ga0182030, IMG submission 121299) | Permafrost microbial communities from Stordalen Mire, Sweden - 812S3M metaG (Illumina Assembly) | ecosystem: Environmental > Terrestrial > Soil > Wetlands > Permafrost | place: Sweden...
AAGAACCAAATGAACGTGCTGAAGGCGATGTTCGAGCTGACGCATCGCAACACGCGACGTTATGGAGGATACCTCGTCCATATGGGCGTGGTGTTCATGTTCATCGGATTCACGGGCAAGGCGTTCGATCAGAACAAGACCGTGCAAGTGAACACCGGGCAGACGGTCTCCATCGGGCATTATCAACTGAACATCGGCAAGGTCGAGAGTGGCCAGAACAGCGATTATCAGTGGGAGATCATGAACGTCGGCGTGGTGAAGAACGGAGAAATGATCGGAACGTTGCGGCCGGAACGCCGCTTCTATACGGCTTCGAAGCAGCCGACCTCCGAGGTTTCCATCCGCCGGCGTTTGAACGAAGATTTGTATTTGAACCTCGCTGGGAATTCCAACGACGGCGACGGCAATGTGCTGCAGTGTTACGTATTTCCGCTGGTGAGCTGGATCTGGATGGGCTATTGGGTGGTGCTCTCGGGCACGATCATTTGCCTGATCCCCAGCAAATCGCGGCTGATTTATCCGCGCACGGAAGTCGTCACGGTCGGGTCCGTACAGACGCGAGTGGAAAGCTAAACGGGTGGAACAGTAGTGTCGAGCGGCTATCAAAAATCGGGATCGTTGTGGCAGGTGTTGCTCGCTTTACCTTTGCGGACATGCTTGCTGATCGTGATGCTGGGCGTCGCGGTGCTGGCGCAAAACGGAGCCGACCTGGAATCGGCCGCCGTGCTGCGCGTCGGCGCGAAATTGAAATGCAAATGCGGCTGCAATCAGTCGGTGGCCTGCCAGATGCCCGGCGGATGCGGGCAGTGCAAGATGAACCGCACGAAGATTTATCAAATGCAGCATTCCGGCATGAGCGATCAGCAGATCATCGATCGCTTCGTCGCTGAAAGCGGACCTGAGGTCGTCATCATCCCGCCCGGAGCGGGCGGTATGCTGGGTCCGTACGTGGCCTTGGGGCTTGGATTCGTTTTGGTGCTCTTCACGATCCGCCGCTATAGCGCGAAAAAGCCGGCGCTCGCCGGCGCCGCAGGTGGAAGCGGTGCAGCGGGCGCGGGTGGCGCAGCAGCCGGTGGAACAGCGACGAGCGGCATCGACCCCACCACGCTCGCGCAAATCGAAAAAGAAATGGACAAGTTCGACTAGCGGGCTTTCGAGCCCTGCCTGGTCGCGGAATCATGATTTACGCAGGGGTTTACGCAGAATGAGCCTGGTGATCGCCGTCGCGGTGCTGGTGACCGTGACGCTCCTCTACACATTGTTCGTCCGGTCCACCGATATCCCCGTGCCCGAGCCGGTTTCTCCCACGCGGCATTTAGAGGAACGGCGCGCGGCCATTTACGAAAACCTGCGCGATCTGCAATTCGAATATCGCGTCGGCAAGCTTTCCGACACCGATTATCAGCAGACTAAACTCGTGCTGCAGAAGGAATTGGCGACTGTGATCGGCGAGATCAATCAAATCACCAAGCGCGCGCCGGCCGCTGTGCAAACCACCGCAGCCGTGGCGCCTGTAGCTGCCGTGAAGGCCGCGCATGTTTGCTCCCACTGCGGAGCGGAATTCCCCGTGGCTTTGAAATTCTGCGGCGAATGCGGCAAGGAGATGTCGTGAAACTGTTCTGGATCGCCGCCGCGACGACCCTGCTCGCGCTTCCGCTGTTCGCCGTCGATGGAGTTGTGTTGAACGGCACGCTGATGCGTCCGCAGGCCGGCGTCGAAATCACGCTGGTGCAGCCGACTCAGCAGGGAATGAAACAGCTCGGCAAGACGGTCAGCGATCAGCAGGGGAAATTTGCGATCGACGTGACGATTCCTCCCGGTCCCGGCCTGCTGCAATCCACCTATCAAGGCGCTACCTATAACCAGATCATCACGCCCGGCATGCCGACTACGGGCGTCGAGGTGATGGTGTACGAATCGACGAACAAGGCGGGGACGGCGAAAACCACCCAGCACTTGATCGTGATGGAGCCCTCGGCCGATCGCATCAAGATCAGCGAACTGTTCATCATAGACAACAAGACGACCATGACGTATCACGATACGGCCGCCGGTTCGGCGCAATTCTTCTTGCCCAAGGGAGCGGAGGAAGGCGCCAAGGCGATCATTACGGCTCCCGGTGGAATGCCCGTGCCGAGGCCCGCTACGCAGACTGCGAAGGCCGGCATTTTTAAAGTCGACTATCCTTTGAAGCCGGGCGAAACGCGCATTGAAGTGACCTACACAACTCCGGCGGCGCCCAAGTTTTCAGGCAAGATCGTCGCCTCGGATGCTCCCACGCGCGTGGTGACGCCGTCGACGGTTTCGCTGACCGGCGATGGAATTGAGACCCTCGGGCAGGAGCCGCAAACGCAGGCCCATCTGTACAATTTGTCCGGCCTCGACTACAACGTTTTGATTGACGGCACGGGTTCTTTGAACCTCGGCGACGATAGCGGCAAGCCGTCCGATCCGGAAGAGGACACTGGAGCTCCGAAGGTTGAAGTCGCATCGGCGCGGATCTATTCGCGGCTCGGATGGGTGCTCGGCCTGGCGTTCGGAATTCTGGCGCTGGGCGGCTTCGCTCTCTACCGGCGTGAGGCGTAAGCCTTCCGATAAGTCGTGTCTGAACAAACCATGCCTGGCGACGAGCGAGCCCTGGAAATTGACCGCGTGTCGAAGTATTACGGCCATTTTCCCGCGCTGCGCGATATCCAACTGAAGATCGCCGCCGGGTCCACGCTCGCCTTGCTGGGACGCAATGGCGCGGGGAAGACCACACTGCTGCGGATTCTTGCGGGACTTTCGAAACCATCGGAAGGAACCGTGCGCGTGGGCGGCGCCGACGTGCGCGACGAAAAAACGCGCCGCCGCATTGGAGTGCTGGGTCACGGGATTTCTTTGTACGACGAGCTTTCCGCCGCCGAGAATCTGACGATCTTCGCGCAGCTCTACGGTTATGCCGATCCTCGGAAACGTGCTGCGGAGTGGTTGGAGCGCGTGGGACTGGAGCGCGTTCGCGACGGATTGGTGCGCGAGTTTTCGCGAGGCATGCGGCAGCGGCTGGCGGTGGCACGCGCGTTCTTGCACGATCCCGAAATATTGCTGTTCGACGAGCCGTTTACCGCGCTCGACGATCGCGCCATTGCTGTGTTGCAAGGTTTGTTGAGCGGGGCGCACAGCGCGGGGCGCACCATCATCATGTCGACGCATCAGCTGCGCGAGGCGCTGTTGCTCGCGACGCACGTGGCGCTGATCCAACGCGGGCAGCTGGCGTATACAGGCGAACGCACGCCAGAGATGTTGGAAGATCCGGGCTACCTGTACCGGACGTATGGGGACAACTAGCGTGGGCTCGTTCTTCGGCTCGTTTTTACGAGACACGCTGGCGATCGCCGCGAAAGATCTACGGTCGGAGTTCCGCACGAAAGAAGCGCTGAACGCGTCGTTTGCGTTTTCGGTCGTCATTCTGGTTTTGTTCAGTTTCGCGTTCGATCCTTCTTCGGAACAGTTGCAGACGATTTCGGGCGGATTGCTGTGGCTGGTGTTTTCCTTCGCGGGCGCGCTGATCCTGAATCGCAGCTTCGCGCGCGAATTGCAGAACGATTGTCTGGACGCGCTCATTTCCTCGCCCGCTCCCGCCGGGGCGTTGTTTTTGGGAAAAGCGGTGGCGAACTTCGTGCTGCTGATGATTGTGGAACTGGCGTCGCTCGGCGTATTCGGGATTTTCTACGACTCGCGCTTCGGCGCGCAGCTGGGGTCCATCGCGCTGGTGATCGCGCTCGGCACGTGGGGCATCACGGTGATCGGGACCATGTTTAGTGCCCTCACTGTTAATTTGCGCATGCGTGAGATGATGCTGCCGACGCTGGTGTATCCTTTGTTGATCCCCGCGTTGATGGCGGCGATGACACTGACGACGGATCTGATGAACGGCACGCCTTTCGGCAAGGACAACACGATCTGGCTGAGGGTGCTGACCGGGTTCGACTTTATCTATTCGATTCTGGCCGTGGTATTCATTGATGTAGTTTTGATTGGCTGAAAAGGTTTGACCTATTTCTGAAGAGGTGTCCGAGATGCGCAATAAGCTGGTGTACGTTTTGTGCCTGCTGGCGGCGGGGATTCTGTGCTGGCAGCTGTACAACATTTTGCTGAACCTGCCCAACGAGAAAGATCAGGGAGCCATCTACCGCATCGTGTATTTTCACGTCCCGGCGATCTTCACCGGATTCATGGGATTCTTCGTGGCTCTGGGCGCCAGCGGCATGTACCTGGCAACGCGCAACTTGAAATACGACGCGTTTGCCGCCGCGGTGACGGAAGTTTCGCTCACGTTTGCGACCATCGTGCTGGCGACAGGCATGATTTGGGGACGCATCATCTGGGGCATCTGGTGGACCTGGGACGCCCGGCTCACCACGATGCTGGTGTGCTGGTTAATTTACGCCGGATACCTGATGCTGCGCCGTGCCATCGACGAACCGACGCAGCGCGCGCGGCTCTCCGCCGTGGTTTCGATTTTCGGCTGCACCGACATTCTGATCGTGTGGAAATCCATTGAGTGGTGGCGCACCCAGCATCCCGCGCCGGTGCTCAGCGTGCGCGATGGCGGCGGCATGGCGCCCGGCATGGAAAGTCCCATCTATTGGAATTGGCTGGCGCTGATGTGCCTGGCAGCGGTGCTGGTGATGATCCGCATGCGCCAGGAAAATATGGCGCGCGAGATCGATTCGCTGCGCCGTATGGCGCATTCCTACTGAGGCATTCCTGACCGACGAAAGTTAAAACGAGAAACGCATCATGATCGACCAACGCAATTTCATGTACATGTTTTACGGCTTCGCCGCGGCCTGGGTGATCGTGACGGTCTACGTCGGCCTTCTGGCGCTGCGCGAACGCCGCTTGCGCGACGAACTCGATCGCGTCCGCCGCATCGTGGAAGATTCCGGCAAGAGGAGCTAGCAGGCGTTCGGGGAACGAAATGCATCCCCGCCCTGACGGGACGGGGTTCTACCCCCGCGGCGTGAGCCCCGGGGATCGTGAGAGCGCTTACTGTTTTTCGAACACCTGCTTCACGTCGAACTCGCCATTGGGCAGCGAGACATGCGCATCGATGGTCAGCGTTTTGCCATCGGCGGATAACGTCCAAATTTCGGTTTGCTTCAGCGTGATTGCCTGAGCTCCGGTCTGAATCTCGCGGCTGCTGGTGACCATGAGTTTGTCGGCAATCCACTGGGCGGTGCCTTTGGATTCGCCGGTGGTGAGCGGATTGACGGATTCTTTTCCGTCCGTTGTGTAATTCAATTGGCTGGTGACGTCGCCCTTGGGACCCTTTTGCGTCGTGGTCATCGAGAGCTTCGCGCCGCTCAGCACGATCTTGCGCGTAATACCGAGCGGAGCAGGGAACGATCCGTAATTGCTCTTGCTCAAGTTGAGCTTCCAATCGCCGGAGAGGTTGGGAGTGGCTTCGGCGGCAAGGGCCGGGGCCAACGCGACGCTCATGAATATCGCCAGAGACAAGGCTGCGGTGAATAAGATGGTTCGGCGCTGCGTCTTCGTCGTCATTTTTTTCTCCAGGCGCTATGTCGCCAGAACTCGCCCAAACGTATTTCGGCAGAATGCGCCGATTTCAGGAGATTAAAAAGGTGAATTGCGCGCGAACCCGCGCATAGGGGGGCTTGACAATAGTAGGGCGTTCATTAGAATAGGGATATTCGAAGTCACTATGCCCGGATGTGAGCACAAGCGCACCGAATTCCTCATGCGGCGGGACGGTGTTGACTACCTGCGCTGCCTAGATTGCGACCAGGTCTTCGAGGCGGAAGATCTCGAGCAACTCCCTGTATACGACGAAGAAGAAGAGCCGCGTCATCGCAAAGCATCCTAGCGCATTGCGGGTGCGGAGTGCTTGTTTCTCGGACGTGTTGTTCGCCGGGCGTCATTACAAATGTTCGCCGCACGGTGCCCGTATGCGCTACACACGGTACCCACGTGCGATACACACGCAACCGGGCTTGGTAACTCCCGATGCGTCATGCGATCCTGAAAGCAAGGAGCCTTTCGACTGAAGCAGATCGCGTCTTCATCTCCGTTGCGCATTGTCTCGATCGGCGGTGGTAATGGTTTATCCACTCTTTTGCGCGGACTGAAACGCTATGCGGTTGCTTCCCGCGGATCCATCGATGTAACGGCGGTGGTGACGGTCACCGACGACGGCGGCAGTTCCGGCCGGCTGCGGCGTGACTTCGACGTGTTGCCTCCGGGCGACATCCGCAATTGCATGGTGGCCCTGTCGCAGGACGAAACACTTCTCACGCGTCTGTTTCAGCATCGCTTCACCAGCGGACGAGGGCTGAAGGGCCACAGCTTCGGCAATCTTTTTCTGACGGCGATGACGGAACTGACCGGCGATTTCAGCCGCGCCGTGCAATTCTCGTCAGAGGTGCTCTCGGTCATCGGACGAATCTACCCGTCGACCGCATCGAACGTGGTGCTGGAAGCCGTGTTGGCCAATGGGCGCGTGCTCACCGGTGAGTCGAGGATCGGCCGGGCGACCTCTCGCATTGAGAAAGTTATGATGCGGCCGCGGAGGCCGAAGCCGTTGCCGGAGACTCTGGCAGCCATCGCGCAAGCCGACGTCATCACGCTGGGACCGGGATCGCTGTTCACCAGCGTAATTCCGAACCTATTGGTAAAAGGCATCCCGGAGGCGATCTCCCAATCGCGGGCGTTGAAAATTTATTTCGTGAATCTGATGTCGCAGCCGGGGGAGACGGTGAATTTCAGCGCGGCGGATCACGTGCGTGCAATTCAGAGGCACTGCGAGTGTCGCGTGATCGACGTGTGCGTCGTCAACACCGGCCGGATCAGAGGAAAGATTCTGGAAAGCTATCAGCGGCAGGCCGCGCGCGTGGTCGCGAATGATGTGGATGAATTAAGACGGCTGGGCGTGGACGTCTACGCAGCGGACCTGGTGCGGCTGCAGGGAGTTCGCACGGGAGCGAAGATCCGCCACGACGCGAACTCAATCGCGGCCGTGACCATTGAACTGGCCCAAGCGCGCGCCAACGAGTCCACGGTGGGCGTGCGCGGGCACAGCGGCGGAAAACTTAATATTTGAAGGAGGATCGCAATACATGAACACAACCGTTGTTATTTTGGCTGCGGGTTTGGGCACTCGTATGCGATCCAAGCGCGCGAAGGTTTTGCACCGGGCGGGCGGAATGTCGCTGGTGGAGCACGTGGTTCACGCGGCGCGCTCGGTGGCGCCGGCCGATCACATTGTAGTCGTAACGGGCCATCAAGCAGATGCGGTGGAGGAAATCCTCAAGCCGCTAGGGGTCCGCTTCACGCGCCAGGTCGAACAAAAAGGCACGGGACACGCCCTGATGTGCGCGCGCAAAGAAGCCGCGCGGAAATCGGGATTGCTGATGGTGCTCTATGGCGATACGCCGCTGCTTTCCGCGGTGACGCTGAAAGAATTGCGCGATCAACAGGCGGCATCGGATGCGGCGGCAACGTTGATCACCACGACGCTCGCCGATCCCAGCGGATATGGACGCGTCCTGTTGAACGAACGCGGCGACGTCCGCGCGATTGTGGAGCATCTCGCCGCCCGGCCGGAGGAATTGGCCGTCCATGTGATCAACAGCGGAATTTACTGCTTCCGGTCGGAGCTCGCGTGGAAACACATCGGAGAAATCGAACCGAGCGCGTCGGGCGAATTGTATCTCACCGATATGGCGGCGATTCTGAACGGGCACGGCAAGCGCGTGGAGCAACTTCATGTGGACGATTCGAGCGAGCTGCTCGGCATCAATACGCGCGTCGAGCTCGCCGACGCGGACCGCATTCTGCGCGGGCGCAAGACGCGGGAGCTGATGCTGGCGGGGGTCACCATCGAATGCCCGGAGACCGTGACCATCGATACGCAGGTTCGTGTGGGCATGGACACGATTATCGAGCCTTTCGTCCGGCTCACCGGTCAGACGGCGATTGGCGAGGAGTGCCGCATTGGCCAAGGGGCGGTGTTGGAATCGGCGGCGCTTTCCGACCGCGTCGTCGTGGCGCCCTACACGTTGATTTCCGATTCACGCGTCGATCCCGATGCGCACGTGGGTCCGTTCGCGCGTTTGCGGATGCAGGCGCAAGTGGGTCCCGAAGCCCGCATCGGCAATTTCGTGGAGCTCAAGAAAACGCGCTTCGGCGCCGGAGCCAAGGCGCAGCACCTGGCGTATCTGGGCGACGCGGAGATCGGCGAAGGCGTCAACATTGGGGCTGGAACGATCACCTGCAATTACGACGGCGAGAAGAAACATGTCACGAAGATCAGTGCCGGCGCATTCATCGGCAGCAATGCGACGCTGGTGGCACCGGTGGATATCGGCGAAGGCAGTTACATCGCCGCTGGAAGCGTGATCACCGAGGACGTTCCCGATGATGCGTTGGCCTTGGGTCGCGAACGGCAAGTGATCAAGCCGGGCTGGGCGGCCAAGCGCAGAAAGAAACGCAAGAGCTGACGCAGGAGTTGACTCAAGAGTCAGGCGCGATCGGCTAACCGGCTGCCACCGGAGCGGGACGGTGCCCGGTGACTTCCGCACCGGCGTGCGGATCGAGCGCCCGGCAATCGCGCACCGCCCAGAACGCCATCAGGGCCACCATCGCGAAGGCCACATGGAAATCTCCCAGCGCAGGCGTTGCCGTATGATTGCCGCGCAGCCACGCCGCGCCGCGCAAGGCCAGCGCTCCCACCGCGACGCCCATGCCGATGCCCAACTGCTGCACCACCGAGGCCAGCGTATTCGCGCCGCTCATTTGCGGCTTCGGGACGTCGACGTAGGCCAGCGTATTGACGCCCGTAAACTGCATGGATCGCGAAAGTCCGTGGATGAACAGCAGCAGCACGATGAGGACCAGCGGCGTCTGGGGCGTCAACAGCGCGAAGCTCAAAAGCATCACTCCCGTGATGAGGCCGTTCACGACGAGTACCCGGCGGAACCCGAAGCGCCGCAGCACCGGCGTGGTCACGGACTTCATGCTGAAGTTGCCGAAGAACATCGCCAGCAGCAGCAGACCGGAGTGAAACGCATTCATCCCGAAGGGAACCTGGAACATCAGCGGCAACAGGAAGGGGGACACGCTAACGGCAACCCGAAAGAACGTCCCACTGATTTGCGAGACGGAGTAGGTATGAATGCGCAAGGCCGTGAGATCGAGAATCGGATGCTCCACGCGCTGTACGTGGCGCACGGCCAGCGCGCCGGCCGCCAGCCCGTAGGCGAGGAACAGCACCGGGGCCGTCCAGCCCTGCTCCGGGCGGCCGATCAATTCCATGCCATAGAGCAGCGACGTGCAGGCGCTGCCCGCCAGGGCGAATCCTTTCCAATCGAGCGGACGCTCGGCGTGCATGCGATCGGAGTGCACCCAGCGCAGCGCCAGCACCATGGCAATGATCCCCAAAGGAACGTTGAGAAAGAAAATCCATCGCCAGGAGGCGTAGGTGGTGATGAAGCCACCGAGCGGCGGTCCCAACACGGGCGCGGCCAAGCCCGGCCATGTGAGGTAAGCCATGGCGCGCATCAGATCTTTTTTTTCGGTGACGCGCAAAACAACCAAACGCCCTACGGGAACCATCATGGCGCCGCCGATCCCCTGCAGCACCCGCGCGAAGATGAACTCCCACAATCCCTGGCTGAATCCGCACGCGACCGAGGCGGCAGTGAAGAGCGCAATCGCAGAAGAGAAGATCAGGCGTGCCCCAAATCGATCCGCCATCCAGCCGCTGACGGGAATAAAGACGGCAAGCGTGAGCATGTAAACGGTCATGCCCGTGTTGAGATCGACGGGATTGCCGCCAAACGAACGGGCCATTTGCGGCAGCGCCGTCGCGATGACGGTCCCGTCCAGGTTCTCCATGAAAAACGAACCGGCGACCAACAGCGCCACAGCGGCGGCTCTGCGGCTGTCATGATCGGGATCGCGGGGCGCCTGGATGTCGGGGACTTGCTGCATGGGCGAAAACGGGAGAACGTCCTTGCGGAGACTTTCCCCGGAGACCTTTCCTCTAGGATGACGTCTAGAGTCACATAGATTCAACTCTAAAGGTAGATTCAACTCAAAGACAGATTCATGATCTTGACCGGTCCGGCCGGCGACTTCCCCAGCGGAACGGACCATGGCCGCATTCGGCCGCCTGGGGTACAATGGACGATAGCGTTTTCCGCCCTACGCAGGAGTTTTCAACCGTCATGTTTAATCTTTTCCTACGCCGAGAGAAGGCCACCCGCTACTTGTTAGGCGGCGTCATGGTCATCCTCGCGGCCTCGATGCTCACCTATTTGACGCAGACCGGGTTGACCTCGGCCGATGGCAGCGCCACGCTGGCGCAAGTGGGACCCAATCAGGTCACCATGCAGGAAGTGCAGACGATGGTGGACCGGGGAATCCGCGCCGGGCAGATCTCGCCGAACACGCTGGATCTGATGCTGCCCACGTTCGTGGACCAACTCCTGCAGCAGCGCGCCGCGATCTACGCGTTTGGCGAACTGGGACTGAAGGTCAGCGATGAAGAGGTGCTGGCCGGGATCATGAGCATCTACCCGCAATTCTTTACAAACGGCAAGCTGACGCAAAAAGACCAGTTGGAGCAGCAGCTCGGCGCGAGCGGTCTCACTCTTGCCGAAGCCGTGGACGGCATGCGCGAGCAGCTGCTGATGAAGAAGCTCCAGAACATGGTCTACAGCACCGTGGTCGTGACGCCGCAGGAAGTGGACGACTATATTCTCAAGAAGCATCAGAAGGCCAAGATCTCGTACGTCGCGTTTCCGGCGGCCAAATTCCGCGAGGATGTCAAGCCCACGCCGGAACAGGTCCGCCAGTTTTACGACGCCAACAAGGCTTCCTTCTCGGCGCCGGCAAAGCGGTCGTTTCAAGTGGTCGTGGTGGATCAATTGAGGGTGGAGAAAACCATCACGGTCAGCGACGCACAATTGCACGCGGCCTACTCCGCTTCCATGGATAATTTCCGGACGCCGGAGCGCGCGAAAGTCCGCCACATATTGTTAATGACGCAAGGCAAATCGGACGCCGATAAAAAGGCGGCGTTGACCAAGGCGCAGGGCATTTTGAAGCAGCTGCGCGGCGGCGCGGACTTTGCGGACATCGCCAAGAAAAATTCCGAGGATCCCGGCACGGCGCCCAAGGGCGGCGACCTCGGGTACATCGTCCGCGGCCAGACGGTTCCGGAATTCGAAAAGACGGCATTCTCCGCAAAAATCAACGACATCAGCGATATCGTCACCACGGAATACGGCTACCACATCATTCAAGTGCAGGAAAGACAGCCGGCGCGCGTGGTGCCGTTTGAAGAAGTGAAGGACAAAATTGCGGAGGAGCTGAAGAAGCAGAACGTCGGCGAAAAAATGCAGATGTTGGCCGACCAGGCACACGCGGCCTTGGTGAAATCCCCCGGCTCCGCACTGGAAGTGGCCAAGCAGTTCGGATTAGAGCTTATTACGGCGACGACCGCCAGCGGTCAGCCGATCCCAGACCTGGGCGTCTCACCGGAAATCGATGGGGCGCTGAGCGTCATGAAACCGAAAGAGGCCTCGGGAATTTTGACGCTGCCGTCGAATCGTCTTGCCATTGTCGTATTGAACGAACTGATCCCTTCGAAGCCCGCCGAATTTAGCGAGGTCCAGAATCAGATTCGCGACACTCTGATCCTGCGGGACGCCCAGGGACGCGCCACCGCGGAGGCCCAAAAATTCTCGGAGAAGCTGCGGGCCGGCGCCGACTTCGACACACTGGCGAAGGCCGATAAATTCGATGTCGTGAAGTCCGAATTCGGCCCCAACGATTCCGTCGAAGGTCTGGGACCGGCGAACAATCTGATCGAAGCGTTTACCAGACCGGTGGGCACGGTCCTGGGCCCTGGTGCGATTTCCGGCCGCGATGTGGTGTATCAGGTGACCGGCCATATCGCTCCCGATATCAAAGACTACGCCAACGAGCGGCAGACCGAGTTGGACCAGTTGAAGAAAGATCGAGCCAAGGATCAGTACGATCTCATGATGGATAGCATCATGGCCCAGTTGCGCGCCGACAAGAAAGTCGTCGTCAACCAGGACAACCTGAAAAAGCTGGCCGCTTCTTATCGCCAGAATCGTTAGGCGAAAGCGCCCGTGGCCTCTGTCCTCGAAGTCTGGCACAGCCTTACCGACCCGGAGCGCCTGATTCACCTGCTCTCCGGTGCTTTCAGCGGATGGCTGGGCTATGCGTTGCTGGCCGGCATTGTTTTCTCGGAAACCGGATTGCTGGTAGGGCTATTCTTGCCGGGCGATTCGCTGCTCTTCACGGTCGGCGTGGTGGCCGGCGCGGGAGGGCTGGATATCGTACAGATCACGCTGTTGCTGACGATGGCCTCGATCATCGGCGACCAAAGCGGCTATCTTCTGGGGAATCGCACCGGGCCGCGCATTTTCTCCCGGCCGGATTCCACGTTCTTCAAACAGGAATACGTCACGCGCACCACGCAGTTTTTCGAACGCCACGGAGGCAAGACGCTGATCTATGCCAAGTTTGTGCCGGTGGTCCGGACCTTCGCGCCTTTCATGGCCGGCGTGGGAAAGATGCGCTACCTGCGTTTCTTTTCGTTCAACATTTTCGGGGGAATCGGCTGGGTGGTTTCGATGACGACGGCCGGCTATTTCCTCGGCGGAGTGCCTCTCATCCGCCGCAATTTCGAAAAAGTGGTGATCGGAATTGTGGTGGTCAGCGTGTTGCCGCTGCTGATCCAGTTTGCGCAATCGTGGCGCGCCCGAGCCGCGGCGCAAGCGTAGGGACTGGCGAACGTTCACGGTCGGGAATCACGCTATCATTTGCTAAGGCCAACCGCCCATGCGAACCATAACACTCGAAGAACACGTGACCACGCCGGCCATCGCTAAAGCGGCGGAGATGAGGCTGAGCGGCGCGGTGCCGGCGTTCATCCAGGCCATGCAAGTGAAGCTGCTCGATATGGGCGCCGGCCGCATCGCCGACATGGACGAGGCGGGGATCGACTTGCAGGTTCTTTCCGTGGCCGCCAACATGGTCGATCATCTCGATGCCGGGCTCGCGCAGGAACTCACGCGCGACGCCAACGATCGCATGGCGGCCGCCGTGAGCGCGCATCCCACGCGTTTTGCCGCCTTCGCGACGCTCGCGCTGCAGGATCCCGAAAAGGCCGCCGCCGAGTTCGAACGCTGCGTCCGGATGCTGGGCTTCAAGGGCGTCATGCTGAACGGGACGTTCAACGGCCAGTTCATGGACGATCCGCGATTTACGCCGATCTTCGAAGCGGCGCAAGCGCTGGACGTGCCCATCTATTTGCATCCGGCTCCTCCACCTAAACCGGTGATGGACGCTTATTACAGCGGCTTGCCCGGATCGCTCGGATTTTTTCTCTCCACGGCCGGATGGGGTTGGCATGTCGAAACCGGGATGCACTGCCTGCGGCTGATCCTGGCCGGCGTGTTCGATCGTTTTCCGCGTTTGAAAATGATCATCGGGCACATGGGTGAAAACCTGCCGTTTTCCATCGCGCGAGCGGATTTGTCTTTCGGGCGCGCCGCCAAGAATTTGAATCGTCCAGTGGGCGAATATTTTTGCGAACACTTCCACCTGACCACCAGCGGATATTTCACGACGCCGCCATTTCTGTGCGCGCAGCAAGTGGTGGGAATCGATCGGATCCTGTTCTCCGTGGACTATCCGTTTAGCGCGAACACCGTGGGCCGGAAATTTCTCGAGCAGTTGGCCATCAGTCCGGAAGACATGGCGAAGCTCACGCATCGCAACGCGGAAAAGCTTCTGCAATTGTGAAAATCAGCATTCTGGATCAATCTCCGATAGCGGAAGGCTCGACCGGCGCCGACGCCTTGCGAAATTCGCTGGAGCTCGCGCGTCTGGCGGAGCAACTCGGCTACGAACGCTACTGGGTGGCGGAGCACCACGGTACGCCGATGCTGGCGTGCGCCAGTCCGGAGGTGATGATCGCGGCCATCGGCTCGGTGACCCAGCGCATCCGCATCGGCAGCGGCGGCGTGATGCTGCCGCACTACAGTCCTTTGAAGGTGGCCGAGACGTTCAGCATTCTCAGCGCGCTCTATCCACACCGCGTGGATCTCGGCATCGGGCGTGCACCGGGAACCGACCAATCCACGGCGTTTGCTCTGCAACGCGACCGCCGTCAGCCCGCGCCCGACGATTTTCCGAACCAACTGGCAGAGCTGCTGGCTTATCTCGAAGACCGCATGCCCGCCGGACACCCTTTTGCGAGGCTTGGCGCGCTGCCGGGGCGTCCTTATGTTCCCGAGGTCTGGCTGCTGGGCTCCTCCGCACAAAGCGCCTTGTGGGCGGCCGAAGATGGATTGCCGTATTGTTTCGCCGACTTCATCAATCCCAATGGCGTCAGCTATGCGCGCCTGTATCGCGAGCGTTTTTCGCCGTCGGAAACTCTTGAAGAGCCGCGCACCATCGTCGCCTGCTTCGCCGTCTGCGCCGAAACCGACGAAGAAGCGCAGCGCGTGGCGTCCAGCGCCCGCATGACCAGGGCGTTGCTGAATGAAGGCAAGTTGCTCAAGGTGCCGCCCATTGAAACCGCTCTGCGCTTTTTGGACGAACGTGGTCCCGATGCCGATACGATGGGCCGGCCCCGGCGAGCGATTGTCGGGACAGCGGCACGCGTCAAGCAAGGGCTGGAGGAACTCGCGGATCTCTACGGAGCTGGAGAAGTAATGATACTGACAACCACCTACGACCACTCCGCGCGTCTCCAGTCCTACAAACTAATTGCCGAAGTGTTCGCCACAGTCCCGGTTTGACCGGTGCGGCATGGACGCCGAGCACGCCACGGAACTAACTCATTCAAAAAGAGAAACTGGTCGACTGGGGCTTTAGTTTGGACGCCTCCAGTACTGACCTCATAGCTCGTTGGGATTCAAAAAAAGTACCGGAACACCATAGCCCTCGCCATGGGACGGAGGATATGCTCAGCCATGACGAATCCAGCCTCGAGCTCGAACCCCTCCCGCAACGCTATTGTCGGCAACGCAACCCTCGCGGGAGCCGAGTGGTTATCGACGAGTTCTGGCACGGTCGACGGCTCCGTTGAAGGCCGGCGCCGCTCCTGCGTTCCGCAACTGGTGGAGGCCGCGGCACCGGAATCGATCGCATTATCGTCGCCCTCCACCGGCAAGACGATGACCTACGGAGAACTGAACGCGCGCGCGAATCGGTTGGCGAGTCACCTGGTCTCGCTCGGCGTGGGGCCGGAAGCGGTGGTCGCCGTTTGCCTGGAGCGCTCCTTCGAATATGTGATCGCGGCACTGGCGGCGTGGCGAGCCGGGGGAGCGTATCTGCCGATCGACGCTTCGTGGCCGGCGGCGCGACGGGAAGCGATTCTGGCGGATTCCGGGGCACATGTATTGGTCGCGCGAGGGATCTCCGCAACCGGGGCCAAGCACGTCGTCGACGTGGCACGCGACGCAGTTCTGTTCACGGCGGGACCCGCGAACGTCGGGCCCGTGGCGATTGCGCGCGAAAGCCTCGCCTACATCAGCTATACGTCCGGAACCACGGGCAAGCCCAAAGGCGTGGAAATCACGCATGGCAATTTACTCAACTTGGTGTTCTGGCATCGGCGTGCGTTTGGGATCACCAAGCACGACCGCGTGAGCCATCTGGCGGGTTTGGCTTTCGATGCCGCCGTGTGGGAGCTGTGGCCGCATCTGACCGCCGGAGCAACCGTCGTGATGGTGGATTCAGAAGTGCGGACCTCGCCCGAGCTGCTGCGCAAGTGGCTGGTGAAGGAGCATATTGACGTGGCATTCGTTCCGACGACACTCGCGGAACCGATGCTCCATGCGGAGTGGCCGCGGGAGACAACCCTGCGCTATCTGCTCACCGGCTCCGACACGTTGCATCGTTATCCGGCCCCTGGATTGCCCTTTCAGCTGATCAACAACTATGGACCCACGGAATGCGCGGTGGTCGCGACGTCCGGCGTGGTGAGATCCACTGACCCGCACGAGAAGCGGCCCACGATTGGCGGCCCGGTGGCGCACACGCAAGTGTATCTGCTCGATGAAGAACGCCAGCCCGTGGCGCCGGGCAAGATCGGCGAAATCTACATTGGCGGAACCAACGTCGGACGCGGTTATCGCAACCAGCCCCATCTCACGGAAGAACGTTTCCTGCCGGACGTTTTCTCGAATCGTCCGGGCGCGCATATCTACCGCACCGGCGATCTGGGGCGCCTGCTCGCCGATGGAAGCATCGAGTTCCACGGCCGCGTGGATGGGCAGGAAAAGATTCGCGGACATCGTGTGGAACCGGACGAGGTTGCCACCATTCTGAAGAAATACCCGAACGTTGACGCCTGCGCCGTGATCGGATATGGCGACGCCGCGGAGCGCCACTTAGCCGCCTACGTCGTTCCTAAGGCGAATACCCGGCTGGAAGCAGCCGAACTCCGTAAGTTCCTGGCGGCCCAAGTTCCCGATTATATGATTCCGGCAATGTTTATGCTTTTGGAAACCTTACCCATCAATTCGAGCGGCAAACTTGATCGCGCCGCACTGCCGGTGCCGAGCCATCAGCCGGTGCGGGATGCGCTCACCTACCGCGCACCGAAATCGCCGCTGGAGAAGCGGGTCGCCGCGGTGATTGGCGAAGTCCTGAACACGACCAACGTTGGCCTGGACGATAACTTCTTTCTGCTCGGCGGGCACTCTCTGCTGGGAACCCAGTTGGTGCTGCGCATTCGCCAACAATTTGGCGTGAACCTGACGCTCCGCAGCTTGTTCGAAGCGCCCACCGCCGGAAAACTCGCGGCGACCGTTGAGCGCTTAGTCATCGCCAAACTGCAATCCATGCCGGAAGAGGAAGCGGCCGCGTTGCTGACTGCCCTGGAGGCCTGAAGGCCTGTATTCATGAGAGGCATTAAATGACCGAAAGCGAACTGAGTTTGTACCAGCTGATGGATCCGGACGTATTAGCGAATCCCTACCCGCTCTACCAAGCGCTGCGGGAAAACGACCCTGTGCATTGGGATCCGTTCCTGCACGCCTGGGTCGTGACCGGCTACCACGACGTCATCACCGTGCTGCACCGCTATTCGGCGGATCGCACTCCGACGCCCGAACAGTTGAGCGCCATGGGCTGCTCCGAACTCAATTCCATTGCGCAAGTGATGGTGAAGCAAATGCTGTTCATGGACGGCGCCGCTCATGCTAGGCTGCGCGGTTTGGCCTCTGTGGCGTTTACGCCGGCTCGTGTTGAAAAGCTGCGCGACCACGTGCAGGAAATCACCGATCGTCTGCTCGATGGTTTGGAGGGGAAGGATTCCATCGACATCATTTCCGAATTCGCGGAGCCTCTGCCCGCCATTGTGACGGCGGAGATGTTGGGCGTGCCGACCTCGGATCATCCGCAATTGAAAGATTGGTCCGCGGCGTTCGCTGAAATGCTCGGCAACTTCCAGCACAACCCTGATCGAGCGGCCCGCGTCGTAACCGCCGTGGAGGAAATGACGCTGTACTTCCGCGCGGCCATTCGCGATTTGGAAAAGCATCCGCGCGAGGGTTTGATCCACGCGCTGATGACTGCGGAACTCGATGGCGGCCGTCTCACCGAAGAGGAGGTGATCGCCAACTCCATCGTGACCATGGTGGGCGGGCAGGAAACCACCACGAATTTAATCGGCAACGGTTTGCTGACATTGTGCCGCTATCCCGAAAAGATGCAGTGGCTGCGCGAGAATCCCGCTAAGATTCAGCCCGCCGTCGAAGAACTGCTGCGCTACGAAAGTCCCAGCCAGCATACGGCGCGTCTCGCTCCGGCGGATGTGGAGCTGGGCGGGAAACAGATTAAATACCGGCAGGCCGTCATTGCCGTCCTGGCCGCCGGCAATCGCGATCCCCAACGTTTTTCCGATCCAGATACGTTGGACCTGGAGCGCAAGGAGAATCGTCACCTTGCCTTCGGCTGGGCGGCGCACTTTTGCTTCGGTGCGCCTCTGGCAAAAATTGAAGGACAAATCGCATTCAATAGCTTGCTGAAGAAATTCCCGGCATTGGCGATCGCGCCGGAAACGCCGCTGGTGTGGCGCGAAAATCTTGGGTTGCGCGGATTGAAGAAGCTGCCGGTCCTCTTGCAGGCAACTGCAGCGAAACTTCCCGAAACGGTGAGCGTTGTATAAATGAGCGCGCCCGGAGAGCTGTCCCCTCTTAAAAAACGGTTGCTCGAAAAACTTCTGAAGGCGGAAGCGCAGCGGCAAGTACTGGAAACGCCGATCGAACCGAGGGAGCCGCACGAGCGCGTCCCCATGGCCCCGTGCCAGCAGCAGATCTGGTTGCATGCTCAACTCGATCCTCTGACCGTCGCCTATAACGAGCCGATGACGGTGCATTTTGCGGGAGAGCTCGACCGGAACGCACTCGAACGAGCGCTGGCGGAGCTGATCCAGCGTCACGAAATTTGGCGGACGACCTTTACGTACGTGGAGGGAGAAGTCCTCCAATCGATCCACGATCGTGTACCCATTGAGATTCCGTTTCACGATCTTACGAAGCTCCCTGAATCCGAACGACAGAAGGAAGCCATTCGCCTGGCGACGGCGGACGCCCGGCGCCCTTTCGATTTGGCCGTCGGTCCGTTGATGCGTGCGCGGTTGGTCAAGCTGGCGGAAGCGCGGCATCAGCTTTACGTGGTGCAACACCTGCTGATCCACGACGGTGTAACGATCTACGGTGTCTTCCTGCCCGAACTGGCCAAAATCTACGAGGCATTCGCGAGAGATCTTCCGTCGCCTCTGGCTCCTCCCCGCTTGCAATATGCGGATTTCGCACTATGGCAGAAGCGATTTCTGAACAGTGGAATCGACGCGCAAGTTGCCTACTGGCGGAAACAACTGGGCGGCGAGATACAACCCATTGATCTTCCCACCGACCGGCCGCGTCCTCGCGCCTTTACGTTCCGCGGCGCGGTGTCCGATTTCGTCCTCCCCGACGGCTTGGTCGCCGCTGTGCGCGAAGCTGCCGGCAGAGAAGAAGTAACCACCTACGCATACATGCTGGCGGCCTTCAAGGCGTTGCTCTTCCGTTACACCGGACGTCAGGACATTCTGGTGGGCGCGCCCGCCGGTTGCCGGCGCCACCGCGAGTTTGAACAATTGGCCGGCTTCCTGATGAATACTCTGGTGCTGCGGACCAAACCATCCGCCGAGCGGACGTTCCGCGATTACCTGCGGGAAGTCAAGGACACCGTCTTGGACGCGCTGGCGAACGCGGATGTACCCATGGATCGGTTGGCGCGCGAACTGCAACTGCCGCGGGATCCAAGCCGTCATCTGGCTTTTGACGTCTCCTTTACTCTGGAGCCTTCCTCGCCGATCCAGGGGTCGTGCTGGAACCTCACGCAGAGCGAAGTGTTTTCGGGAGCGGCGAAGTGGGACCTCGATTTCCAACTGGACGAGCAAGGCCGTGGTTACGCGGCGCGCCTGACCTACAACACGGATTTGTTTGACGCCGGCACCATCGAGCGTTTTTATTTCCACTGGTTGACGCTGCTGGAAGGTGCGGTGCGGAATCCCCTAGCGCGGCTGGCGGATTTGCCGCTGCTGACGCACCAGGAGACCGAGGAAATCGCGGTACTCCGCAACGCTACCCACCGCGAGTTGCCCGCGTCCACTATCTCGTCGTTGATCGAGGAGCAGGCCGCACGCACGCCGCACGCGATCGCCGTGAAGTCGGGCGAAAAGTCTCTCACGTACACGGAATTGAATGCGGCGGCGAATCGTCTGGCGCAACGCTTGCGCGAAGAGGGCGCGCGACCGCGAACGATTGTCGCACTCTGCGTGGAGCGATCCTGCGAAATGGTGGTCGCGATTCTAGCGGTGCTCAAGACGGGCGCGGCATACCTGCCGCTCGATCCCGAGCTTCCCGACGAGCGCAAGCAATTCATCGCGCAAGATTCCGGGGCGGCGCTGATGCTCACCGAACAGAAGTTCGAGGAGAGCGTCGGCAAGTTTGCGCCCGCGGGAATGCGCGTCGTGACGTGCGGAGAAGATCGCGGAGAGGGCCGCGCTGAAGCTTCGGGCGATGGCGCCAATCTTGGTCCCCTCGCGTCGCCGGAAGATATCGCACACGTTCTCTACACATCCGGTTCCACGGGCAAGCCGAAAGGCGTGGAAGTGCCCCATAGGGCGGTCGTCAACTTCCTGCAGTCCATGCGCCGGAAACCCGGATTCACCGCTCCCGATACCTTGCTCGCCGTCACCACGCTGTCGTTCGACATCGCGGGGCTGGAGTTGTATCTGCCGCTGCTGTGCGGCGGCCAAGTGGTCGTGGCGGATCGCCTGGAAGCTCGCGATCCGAGAAGTCTGCGAAATTTGATCGAGAAACATGCACCGACCGTGATGCAGGCGACGCCCGCTACGTGGCGTGCGCTGATCGAGGACGGCTGGACGGGAAGTCCCGCGATGAAAATCCTGTGCGGCGGCGAGGCCCTGACTCGCGATCTGGCCGAGCAGCTTCTCACGCGATCCAAAGAGCTGTGGAATATGTATGGCCCTACCGAGACCACCATTTGGTCCACGCTGGAGCGGGTGACAGCGGACAGCGGCCCGGTTTCGATCGGCCGGCCGATCGACAACACGCAAGTCTACGTGCTGGATGCGCAGCGGAAGATCGTCCCGGACGGCGTGACCGGGGAGCTTTACATTGGCGGACAGGGAGTCACGCGCGGATATCTGGGCCGGCCCGAACTCACCGCCGAAAAGTTCGTGAATGTCGAAGTGGCCGGTGGGGCGCGGCTGTATCGCACCGGCGATCTGGCCCGCTGGACGAAAGACGGAAAGCTGGAGTGTCTGGGACGCTCCGATCATCAGGTCAAGATCCGCGGCTTCCGCGTCGAAGTGGAAGAGATCGAGGCGCTGCTCGCTCAACACCCGGACGTCCGGGGTGCGGCCGTGAAAGCCTGGCCTGACGCCTCCGGCCATCTGGCGCTCGCCGCCTACGTGGTGACCAACGGGCAGCCGGATATCCGCGCTTTCCTGCAAGGGAAACTGCCGGACTACATGGTTCCCTCTGCGTTCGTCCAGATGAAGGAATTGCCGCTCACTCCTAATTTGAAAGTGGACCGCAACAAACTTCCGGCGCCTGAAATGAAACCAGAGGGCCCCGCATTTGTCGCCGTAGAAAGCGATGACGAGCGCCGGCTGGCGGCGATTTGGGAAGCGGTCTTAGACGTGAAACGGATCGGTGCCGACGATGACTTCTTCCGCTGTGGAGGCCACTCTCTGCTGGTGTCGAAACTGCTGTCGCGCGTAGAACAGACCTTCGGGTTGCGCTTGCCCATGTCGTCGCTCTTCGCCGCGCCCACCGTTCGAGAGTTCGCCAAGTTCATCCAGGATTCCAAGGCTTCCCCTCGCGTAGGGCGCACGGTACCGATTCGCAAGAGTGCTCAGCCCATATTTTGGATTGGCGCCGGTCCCCGCATGCGTGGCATCATCGAATGCCTGAAACGGCCTCTGGTCTTCGTCGGCTTAGAAGCCGCGGCTGAAGCGGGACGACAGCAAGATTTTGCGTTGGAGCTGATGGCGGCTCACACGGTGCGCGAAATTCTCGCCATCCAGCCGCACGGACCCTATAGCGTCGGGGGCTGGTGCAGTGGCGGGATTGTCGCCTTCGAGGTCGCCTCGCAACTGCGAAACCAGGGATGTGACGTCGATATCCTGGTGCTGTTGGACGCTTTGAATCCCACGGTGTACTTCGCTTTGCCCGCGTGGCGGCGGAGAGCCAGCATCAAGTACCATCTCGGACGGCTCGCCGCGCTGAAGGGCGGCTATGTGACCGACTTTGTGCGGGGGCGTGTGGATCGGTTCCGCAAGCGCTTGCGCCCCGAGGCCGAAGCCTACGAACAGGGATTCTTTCAAGCCCTGGAAAAATACGTGCCTCCCCGTTATCCGGGTCGGGTTCTAGCGCTCGCTCCGGAACATATGCCGGACTCCCGCGACCCCTTCATGCACTGGAAAGAATCCGTCACCGGCCCGCTCGAGATCCGCAAGGTTCCCGGCGATCACGAGCGGATGTTCGTGGAAGGCGCCGCCACCATTGCCGCCGCCATCGACGAGGCCATGGCCCAAGCCGCGGGGACGCGCAAACGCGGCACGGTGGAAAACATCGGCAACGTCGTGCGTCTGGCTGCGCGCTAAGCGAGCGCCGCCGCCGTGAAGACATAGCCGCCCCGGACGGCCCACCATCCCTCGGCTCGCGTTCCGAACGACGAACACGATGCCGTGAACGAGCTTCCGTTCAGCGCGATCTGAATATCGGTGAACTCCACATAGCGATCGAATCTCGCCGACATCGCTTTGATTGCGGATTCCTTCGCGCTGAACAAAATCGCCAGCAGTTGGGCGTCGCTGCCATCCGCGGATAATGCCGAGCGGGCGCTCTCGATTTCCGACGCACTGGCAAACATCGACGCCGCGGACGAGAGTCCGGATCGAGCTTCTTCCACGGCAACCACGTCAATTCCAAGGCCCGCGAAATTCTTGGTCCGGGCGACGACGGCAGCGCACAGGTTGCCGGAATGGGTGATCGATCCGCAAGCTTCTTCCGGCCAGACGGGCCCCCCGCGAACACCGGCCGGGATGGCGCAAGGCGCAATCCCCAGTTGCTCCAGTGCCCGCCGCGCGCAAGAGCGTCCCGTGGAGAATTCAATCCGGCGGCGCGCCACGGCCCCCGCCACGCGCGATTGTTCTTCCGGCCACAGAGGGTACTCGCGATCCAGGGCGGCTACCGCGATTCCCACACGCTCGCCAAACTTCTCGCCGAGCCAGGTGGCAAGTTCTTGTTCGATCTCCACGCTCCGCGCGCCTCCCCGCAGGTGCCGGGAATCCTGAGCGAGTCCCGTACCGTGAGTCTAGCAAGCCGTCGGACGCTCCTCTATCCAAACAGGTTGTCGCAGCAGGTCCCGAGACTCCGGCGACTCAATGTGATAGACTTCCCGGTCATTAGTCTTTAGCTTCATCAGTCTTTAGCTTTATGCATACAAGGAGAAAGAGAATGAGGAATCGTGT
>Ga0182030_10007292_pt1 | contig 23095 bp, 14 predicted proteins | sample 812S3MmetaG_FD_121299 | JGI IMG/M metagenome (GOLD analysis project Ga0182030, IMG submission 121299) | Permafrost microbial communities from Stordalen Mire, Sweden - 812S3M metaG (Illumina Assembly) | ecosystem: Environmental > Terrestrial > Soil > Wetlands > Permafrost | place: Sweden...
ATAATTCCTGGTTCTTCGTTCCTCAACTTTCATCTCCAAAGTAAAGCATCCAGACCAGCCGTTTGATGGCTCCCTCCTTCTCCACCTACTCCGCTCCTACTCCGCAATACTGTCCCTCGTGCCCCGATCAGCAAGTTCTGACTCGTGGGTTTATACTGATCCACGGGACCAACGGCTTCTTATGTTTGCATGATTAATCTCCTTGCCGTCTCTCTTACCGTCGAATATGCTGTTTGTTTTTTTCTGTTATTGCCTTCCCGTGTCTTGATTCCCCTCCCGGAATACCGAGGCCTGGTGCGAATGTAAGCGTGTCCTAGAAGATGGCATCTTCCAAGAAGCGTTTGCAACGCGCAGTGACTTGCATTGGGCACGATTGATCGCGCGAAGACTGTGAGTCTATCCCGCTTCGAAGCTAAGAAAAAGCATATATAAAGTACTTCGAAGTTTCCCCCCTAAAGTCAGGGATTGAGTGCCCTTTCGACCGGGGGTGCCAGCGTCCAATTTCTGTTACCTCAACATATACTATGGCGCCTTTCTTTGAGGAAATCAGCGCTTTAGAGATTCATTTTTGGCCTCGCGGCGTGTACGAAGTTTTGATAAGGGGCGCTCAGTCATGTGTAATAAGGGCAAGCGCCTCAAACAATTGAATTAAGTAAACTGATTGGTGGGGGGTTGATGCGAAGGGTCCAAGCAGCTCTATAGATCTCTTCAACTCTGTGGGTCTCTCCAACTCTATAAATCTCTCCAAATCTGTGGGTCTCTTCGACCGCTTGTCCTTTAATTATTCCACTCTATATAAAGAACCCCGTGCGGAGGTGGTATATCTGCGATGAGATCTAAGCGGCTTCATATATATATGCGAAAAGCTTAGAAGGTGGAAAAGCAACGGCGTTTATGCACACGCATGGACTTGGGAGAAGGGCATGATTCTGGCGTTTGGCATTTGCGTTTGGGACCCGATGGCTGGGACTTGGCGTTTGGTGTTTTGTGTCTTTCTGTTGAGATAGAGATGATAAAGATCCAAGAGAGAGAATCATTATTTTCTAATCCCAGCCCAATAATCTTCTCAGGCGCCTCGTCAAATGAATCTTAAACCACACTATGAATCATCCCGGTTACAACCCACTCCCTAGCTCTCTATTCAATCAGCATCACATTGCATATAAACCAACCATTATCCCCCAAGCCTTTGTAGAATTAACTTACATAGGACAACTCTGCACATCCTAGCATTCGTGAGAGAAATATCAGCTCTCTAAAACGGCCGTCCTGAATTTCGAGGCCGGTGAAATGTATTGAATCTTCGAAGAGCATTCCACATTGTTTTCCTCCAAAGTAGAGATTAATTTGACCAGGATATTGAATGTCTTGGGCAGTTGCAAGTGCAAATATTGAGGCAGGAATGGTCTTTGCTATTAAATAGAGAAGAAGACTTTAAGGCATCGAACTTGTGACTTTCAGATACGCGAATTCTCTGAAGTCATCCTCAGTCATGGTTGTCCTATTCCTCATCTCGTATACTGTTCCTGCACCTAAGCGTCTGATGCTTTCAAGTTTGTCGTTGTCCCCGATCATAGAAGCACTTATTTCGGACCGCGATTTGAATTCGTAATCTCAACAGTCCATCACCTTGGCTGGAGTTAGATGCTTCTCGATAATGAATTGCGAGTCCATAAAGTTTCCGCCGCTGCCTGTGAAGGATTTGCCCTCAAGTGGCTTTCCTGGAACCTGGACTGGGAAATGTTGGGTACAGTCCACAGCACCACCCCATCCGACCCAAGACCAGCTAGGGAAGTTGCCTTTAATTCGTCGCTTGATGCCACGGTCTTTAACAGGTACCCATAGCAGGGCAGTGTCCCAAAGGCCTTCAGGCAATGCGTAAAAAAAAAGGGGCCTTTGTATTCTCCGCCGAAAATACCGATACCCTGGAAAGCGTTCATCCCCTCAGAGTCGAAGCTTAGAGTTCTTGCTGTATATATGGCGACGAGCTTTTCGTGTGTATATAAGCAGCAGGACCATTCAAAAAAATTTCCTTTCTGCTCGGGTGAGGGATGCTTCTGCATTGCATACAGAGGATTCCCGGGAACCGTATTATTCTAATCATATCACGGCTCTTCTCCCAAAACTTAGTGTCGTGGTAGTCTTCGCACTCGTAATCCGAGCCGCAATGGAAGGATATCTGCTGTTGAGAAAGATATACGCAGCGTCGAGAGAGCAATTGTTCTTGCATTGTCCAAGCATGATTCTTGTAAGGGGAAAATCGGACCATGTCGCTCAGCTCCGCATCACGCCACCTGAGTGGTACACCTTTGATAACTTTACCTAAAACCATTCGAGGCCTGGGCCTGTCTCCAATACCCGGAAGACCCTCGCTCGCCTTTTGACCGCTTGTTGCAACGATGGTCAGGGGCGCGTGTCCATACACGTTATCCATTTTGCAAATGGCATACTTCTTCCCATCGAGATCATCCTGCACAATGCAAAAGGAATCAGCCCACAGATAGCGCTCCCTATTTCCTTGACGATCTGCATCGCATCTTGTATAAATTTTGCAAGTGGTTGCTTATAGGCCTTGAATTCTCTCTTTACCAATGAAGGTAGTCTAGTCTTCGTCGTCTGAAAGCTCTCTTTATTTATTTCTCAATACGTAGCTCAAAGCTACATATCGTTCACCCGGCTTTGCTTCAATAACACGTCCTTTCAGCACACCAATGAGCAATAGGTCAAGGACCTCCGTATACTTGTCTCCAGACCAGGTGTTCTGGCACAGTCCCCGACGTTGATGTCCGCATTCCGCGAGCCATTGACGAACTTGCGAAGTATCCAACTTCTCGCGTAGCGCTGGAATAAGCTCGTTGCATCTGGGTTCGCACTTGAGTTAGTCTCATTGTCCGTTCTAGGATCCTCCTACATTCGTAATTGTCCTCGAAATGTTCCACCGTGCCAGATACCCAGCTCATCTTTCGCCACATCGAGAGTCCAATCTTCAAGACCATAAAGAGCCCATGGCGACAGATCTTTTGACAACACGGAAGTCATTTCGTTAAGTAGTTGGCACAGAGAACATTGATAAGTCCAAAGAACATGAATTGCTAAGTAACTGAGAGAATTTGGATAAGTTGTCTGAATTGAACTTCGATTATGCCCACATCATGTAGTACTGCATCTAGAAATAACTTACGATATTGTGCATGGACCACTTCCAAGGCCCTACGAAAGACTGCATGAAAATAAATCTTGCAGCATTTTGAGCAGAGAAACTCATCCTCAATAATGAAAGAACTAAGACAGGGTACGGCGCACTGATACCTGTTATCTCTAGTGCCGGCCTACGAGGTCCATATTCGCGGTTCAATGTCTGCTCGACCACTCAGCCTAGGTAATTCACACGAGCGTGAAGTGAACTCGGTAGCAATACATTTGGTTGTTTGAGAAGATATTCCCGATTCAGGCTTTGTTCCAGCCGACCATCGTTGTAATGGTGAAGGACTGGATGTTTGGTGTCACCTTTGTAGGATTCCATAACTTAGCTCCGACAACAATGGCGTAATACAGAGCTGCGAATAAGAAAAAGTAGAACGGACGACAACTGTGACGTCCAGGTTCAGTCGCAGTACTCTGGGTATCGATAGCGCATTGGACTGCGAGCAAGGAGTTCCTTCCTTTCCACGACCTCGTATTTCTCAGCCGCAGCTCAGCTCCGAAAGTTATCTTAGAATCATCTTCAAATTGCGCAAGTCATCGCGAAATCATCCTTGAAAACCACAACACTAGCCGATATTTTGAATTTGCCTTCTACCTCGTTCAATAGTCTGGCTGGCGACACAAAGACAGTTTGTCACGTGCGCGTGCCCATAACGGGAGGAGCCAACATCCATCATGGAGAGGGGCTTCAGTTTACCTTCTACTCAGCTAAGGTGTTCAAAGCAATTTTTATCTAGTCAGAATGCAAGTCGTCACCTTTTCACCCTAATGCCCCGAAGTCATTCCCAGTGTATCAAGATATATGACACTCTCAGGTAACCAGTAGTTAATCAAAAAGAGAATCAGACTCTAAATCGTATCAAAATAGCAACTCCATTAGGGATTAGTAGCTAAGTATGGATGTAGTGCCTCGTGGCACCGAGCACGACTTCTTGAAAAGCACTTTGTCGGGCATACTGGATATCAGCCTCTTCAACACTAGACTTCGGATTATCCATACCATCAAATTCCATCGAGTCTTCAGGCAAGTTAGCCATATTAACCGATCAGCTCGGAGTTATCACATACGGCTGTTCCTGTATTCCTGGGTTGGTAGCCCCAGCCTTAACGCAATCTGCCTTGAGGTTGTATCAGCCGCAAGCCTCAAGCAGAACCTTCCGACAACCCTTCTTTATGGATGTTTCAAAGAGAGATTGAGTAATAGGTATATATACCAGCAATACGAGTCTATTTTGACAGAGTCTAGTTGATTCTTCCAGTATTCTTTCGATTCTGATCGAGATGTTTCCTAAACTTACTGTTGCTCTCTTGCCATTTGCCTTTATAACAACAGCTTTAGCTGTCAATATCACCTTTGACTCTTCTATCATTCCAAGTCTTCACTCTTCGCTTCCAGTGTTCCAGCTCCGTGCTCCATTGCGAGTACCCGACTCCATTCTCTCGCAAATTGTGAGAGAAGTTCCAATTCTCGCCAACGGGACAGGAATCATTGCTCAGAATGGCAACCGAACAGTCGCAGTGATCGATCCTGATACCGGAGAAACCACGATATATCCTCGATATGAAAGCCTTCAACCATCCAATGGGATCAACACAGACGGAAATGCGACATTCATCAACAATACAGACCTCTTCCCAGGAGATAACACACATATCCAAGCCATTTTGGGCCCAACTCTATACGCCACGACTCATACCAATGATGGTACTAATAATTCGGCAATAACTTCGTCATATCTTTCTCATGTCATCTTTCAAAGACTTGTCAGGATCGAGCAAGATTTTATACCTATTCGTGGCCTAGGAAGTAAAGCCATTCTAGGATTTGGAGCAAATGGCACAGTACAGTCCCTCAATTACCTGTGGAATCCAGCAAATCAATCAAACACAACAGTCAACCCGGTTTCCAGTCGACAGATTTACAACTCCATCATAGCTCAGCTCCGGCCGTCAGCCGAAATTGCAAATCTAACGGTCGATACGGTCGAACTGTGCTACTATGATTCTGGAAATAGTTTCATTCAGCCAGTCTTCTGGTTCTCCGCCACTCGTCATGCAAATTTCTCTGGAGCCGGGAACACTACTCAAGCCAATGCTCGTATTTCTGGTTACGTTGCAGTAGGTAACAGCTCACTTGAACCTCTTCCTGACCTCACGATTCCGGTCAATGCAACACAGCCGACCCTTCTCACCAACAACGACGGATCAAATGCGACAGTAGGAACTACCTCCCGTCAAAGCTCCAGTACCACAAGCATTCCTACGTCGAGAGAGACAACTATTAGCCCTCGCGGTATTCTACCCACAGTCACGATCGGTCGCTATATCATTCGTAACGATGACGCAGGCTGGCTAGCCTCCGCTGTATCCTTCTGGAACAATCTCAGCAGTTACGCTTCTGGCCACGTCAACTTTATCAACTCTCAATACTACTGGGCCCAGCCCTTCGTATACACCACCTCAAAACAGACTTACGTCAACCAAGTCAATGTTGCCTTAACCGAAGGCCATGGGAACTGGCATGTTTTCTCAACCTACCAACAAGATTGGTCCAGCGTCGTTCGCATCACAGACATACCAAACACGGGATATGGTAAAGGTGCTGGTGGACAACTGGCATATTGGATCCTGCATTCATGCGAAGTGATCCCGACGAATACTGATTACCCAGCTGACCCCTATTCATCATTCGATGTCTGGTGGCAAGTATTCAATGGTCTTCATGCCGTGATGGGTTATAGGACCGAGATGTGGATTGATGACGGTGTCACCACGGCTTTTGGAAAGAACATAGCAAGAGGGGGAAGTGTGGTGGGCTCTTGGATGAGTGCTGTGTTGAGTGATCAGAGCTGGTATGCACCAAGTAAGGGAAATACGTATGTTGATGGGAATAGAGGGATCAACGAACCGATGGGTAGGGCGTCGAGTATTAGTGTTTGTGGGCATACTGATGATGTGGTTTGGGATGTGGAGAATTTGGGGAGGCCGGGATGCTTGTTTGAGTGGTGGTATGATAATTAGCGATGGTCACTATTAAGTTCCGTTTCAGTCAGGATGTTTGTCTCGCCTGTCGTGTTATCTGTCCGGGAAAGGCAAAGTAACACCTAGACTAGGAATCAGCCTTAAATCTAGCAATTGTTTGATTCGTTCTATCCTGGGAGCAGTGTCTCTAATTGGAATTGTTGATTGATCTTGAAGTCAATCTCGAATACTGTTCATTCCCCTCCATAGCTACTGGGACCTGATGTGTATAGGATATTTTATGTACTGGTCAAGGATTGTTAACCCTGTCGGAGGTGATGAGTGGGCGATGGTAGTATTATAACGGGTTGAGGTCCATGTGACAGCGCGGACTGCGCATTGTGCTAGAGCTAGTTGCTTGTTAAGGATAATCCAGCGGTCAAGCGGGAGACTACAGTATCTTGGTGATGGTATTGAGCGGACTTTCCTCACATACCAACACCACATATCATTTGAGCTATCACTCGAATGCTAAACTCTCTCTAGGATGGGACTTGGTATATATACGTATAATTAAAAGCCGCTAGACTCGGATATATACAAAGAACTTCTGCAACAAGTCGGGAGACTACCCATCTTCCACCTTCAAAATTCAATACATACAACACCTAGGTCTGATCCTTCCAATCTCATTTGCCTCATCAGTCATCAACGCATTTTGCCACATCACCCCGTCCACACAGCTGGTCCAGGAAAGGTATAACTCGTCGGCTGTTTTTCCATTAGCAAACAAATTTCTCAAATCAAGTAACAAAACAAACATACCACAGGGTAATAGATATCAATCAGGATCCCGGGATCTGTAGCACTATATGCACCAGGGAACGCGACGAGAGGTGAAGGTGTTCCACTTCCTCCTCCAGTGATTGTAATTTGGCCACAGGACAGATAAAACTGTGCAGCACCAACACTTTGCGCCACATGCAGGCCGATATGTTCTACGCGAAGGAGGTAGTCACCATTTGGAGTCGCTGCTGGAATCGTGAAGGTGACTTGTTGGGCGTCTATATGGTTCTGGGTTAGCGACTACCAATGAGACTTCAGGGGGGAGGTGGGCGGTGGGAGCGCACTATCTGTAGGCCAAGTTAAAGCTGACCCTCCAAATATCGGCCCCTCTTGATAAATCTTGAACCACACGGTCCCACTTCCATCCCAATTTGCTGCAGTTTTGCCTGTCGGCACCTTCGCCAAGTATACCAACAGAGGTCCTGGATGGTAAATGTCCGGGTTCGCGGTGAAACCAACAGTAGAGCCGGCTTTGACAGAAATAATGCCCGAAGCAAAAGCTGAGGTACCATTGACATTACATCGGATGTCAGTTGATGTCACGCTTGTAACAGGATCATAAGTGTAATATCCGGTCCATTGACGGACATATTCCCATGCCGTCGTCACGGTGCCTCCAACGATGATCGAAGGGAAATTGTAATGGGCCTGCGCAACTACTGCTAGGCTTAGAAGAGAAGTAATGACTTTCATGATGGAAATTGAAAGTGGAAAAGGTCGGTTAAGTTATTGAGGCCAAGGAAGGAGAGCGAACGTTCAGATGTACCATTGGCCTTCTTATACCCTTTTCAATATCGTCACTAACGGGTAAGACGGCTGGTATTGGGGCTTCAGGTGATGAGAGGGTGCATCGACTTGGTTGCGTCCATATTGCTTTCAATACGACCTGCCCTGTCCAGTGCACTCCCCGTCAGCACGCCAGTTTCCGCGAAACGGAGTCACCCCAGAGTCCCCACCTTCTCCATATCAATTACCACTGCAACCGCCATTTCCCCAGTTTAAGGATGAATCTATCGCATTGAAAGACCCTCTGATGCCTGAAGAGAATTTCGTGACCAGTGATCTCGCGTGGGCAATATATTTGAGATTGCGGCTAAAACAAGCCCTTGCGTGCCAAATTCTAAAACCCGGAGCGTCAAACTTTGAGCCATTTTAACCATATTAAGACTTCGTAATACCGCAGCATAAATAATGATCACACGAAACGTGGCTTCACTTGAGCAGGCGTTTATCGATAGTGTAACATCCCCGCAAATGGCGAGATAAACGAAAAGCTTGTTTTCGTTTGATAGGATCGCAGGCGGTCCGCTGCCCCAGACATGTTCAATTGAAGTTCTTGTGCTGCCGCAAAATTTGAGAAAAGATGACTCAATTTCTGTTTGAAGAAAGTGGTGTAAAGTGAAGATGCTTGCAATATTTGATGATTATTAATTCACGCATCGCCAATACCGCTCAGAATTGCCAGTAATGCTGCCAACACTTTTGACATTAGCATTGAATCCAATTATGCACAGAGCCTACTCACAACCACCAGTGGTAGCAATATATGATGCGATAGACCAAGCAGTCTGAGTCGTCGTTAGATCCGTGGGATCTCTCGACTGAAACCAGATCCCAACGATGAGACTTAGAAGTACGAGCACTAGTACTACCACCGATATTCTGGAGTGTGACCCGCCAAGAACGACTCCCAAACACATTGCCTGCGAGCAGAGTGCTATCGTTGGCTCATCTTCACTGGAATCAAAGTTTTCATATACCCACCGTGCCTACTTCTCCGCTTCCTTTGGTGAATAAGTGTCATATGCGCGGTAAAGAGAGTAGAGGGTAATGTCATTTTCTGGCGCTCCTTGCAAATGCGCATATGATTCTTCTGCGCTTCTACACTGTTTCCGTAATAAGTCTGGTGGTGCAGGAACCTTGTAGAGGAGCGTACCTTATACACCCTGAATCCTTTCACGTCCTCAAGGCTGAAGAAATAGTAGATTCCACGAAGCGATAGGATATGCAACCATATCGTCCAGAAAAGAAGAGACGGCCGTCCGATTGTCACAGTATGCTCTTTCGGTACCCTATCGTTCCCGTCGAAAATCCCGATTACGATGACTGATGCTGTTTTTGTGCTCCGCTCTTCTTCGACTCTAGGCTTACTGATATGCGTAAGAGTCTCATGACCCAGCAGCCTTGAAATGGCACTTGAACCTTTCTTCATGGCTAAATGCCTCCGGTACCCTGGAGCGGGTTTTAGAAGCCTTCCAGTGCCATCACATGCTGCTCCATGCATATTTTTGTCGTCCACTGGTGCGAAAAGGTCATTAGTTGGGTCCATGATTGCGGTTTTGTATGAGTTTTGTCTATTGTTCGACGAATGTGCGAGCTCCCTGTCACTCGTAAAAGATGTTTGCTTTGGACCATTCTCAGACCCTTCGGCCATGGGTACGAATTTAGGGGGATTGAGATTTGGAAGCGGCACAGTTGGGAAATGCTGATACATAAGGAATTGCAGAAAGGACTTGCTAAGTCACAATAGGTAGCCTGAAACGTCACCACAGAATTGGTATTAGATGGCCATGCACGAATTAGCCTTGTGCGACTCGGTTCGCAAGGCTCCCCCCAGAACGTAAGAATAGCTTCTTGAAAGTATCATATCCGCAAAGAACTTTGTTCTAAAAACCTTAGGCTAATAAGCAATGAGCATTGCGGCGTCGAAGCAAATGCAACTTTAATTCTGTGTGAGAGTCAGCAAGCCTCGGTTTAGAGCTCGATAAGGGAGGTAGAGCTATTTGAAATGAGGCTTCCCAAAGCTTACAGAAAGTATGGAACATAGTGCGCCTGAAATGGCTAGCCATTGGTTACTATATTACAACATAGAAAAGCCCATGAGTAAGGCAGCTGTCTTGGATATCGAATTTCTATTCATCATTAAGGCTAGAGTCTGATATGAGAGTTCATAAAATCATGCGATGATGATCAAGACCATCATCACCTGCTGGATAAAATATCTATCAAAGGTAAAACATAGGAGACCGTAATTGCTAGCCGACATTCATTAAACAACCTTCCTATAGGCCGAAATTGTTAGTTCGAACTACTGAAGCTTCTGTAGGACAGGGAAGGACTTGCCAACGCGGCTCGCTTTTCTCGACTGCTGGCGTTTGCAGAGCATTACGATCAGCAAACGGATCATTCTCATCTTCTTCATCAAGGTCATCTTCGTCATCCTCAGGAGCTTGAACTGGTCTCGGAGGCTGGGGTGGGCGTTCATTCTTTGGGCTGATGTGAAGTCCAGCAAGCTGTTGAACAGCAGCATTCTCTTTTCCTTTATCGGAAGAGACTGAATTCTGTATTAGATTGTTGTTTGAAAAACAGGATATTGGTGTAGGTACCCTTGTAAAGGTGTGCTTGCTCGGCTATCTCATCATCTGAATCACTATCAGCATCGATGGATCTGTCAAGTTGCTCGAAGGTCATCAATGCAGTCACAAGTCTGTCATTGGCATCGAGAAGGGCTCCAAGCCATTGTTCGGATTCGACATGTTGGATCTAGCACGCGGACTATTTAGTATATCTTCAGATGAGATTTTGAAGCGACTTACGTAGCGCAGGATTTTTCGACGAAGGAGCTTGCAAAAGTCGAAATGATGGACAGCGGCTTTGTTTTCGGAGATCTGCTCCTTCTCACGATTGATTAATCTAAGGGCGTTGAGGAGGTTGGTAGAAGCAACAGATGATTCGGCAATGCAGTTCTTCATGACTTCTTTCTCGGCCTCAAGGTTGAAAGGCTTTCCCTTTTTCTTGCTTCCTTTCTTATCTTTCTTAGACGCCTTGCCTGTGGTTGGAGAGGATGAGGAGAAGAAAGATCCACGAGACGTTGTAGTGGGAATTGATTGAGACTGCGAAGCAATAGATGGCTGCCTTCCATGAGCTACTGTTGGAGGAGGCTCTTCCTCGTTATCTTCCTCGGCTTCGAAAGGGTTTTCCTCAGTCTCTCGAATGACTTTCGATTTGTCCTGCGTAACAACCTGCTTGCGGCGAGGAAGTTGCTGTGTAAAACCATCAGAACATGAGTATAGTAGATATTATAGGGGAAATACCTTGTAAAGAGAGGCAATTTGCTCTAGTCCTCGCGTATTTTTGTACTCGCCTGCCCAGCTCCTAAAGAGCTCCTTACATTTGTCCTTCACTAAAGGATCCGAAAGATCAGAGGTACCACAAACACGCAAACGCTCCAGCAACATCTCATCCGCAAAGGTGCGCTGAAACCGAGCACCAGCGTTCTGAATGAGTCCATCCAAGAGAGTAAGAGCACGAAGCTGCCGATGAACATTTCCATACTTGAGCTTCTTTCGAATTGCACGAGCAGCTTCCGCTGGACCGGTAGCTTGAAGTTTTATGACTTCCACCAGGTCCGGAATCCCACTGAAATCATCCTCTTCGAATTGCTCACTGGTCAAGTTCTCAACAGCGACGGTGACTGCGGAATATGGCTTCTTCTGTTTAAAAATATCAGATATTAGCATATTGGTCTTCTTCACCGTCTTTAAATCTCGGGTGGTGATTATGATCATTGCCATTTCGAGACAAAAAAATGGCGAGAACGCAATAAGAAAGCAGCCTTCATAAAGCACCGGAATGCCAACCACTCACTGCCCACAGGGAAAGTGAATGTGTAAGAACACCCCATATCCTTTCTGATATTACATGGTTGCACAAACACATGAGACGTTATACTGAACAGACGGATATCTGAAGATGAACCTGAGAACAAAGGTACTGACCGAAGAAAACATCCTGGCAAGTCGTCACGTGCGGTCCAGCAGGCTGGACTTCCAGGTGTATAAGGATCTTGGACAGCCGCGAGCTCTCTGAAGCCTAATAAGGTGTATTGTTAAGTTGTAGAATGCCTTTCTTAGCTTCTTACACTTTTACTACACGGAGTGAGCAATATTAGGCTGTTATCCCTCAGCAGACTTGCAAGGCAAGCGGGGTTCTTGAAGATGCTTTTGAGGGCGCGAAAGTTGAGGATGCTGAAGCTCTGCGCAAAGATAGGAAGAATGAGCCAAAAGCGAAAAGAAAGCAATGAGGATGGACAGTACGAAATAGCTTTCGAAGTTGTTCAAGATGGGCAAGAGCTGGAAACATGTGACTCGTGGAAAGTGCAACTCGCATGAACATTGATCCGTAGCGCGACAAGGCAAGCCATGATTTGCCGAACTTCGGCCTCGTCCCCAATCTCCCTTCACAACTCCAAATTATGCCATCCAGTCTGAAACATTCACGAGTTTCTCATATTGGGTGCGGGAGTGCGTTCGTTAGGAGAGGGGGAGATGGGAGGATGATATCAAGATGGCGTTCCTTGGTTGGAATCGAGAGGAAATGTTGCGAGCGGGCAATATTCTTAAAGAACTGAATAGGTACGCCTGTCGTCTGTCTCATCATTAGCCACTGAAGTTTGAGCTCTAGTTCATCAGACGGGGCGAATTTCCCTACAACATCGTTTACTCCAATCAATCGAGGATATCTGCAGACAATTACCCCGCAACGAACCCTCATAGCAAAGGGACTCGACAGCGATTCCTTGTACGATCTCCACGAGGATGTTGATCCTAATGGCTCTCTTCGGCAAACTAAAAAGCGACCAACTTCCCCAAAACACTTGGTATCATTTAATCCAAATCGGGAGCACGAAAACGAGGGGGCCCCTGGCTTTCCTGAACTGGAACGACTTCCCAGGAAAAGAAAAAAGTCCGCGCCTAAGAAACGATCACAATCAATGAAAGTGCCAGCGACCCTCACACAACGGGGCCAGAGCACAGATGGAATCAAGCAGAGTGGCAGGCAGCAACAAGGTTCGCAGTTGACCACGCCTCCGGATTCTGGGACACGAGTGAAGGGCAGGGTAGGATCTTCGACCCCGAGGGCCAAGGTCAAGCAGGATTTCTTATTTCAGGATCTGTTTGTCACGAAGCCCTCATCTACCAACGTAAAAGAGAGCCCAAATGTACCGCACGATTCTCAACAAGTCGGTTATTATCAAGGGTTCACAACTACCGAAGATGCCGTAAAATCTACACACAATGGCTTAGCTAAGACGACTCTAGAAAAGCTGGCAGCATTCAGATATAATCCGGCTGCCAAAGATATAATCCTATCACACCCTCCCAAATCTATTCACGCTGCTCCTGGAACCATTTTGCTGCCGAATCAAGAGCCAGAAAATATTTCAGACAACCATTTCACAAACCATGACCTTCTTCCGACGAGCGAGTCTTTCCTCAATCAAGCTATGTGGTATAACAAGTCAGGTGTTGACTCTGTTAGGAGCCACTTAGGATACTGTGATCCCACCGCTATTGTCCCGAGCTGCGAAGAAAGCCCTGTATACGGCACATTGGCTCAGCACCGCGAGACTGAGAACGAAGGTTTAGGAGTCGGTGCAGCTCATATTAATCATATAGACCGTCAGCCTCACCCCCATGCACTCAACCTCTCACAATTCGAGGATAATTTCGGAACCTACGAATTTTTAAATTTATCCCAATTCATTGAGCCCATTGCTGTGCGTAATGTGGCACCCGACGCTGGCATTGACCAAGAAGAGCCTGATTTTCCTAGAATTAATCATTCTGAAACATTTGGCAAGTCTCCCGTCAAGACTGAACCCAAATACCAGATCGAGGTTGAACGATCGAGTATGGATGATTACGAGCCTACGCCTCAAACGACGAAAGATTTGTTTGCCAGTGATGATTTTGACGAAGGGCTAGACGATGAAGATCTGCTTGCAATTGCTCCAGAAGTTATCCCACAAACGCCCGCAAGGGCCACTCCAAGAGATCAAGCTTTGGTGACAACGAAGCACCTTCAGCGTAATCCTACCAAAGAAAATCTAGTCAGTCCAGCTATCTCTTTAGAGCACCACGATGAGTTTCCCATTGACGAAGAGGAGGAAGAGGAACTGCTCAAACTACCAGAGATATCCCAAAATTTCGAGGAGAGGTTCATACCTCCAGAAAGTGTGCAGGAAGTTTTCGATGTTGAGCCTGGTAACAGGGAAGTATTTGATTGTTCTCTTCAATTCTCGCCTCCAAGATCAGAACAAACTACTCAATCGCCCAATAAAGCGATAGCGGTTTTATCTAGCAACGAAGCTAAACCGAGGGTATCGCCAGGACCCATGGAGCCTCCGCCTGCTATCGAAGCAGAAGACTGGAGCTTCATTCGTTCTGCACCAACTATGCCCGATCCGTTCGTCGACTCACCTCGACCCACACTAAAATATCACGATGTAGGCGAGGGCAAGTCATCTTCACTTGCTCGGCGCAGTGGCACTGTCAATAGCAAGGCTCAAACTTGTGCGACACCATTGACCTCAAGATCAGTGTTATCATTCCTGGATGATAGCCACGAATATGAGCCTCTCAAACCCTTCGCAAGATCAGAATTTCCTCCTCTTCTCACGGATCGATGTCCTGTTCTTGGTATGTCAGCTCAGATGTTTCTTCGTACATGTTTCCGAATTGGAGAGATGTACCAAGCCGGGGCAAAGTGTAGCGCTTTAAGACTTGATGGTATCATCGAGTTGTTCGCTCGTGTGAACTTCTCTTCCCGTGAGGCTGGAACGACGAAGCAGCATTTCCAGTTCTTAGATTTGTGGCATGATCGTCCTCCTTTCACGAACGGAATTCTTGATAACTTCAAAATGACTGGTCTGGCTGAGAGCGAGAGCAGGGTATTTCTTACAAGCGGGGGAAAAAAGATGGCGAGAGTTTTGGGGAGGCCGAAGAGGGATGTGAAAAACCAGTCATGGTGGTTGCAGGTAATTAATATTCGAGAAACTGATTGGGAAGAGATTAAGTGGACGAGAAGAATTGTAAGTGGAGATGATTTTGCGAAGAAAGAGAAAGAAAAGGGGTTCGCATTGGAAATATTGTAGGGAGAAATTGGTGGCTATGATATTAGCATCTGTAAGTGGAGGAAAGCACCGGGAGATTTTGCAATATTGCTATCATGACATTTCGCTGTCAACTAACACTTAGATACACTGACACAGCGCTCACACATCTCATATCAGCTCAGATTTGCTAGCTCTAAACATGTCTTAGCATAGAATCAAAGATCATTACCCAGCGCTCCCAAAGAGATAGGGTATCCTATTTGATGGGCCTTAGTATATACCTTGAATACTGCCTAAACGCCTTGACCTTCCTTCTTCCATTACTCGACGCCGCCGTTCCAATTCCATTCCAATTCACATACTCACTGCCCCCAACCACGAGTCACAACTATAATCCCCACCACCATCGCACAAAACAAAAATATAATTATAATTCTCGTTATAGCCCCCCAGACTTCCCGTTCCCTATCCCCCCAATTCCAATCCTTCCTTTTCGAGCTCTTAAACCAGACACAACAATGTCCCCCTGCCGCAGCTATACCACGCTCTATATCAGGCGTCGCGTCCACAAACGTCATACAGCAATTCCCTCCCTTATATTTTTCTGGTGATATAACATCTTTTTCTAGGAGGAGACGACCGATTGTTTCTTCGAGCTTTTGGACACGGGTTTGCAGGGCTGTGATAGTGGCTAGTGCTTCAGAGCCGGCGCATATTTCAGTCGGTGCGCTTGTAGAGGGCGCGACGCCCCACAGCTCGGCGTAGGAATTGGAGCTTGAATGGGGGTTTTGGGTGCTTTGGTGGGTGGTTGAGGGGGTCGGACGCGGTGTGCCGGGTGAGGAGAGAGTGTGGAATGATGGAGGAGGAGAATTGGGAATGCTGTGGATGGAGGGTGCGTGGTGGGAGTGGGAGGAGGCGGATGGTGTATAGGAGGCGATGGAGCTGGGGACGCCGGAGTTGTAGTTGTAGCCTGTGATGCTGTCGAGGTTTATGGTTTCGTCGCGTTGGGGGACCTAGGAGGAGGGGTTAGTAGGGTTGGTGGGGGTTGATAGATAAGAGAGGGGAGGTACGGGTTCGTAGCGTTGACGGTTCATGGTTGGGGATTTGTATTGAGTATTGTGATTTTGAAGTCAGGCTGAGGCTTTCTTAAGTTCTGGACTGAAGAGGAAATAGTGGGTATAGTGGAGTGATAAAGGATGGAATTGAGTTCCCCCGAGCATTATGTGCGCCGCGTAAGCGTTATCTTTCAGCTACGTTTTGGGACCAATGAGGGGTCAGAGGGATAAGGTTCTCGCCCAGGCTTTCTTGACCCTTGCTAGTTCTCGTTCATGAACGAATGAAGGTCTTCAGCCTTACGTGAATGGACTTCACGTGACTAATTTCCACCACCTTTGAGATTTCATTTTCTTGCGTCCACAAATTCTTTCCCTTCTTCCTTTTTGTGCATAAAATGGTATTTAGATAGCACAATGTGCTTTCTTTGAAAAGTGTTCTGAATGTCGTCCACTATTCATGCGGGATCACTTAATGTAGGAGTTCGGCTGTGAAGTCCTCATACTACTACTAACTTTAAGGCTATACAACCGATGGGCAGCTATACAACTCCTTACTTAAGAAATTTATAAGTAAAAAGTATCGCAAAGGGTGTTGTACCTAAGGTATATAAAGTATTGGTCTTCTTGCGAGATCATTTACTTTTACAGGATTTTGGCAATGTAGTCTCTGGTACCTTATTATAAGGCTACCCAATCGATGTCTGGGTACCTACTTAGAAGATTGATTAAAATAAAGTATTTCAAAGGGCGTTGTACCCAAGTATGTATATAGAGAGGTAGCCACTTCGACCATCAAATCTCTAGATCTCAATCAATTCTAATATATCCTCATATCTTATGTTCTCAAGTCTCTACTTTTAACCTTCAGCATTCAAGAATTTAGCAACGAAAAGATACTCAACATAAGATCACGGAATACAAGCCCTATACCAGAACAAAATGCATCAGACTATTCTTTTTTTTTGCTCTAATTACTACTCTAGTTACCTACTAGAATAATGGCTAGTCCAATCAACAACCCTCAGTGCACACTTAACAACCTGAAACTGACACATCCAGTAGACAACATCCCTCTCTTTCGTGTGTACTACAAAATTACCATATTATCCTTCAATGTTTCAAGTTTATGAAGACTAATTTCTAGAAATTCAATCACAAAATTGTGATAAGGATGACTTGGCTACCTAATTAACTAACATGACACCTATACCAATAACTGAGGATTTCAAGAAAAGAAATCCTCCAGACCCAAATAAGGCTACCGCTGTCTTACTGTTCATGTTCCTAGGAGTTTTCGTTCTCCGTGGGTTTGGAACTACCATAAGATTTGATTGCTCGGTTCAAATTCAGGACCAGATACTTGAAGATAGGTACTAAGATCCCAAGTTTAAGTCGAGAATGTTTGGTTAGGAACTTCGCGCATGTTTTCCTTGGTTGGGTTTTTTTTTGGTCTTTGAATTTGCCTAGTTTACTTTATATATATATATATAATACAAAGATTTCCCGCATCGATTTACTAATCTAATTGTCGGACTTAATTATGTGACTATCACTCAATTGATAGTATGGCCTTAAGTCTTGATTCTCTTCTAATGATGGAGTAACTCTTTCGGATATATAAGGAGAGTGTCAAGCTAAAATCTAGCTCTCAAGTAGAACTGGCCTTTTCTCTTTCAGAAATTCAACCACAGCATCCGGACCTTTCTCAATTTGCAAACCTTGTGGGATAGCCATAGTCTTTATACCTGTAACTGTATCCCTTGCAATTCTTTGGATCTCGTCGCTTTCTTCCTTCGTCCACATGGATGCACAGAACTTGCGACAAGAATCAGCAATTCATGTTGAACAGAAATGAGAGAATGTCATGGAAGATGGTGGAAGGAGCACATTCAAGAAATGAAGAAACTGCAAGCCAATTGTACAGAAAGAATAAGCTTCAGTCTTACCAGAACGTCCGGATTCTCCTTCTCACACATCGCCTTCACATCTTCGATACCTGGATGAAGTCTCATTAGCTTTCTTGCATCATCTAGCTTCCTAGAATTGTGGAGAAGACACACGTTCGGCATTCGCGAGGTAGTTTATTGTATACTCCTCCTTGACATCTTGAACAACCCTGCCAATGAGTATCTTTGCCCGTGCGGGGACCTTGTTGATAGTGCAAAGCTTATACGGTCCCTTTGGTGCCATTTCAAGAAGCGAAGGATGAGTTACAGAAATAAAGGGAGGAAAAAAGGTCGAGGATTCTCTCCTTATTTAGGGGGTCGCTTCGGCAAGTCATTTCGGGATCCGGTTTCCCATCTCAACAACTGGCTCCCCACCTATGGACGATGTCAGGAGGAAGAGGAATATCTGTTCGGTAAAGCTTGGGGCTGCTTGTGAATTTGATGGATAGAGATCCTCAATGATCACGCTAACCCACCTCGAAAAGGGGGTTCATATATCACGTGACCGCTAAGTAAGCTTCCCCTGGATGCTTCAAACGTCTTCTGTTTCACGTCAAGAACGCAGTCGCGTTTGATCGTCGTTTCCTCGATTTTTCAAATTTATCGTATTTTCAGGTGATCAATCGCCAAGATCTCTTCATAATGTTATTTCCACGTCAACCTAAACTACGCCGTCAAGAGCATGGCAAGACCCACAATATTCTACATTGCAGCTTTGCTTCTCGCATTTGAATTGGGCTTGGCAGAAGCATGTGGTAGAATTGAAACTTGTTCTCACATACCTGGCCTCGATGATCTCTTTGTCGAGACAAGTTGTAGTCGCGAGAGCATCTCTCGACTGGCAGGTTATCTTTCCAGAACTTTGAGGTGATCTGACGTATTCTCAGCACATATGCGGAGATAATGGGGCTCAAAACAGTACTTGTATTGGAACAGATATAAGTGACTCGCATTCAAGTAAGGATAAGGGCGGTCACCAAGAACTATACCGTGAGCAAACCTCTCAGCCCAGCGACGGCCATTCAACTTTCAGCATCTACTCTTTTGAAGACATTGAGCTTGTGAATGGCGCGTTATTTCTTCTCTAATTGTTCGCAGTTCAACGAAACAACCATCAAGTGCGACCAGCACCAGGGAAAGGGCTAGGTGTTTTCGCAACCCAGCTCATTCCTCGCGGAACACCAATAATTATTGAAGCCCCACTCATCTCAGTGCCCGTTCCGAAGCTGGTACCGGGCCAAGGATTCCGTCTCGCAGATATGATAACCGATATCGAAACCTCTTTTCAAAAACTCACGCCAGAACAGCAAGAGGAGTTCCTTCAGCTTCACGATTTCCGCTTCCCCTCCGAAACAGACCAGAGCCATCTCCTAACCATCGTCCGCAGTAATGCATATAATACCGGCGACGATCAGGTTGGCTTATTTCCCAAGCTCGCACGTATTAATCATTCATGTAGGCCAAATTCGGGGAATTGGTGGAGTGAGAAGGAAGAAAGGAGAATTATCTATGCAGCGAGAGATATTGAAGAGGGAGAAGAGATCACGGTTTCTTATATTCCGCTTTTGAAGACGAGGAAGGAAAGACATGGGAGGCTTGCACAATATGGTTTTGTGTGTGGGTGCGAAGCTTGCAAAGACGGAAGTGGAGATAAGAACAGGTTGAAGATAGCGGATTTGCTTGAGGATCTTGAGCAGAAAATGCATTCGGCTAGCAAGAAAGAGTCAATCACTAAGAAGCGTATAGCGAGGGCTATGTCTTTGGTAGAAACGGTTGAGGAGGAAGGGTTGAGTGACTACTTGGCCAGGGCCTACCATCTTGTTTCTATCTTCAACAAGCAAGGGAAAAGCTTTGGCGAGGCTGAGAAGTGGGCGAAGAAGGAGTTGGAAATCTTGAGGTTGGCGGAAACTGATTCGAGGGAAGCTCTGGCTGCGTCTGATTTTATTAAAGACTTGAGAAAGCGGTAATCTTTCGTGCCTATAATTATACAGCTGGTTATAAGGCTCCAATATTGCCCTGTGAGTGAGTGCGAACCGAGTGAACAGTGAGGTAAAAGACAGTAATGACAGAAACCATTCGACCAAAGAAAAGTTCAATTGTCAAGACTTTGATTTCCACAGCTCTCTTATTGGACAATTGAGGTATCGGAACTCATTGGAGCACCCCTGCAAATTACCCCTCTTCAATCCGCAACCCCACCTTTGGGTGGGATAATATCCGTTACGCTAGCTTCAAGATATCACCACCCAAGTTCAAGCTAGTTCATGAGCTCGCCATTATCCTTCCTGCCACATTCCCTATCTTGAAAGCCAAGCCACCTTCCTTCCAGGGATATTGGCATCCTGGTCTACCCGGCAGATGGGATTTGGTGTAAGGAAGCGACGACATGTCTTCACAATCAACCTTCCTACTGTAGTAAGACTAATATTATAGCTGTGCATTCGATCAGTATAAAGTTTGGGAGGACAAAACTGTTTGAATAATTTGGAAAGAAAACGCAACGCATTGTGTTCACTTCTGTAGCACACGAAAGATACTATGACGCTCCTCGCATTGTTTGTCTGCGTATTTTTTATTGGAAACATAGCTTGGGCGTCCGAGAATGATCTCTATATAGCGTCTCCATCTACTTTTGACGTCAATGGTTTCGCAAATTGGGGTGCTGGAACTTGGCCTCCTTCCAGTGTCGGTGAACCTCTTGTTCCTCAATCGACCGACTCCGGCACACTCTCGTTATTGAACGAATTCGATCCCAATCGCATTCAATCCACCATTCAAACACTGGTCAATTTTGGCACCCGCCATACTGCTTCGACAACAAATAGCACGACGAGGGGAATAGGGGCAGCACGGCAATGGCTGTTTCAACAAATGACCGAACTGGCAAAGCCATCTAATGGCTTGATCAAAGTTTCAATACCATGCTATGAGCAGGCTGCGGCACCGGGGATTCCTTTTCCTGTGCAATTGTGCAACGTTCAAGCAGAGATTACTGGCGCAGCTGACCCGAATCGAATGTATGTCTACACGGGCCTGTCATGGTCACGTGAGGAGGCTACGTTAGCTCCTACCCTAGCACCTTAGATTTAGAACAAGAGCTTCTCTCTCTTCTTTCCTTAGACGTCTAGAATACTAATAAACTTGTACTACCTCTTTATTTGCATTGAATTAAGGCCCTTATAAAGCAAGTACTACAAGTATAATATGATAATAATACTACTCTTGATCTAGACTTTTAAAGAAAGATTTGAGTAATACTAAGTTATTTTATAATCTCTTTTACTATAACTTAGTAACAAATATATATTTTGATTGTAAATATATAGAAGAAGCAGATCTTTAGGAGAGTATAGAGAATTCCCTGACTTCGAATGTCTCCCTGTAATCCTCTATACTATAGAAAAAGAAATCTCAGTACCAAAAACAAGGACTAGACAGCAGATTTATTTTAGAAGATCTTGTATTAGTGCTCGACAATCTACCGTTAAGACTTGAATATCTATAACTAGCTTTCCTAATCTCTTTATTAATAGCATCTTTAGTTCTTTGAGCATAGTGTTTTATTGTAAAAGACATATCTTTTGTGGAATCTAGGTATTAGACTTCAAATTCAAAAGTAGTAATCAAAAGCACAAAACCCTTAAATCAAGAAGAATTACAAAGCCCTTCTAGTATAGAACAATCTGGTCTCTAACAATAACAATTCTCTTTGAACAATAATGTAGCAGACCTTGTCTACTTTGCTAGATCTTTATCCAATATATTAGATCTTAGCAGCAAAGGTATATACTTTCTTTTCCTTAATTTGAGTAAGTTCTATATAGGCAAAAACCAAGAAATCCCTAATATAGCATTGTACTACACCACCAAAGCTTAGACCTAGAATATAGTCATAATAAAGATAGTTTACAAAATAGTTTTTGATAATAATAACATATATCCAGAAATCCAAGAAATCTTTAATAATACTAACAAATCTACTATAAACACAGTTCTCCGTCTTTTAGAACCTACTACACAAATCAAAGCTAAAGCCTATGCTCTTTAAGGAATCATAGTACAGACGTATTCATACTATAACACTGCTACTTAGACCAACTTTATGAAATACTTTAAAAAAAGCCCTAATTACTATTCATTTTCTAAACCTGATTGTGGATTTGTATATCTGTTAATTGAGCACTACAATACCACCTCTCAACTCTGCAAGTATACTTCTGTTAGATCAGAGCAATATAATTCTGCTATAGTATCTTTGTTTATTAATAAACTCAAATAAAAAGATCTCAAGTACAATAGCACAACTTTAGTTATCTTATACATTAATTGCTTGTCTTATATAGTACAGACCTATAGAGAAGAGACTGTTCTAGGACTTTTTTTCATAGCTATGCAAAGTAATACCAAGATCTAATTTGATAGTATTTTCTTAGTAACTTATATATAAATAAACTTTAGCTTTAATATATAAATTAATAAATTAACAAATCATTTTTACATTAATCTCTTCAAGTCTCTTAAAAAAGGTAATAGAATGCTTTATTACTTTAAACTTATAGAAAACGCTAAAGAAGACAAATATATTGTTGTTAATGTTTGTGAATATCTTAATCTAAAGGACTAAGTATATCTAAAGACTAGGGAAGAAAGCAAAGACCTTATTGTTCAAAGACTCTATACTAGACTTAATCCTACTCTTAAGATTGTAATTTATTTTAACAAGTATAATAACATTAATACATTTATAAGCAAGGTATATACAACAGAGGAATTGGTCAGAGACTAGTATGAATTACTAGTTCAATAAATCAAAGCAGCTAGTTAACCTAAATACCACTATAACTATAATTATAATAGCTACAGTAATTGTATTTATAATAATCACAACTATACTAAGACAGCCATTGCCAAATCCTTTTAAGCCCTAGTTCCTTTAGATCTTCAATCTATGTATTATATTTCACAAAAGACAACTAAATGTATTACTAAAGAAGTTATTAAGACTATTACTGTCCTAGTTAATTAATAATTATAAACAGCTCCCAAACACAACAGATACTCTTATACTTATTACAGTTTTAGTAATTACATAGACCCACAATACCCCTAAAACCCTTGCAATCAACTTGATATCACAAACAAAGAAAACTATATATCCCATAAGATTATGTAAGCTACTGTCATTG
>Ga0182030_10007294_pt1 | contig 23091 bp, 21 predicted proteins | sample 812S3MmetaG_FD_121299 | JGI IMG/M metagenome (GOLD analysis project Ga0182030, IMG submission 121299) | Permafrost microbial communities from Stordalen Mire, Sweden - 812S3M metaG (Illumina Assembly) | ecosystem: Environmental > Terrestrial > Soil > Wetlands > Permafrost | place: Sweden...
GTATCGTCGTCCGTTCGCAGTTGCGACGGCGGCGCCCGGTAGGAACACCGATGGATATCAACGTCCAGGCCCGCCCATCCGAAGGCAGCACATACGTCGTGGATTTGACCGGTCAGATCGACGTCCATACCACACCAACGCTCAAAGAAGCGCTCAAGAGCCTGACCGATGATGAGCATTACGAGCTCGTAATCAACCTCCAAAGGGTTGATTACATCGATTCGACGGGTTTGGTCGCTCTCGTCGACGTTCAGAAGCTGGCGCGTGAACACGATGGAGCGGTGACCCTCGTGATGACAGACCCGCATATCAAAAAGATCTTCGACATTATGGGCTTGGTCAAAGTCTTCTGGATCTTCGAGGACGAGCAGAGCGCGGTGAAACAGTTGCGCCGTCCGGCTCACGTTCAGACGCCGTGAATTTACAAATGCGAGACACTCGTGCGTCAGATCGAGTTCTCCAACATCAAGTTGCTACCTTAGGAAAGGCGATATCATGAAAATACTCTCCCTCTTTTTATTCCTCGCATTTGCAATCACGAGCTTGACCACCGCTCCCGTAACCGCACAAGCCAAAGTCGGCAGCGCAAGCTTTTCCGGCATCGTAATCCACGTTTCGAACAACAACATCAAGGTCATGGACCCGAAAACAAAACAGTCGCTCAGTTTCCTGATCGTGCCGAAGTTCGACCAGGTCTTTTCAGCCGACGGCAAGACGACCTATCAAATGAAGGCGATCAAGGCCGGCCAATACGTCAAAGTTTATTACGATCAGAAATTTCTCGGACAGCGCCACGCCGACCGCATTCTCCTACTGGCTCAGAACAACGCCATAAAGGGCAGGCAATAAATTCATGCTCTGGACTATTATCGTCGTACTATTCGTCTTGTGGCTCCTGGGTTTCACGATTCACGTCGGTGGCGCTTTGATCCACCTGTTACTGGTTATCGCAGTGATTCTCATCGTCTACAACCTCGTCGCGGGCCGATCCCGCACCTGAACCACGCTTGATTCTACAATTCACTTGAAAGGATAATCCTAACGTGAACACACTCGGCCTCAAACGCGCATCCGCCATCGGCGGCCTCATCATCGCCGCTACGCTCGTTGCGCCACAACCCGCCCCCGCTGATACGGAATCGACGGCGGCGATCGTCAGCGCTGCGGCGGGCATCGTCGGGGCACTGCTCATCGGCGCCAACAACCAGCCCTACTACGTGAAAAACAATCATCGCTACTACGTCACGCAGCCCGAGGCGCAGTACTACCGGGGCCATCATAACGTCGTTCAGCGCAAAGCGTATGTACCCGAACAAGAATACCCGGTCGCTCGCAATCCCTATCAGGGCGGAAACAACGGTCGCCACTGATCGAATCGCAGGCGTCAGCAGCTAGATTGTGAACTGCGAGCATAAGTCTTGATACACTTCTTACACGGGCGAGGAATCAACCAAAGCATCCCGCCTCACCGGTCGTACCGGAATCTTCCCTTCAGTTGGACGGCGCTCTTCTCGACGATCCCGGCCGTGTTGGTCGTTGAATTTTTCGTCATTTTCTTCGCCCAGCGCGCCCTGGATTTGATGTCCTCCTTTGCGCTCACCGGCACTCGTTTTTCCGGCATTAACGTTCGCTCGTTTTCCGATCCGTTTCTCTTCGTGACGCTACACCCGATGACGTTCGAGATGCGGCACATCGACTGGTTCGCGCTGCTCGTGGTCACGCTGGTCTGCGCCCTCATCGTCGTCGGCCTCTCGGTTTGGACCGCGCTCGTGGCGCCGCTGCGCTTCTTCATCAACCTCAACGCTTCGCTCGTCGGCGGCGCAGCACTGTTTCTGTTTCTCTCCGGACACCTCGGCTACGATAGCGCTGCCTTTTCGCAGCTCATGCTGCGCACCGCGCTCGTGACGTGGCTCGTGATCCCGGTCTTCGTCGGGTTCTTCGCCTCGCTCTTTCCGTTCACGGTTGTCGAACGAATCATGTTCATCGCGCTCACGGTAGCCTGGGACGTTCCGCTGTCGATCGTCCGCTACGCGTGCTTTATCTTGATTCTCGTGCAAACCGGCGCAATCGCGATGACCGACTTGTACTTCATCTTCGGTCCCTTGCTGGATGTCGTTCCGGTCATCTGCTTCCTGAGCATCCTGCTCGTTCGTTTCGCGCGGGCACTCGAAAGCCGGAGGGCCGCATGGGGCATCTCGTAACCCTTTTGCAGGCGTGGAGTTGGATCGTGGTCGGCATTCTACTGCTGTACGCGGTGCGGCACTGGTACTTCACCCTGAACCGCGTTTCGGCGCGTCAACGGCCGAGCTACCAAGATTTGCTCGACAGCGACCTGCCGGCCGTCTCGATCATCATCCCGATGCGGAACGAAGGGCGCGTCGCAACCGCAATCTTTGACGCCCTGATCGCATCGAACTACCCTCATGACCTGCTAGAGATCCTCCCGGTCGACGATCAATCCGAGGACGATACCTCGACGATCGCATACACGTATTCCCAGCGTTATCCGTTCATCAAGCCGATCTATAACCTTCACGGCGAGCGCGGCAAGCCGAACGCCCTTAACCGCGCTTTGAGCTTAGCCTCGAATGAAATCGTGCTGGTCTTCGATGCCGACTATACACCCGGCAAGGACGTGATTCGCGAGCTCGTCATGGCGTTCGTCGATCCGGAAGTGGGCGCGGTGATGGGTCGAGTGGTTCCGCGCAACAACGCCGAGAGCTTATTGACGCGTTTGCTGGCGCTCGAACGTTCGGGCGGATACCAAGTCGATCAGCAAGCGCGTTACAACCTCGATCTCTTTCCGCAGTATGGAGGGACGGTCGGGGGCTTCCGGCGCTCGGTGGTACTCGACCTCGGCGGCTTCGATGCGCTCACGTTAGCGGAAGACACCGACCTCTCAGCGCGCTTGTTCATCAACGGCTGGCGCATTTTGTACGCGAACCACGCCGAGTGCTACGAGCAGGTCCCTGACACGTGGAGCGGCCGCTTTCGCCAATTGCGGCGCTGGGCCCACGGCCACGACCGCGCCTTGGTGGTCAATCTCATCCCGCTCTTGCGCTCGCGCAAGATCTCGGTCCGGCAAAAAGTCGACGCCTTTCTGCTGCTCTTCATCTACTGCGTCCCGCCGATTCTGCTCAGTGGCATCGCCGCCGATGCGCTGCTGTTCTACATGGGCGCGATTCCGGTGATCCCCGGAATCATCTTCGCGTTCTTGGTCGTAAGCTTCAATGCATTCGGCAATTTCGCACCGGTCTTCGAGGTCGGCGCGGCGGAGCTCCTCGACGGCGGCCGCGAACGCATTTACCTGCTGCCCTGCTTGATGTATATGTTTCTCTTCAATAGTTGGGCCGTTACCCTCGGCGCGATCGACGCGTTCGGGGACTTGCTGAAATCCCGGCGTCCGCCCTGGGATCAGACACAACACGCGAAGCGATCCGATGTTCCTACTGCTTAGCATCGTGCTGTTCGGTCTGGTATTGATGGTCCCGGCCATTGCGACCATTCGCGAGGTCAGGTGGCCGCGTGATGAAGGCCGCCTGCGTATCCCCGAGCACTACGAGCGCGATCCACGCTGGTTCGGTCGCTCCTATCGCGAGAAGCTGGCCGGGTTCGTGGCCGCAGCCCGCGGTGACGAATCCTACCAAGCCGACTTGAAGCTGCGCACCGATGAGGAAACCCGCTGGGCCCCCGACCTGACGATCGCGCCCGAGGAGCGCGTGCGGGGTATCGCGGTCGGCGAGCGCATCCGCGTCGGTCACGGCGCCGGGATTCGCGATGCCTACGCACTCCAATCGCTCGACGTCGAGCGGGACGTCGTGGCTCGAACGTTGACGAGCGACGGCGTGCTGCACGTCGGCCCTTCTGTCAGCATCTTACGCTGGATCGACGCCGACGGCGAGATCGCGGTCGACGCCGGAGCAAATCTCGGCGTTTCGGCCAGCGGAGGAACCCGCGTGACGTTGGCCGGCGGCGTCCGCTTCGAACGGGTCTGGGGAAAACCGGTAACCTCGCGGACGGGAGCGACGGCGCCCTTTCCCCTCGCGGAACGCAAACACGCGACGCTCATCGGCGCGGCAGCGGCCGAGACGGGAAAGCCGATCATCGTCTACGGACCGGTCCGCATCGCGCGCGGGATGAACATCCGCTCCGATATCAAGGTTCACGGACCACTCGATGTGGAGTCAGGCGTGCGCATATCCGGCAACGTCATTGCCCGCGGGGACGTGACCTTCGCTTCGGACGTGTGCGTCGAGGGGCATGTCTTTTCAGAAAGAGACGTGTGGCTCGGCCCGGCGTGCCGCGTGGGTCGCCACACCGGCACCAAGACGGTGTACGCAGCCGGTCGCGTGGTGATTGCGAACGATGTCGAAGTCGAGGGCTGGGTCGTGGCTGAAGGCGGCGGGCAAACAAAATGAATCGCCATGCGGTCGTGGTGCTGGCGGCACTCGTTCTTTTGGTCCTGATCGTGGTCCGGTCGTCGCAGATCCGCGCCATCACCGGCGAGGGCGGCATCCGCACGGCGCTCGTGTACACGCCGCAAGACATCGGCCCCGGCGACCCAATCCGGGCTGCCTACTCGGAGAGTCTTCGTGAGAGCGGCATCCGGTTCGACTGGATAGCCTCGACGGACATCTCGCTGTTTGGTGCCGCAGCGCTGCACCAGATGTACGATGCCATCGTCTTTCCCGATGGTATCAATACGCGCGTTCCGGAGGACGCGACGCTGGAATTGACCCGCTACGCGAAACTCGGCGGATTGGTCGCGATCGTCGCCGATGCGGGCTCACGCGCGGGCGACGGATTGTATCGCCCGGCCTCGCTCTTTGCGGCCGTGAGCGGGGTCGACAACATGTTGTACGACAAGCTGCGGGCTCGCGCGTTCGGCAGCGGGCTCATGCACTTTCGTGACGCGGCGACGGCGCGGTGGTGGCAAGTGCCGGCCGGCAAACTCCTTGCGGGCGATCTCTCGGGCTACCAGTACGGGCCGCTGACGTACCCATTTCCGCGCGCCGAGATCGAAAGCTCCGATGTCGTCGTCGATGCACGCAACGGTGCCTCGCCGATGATCACTCGCCGGCCGGTCGGAGCGGGCCTGGTCGCGTATATCGCGCTCCCGCTCGGCTACCTGCGCGACTACAGCGACGCGTTTCCCATGACGTTCTTGACGTCGTTGCTCACCTCGCGCAACACGCTGCCGCACCTGGTCGCGGCGCCCGACGGGATCGGGCAGTTGATCGTCAACCTGCACATCGATTCGTCGGTCGAATTCATGGGAATTCCCAACCTACGGCGTCGAGGTTTGCTGCGGCACGCTGTTCCGATGGAGTTCGACGTTACCGCCGGCCCCGATCTCGACCGCCTCGGTGACGGACTGGGCTTCAACGCGTGCGGCCAGGGCCCGGGCCGCTCCGACCTCAAAGTCCTCATGCGTTACGGCACGATCGGTTCGCACGGCGGCTGGGCTCATAATTGGTTCGCCGAAAACCTCAACGCAGGCCGGCTTTCACGAGCGCAGGTACGCGAATACGTCGATCGCAACGATCGCTGTCTGGCATCGGTCACCGGCAAACCGGTCCGATCGTATGCTGCGCCGGCCGGGGTCCATCCACAGCCTTTGATGACGCAGTTGCTCGATGACCTCAGTATCGAGGGCTATTACTACACAGGCGATTCGGGCGGCCCGGTGGTGCGCCCGTTCTACAACGGCAAACTCGTGTCGGAGCGCAGCTGGGCCTTCCCCGTCATGCCCGACGGGAAGCTCGCATCGATCGGCGAGATGCGCGACGAGAATATTCCGGAACTGCCGGTCGAGCGATGGCTCGACCAGAGCGCGTCCTATGCCGCCGAGCGCCACGGTATCTTCCTCGTCTACAGCCACTCGTACGACCTCTTGCCATCGCAATATGTCGTCGCGTATTACGAGGCCGAACGCCGCCGCGTCGTCATGCGGCACAACAGCGCATATGACGTCCTACCGGCGCCATATGCGGTTGCATTTGGGCATTTTCTCGATCGGGTGCAGATCCTCGAACGGGCGGATAGATTACGCACCACCGATATGCCGTCAGCCGCCGCGTTCATGGATCGCTTTGTTGCGACCAGCTCGTCATTCACCAAAATCGCGGGCGGGATACGCGTGAACCTCCACAACGACGCCGGCCTGCGTTCGATCGCGTTCGCGCTCCCGGCAGCTTGGCTGAGACCCGGCGCGCCGCTGCCGCCCGGCGTACGGCGCACCTCGACCGACGGCGGCTACGCGATCTTCGCGGTCGATAGCAATCTCCGTGACCTCGACGTCACGTTCGCGGGAGCATCATGATCATAAAAGGCCGCCTTGTGTTTGCCGGCGCGCTCGCCGCGCTCTTGTGGACAGCCCCGGCTGCGTACGCGGGCGAACTCGATCTCACCGGCAGCCTGTCGAGTTTCACGAGTTCGACTGGTATCGGACCGTGGAGCAACGTCACGCTCACCGATCGCGAAACCCTGGCCAAAGATACTCCGGCGCTCGCGCTGGTCGATCAAGCCGACCGCGATGCCGTCGCTCCGACGCACGGTCTCGGCTTCGTACTCGACGACTACCATATATGGTCGCCGCGGTTCTTCACCTATGCCGCGTTTGGAATGGCCAGCGGCAGTGCGCTAGCGACGCGCAATGGATACCTCGAGGGCGACCTGAAATTCGGTCCGGCGCTCGCTACGGTGATCGGGGTCGGCGCGGGCAGCGTCGTGAATCCCGACGGCACCGTGCAAAACTATCTCAACGTTGGTCCGACCTGGTACTACAAAAACATGAACGTCACGCTGCGTTGGTTGCCGTCGTTCACGAGCGGCCGCGCCGGCGCGTCGACCGGAATCTTGACGTTGGCCAACGGCGCTACCGGCACGACCGTGGGCACGTTGACGCTGTTGGGCGGCAGCGAACCGCCATACGGCGTCGTCTCGATTTCTGCGCCGTTCGGAATCGGTCAACGCGCGCTCTTCGCGGGCTTCGACGTGAAGCATTGGGTGAACCCCAAAGAAGGCTATCACGTCGGCATCGAGTTCGAGCACCTGAGCGACGGCACGACCGGGAACCTGCTCTACGTTCGCCGGGCCCTCAACGTCGGCGTCTTTCGCGAGGTCGGGCCGGGCCCGGCGCCCTAAAGGTCGGCGATCGTTTGCGGGGCGTCGAGGCCGAGCAACACCCGTACGTACCAGCCCGTCTCCGCACAGAACCACGGGTAGGCGAATTCTGGAGCGTAGCGTTTCTGCGCCGTGGTTGCAAACGTGCGCGCCCGGCTGAAATCGTTCATCTGCAGCGCGACGAACGCAACCGAGGCCCACGGAAACTCGTCGGGCTTATCGAGCACGGGCCAGTTGGGGAAGGCCTCCGAGAAGCGTTGGTACGCGATCTGGGCCTGGGGCGACGCGGGCTCGATGACGCCGTGCAAGATGGGGAACAACTGCGAGGTTCCGTCCTCCATGAAGTCACCGGTTTTCGGCCAGACCTTCGCTCCGGCATCGTCGAGCGCGAGCGCGAAGAGACCGCGCTTCGCGTCCCAATAGCGCGTGCGAATCGCGGCTTGCACTCGCAGCGCTTGTGATGAAGCGCGCACGGCCCCGGCAAGATCGCCGAACGCCTGCGCCCGCAGGGTCGCGAGATCGATCAGCCCGCGGTAGACTTCGCTGTTATCCATCAGGTATTTCAGCGGGTAGTTCGGGAGGGCCCAGGTGAGGCCATCGTTATCGGAGACGGCATCCATGGCCGATGCGATGCGCTCGATGTCGCCGCGTATTCCCGCGACGTAGGTGCGCAGCGGCGCGTCGCCGACATGCCAAGCCGTTGCCGCGAGCGAGATGAACGTCGCCGCGTAGGAATCCACCGAGTCGGCTTCGCCGCTCGTGCGCAGCGCACCGTCGGCCGTGACGTCATAGTCGGTGATCGCGCCGGGGATCCGCCACGGGTTTGGATCGGTGCTGTGCGCAACGTACCATTGCATCCAACGCTTGACGTCGATCAGATCGACCCCGCCGCGTATCGCTCCGATCGCGGCGATGTTCGCGAAGTACGGGTCCACGCGGGTGCTCGTGTAGAGGATCGCCCCGTCGGCGCGCTGTTGCTGGGCCAGACTTTGTCCCACGTTCTGCCGTTCGGTCACGCGAATCGAGGCTGTGGCACCGGCGCGACACGTCGCAAGGAACATCACCGTAGCAAGCAAGCACCCGTAGACGGTCTTCACGGCAGGGGCCCTTCAGGAAATTGCGCGCCGAGTTCGAGCGCTTACTTGCCTCTTCGGCCATCGCACACAAACACTTTACGCAATTGTACCCGAAAGTTAATGAACTCAGTGGCCGGTCGTCTTCACCAACAGTGCTAGCGCAATCGAGGCTAGCCGAGTCGACGCATCGTCCGCGCGGCTCGTCAGGATGATCGGTACACGCGCACCGGCGACGACCGCAGCGCACCGCCCGTTGGTGAAGTACTCGACTTCTTTGAACAGCAGGTTCGCGGCGTCGAGGTCGGGCGCGATCAAGATGTCGGCGTAACCGGCTACGGGAGAAACGATGCCTTTGAGTTGAGCGGCCTTCGGCGAGATCGCGTCGTCGAGGGCGAGCGGTCCGTCGACGACGCCCCCGACGATCTGCTTGCGGTCCGCCATTTTCGCGAGCGCCGCGGCGTCGATGGTCGCCGGCAGGTGGCTCGAAACCGTCTCGACGGCAGCCAAGATCGCCACCTTCGGCATCTCGACGCCGCACACGCGCGCGACATCGATCGCATTCTGCGTGATGTCGCGCTTCTCTTCGAGCGTCGGAGCGATATTGATCGCGCCGTCGCTGATGAAGATCAGGCGCGGAAATGCGGGCGTTTCAATAACCACCACTTGGCTCATCCGGACCGGCGTACGCAATGCCGGCTCGGCCAGAACGGCGCGCATGAAATCATCGGTGTGCAGCGACCCCTTCATCAACACGTCGACCTCGCCGCGCCGAACCAGTTCGACGGCCGCACGAGCCGCGCCGGCGGCATCCGCCGTATCGATGACCGTGCAGTTGTCGAGCGAGATTCCCGCGCCCCGGGCGGTCGCCTCGATCGTCGCCTTCGGCCCGAGCAGCACGGCTTGAATGAGTCCGGCGGCTTGTTGCACCGCCATGATATCCATGACATCCGTCGCATTCACGATCGCGACCCGCGCGGGCGGTTGCTGCCGTGCGCGGGCGATCATGTCGTCGAGACCGATCATGGCGCTCCGTACGCTGCCGGGTGGAACGACTCACCGCCGCGGCTAGCCATTTCTTCGTACTGCCGGTATTTTTCGTCAACGACCTGTTGCGCTTGCGCCAACAGCACGGCGGCGGCGTCCGGGTCGGTGTCGGCCAACGTGCGATAGCGCAGCTCGTTGTACGCATACTCTTTGAAGGGAATCGTCGGGCGCGGCGAGTCCAGGCGGAGCGGCCGCTCACCGATGGTGCGCATCATCGGGTTGAAGCGGAACAGCGGCCAGTAGCCGCTCGCCGTCGCTAAATCTTGCTGCTGCATGCCGTAGCGGAGATCGAAACCGTGCGCGATGCAGTGGCTATAAGCAAGGATCAGCGATGGGCCGCGATAAGCCTCCGCCTCTCTAAATGCGAGTAGGGTTTGCTGCGGGTTCGCGCCCATCGCCACTTGGGCTACGTAGACGTTCCCGTAGGCAATCGTTTGCAACGCCAGGTCCTTGCGCGCAATCCGCTTGCCGGCGGCCGCAAATTTTGCCACCGCCCCGAGCGGCGTCGCCTTCGATGATTGCCCCCCGGTATTCGAATACACCTCGGTGTCGAGCACGAGGATATTCACGTCCTTCGTACTGGCTAGGATATGGTCGAGACCGCCGTAACCGATGTCGTAGGCCCAACCATCCCCGCCGACAATCCAGATACTGCGCCGGACGAAATGGTCGACGACGGAAAGCAAGTCGCGAGCCGTCTCATCGTCGAGCCGCGCGAGTTGGAGCGTCAACGCATCGACACGGGCCCGTTGGGCGCGGATCTCCGACTCGCGCTCCTGCGGCGCGTCGAGAATCGCGCGCACCACATCCTCGCCCAAACGCGGCGCAAGCCGGCGCAATAGCGTTGTGGCCGACTCCAGCTGTTTGTCGGCGGCAAGCCGGAATCCAAGTCCAAACTCCGCGTTGTCCTCGAAGAGCGAATTCGACCACGCCGGGCCGCGGCCGGCCGCATCCTTGGTCCACGGCGTGACCGGCAGATTGCCGCCGTAGATCGATGAACATCCGGTCGCGTTGGCGATCTGCATACGGTCACCGAACAATTGCGAGAGCAGTTTGAGATACGGCGTTTCGCCGCAGCCGGCGCACGCGCCGGAGAACTCGAACAGCGGCTCCAGGAACTGCACGCCGCGCACGTTGGCGAAATCCACCCGTGCCCGGTCGTTGATCGGGAGCGTCTCGAAAAAGGCGATGTTGCTGCGGTTGGTTTCGAGCGCCGGCAACTTGTCCGCCAAGTTGATCGCTTTTCTTTCCGGCTCGGTGGAATGCAGCGCGGGGCAGACTTCGACGCAAATGCCGCAGCCAGTGCAATCCTCCACGTAGACTTCCAACGAAAACCGTATGTCCGGATTCCCGCGCGTATTGATCGGCGCCGACTTGAAGCCGGCCGGGGCAAGCGCGAGGGCATCTTCGTTGTAGTACTTGGCCCGGATGACGCTGTGCGGACAGGCCAACCCGCATAGGCCGCATTGAATGCAGAGGTCGGGCTCCCAAGCGGCAACGGTATCCGAAATGTTGCGCTTCTCGAACGCCGCGCTGCCGGAGGGGAACGTGCCGTCGACCGGGAGCTGGCCGACGCGAATCTCGTCGCCGCGACCCGCCATCATCAGCGCGGTCACCTCGCGCACGAACGCCGGCGCCGTCACCGGGACGATTCGTTGACGCTCGTGCCGGCTGGTCGCTGCGGTGGGAACCGGCACCTCGAAGAGATGTGCCAAGGCCTGGTCGACGGCGGCGAAATTCATGCGCACGACGTCGCCGCCCTTGTCGCCGTAGCTCTTCTCGATCGATTGCTTGATGCGGCGGATCGCTTCTTCTCGCGGCAGGACGCCGGAGATGGCAAAAAAGCACGTTTGCAGCACCGTGTTTATCCGCTGGCCCAGTCCCGCGTCACGCGCCACCCGGGATGCGTCGATCACGAACATGCGGAGCCGCTTCTCCAGGATTTGGAGTTGCACGGACCGCGTGAGACGATCCCAAATTGCCTCCGGCCCGTACGGGGTGTTCAACAGAAACGTGCCGCCTTCGGCGGCCATCCGCAACACGTCCAGCCGTTCGAGAAAATTCGCTTGATGACAGGCGACGAACTCGGCCGATTCGATGAGGTAGGGTGCCCGGATCGGTTGTTTCCCGAACCGCAGGTGCGAGATCGTTTGCGCCCCCGACTTGTGCGAATCGTAGACGAAATAGCCCTGAGCGTACATCGCCGGATCATCGGTGATGATCTTCACGCTGTTCTTGTTCGCGCCGACCGTCCCGTCCGAACCCAAGCCGAAGAACACGGCACGCACGACGTCTTCGGGCTCGACCGAAAAGTGCGCGTCGACGTCGAGGCTGAGCTGCGAGACGTCGTCTTCGATGCCGACCGTAAAGCCGTTCCTCGGATCGGCCTTCTTCAGCTCGTCGAACACGGCTTTGACCTGCGCGGGGCTGAAATTTTTCGAACCCAAACCGTAGCGGCCGCCGATCACGCGCGGCATGACGGTACGAGTTCCGGCCGCGATCGCTTGGGCCAGCGTGGTCACGACATCAAGATAGAGCGGCTCGCCCGGAGCGCCGGGCTCCTTCGTTTGTTCGATGACGGCAACGTGGCGGCACGTGTGCGGCAGGGCGGTGAGGAAATGCTCAGCCGAAAAAGGCCGGTAGAGGCGCACCTGTAGGACCCCGACCTTTTCGCCACCGCGTTGCAAGAACGCCGCGGTTGCCCCCGCCGTCTCCGCCGCCGAACCCATCAGTACGATCACGCGTTCGGCGTCCGGCGAACCGGTATATTCGAACAGCTTGTAGACGCGACCGGTCAACTCTGCAAAGCGATTCATCGCGGCTTGGACGATCGCGGGCACGCGCGCATAATACGGGTTTGCCGTTTCGCGCGCCTGAAAGAACGTATCGGGATTGTGCGCGGTCCCGCGCACGACGGGGTGCTCGGGCGAGAGCGCGCGAGCCCGGTGCGCGCGAACGAGATCGGCCCGAATCATGGCGCGGATCTGCTCGTCGGAGAGCACGGTCAGCGTGTTGAGTTCGTGCGAGGTTCGGAAGCCATCGAAGAAGTGCAGGAAGGGAACACGCGCTTCCAAGGTCGCCGCCTGCGCGATCAGCGCTGTATCGTGCGCTTCCTGCACCGAACCGGAGGAAAGCAGTGCGAAGCCGGTCGTGCGGGTTGCCATGACGTCGGAGTGATCGCCAAAAATCGAGAGCGCCTGCGTCGCGACGGCGCGCGCGGCAACGTGAAAGACCGTTGCGGTCAGTTCGCCGGCGATCTTGAACATGTTGGGGATCATCAGCATGAGGCCTTGCGACGACGTAAACGTCGTCGTCAGGGCGCCCGATTGCAGGGCGCCGTGCACTGCCCCAGCCGCACCACCTTCGCTCTGCATTTCTTGAATCACCGGGACATTGCCCCAGATGTTGGTCAGCTTTTGCGCAGACCACTCGTCACACAGCTCCGCCATCGTCGAAGACGGAGTGATCGGGTAGATCGCGCAGACCTCGTTCGTCCGGTACGCGACATGGGCGACGGCCGTGTTGCCGTCCATCGTATCGGTGGGCACGGTCAGCCGTACGCCGCGGGTTCGGGAATCATCTCGATTGCATGCACCGGACAGCCCTCAAAGCAGATCGCGCAGCCCGTGCAGCGTTCATAATGGTAGCGGTACCGTTGGCCGGGCCCCAGCTTCTCGATCGCCTTTTCCGGACACCCCGCAAAACATTGGTCGCATTCGAAGCAGTTGCCGCACGACAGGCAGCGCTGCGCCTCGTATGTTGCTTGTGCCTCGGTCAGCCCGGCGACGACTTCATCGAATCCGGTGGTGCGTTCCCCGGCGGCTAGCCGCGGCTGCTCGCGGCGCTCGGCGTCGCTGTAGACGGGCAGATGAAGCATCTCGAACGACGCGATCGGGTGCTGCTGCGCGGTCACATCCGTTCTGCCTCGCAGCCACGCATCGATCGCGCGTGCCGCTTTCTTGCCGTGGCCGACGGCGGAGGTGATCGTGCGGTCGCTGGGCACCATATCTCCGCCGGCGAAGATTCCGGCGTGACCGGTCATCATGTTCGGACCGACTACGACCGTGCCGTCGGGCCGGCATTCGATGCCGGCAACCTTCTTGAGGAAGCCGCTATCGGTTTGTTGACCGAGAGCGAGGACGACGGCGTCCGCCTCGAGTGTCTCGAACCGGCCGGTGGGCAGCGGAGTCCCATCCGGTCCGAGTTCGACGATCTCGACGGTCAACGATGAACCGACGATCTCTTTGATGCTCGTCAGCCACCTGATCTTGATGCCCTCTTCGAGCGCTTCATCAGCTTCGAAATCCCGCGCTGCCATGTGCGCGCGGTCGCGATGATATACGACCAGCGTCTCCGCTCCGAGGCGTTTGGCGGTTCGCGCGGCGTCCATCGCGGTGTTACCGCCACCGTACACCACCACGCGCCGGCCAAGGCTGGGGCGTTCGCCGCTGCTCACGCCGTGTAGAAACGACACGGCATCGAGGACGTGGGCTGCGTCGCGCATCGGAATATCGATACGCCGGGCCACATCAGCCCCAATTGCGGCGAAGACGGCATCGAAGCGTCCCGCATCTTTTTCGGCGACGAGATCTTCGACTTTATGATCGAGAACGATCTTGACACCCATATCCTCGATTCGCCGCACTTCATGCATCAGTTCCTCGCGCGGCAGCCGATACGCCGGAATGCCGAAATGCATCATTCCGCCGGGTAACGGACCGGCGTCGTGGATCTCGACCGCGTGCCCGCGACGAGCCAAGTGATAACCGGCGGAAAGCCCGCTCGGTCCCGCCCCGACGATGAGCACGCGTTTACCCGAGGATGACGCGGGCTGCGGTAACGCCCAGCCTTCGCGAACGGCCATGTCACCGAGAAAACGCTCGACTGCATGGATGGAAACGGCGCTATCGAGCTGCTCGCGGTTGCAATCCGATTCGCATGGATGATAGCAGACACGCCCGTGCACAGCCGGCAGCGGGTTGTCCTCGACCAGGATCTGCCAAGCCTCGCGATAGCGGCCGGCGCGCGCTTCAGCAAGCCAGGCTTGGATGTTCTCACCGGCCGGGCACGCATGATTGCACGGCGGCAACAGATCGACGTAGCGGGGACGGCGCTCGCGCACCGGACCCGTTCCCGGCTCCGCGATCAAGTCGATGATCGGCGTCAGATCGGGCGGCGATGCCATAGCCATTTACTTCGCTAGCTGCAATCGCGTCTTGACGACGGTGTCCGGGTTAAGGCTGATCGAATCGATCCCCAAGCCGACGAGATACGTTGCTATGTCGAGAGAGTAGCCCGCTTGTTTGAAGATTTCGGGAAGACGCCCTTCGTTAGATACCTAAAGCCGCTTTAAAGGCCGGTCGGATAGGTCTCGGCTACTTCGCCTTTCTCCCAGGTTACGGTACGCTCGAGCGGTTCCACCGCGCGCGTGCGGTCGATGTGGATCACGATGTCGAACTGACGCGGGAGGTTCGATGCGAAGTAGTGGCTTTGCCGTTCCGTTTCCGGGCGGTACACGACGCCGATCGCACGCTCGAGGAGCGGGCCTTCACAGGCGGCGCGAACGGCGGGATCGTCGAGCATCAGGCTGAAGCGCGGGACGCCGGTGCGATGGAAGAACTCCTCGTAGCTGCCCGCGAGTCCTGGCCGAACCGTTTTCCGTTCTACCGGGGCGCCCCAGTCGGACGCGGCGCTCACCGTCCCATGGTATGTCGTAAAGCCGATCAGTGCGGCCTGCGTTCCATACCGGTGACGGCTGAGCTCGCCGATGTTGAACTCTCCGGCGCGCGACATCTCCGTCGCGGCCGCATTGCCGACGTGGGAGTTATGCGCCCACACGATGATCTTTTTCGTCTCGCGATGCCGTTCCAGGTGCGTCCCGAGTGCTTCGAGCGTTTCGAACATATGCCCGTCCCGCAGATTCCAGGATGAAACTCGCCGGTCGATCATCGTGCGATAGTACTCTTCTGCAGCCTTCGCGACGCGCGCGTTCTGCTCGGCATAGAAATACTCGTCTGCCGCCACGACGCCGTCCAAATGGAGATAGGTCTGCGAACGCCGCCGTAGCTCGATTAAGGTTTGCACGACGTCATCGCGACACGAGGCCGTCATACCGAGAGCGACGCCGTGCCCATATTCGGCTGGATCATCAACTGCATCGAAGCAGCTGTAATGGCGGCGAGCACGTTCCGCCGCGTTAGGATCGACGCGTTCGAGGTAGCGGATGACCTCCTCGATCGAGGCCTGGAGACTGTACAGGTCGAGTCCGTAGAAACCGACGCGCCGGCGCTGCGAGCGTGAATCGTTGAACGCACGCAGCCAGCCGATGAAATCGAGCACGTCGGCATTCCGCCACATCCAAGTCGGGAAGCGTTTGAAACCGGCCAGCGCTTCGGCCGCGTCCGCATCGTCGCTCGTGCCGGTGACGTAGCGGTTGACGCGCAGCGCATCGGGCCAGTCGGCCTCGACCGCCACGGCCGCAAAGCCCTTTTGCTCGATCAGACGACGGGTGATTTCGGCGCGCTCGTAATAAAATTCATGGGTTCCGTGCGAGGCCTCGCCGATCAGGACGACCGATGCGCTGCCGACGCGTTCGAGGAGCGCCGCATACGGATCTTTCGCATGGGCGAGCGCGTCGGCCGCCGCGCAGTCTCGAAGGGACGCAACGGCAACGGCGTTCACAACGCACCACGCTGGGAGGTTTGATTCAGGAGCCGGCGCACTTCGTCGTCGCCCACCTGCGAGAAGTCTTCATACCAGCCCCCGACGCCCACGAAGCGATCCGGAGCATGGCAGCAGATGACTTCATCGGCGTGTCCGCGGAGCGACGAATACGCTTCGAGGGACGCGACCGGGACCGCGACGACGATCTTTGCCGGCCCCTTTTGCCGCAACGCGTTCACGGCTACGAGCATAGATGCACCGGTTGCGATCCCGTCATCGACCAGAATGACGGTTTTGCCTTCGAGGACCGGATACTGACGATGATCGCGATACAGGTGCTCGCGGCGATCGAGTTCCTGGCGTTCGCGTCGCGCGACCCGTACGATGTCATCGTGCGAAATACCTAACGACTCGATGGCCTCCTCGTTCAAGACGTACGCGCCGCCGCTCGCGATAGCACCCATCGCAAACTCCTCGTGACCAGGAGCGCCAAGCTTACGCACGGTGAACACGTCGAGGGGCGCGCCGATGGCCGCCGCGACTTCGAACGCAACCGGCACTCCGCCGCGCGGTAAGCCCAGGACCACGACATCGGCGCGTCCGGCAAATTTTCGCAAGAGCGTAGCGAGCGCACGGCCCGCCTCCCGGCGATCGTGAAACGTCTGCCGTGCCGATACCCCAGGAGCTATGCTGCTGTTGATCACGAGGGAATTCCTCAAAAGGTTGGCAACACGAGCATACCCATCTGATGTGAAGAACCCATGAAATGGGAGGCGACATCATCCGGACATGGTTCACCTACGGTAAAGCTCGCGATGATGAAATGCCGACGGCTCAGTTGCCGACGCCACCGCCAAGCACTCTGACCAAGCGACTTGCGTGTTAGCACCAAGCAACAAGCACGTTCATTTCGATGGCGGCAACGTCGCTGAGGCACGCCGCGCTGAAGCACAAGCCGCTACCGATCCTCGCTATAAGTGGACCGTACTGATCAACACGACGCTGGGAACGCTGATGGCAAGCATCAACACCAGCATCTTGGTGGTATCGCTACCGCCGATCTTCCGTGGCATTGGAATCGATCCGCTCTCGCCTCATGAATCGACCTATCTCCTCTGGACGCTCATGGGGTACATGGTCATCACGGCGGCGATACTAGTCACATGCGGGCGCCTGTCCGACATCTACGGCCGGACGCGGCTATACATCCTTGGCTTCGCGATCTTCACGCTCGGGTCGATTGCGCTCTCGGCGACACCTGGTCACGGAAATGCGGCCGCCACCTTCATCATCGCCATGCGAATACTCCAGGGTTTTGGAGGCGCGTTTCTGTTTGCGAATTCGGCGGCGATGCTCACCGACGTCTTTCCCGTCAATCGCCGTGGCCTTGCGCTAGGCATCAATCAGATCGCCTTAGTGGCCGGCTCGTTGCTTGGGCTCGTCATTGGCGGCCTTTTGGCCACGATCGAATGGCGCCTTGTGTTCCTGGTCAGCGTTCCGTTCGGCCTCTTCGGTACGATATGGGCCTATCTGAAGCTCCACGAAACGGCTGCTCCCGAGGCCGGAGAACGATTTGATCCTTTGGGGAATGTCGCGTTCGCAGGCGGCCTCACGATCTTCTTGGTTGCATTGACGTACGGCATCCAGCCCTATGGCGATAAGCCGACCGGTTGGAGTAGTCCATGGGTTCTCGGCGGTGCGTCGCTTGGCGTTGCACTATTGGTGGCATTCGTCTTCATCGAGTTGCGCACCAAGGTCCCACTCTTTCACATGCGCTTGTTTGCGAATAGGATGTTTACTGCCGGCAATGTGAGCGGCTTCTTGAGCTCGCTCGCCCGCGGCGGACTTCAATTCGTAATCATCATCTGGTTGCAAGGCATCTGGCTGCCGCGACACGGTGTGCCGTTTGAGCAGACACCACTTTGGTCGGGAATTTACACCACGCCACTCGATCTGGGCTTCATTCTCTTGGGTCCGATCGCAGGAGCATTATCAGATCGCTACGGTGCCCGGGCGTTCGCATCGGGCGGCATGCTCGTTGCTGCCGTTGGCTTCGTCTTACTCGCCCTTCTTCCCATAGACTTCGATCGGGAGCCGTTCTTTGCTATCCTCGCGCTCATCGGGATCGGTATGGGCCTCTTCGCTTCACCGAACACCACGAGCATCATGAATGCCGCGCCGGCCCACGAACGCGGCGCGGCATCGGGCATACGGGCGACGTTTCAGAACGCTGCGACCGTGTTGAGCATTGCGGTCTTCTTCGGCATTCTAACGACCGGACTAGCAGCCCGACTTCCGGCGATCATGGCTCGAGGTCTTGAATCTGCCGGCATTTCAGCGGCTGTTGCCCATCAAGTTGCGAGCATGCCGCCGATTTCCGTGCTCTTTGCGGCGTTTCTCGGTTACAATCCGCTTCAAACGCTGATCCCGCCGAGCGCGGCACATGCCTTATCAACGCACGCACAACACCTCGTATTCGGAACGCAATTCTTTCCGGAACTGATCGCACCGGCGGTGCAGGACGGCTTGCATATCGCCTTCTACGTCGCCGCTATCCTTTCGCTGCTCGCTTCGTGTACATCACTATTACGCGGTAAGCGCTACATCTCCAGCGAATGAGGAGAGCTATCTGGCGAAGAGCTTGCGCGTGTGGTCCGTGATGAGTTTCTCGAACGCGTCGTAGGCCTTGACTTTGAGGTCTTGGACGATCTCCAGAAGGGCCGTCAATTCTGCCGGCTCGTCGAGCTGGATGCGCGACGCCATCACATCGATTTCGGCCTCGACGGCGTGGGCAGCTCCGCCTTGCGTGGGCGACGCCGAGAACGAGACCGATAGGACGCTTCGCGGATCGCCATCGTAGGCCGCACGAAACGCAGTCGCATAGGAGAGGAAGCGCTTCGGAAGGCCGTGTGGAATCGCAGCGCCGAGGGTGAAGTAATCGCCCATCAGGAGCGACTGCGCGGGCACCATGATCTGGTTGTGGTAGCTCAGGTTTATTTGCGCGATCGCTTTCGGCTTTGCCGCTTGCAGAAAGTTCCGCAACGCATGGCCGATGCGATCGGAAACGACCTCCCAGCCCGGGTAGGGACGGAGCGCGTGAATGCTCAGCGCGTTGTCCCCGCAGCGTACTTGAAATTTCCCATCCGCCGACGTCAGGAGAACCTTCGGTCCGTGCGAGCGTTCCGACGGCGTCGAATTTTCCGCCGTTACGGCTTGCGGTGCGCTCGGATAAATCGACCGCATCTCATCGTAGAGGCGCGTGGGCAGGTTAACGTCCCACGCGCGTACTTCTGAAAATTCGAATTCGCAAATGGCTTCTTTAACCGGTGAATTCGCATAATGCTTCCGCAACGCCATGTTTGTCGCCATCTTAGGAGTGCGTGTCCGCTTCGTCGGAGGGGCCGTACAGCTCGCGCCGGTAGTTGACCATGCCCTTGCGAACGATCACTGCGGGCGCATACGGAGCGTGCGACGCGGGCTTCGCGGGATCGGGCTTCGTGATGCGCAACGACGGTCGCGTCACGTTGAAGAGCACGTCCATCAGCGGGACCGGCCGACACGTGGCTGAAGGCCGTGAGAACGCGCCGACGGTGAAGGGTAATTCCGTTCGCATCCGCGATGAAATCTTGTAGGTCCGACATCTGCTTGACTCCCGCACCCGACTGTCTGGTGCTACGCACTTATCGTCGCTAAGCGACGCGAAGAATCCGTGAAGTTCCCGTTCTTGTTTTGCGGTCCGCGCACAACGAGCACCGGGATCGATGCCGATTGCACGACGTTTTCCGCAACGCTGCCGAGGAAGAGGCGCCGTAATCCCCGCCGCCCGTGACTGCCGAGTACCATGAGGTCGGCCTGCTCTTGCTCTGCGGCCGCGAGCAAGGCCGGCGCGGTTCGGCCGTCGACAACTCGGACCTCGAAGGAGCGGCCACGCTCACCGGCCGCCGCAAGGGCCGTTTCGACGACGCGCTCCGTCTCCTCGTGAAGCTCATCGATCGCCGCTTGGCGATAGTCGTGTCCGCCGACGACGAACGCCGAGCCGGCCACGCCACACAACAGGACGTGGCGACGATCCTCCGCCGGGAAATCGACGACGGTGGCCAGAGCCGCATCGGAGGGTTCGGAATCGTCGATGCCCACGATGATGCGCTCGAAGCAGCGTCCCGGTCGCGCGGTATGCTTCCCCGCGCGGATCGTCAGCACCGGGATCGTACTTCCGCGCAGCACGGCTTCCGTTGTGCTACCGACAAAGAAAAGCTCGAGTCCCGCACGACCGTGCGTCGCCATGACGATCAACGTGCAGCCCTCATCGCGGGCCAGATCGAGAATGCTGGGAGCGGCCGCGCCTTCAACAACGCGGTGTTGCGGCGCGACACCCGCCGCCTTCGCCCGGCGGGCAGCCCGATCGATATATGCCTCGCCCGCCGCTCTGAGTTCGGCAAGGATCGGCGCGGGGTCGATCATCGCACCGGCGTCCACTGCGCTCGCCACCGGCGGCAACCAGTTGACGGCATGACATAAGATGAGTTCGCCGTCGTGTTCATGCGCGAGCCGGGCCGCGAAATCAACCGCCTCGTCGGCGGCCTCCGAACCGTCGGTCCCGACTAGGATGTGAGAAAAAATGCTCATACCGCCCTCCCGCCTGTGTTTGTATGAGCGTAGAGCTAGCGTGTGAAGGCGAGGTGACGGGCCGCTAGCCAAGCCTTCACACGACGTTCATGGCGGAGGCCGAATCGAATATTCCCACGACCTAAGCATGGCAGGACACGTTCATCGGACGTTCACGTATCCGGCGCTAGAATGCGTTGCGGGCGTAGTGCCGGGTAGTCGGCATTGCGCCAAAAAGCGAGGTACCGGCTATGGCGATCCCGCGTCGCGTTGTCATCCTGTCGTTCGAGGGACCCGATCGCTACGCGTCGATCGGAGGACTCTCGACTCGTGTCTCGCAACTCGCGCGCGCCTTTGGTGCGAACGGCTCCACGGTCGATCTGATCTTCGTCGGCGATCCGGCGGCGGTAGCGGTCGAAGCCTACGGCCCGAACGTGACCTTGCGCCGTTGGTCGCAGTGGATTTCGGCGTGTCACCCGCGTAACGCCTACGACGGCGAAGCGCAGAAAGTTCTCGATTGGGAGTCTAGCGTCCCGGGCTTTGTCGTCGACTCGATCGTTGCACCAGCCGCTGCGCTTGGCGAGCGGACGCTCGTCATCGCCGAAGAATGGCAGACCTCCAAGGTCGCGGTCGCGATCGACCGGCTCGCGCGGTTGCGCGGCGTGCGTGACGCGCTAACGCTGATGTGGAACGCCAACGGCACCTACGGCTGGGATAAGATCGACTGGCCGGCATTGCGGGCGGCAGCTGCGATCACGGCGGTCAGCAAATACATGAAAGGCGAGCTACGGCGCATCGGGGTGGCGTCGCTCGTGATCCCAAACGGAATCGACACCGACCTTCACAAAGGTGCCGATCCGCGGCTTCTATCGGAAATGAAACGGGCCTTGTCCGGCCGGCCGACGCTCGTAAAAGTCGGCCGATTCGATCCCGACAAGAACTGGCTGCAGGCGATCGACGCGCTGGCCGAGTTGCACGCTGCCGGGATCAACGCCCGCCTGATTGTACGCAGCCGGTACAACGAATATGCCGAGCGGGTGTTTGCCCACGCGTACGAGCGCGGCCTCAACGTCGAGCGGCTACCGTATGAGGGCACGGACGGTCATAAAGTGATCGAGGGTATCGCGCTCTCCGAAGCCGCGATCCTTCACATACGCGCATTCCTCGACGAACCGACGCTTTCGGCACTCTATGCCGCAGCCGACGCAGTGCTCGCCAACAGCGGCCGGGAACCGTTCGGTTTGGTTGGGCTTGAAGTCATCGCCGCAGGCGGTATCGCCGTGTGCGGCGCGACGGGCGAAGAGTACGCGGAGGCATTCGTCAACGCCATCGTCTGCGATACGGCGGACGGGCGCGAACTCGCGACCTACCTGCGTACGCTCCTCGCAAGTCCGCGCATCGCCAGCGAGATGCGCCGCGCCGGCGCGGAAACGGCGGAACGCTATTCGTGGGCTCACGCACTCGTCGCCCTCGATATGAAGATCGGGTATGTTGATGCAGTGCGGCAGTGAGGCTTCGCAGATCCTTCCGCCCACCTTCACATCGACCGCCTAGCATCGACGTTGAGGAGCTACAATCATGACCGAACTTCACGAGAGTCTCACCGTCCACATCGCCTTCGATCAAACGCCGCAGGCCGCTGAGGCGTACATGGCTTCGTTGCCGTTGGTGGACGGAAAGCGGGTCGTCCCGATCCGCATCGAAATCGGCGACCTCGTCATCGAACGCCGCGTCGATCTCGTCCTCAAGTCCCCGCGCACCTATCCGGGCAACGTGATCATGGATATTCAATGGGGTCCGCACGACGGTGGACCGTATCCGATCTTCGAGGGGATGCTGAGCGTCGAGGAAACCGGCCCTAACGTCTGCCGGATCGACCTCGATGGCCACTACCAGCCGCCGCTCGGCCTCGCCGGTGCGGTCTTCGATGCCGCCGTCGGGCATCACATCGCGCTCGTAGCGTCACGCCAACTGCTCGACGAGATCAAGGCGGGCCTCGAAGTTGGCTACAAAAAGCCCGGCGCCACGAGTTCTGAAGCTGCTTAGGGACCGCTCGAGAAGTTTGTAGCCCGTTCGCCAGGTCGAGCAGCGGCTGGATGTAGGCGGGATTCAACGACTGGGTGTGAACGTCGGGCGGCCCGTAGGTTCACAAACTATTCACCCTCGGACCGTACGTTACGGTATAGGTGAGCCTTTCCGCAGTGGGCGGAAGCTCGACCATCGGGAGAATACGATGATCGATCATTCTGCATTGCAACGCCTTGAAGTAGCGTCGTCAACGGCTCCCGCCACGATGATGATTTCGTCGGCGGTTCGCAGTTGCGAGGGCGGCGAACTCTGCGGCGATATAGCCTTTGCGTTTGCCCTGGACTCGGGACGCACGGCAATTGTCGTGATCGATGTCGCCGGTCACGGCGTAGCTCGATCTCCATTGTCTTCAAGCCTCGCCAACGAAATTGCGTCGGCTCTCCGCCGCGACGGATCCCCGGCTGCAGCCCTCAGCCGGGCTGACGAGGTTCTGCGCGCCAGCGATGATGAGATCCCGTACGCAGTCGCTTTTGTTGCAACCGTTCATCCA
>Ga0182030_10007295_pt1 | contig 23091 bp, 34 predicted proteins | sample 812S3MmetaG_FD_121299 | JGI IMG/M metagenome (GOLD analysis project Ga0182030, IMG submission 121299) | Permafrost microbial communities from Stordalen Mire, Sweden - 812S3M metaG (Illumina Assembly) | ecosystem: Environmental > Terrestrial > Soil > Wetlands > Permafrost | place: Sweden...
ATTTATCAGCCACCAAAGGCAAGGGTAGAGGCAGAGGCAGGAGGAAAAGAGTCGATAGCGGCGTGGACTTGGTTGGACTTGGTCTTTCTAATATAGCGGCCGATGCTACAACATTGCCAAAGCCGACAGACCCAGGCCGTCCAGAGTCAGGATCGAAGTCAGGCGCCTCGCCCGTCGTAGTCGAATCGAGTGTCAGAGAAACGGGTAGAGAGTCGCCGCATTTTAGACGTAGTACTCGTACTCGCAACCCCGTTCAGAAATGACATATATTTGCTTCTCCTAGCTCTCCAGGCTGGATATCAGAAGGGAAGGTATTGGGCGACATATGTTGTGAGCATGAGGAGTTTCTAGTTAGGGATAGGACAAAAACAGCTAGGGATGCAAGAATATGGGTTATTAAAGTACACGAGGGTTCTTTTCGAGTTGGTAAGAGATGCATTCGGAGGGTCTGGTGATGCTTCTCTTGAAACGGATAGCGACGAAGCTTTCCGTCCCATGGTGTACCATAGAGCCAGCGTTGAAGAGGCCCTCAAATACTTGAGTAGCGGTGGTTCTGGGCAAATCTTTCAACTGGTGAAGCACTAGGTTCTCGATTATAAAGAATGCTCCTCCTTTTGAGGTTGGAGAGTTTGATAACCCACATGCCCAGCATCCCACTCTTGCATCTCTTAGACGAGTGTCTTCACGTTTTTGGTTCTATTTACCAGATAGACGTTCCCCGCCTATTCTCCGATCCACAGAATACTCAAGTCAACCAGGGTAGAGTCGAATCAGCAGCCACGCGCCTGCTCGAAATGCATTTGTTCGTCGAATATCTATGGCCCGATGGCGTGCAGTGTTGAGATTTAACCTCCTCTACGAGCATTCTCTGTCGAGATGGAAAAGCGAACCTCGGAGCCCGCAGGGAGGAAGATCATTGTGGTAAGTATTCAGCAGGCTGAGATGATACTTGCATGGAGTACTAGTAGCCTCCCAGCATCTGAACCTTTGTAGAATCTGCCGAATCTGGGTCTACTAAGACAGTACCACAACGGAACAGGAAGATATTGAGCGTAGACCTACTAGTAGCGTCACTAAAATAAAGTAGGTAGCAAAGTACCTAGGTAGTAGGTGAAAATTAATGTAAACGCAGTGCGGAACGTATCCGCCAGCTATTCCGCTGCTTTCCGGGGTCGTACTTCCATCGGCATAAGCTCACGCAAGTTGATCGATCGGGAATGCGGGGTGCAATAAAAAAGAAGTTCACGCTGATGATCTTCAGAGGTGGGTGATTGCTTTTATATTGTCTGTTTTCTCTCGTCAATACCATCCGCTCTTCCTAAATCACCTTTAGTCATGCCTGTCACAAAGTTTACCGCACCAGAAAAATACAGGTACCAGAATGGCTTTGGATCATACCACGAGTGAGCAGCCCAACAATCCCAAGGAATTCTTCTAACAGCTTCGCAGGTCTGAAGCAATTCAAGGTGCTTTGCCCATAGGCACCAACTCTCCTCAAAAACCTCCATATGGCCTATACGCCGAGAAGCTATCTGGCACAGCTTTCACAGCTCCGAGACACGAAAATCAACAAACGTGGCTCTACCGTATCCTCCCCTCTGCTGCACACTCTCCCTTTAGTCCTCGCGAGACCTCCTCCTACGATACAAACCCTGATGGAGAAAAGATGCACCAAATACCAAACCAACTACGTTGGGATCCATTTGATCTAGATGAGACGGTTGACTGGGTACACAGTCTGAAATTGGTTGCTGGAGCTGGGGACCCGACGCTCAAGCATGGGCTTGGAATATTAATATTTGCTGCGGGGAAGAGCATGAGCAAGAATGAGGCATTCTATAGTGCAGATGGAGACTTCTTGATCGTCCTGCAACATGGTGTATTGGACATCCAGACTGAATTGGGACGAATCCTTGTCCGACCAAACGAAATCTGTGTAATTCCACGGGGCATTCGATACAGGGTCGATCTTCCCGCTGGCCCTGTGAGAGGATATATCCTAGAATTATACTCCGGGCATTTTCAGCTTCCTGAGCTGGGACCCATTGGCTCAAATTGTTTGGCCAATGCCAGGGACTTTCAAGCTCCGGTTGCATACTTCGAGGAAGATACAGCCTCACAATACACGCTTCTGTCAAAGTTCAATGGAAGTTTATTTGCAGCCCGCCAGACGCATACGCCTTTCGATGTTGTTGCTTGGCATGGACTGTACTACCCATATAAGTACGACCTTGGACGATTCAACACTATTGGCAGTATTTCCTTCGACCATCCAGACCCTAGCATCTTTACTGTTCTTGCTGCACCTTCAGACCATATTGGGACATCGATAGCGGACTTCGTCATTTTCCCACCTCGTTGGTTAGTTGGAGAAGACACCTTCCGCCCTCCATGGTATCATCGTAACACGATGTCTGAATTCATGGGTCTCATTGGTGGAGAATATGATGCTAAGACCGGAGGAGGATTCCAACCTGCTGGAGCTAGTCTACATAATATCATGTCCGCTCATGGACCTGATGCAGGTACTCATGAGAAAGCTTCCAACGCGGAGCTCAAGCCTGCAAAGATTGGTGAAGGAAGCATGGCATTTATGTTTGAGAGTTGTTTGATGGTTGGAGTGACGGAATGGGGATTGACGCAGTGTAAGAAGGTGCAAGAAGACTACAACGAAGAAAGCTGGACGCCTTTGAAGCCCCATTTCAAAATACCTGAGGGAGTTAGGAGAGTTAGTAACTTGGTGGAGGGCGTTGCTGGCAGTGCGGCTTGGCTCGATATTGGTCAGAGTGTTAATGGAAATGGGGCACAGGCGGAGACGAATCAGGCAACTCTGCCGCATTACACTTGAGGCTTGAGAGATTAGTTCCTCTAAATCAGAAAGAATCGATCATTGCTTATCAGAAGTCCTCGAGCTACCCCACTACCCCTCCTTTTTACTTGCATCCAGGCTTGCAATTACATCCCGGTGAAAAGAGCAATCCGTACGCAAGCTCAGGCATACCAGTTTCCCAAATAGGCAACTTTGATAACTTTTTAGTGAAGGTAAAAGATTTCAGTAGTGATAGTCGGGGATTTGTGATATTCCACTCCACGTCGCCGTGAGCACGGGCCACAACATATACTTTCGCCCCTCATAGTGACAAACGTCGGCTGCAGCTATGCGATAACAATGTCGAAATCGACGGGGATAAAACAAATAACCCCGCTTGAACCCGTGTGTAAATCCGCATTGACAGCTGCCACCCATTGAAGCTATAAAACCTAGTGTTTCTTCCAATTGCTGCACTTCCTCCTTGCTACATAAAACCTCCCATTTTACCCCACTTAACAAACAGAACTTCTCCCTCAATACACCCAGCAAAATGGCGACCCAGCAAATACCTCAATCCCTAAAGACTTCTTTCGAAGAAACAAAAGTAGACTATGTCAAGCTTGGAAGCAGCGGTCTACGTGTCTCTGTCCCCATTTTCGGAGCTATGAGTTTTGGGCATCCGGATTGGGCGCCTTGGGTTATTGATGAGGAGAAGGTATTCCTCCATTCCTCTTCCAAGCTTTGCAGACGTTGATTCTGGATGTGATGATAGGCTCTCCCAATCCTCAAAGCAGCCTACGACAAAGGTCTCAATACCTGGGATACAGCAAATGTGTACTCAAACGGTGTCTCTGAAGAAATCATCGGCAAAGCTATCAAGAAATTCAACATCCCTCGACACAAACTGGTCATTTTGACGAAGTGCAATGGCGCTGTGGGGGAAGAGCCGGGTGTGAGGACGATGTTTTTTCCTAAGGAGGTACAGGGCAGTAAAGATTATGTCAATCAACGAGGTATTGCCTCTTCTTTTTCGCTGGGTATATAGGGTTGACATGATATAGGTCTTTCAAGACAAGCCATATTTAACGCAGTCGAAGCCTCCCTCGCCCGCCTCGACACACCCTACATCGACCTCCTCCAAATCCACCGTTTCGACGCCACCGTTCCCCTCGAAGAAACAATGGAAGCTTTGCACGACCTAGTGAAAAGCGGAAAAGTGCGGTACATAGGCGCTTCCAGCATGTGGGCCACACAATTCGCACAACTACAGTTTGTAGCTGAGAAACATGGCTGGACGAAGTTCGTCAGTATGCAGAATCATTACAATTTGTTGTACAGAGAGGAAGAGAGGGAGATGAATCGGTTCTGTAATGATACGGGTGTAGGGTTAATTCCTTGGGCTCCGTTGTGTCGTGGACATCTTGCGCGTCCCATTGAAGAGTTTGGGACGACGACGAGGAGTAAGCCGGAGGTGGAGAAGGGGTTGAGTGAGGTGGATGTTAAGACCATCAAGAGGGTGCAGGAGCTGGCTGAGAAGAAAGGGTGGAAGATGAGTCAGGTTGCGTTGGCGTGGATTAATAAGAGGGTTTCGAGTCCGATCATTGGCTTTAGTAGTATTGAGAGGTTGGATGAGGCGATTGGGGCGAGGGGTAAGACGTTGAGTGAGGAGGATGAGAAATACTTGGAGGAGTTGTATGAGCCGAAGGCTATCTCGGGTCATTCTTGAGGAGTGAGCTATTAGATATGTAGATTATAATTGAAATATGCTGAGCTGAACATTTCAACTTCCCCAACTTCACAAGAAGAACAGCTTTTTGGAAACCCTTGAATGGAAAAAGGTCAGGTAGATTTGCGTTCCTTTCATCACATTCGGAATAGGTAGAGTTTCTTGACTGCTGACCTGACGACAAGTACCCCTCACGGTTTCTCACGGCTGTTGTTTCAGACAATTTGAAAGCCGTTCGTTCAAGCTCTATTACTAGTACTAGTAGCGATCCAAATTTATTATTAATATTTATTATTAATATTTAATGTTAATATTTAATGTTAATAAAAGGCTGCTTTTTACGCTTCTGAGAATTCAGAATCCAGAATACAGAATGATATACCTATAATCGAGGGATTTAGCTGAACAGCGCTAAATCCCCACACTTTTTTTTTTGGAAGCTCTGTCTCCCCGCATTTTGAGTGGGTCTGTCAAGTGACTACTACAGTAGTACGTACTTGTACCTTAGGGTGTGGCTGCAGCTGGTCTGACATCTTGATAAATCCGACTCTCTCTCTCTCTCTCTCAGGATCTGCGGGAGGAAAGATTGCTTCTCTATTTCGGAGTATATCTATCAGATATCTAAAGCGTGGAAGAAGTTAACGTCAAAGTTAATGCTAAAATTCGGCGGTAACCATAATGATTGTTGATAGCTCGTGGGGTGATGGTGATGGCGATGGTGATGGCGATGGTGATGGCGATGGTGATGGCGATGGTGATGGCGACGGCGATGCAAAACATACGAGGTGAGGATCTATCAACCCCCCTGCCGTGAATTTATCTCGCCCTGTTCGAGCTCGTACTAGCGCAGATCGTAAGCCACTTCGGTCACGCGACTTATGGTCTCACCATTCAGGTGCCAGCTTTCCGTTGCGTGAATTTGACCCCGCATCTTGATCACCTTCGTCCCTTGATTCCCTCCCTCCTTGATTCATCCTGCATCGACAATCGGTACCTGAACTCAACAAACAATCAACAACCTACAAACAACTTCCTCGAGGCTTGATATAAAGCTTCGTTTGATAGATATCTTCATCTTACGACTTCAATCGTAAGATATCAAAGCATTACTTCTGATCTCTGATTACGGGTAATACAAGAGCACGCAATCATGTCCACTGACGCCGCACCCAACCCACTCACCAAGGTCGACTCTGCCGTTCAAGGTCTCTCATCAAGCCCGCCCAAGGATAGTGCTAAGCAACGGAGAGCGAGCTCGAGTGTCGCTGGCGTGTACAATATCAACGATTTAGGTATGTCGACTGCAAGTGCTCATCGTCTTAGTAGCCCCGGAGGCCTCCGGCTTAATTTCGTCGGTGCAATGGCTGACAAGTATTATGATACAGAGAAAGAGGGGACGGAGTTGCAAATAGCAAAGGAGACGCAAAAGCTGAACTGGTAAGTCTCTGACCATTATCTGTGCCTCAGCAAACGCAGCCGAGCCCGCTGTTGCATCCTGAAGCTGCGCGTGAGTTGTCCCAACGTAACTAATTGTTCGCTCCTTGCAGGCGTATCAACAAATCTCCAGCATTACTGGATGAACCGGAGAAGTCGGCCCTCAAGAAGATGCTTACAACACCACCTGTCAAGAAGATTGACCTACACTTCCCACTGGGACTCGAGGTAACGGCGCGGAACCTGAAGGGAGTAACAATCAAAGATGCATTAGACGCAATCTATAAGCAATACCGGAAGAAGGTAAGCTAATGTCAACCTACCAATTTCAGCCTTGTCGTTGTCGTCCATCGCGTCCCAATCAGCATAAATCAAGAACATCACTGACGTTTGCGTTTGCAGGCCGACGATGAACTCGAGAACCCAGTCCTAGCAGGCTTCGAATGGGACAAAGAAGAATCATGGACTCGTCTCGTCGTCCATTGCAAGAAGGAAGGTGCCCCACAGCCCAAAAAGAAGGGAAAGAAGGGTCAGGAAGGCGAGGAACTTTAAGTTCTTCTATCCAATGACACAAGCTCCTTAATGTCTTTCCCCTGATGGACTAGAGCGCAATATGGGTGATTGCTAGCTGGCTGGCTTGGATGCAGTATTGGGCGGCAACGTAAATTCCCGGCAGGCTTGCTGAGGTGCTATATGGTGGAGTATCTGGCATTGCTGCCTTTATGGCTGGTGACTCGACTGGCTTAGGTAGTCTTTTGCTAGAATTGACAAATCTCCTTTCCACTTGGTGCCTCAATGTTGGCCATACCGGCTTTTCCTGCATCATGCCCGTCACTTCTGATTGTCGCGACTTCGGAGCATCGGGCGAAGATCTGAAACTTTGTGAAATGTGAAATAATAGTATAGAAGTGTGAGATGTAATTTTTGAAAATAGTTTTGTGGAAAACCTTAGGTCCAGTAAAAAGCTCGCGAACCCCAAACCGGAAGTTCCAACCGAACATCTTCAACCCACTTTTGGATTTACCTCTCTACTTCTACAGCCTAACAATCTAGCAATACCAAAAATGGATAAACAATAGGTGAAAAATACCGCAGCTTGTCTGTATCTCCATTACCTCTCTTGTTTCCTTCTATGCCCCTTGTCTATCAACAAAACAGAAAATGGATCAGCGAGCAGCAATCCCAGTGGAACCTCCAAAAGCCGATCCCTCAATATCATACTGGCAAGACCCACCAGATCTAGAGGTAGCAGACTTTGTTAGTAGCAATGCCCTCCCGGAGACCGTTGACATAGTTATAATCGGGAGTGGCATAACGGGCACATCTATAGCCTATAATCTCCTTTCCAACCCCTCCAAACCATCAGGTAAACTACTTATGCTCGAAGCCCGACAAGCTTGTTCCGGGGCGACAGGACGAAATGGTACCTCCTTCCAACTCTCCCTTTCATAGCTAACAAGAACTTAGGCGGACACACCAAAGCTGCTTCATATCGTTCATTCCTCGACAACGCTAGAAACCTATCTGTATCCCTGGCCGTCAAAATTGCAAAATTCGAATACGATACCATTCGCTCCCTCCACGCGTTTGCTCGACAGCAGAATATAGACTGTGATCTCTACAGCGGCGACACAGTAGATATCATCTATGATAAAGCACAATGGACACAGGCTCTTACAGCCATAGAAGCTATACGTCAAGCTATGCCAGACGACTTAATGGGTGCGGCGAGGTATAAATTCTGGAGGGAAGAGGAAGCGAGAGAGAAATTTTATGTGAAAGGGGAGAGATTTGAGGGGGCGGTGAGTTATGAAGCGGGGAGCTTAAGCGCGTATAAATTCGTGATTGGGGTTTTGAAGATATGTTTGAAGAAAGGGCTGGAATTATACACGAACACGACTGTGCAAAATGTGGAGAGGGAAGGAGAAGGGTGGCTGGTGAAGACGAGTAAGGGAATGGTGAGGGCGAGGAGAGTAGTGCTTGCTACGAATGGGTATACGGCGTCTCTTTTTAGGCGTTTTCAGGGGGCGATTGTGCCGTTGAGAGGGCAGGTTACAGCGCATAGACCAGGGAGGGGAATGCCGAAGAGCGGGTTGGGGGTAACGTATTCGTTTATTTATGGGGATGGGTATGATTATATGATTCCTAGACCAAAGGGTACAAGGTTTGACAGCGATATTGTGATTGGTGGTGGGTTGGCGAGGGCGAGAGATGAGGGTTTGGAGGAGTTTGGGATGGTGGATGATACGAGTCTTAATCCTGAGATTAGCGTTTATTTGTATGAGACGGCACAAAGATATTTTGGGGAGAGTTGGGGAGAAGATCATGAAGATGGAAGGATTAGGAAGGAATGGACTGGCATTATGGGTTATTCTCCCGATGGATTCCCTTTTATTGGAGAAGTACCTGAGGAAAAGGGTCTATGGATTGCGGCGAGTTTTCAGGGACATGGCATGGTGCTATGTTTCTCGAGTGCTAAGGCACTAGTAGCCATGATGAATGGCGAGGAAAATAGTCTGGATTCTTGGTTTCCGGAGGTCTTTAAGGTTACTGAGGAGAGGATCAGAACTCCTTTCGCAGGCAAGCTGCATATGAAACCTATAGAGCTAGAAAAGGCATAATATTTTATATTCGAGGCCATGTAGAAATCTAGAAAATTGATCAATCGAGTTTTTCCGTAGCTTGCATTCTTCCTAGAAGTCTCTTTGTCCATGCTGCAATAGGCGACTCGCTAAAAGGGGTAGAATGGAGGTGGGCATTTCTATGTCAAAATCTACGTTTTCTTGCGTCGGCAAGAGTAATCCAAAAGTGATCTGTTGTCACTGGAGAAGTATTAACTCGCATATAGAAATCTAAATATGGCGCATCATTCATAGTCGTTCTTATTTCCTTATTCCCTTAGTCATGTGTTGAAATATTGCTTCAAATGAGATCCCTGGTTTGGGACCGAGAGTAAGATGTGATCAAGTGTCCCAGGGCAGATCATTAGTGGAACGCAAGTCTATTATTAGGAAAAGTACAGAATGCAATAGTTTTGAGTTTAAGTGGTCTATTTCCTTGGTTGAGGACAGGATGCATCATACTTCAGTGAATTTAGTCCTAGCTATTGTTGGTACCGACAATAGAGTCACAATACTAGCACCCACAATAGGAACGCGAGATTTTGATTTTGACTGAGAGTATTTTATGATTCCTCCAATTCGTTTATTCTGTTGATTCTTCATCTATTCTACATCGTCAAAAACTCCACTCCACTACACATACCAACTATCAACCACAGAGTCTTTTCAACTCATACATCCACCATCCACCAAACACTAGAGAACAAAATCCTCTCAATATGTCAAGCAACACACCATCAAATAAGTTTACCAACTCTTATAGTGACACTTTATCTTCCTATATCGAAAGCAGAAAACGCAAACTCGATATAGAGACCGACGGGGTATTATACAGAGACAATGCCAGCTCAAGACCACTGGCTGGTCAAAATTCGAAGCGACTCAGAATTATGAACTCGACACTATCATCCGCAATTTCAACCAGTATCAGAGGCTCCCCCTCTCGTCATAGCCCATACGAGCATCCTCCATATTTCCATTCATCATCAAACGCCTGTTCGGAAAAAGTCACTGCCACCCCCACAGCATCAGAATCCACTGGATCCACATCTCCACTACTTGTCCTCCCGATAGATCTCCAGTATACGGTCTTCGATGAGCTTGTCGGCCCGCTCAGGCGCAACAACAAATTAAGCATTCTCCTTGATGGATCCTCAATTTCCGACCCCTTCAGGAACCTATACAACACTTGCACCCAAATACGAAACAACGTCCAGGCATACGTTGGAGAATATATGAAACAAATAATCATTTCCCCTCGATACGGCCTCTACAATCCTCATCAAACAACATTCATCTTCGACCTATCAGGATATGATCCCGAGTCACGGGAAACGAGTATGAAAACCTGGCTCGACTTCGCAACTCAAAATCGAAACAACTCGAACATTCGTCACTTGAGATTCGCCGTTTCAGCACCTAAACGCTACAGCCCTTATACGCCAAGCACCAAAAAACTTAAATTGATGTGGGAAACAATTACGTGTATTGTGGATGGCTTGAGACATCTCCCTAATATCCGAAGTATCACTTATGATGTGAAAGGGGCATACCAGTTTTGCAACGTGGTACGGCAGCATCTTAGCTTTCGGTGGTGGGAGAAGGAGGGAGGGGTTTGGGATAAGACTGAATGTAGGGTGGATTTTACTTGTGACAAGACTTGTTGTGTTGAAATGAGGCTTTCGGATCAGATAGGGGGAAAGGTTATGGTTGAGGATTGGGACGGGGATGTACCTGTTGAGCAGGTGGAGGAAGGAGGAGAGAGGGGAGAGTAAGCCGTGAAGCATAAATTGCGGATCGAAGAAGCATAAGTTGCTTGTAAATTGGGAAGAGGGAAAGGCCATGATGAGCAATTATACGGAGATGTAACTCTTAAGCAGATGGGGGAAGGAGGGAGAAACAAGCCAAGAAGAATAAATTGGTTCTTGCAGAGGCATAAATTGCATTTAAAATGATCGTTTATGATGCATCATAGTTTCGTTAATGACCTTTTTGAGAATCCAATTGATTGTCCGAGTTTGATATTTTATTGAGGTGATGATGAAAAATAGCGAAGTCATAATTGAATGTTCCTTCCTAAAACAACGGCCTTTTCCGCACAAAAATTTACTCTCAAGCTTTTCAATTTCAAGATCAGAACAATCGTGAACCATGAATCAAGAACGCCAAAGGTCGCCACGTCGCGCGACTTTGAAAGAGTTGGTACTATCTTGACCGCCATATTCATGTCGCAAACTAGAAAAGGCTTTGTCGTCGCCGATGACAACTCTGTCACCAACATGGATTTCCCAACTACTCCCGATGGACCAGGACCTCAAAGAATTGCCAGCCTTCCCGGAATCGCTGCGCTCTCGATGTCTTCACTCGATATTCAATCTCAAGTTGCAGATAACACGGCAGCCGAGAGCACAAATCTATTAATGAATGAGAACAAGGACTCCTCAAGCACAATAAGTCCGTCGTATGAATCCCCTGGATTTGCCTCTTTTTCGCACACAATAAACATGACGAGCATGCCTGGAAAATCAAAGAACGGTTTCAGACTGGGTACTTCCCGTCAAACGATGGCGCAAGCCAGACATCCTGTGGGAGAACACCGCCCTGCGAAGAAGCAAAGTAAAAAGATGACGCCCGAAGTGGCGGCCATATTAGGACCTGGCGGTGTCATGCCCACCGAATCGTTTCCGACCTCAGCAGACAGCCCCTACCTTAGGATGCCCAACGATGTCCACTTCGCTGTCTTTGACTCGTTGATCGCAAACCGAACACTCGAAATCACTTCACATATGCATATGCATAACTCAATCAGGAATGTGAAGAGATTAAATAAGCAGATGTACGCTTTGGTCAAAACTGTAGGTGAATGAAAGGGGAAAATTGCTTCCTGTTCTAGGCTGTCCCATGAGTATGCTCATGGAGCTTATCTACTCATGGGACATGCTTCAAACGCCAAAAATATCCGACGAAGTAATTGCTGACTCCCGATCTTTCAGTGGCTGAAGACAAAGACAGATTACTTGGAGAAAGGCAAGATCGTACTTAGTCCTGATTTCGGATTATTCGTCTCTGAAAGCACACTCTTCGTACTGGAACTCGGCGAAATCGAGGATCTTGAATCATATGATGGATTGACGGAGTACCATCTATCGAAGAACCGACTTATCAAGTAAGCCCTCCCAATCAAAAACTACATTCAAAGCGCCAAGAAAGGTCCCTTCAACTACGATGGCATGAGTATTTCGACTGTACTAGATGATTCGGTTCGAGAGAAACCAACTAACGCGATCCTTCAGGTTCGTTGACCCAGAAGAGCACAAGAATTGGGTACAACATATCAAGGTGAACTTGAGGTTGACGAAAATGGTAGAATGGGTCTTTGAGGACTTAGCGGACTTCAAAAACCTTGAAACACTGGAAATCGTTATCGACTATTCTGAATTTGAACCTTCGAATGCTGAAGTCGACAATCTTCTCTACTTCTGGAACGTGTTTTGGAAGAAAACATCCTTTTGTCATTTAGGTGTCTGTTGCTCATGCTGCAGGAATTTCCCTCGAATCAGCGTCCTAGATAGAGAAATCGGTATGGTGGAGGCCCAAGAGCTACCTCCAAGAGAGGTTATTTTGGGGGGCAGAGCTATGGTTTATTACAGTCCTCCTATTGAAGAACGACGAATAGGATGATAGTGTGGGTTTGTTTTTGTAAGATGCTGTAAGATGATATGGAGGGAGATAAGAGACGAACAAATGGGGTCTCAAAGAGAAGCTACCTCCTGATGGTTCTCTGTCAACAACGCTCAAGATAGTCATGTACATGATGATGTTGAGATACCACCTATAGTTTGAATGCCCCACAATTTCCCCAGATCAATCACGTGATTAAAATAGTCAGCCAAACTAAGACCTCCCCGCATCAAGTCCCCTCCCATACTGTGCGCAATCTTTCCAGCAACTGTTTCCCGAATCCTTTGTGTGACTATGAACATTCTCGAAAGCCAGGTTACCGATCTCAATTATCTCGCCGAGTCTCCCATAAATATCACTGCCAGTATGAACAGTCAAAACCAGTCAGAAAGTGCGGAGAGTCCCGCGGACGGAAATGGGAGCGGAAAGAAGAGAAAAGGCGATGGTGCGAATGGTAACGGAACCGCACATACCAGGGCCAAGCGGAACCGTTATATTTCTATTGCCTGGTAAGCACGAATAAATCTCTCCGCCGTTCGCCTCCTTCCATTGCATTGGAGCGCCCAGTTTTTCTTGTGGACCTCTTGAGATTAACTCAGGTCTAGCAATGAGTGCAAGCGTCGCAAGATCAAATGCAATGGCAATACACCTTGCCAACGATGCGGAAACCTCAATCTCGAATGCCAATATGCGCCGAACTGCTGCACAAATGGCTTTAAAGAATCTGAAGAGTTCCGGCAGATGAACGCCCAGCTTGTGTCTCTACAGGAGCAAGTAGACAATCTCTATTCCAACCTCAATGCTTTGCGCAATGGCGATGGCATGGCATTTCCACCAAGTTCCGAAAGGTCGATGTCCCTGTCCCAACCTCCAGTTACGCAGCCCATCTCGCCGACAAACCGATATCGACCCGCCCAGAAGCATCCTTCATTTCGCGGCCCTACTAGCTCAGCCTTCAGTTTGGATGTTGCGAAGAATACCCTTCATAATATGGGATACCAGAGTTTAGGGGAAGAGATGATGACGCAGGATCCGACTCCGGTTGCATCTCCTCCGGGAATACACCAGTTGGCCGGCAACCCTTGTCGAGACCCAATTTGGGCATTGAGTAAAGAGGAAATGGTTCGGCTATGTCGGGTATATGAAGAGGAGATGGGCATTATGTACCCTGTAATCAATATCGAGGAGTTGATCATTCATGGAAAGAACTGTAAGACTGGAGAACACCTTCCCTGGAGTTATTTCTTTTAAGCAGACTAGCCTTGGCGTTTCTCTTCCAAGAGCAAGTGATCCTGCAATTGACGGACTAATTTCACGTAGTAGATGAATAGTTTCTGAAGAAGTGCTGACTCTAAGTTTCAGTGTATGAATTTATTGATGCAGCCTTGAGAACAGGCTTGGCCACCACGACTGGGCCTGGAAAAGGAATTCTTGACGAGCAATCATGTATTCTCAAAATGGTCCTAGCCATCTCGACCGTTGTTGAAGGTAGTGGCCAGTCAGAAATTGGGTACAGGTTGTTCGAGAGTGTGAGGGATGCTGCAGACCGAACACTGCATAACGAGGTCATTGAGATAAAGAGCCTCCCCTTCTTGGTACTAGTGGTAGGTCCACAAGTGGTTTCTTCTCGTCAGTGGCAGCTGTTCCCTCAAAGCAAAGAGAAAGATGGGAGAGGGGGAAAGGGATTCTGGTTAGAGGGTGCAAAGTTACTCTGCTCCCTCTAAAGGCTGTATTAGCCTCAGCGGGAGTCGAACCCATATCTTCACCTAGAGGGTGTGTTACCATTGCACCACAAGACCATATTTTTATTATCTTTGTTCTTATTCGAGTATATATGGAAATTGAGCAAAACCGGCTAAGACCTCGGCTATATACCTCAATTGGGTGTGTTTGCTGCGTGGAACTTGTCGTTTGTATCGTTTGCCGTATTCAAGACCTTTTGGACTTTGCAGATATTTGACCTGGGATTGGTAATGAGCAGAGGGTAACAAGTGTTAGGCCTTGTGTCAAGAGTTCAATAGATGAAGAAGCAACATGACTTTATGCTGACGTGCTTTCACAGGCTATCTATCACTTCCATTGTGATGAAGAGGCCTTGGCCTGGCGTATCATTGGTCAAGTAGCTAGAATGTGCATCGAACTTGGGCTACACAGAAGAGACTCCTTATACAAGGTTGTGACAGATGAAGGAGAACGGGCTAATGCCATTCGACTATTCTGGTCAATCTATGTTCTTGATAGGAGATGGAGTTTTGGAACAGGAATGCCATTTGCATTGCAAGACACTGACATTGATCCAAATTTACCTGAACCTGTAAGCTTACTATCATATCATAAAAGCCATGGCTGATTATTCTTAGGAGATGACTGTTCCCTACCTAAATGTGATGATCTCATACTCACGCATTGGCTCTAAAGTATGGAGGTCTATCTGCTCGTATTCTCCGACATTGAGCCCAGCTCTAAACATCGAAGAGATTGGTTATCTTGACTACCAAATCCTCCAATGGCAAAAGTCCATTCCCCAGGAACTCCAACTTCCCACAGCCTCCGCGCCGCAGACCTCTTCCCGCGCTATCCACCGACTTCAAATACTCCTCTACCTTCGCGCCAACCAAATGCGTATCCTCATCTATCGTCCCGTTCTCCACAGCGCAAGCTCCATTCAAGAAAACCTCAGCTACGCCAGCACAGTCGTTGAACTCGCAAAAGACACAATCAGAGCTCTAACGCACCTTAACCAAACAACAGACATCTACCGAGTTCAACAAGTCTGCTTCAATTACTTCCTCATCTCAGCACTTGCAGTCATTTTCCTCGCCAGCTGCCACGCACCCGTTGCTTTCAGCACTCTATGCAGAGAGGAATTCTATATGGCACTCGACCTCGTCAAAGGCTTCAGCAATAAATCCTGGGTCAGCAAACGCCTTTGGAAAACTATCAGGGGACTCAAGGAAGTTGGTCCCAAACTTGGCCTTTCGGCAGATGGGATCAATGGCACGAATGGCAATATGGAAGATCCGCATTCTTCTGCCGCTCTAGCGATGGCTGGTCTTGCTGGTCATGAGATTTCGGGAATGGGGAATTTTGGTCAGGAAGGTGTTAATGGTATTCCGGTTGGGAGTGGTAATAGTCCCATGAATGGATTTCAGATGAGTCATGAGATGACGAGTTTGTTTGAGGCGGCGTTAGGAAGTGTGGGAATAAACGGTGGTACGAATGGGGGATATGTCCACTTACAGGATGGTGATGCTTTAGCTGGGGTTGGAAGCAATGTTTTTGGGGGGGACGAGGAGCTTTATAGGCAGTTAAGGGACTTGTTTTGACCAGGCATGAATGGATGTAGGGATTTGTACGATATCACGAGTCTCTTTTGTACAAAAGCATTAGTTCTTAAGAGCTAGCATGTATTTAATTCCCCATCAAAATACAACCGCACTCTCAATCGTCCCAACACACTCACCAAACCCCACCAAACCCCCCTCTTCCCCACAAACGCCCCTTATAGTAACCGTATCCCCATCCTTCAGAAACTTCCTTACATCCATTCCCGCCAACATAATCTCCTTCTTCCCACCTTGATTCATCTCCAACATACTCCCCAACTCCCCCTCTCCCTCCCCACTAATAGTCCCCGACCCCAATAAATCACCCGTATGCATCGGACATCCTCCAACACTATGATGCGCTATCATCTGCGGAAACGACCACACCAAATTCTTAGCACTCACCCTTGAAATAGTCGTCGTCGCCCCATCCGGTGTCGTTAAATCAACTTCCAACTTAACATCATACACTGTATCCTCCCTTCCTTCCCTCAAATATCCCAACACCTCTTCCCCATTCTTCAGCTGCGGTACTCTGAACGCCTCTAAAGCGTCCGCCAAAACAACCCAGGGACTAATACTCGTCCCGAAATTCTTCCCATTAAAAGGACCCAAGGGCACATATTCCCACTGCTGGATATCTCTTGCTGACCAATCGTTCATCAGCACGAACCCGAAGATATTGGATTCTGCGTTGGCGATTTTAATTGGTTGGCCCATGGGATTGCCGGTGCAGAGGAAACAGCCTAGCTCAAGCTCGATGTCGAGACGGCGGCAGGGTCCGAATGTCGGGATTTGGGGGTTGGTGGTGGGGTCGAGGAGGATTTGGCCATTGGGGCGTTTGATGGGTGTCCCCGAGATTACGATGGAGGAGGCCCGGCCGTGGTAGCCGACGGGGAGGTGGGTGTAGTTTGCTTGGATGGCCTGGGCGCGGCCGCGGAAGATGGTGCTTTTGATTATCAGTACCAGTGCAATTGTAGAAGAGGAGGACGGCGAGAGTACCCGACATTAATAGCATGGTTATAGCCAGCCCAGAAATCCGTGTAATCACCTATTTGCATAGGTAAATGACACTTCGTCTCATGTTTTGGTAGGAGAGCTTCCTTTCTTAAACTCTCATTGTCTTGTAAAACAGCTCTCAGCCTTGTGTTCTCTGTCAACACGTCTTGTATATAAGCGCGCACTTCTCTATGTACAGGTCGACCGAGAGCCGCAAAAGCATTGAGTGTAGGTTGAGAGAAGACATCGAGGTGTTTTTGTATGGAAGGGAGGGAGGCAAAGCCCTTGGAGAGAGAGAAAGCTTTTAGGTCAAGGACATGATCGCCAATTGCTATTGCGGGCCGTTTTTCCACCTGAGAGTTCTTGGAGGTTATAATTCCGAAGGGGATATTGGAAAGGGAGAAATGGCTGTCTGCGGGTATGCTGAGCCAGGATTTTGGGGGTGCCATTGTGAGGGTTCTGATGTTGTAGGAATAGGATCTATTGACGAAAAGCTGGAGGAGTGGATTTGAGATGGTCCTTAGCATGGAACTTCTCAATGTTCCCAAAAATAAAATAAAATTAAATAAAAAATTAAAAAAAGAAGCTATCATGAGGTTGAGTGCTGGTCTGGAGCTGTGGAGGGGTTGACAGGAGTTCGACGGAAAAGTTCCGCCCTCCTTCCCTTTCCCATGGCAGAGCACTACTAGTAAGCCTTCTAGTACCTAAGCCGAAAGCTTCCCGCCAACTCTTGGGTTCTTCCCCACGGGGAAGCTTGTCGACACAGACGTCTAGAACGGAAATGCTCCGCGATGATCAAGAAGACTCCTAAGAGGGGACGAAGATGCTACCAATGAGAGCTTCTCTAATCTTCGACCTAGACTTCGCCGATGAAGGTCATCTTTAAGTGGGATCTGACGGATCTTGTGTCACGATAGCTCTGTTATATAAATTACCACTCACTTCTGTTTCTGTTCTTCTCAGTCTCTCGTCTCCTCTTTCTTTATTTCAGCATTCATCATGACTTACCAAACAGCCGGCATAGCTGCAGTAGCAGTGATTTTCTTCCTCATCAGATATCTGAATAGAACAGATACCCCCAAGATCAAGAACCTGCCAGAAATACCAGGTATTCCTCTCTTTGGAAATCTTCTTCAGTTTGGAAGCAGCCATGCAAAAGTAGCAGGGGATTTAGCAAAGAAATACGGAGCAGTCTTTCAAGTCCGTTTAGGAAATAGAGTATGTTACACCGTATCCCCGCTCTCAGTACCTCATCTTGATATTAAACAGCGTATTGTCTTTGCAAATACCTTCGATTCAGTCCGCCACCTCTGGATTACCAACCAATCAGCCCTCATCTCCCGTCCAACTCTCCATACCTTCCACACCGTGGTGTCCAGCTCCCAAGGCTTCACAATTGGTACCTCGCCATGGGATGAGTCCTGCAAACAACGACGGAAAGCAGCTGCTACAGCGTTGAACCGCCCTTCTGTTCAATCATACATGCCCATAATAGACCTCGAATCCAACGTCTCGATAAAAGAACTCCTTGAAGATAGCGGAAATGACAAGAGAGATATTGATCCTATAGCTTACTTCCAACGTTTCGCCCTCAACACATCATTGACACTAAACTACGGCTCTAGAATCGATGGCAGAATCGACGATGAGTTATTACAGGAAATCTGTGATGTGGAGCGTGCAATCAGCAATTTTAGATCTACCAGCAACAACTGGCAAGACTATATTCCTCTCCTGCGACTACTTCCTGGATCAAGCACCGACGCAAATTCATGGCGAGAGAGAAGGGATAAATACCTCACTCTTTTACTAAACAAGTTGAAGAGGCAGATTGAGGATGGAATAGACAAGCCATGCATCACAGGCAACATTCTGAAAGACCCGGAGGCGAAGTTGAACGAGAGTAACGTCCTCTCCTCCCCTCCCCCAAAATACGAACTGACAGAATGTAGATGAAATTAAGTCCATCTGCCTAACTATGGTCTCCGCCGGCCTTGATACCGTCCCCGGAAATCTCATAATGGGTATCGCCTACCTAAGTTCTCCCCACGGCCAAGAAATCCAGAAACGCGCCTACGAAGAAATCATGAAAGTATACCCCTCGGGTGATGCCTGGGAGCGTTGTCTCGTAGAAGAGAAAGTTCCATATGTGACTGCCTTTGTTCGAGAAGTGCTGAGGTTCTTCACCGTGATACCGATTTGTTTGCCCAGGACGAGTATTAAGGATATCACGTATGAGGATGCGGTTATCCCAGCTGGGACGACGTTTTATATGGTACGTGTCCCCTTTCCCTTTACTCATTCTGGGAGCCAAGTTAATAAGGATATACAGAACGCCTGGGCAGCAGATTATGACTCCACACACTTCAAATACCCCACCGAATTCTCCGTCGAGCGCTACCTCTCCAACCCCGAAGGCTCCGGAACACCACACTACGCCTACGGCGCGGGCTCTCGCATGTGCGCCGGATCACACCTCGCAAACCGCGAGCTCTACACCGCATTCATCCGCCTCATAACCGCTTTCCACATAGATCCTCCGAAAGATAAGAAGGATGAGCCGATCTTGGATGCGTTGGCGTGTAATGCTATACCGACAAGTTTGACGACTGATCCGAAGGCGTTTAAGGTGGGGTTTAGGGCGAGGGACATGGGGAAATTGGGGGAGTGGATGAGGGAGAGTGAGGAGAGGACGGCCGGCCTGTAGGAGGTGGGAGAGCGAGCGATGGAAGGGGAAGGAGGGATCAGTGTATATAGGTGTAGCTTTTGCATGGAAATGGGGTTTCCTGCCTCATGGGTGCTTTCTCGCGACTCCTCAAATGCAACTGGTTGAAGAGGTGCTTGCCGGGTCAACATTAGAAGGAGACTTCTCCTGTCATTCTCTTTAGAGCGGCATTAATCTCTTCATCTCTTCATACCATCTCCCGAAGATGTCTCACTGCAGACACTGAAGCCAGATTTATCGCTCAATAGCACACACTTATATTTATCTGTGAATCGAATGCCGATGAAATGCAGATGATACGTATCCTTCCTTTCGCATGATGCAGACGCCCGCCCCAATGCATGCTCATCAAATACCGCTTTTCATAAATGCCTCAAAACTGACCCCTCTATGAATTAGATACCATTAGCCATGACTGCATCCTCAGCCTCGGCACATAAAACGGAAAACTGGCCTCCAGCACCAGCCCAACATAATTTCTTGCCTTTGACAGCAGTATTATCGATTAAGGTAGCCTCTTTGATGTCATCGGTGGTACCTTGGCCGGTTTGGTAGTTTGCGGAGAAACCCCAGCTGTAGGCTTGGCCTTCCTTGGTGACGACAAGGCAGGAATCAGCACCAGCGGAAATGTATTCGCCCTTGATACCTGTGTTCTTGTTAGATAGATCAAGGGATTGAATGTCAAAAAACTTACCTGGAATGACGACGGGCTTGATCAAGAATCGAGGCTTGTCATGCTCATCGAAGAATAAATCATCTTTATTGAATTTCGAAATCTCCATACCTCCCTGAGCATTATCAATGCGACCCCAGATGAGAACTTGACCAGACTCGGTGACGGAAATAGTGTGATGAGCACCACCCTCAATTTGCTTGACAGCATATTTACCGAGATTCTCAACCAAAGTAGGAATGGTGATGGTGTTGTTCTCATCATCCTCATCCTTGGGAATACCGGTTTGACCGAAGGTGTTGAGGCCCCAAGAGTAAACCTTTCCATCTTTGGCAATAGCAAAACTGTGGTAGTCACCACATCCGATGTGAGCGATATCCTTCTTTTGCAAGCCGAACTCGCGAGGAATGAGAGCACCAATAGCAGTGCGAGAGACGACACGTCTGGCAAGTTGGTTCTGCTCACCTGCACCCCAAGCAAAGACTTGTCCCTTGTCATTGAGAGCAAGAACGTGATTAGTGCCACTAGCGAGTGCGGTGATCTTCTTGAGCTCAGGAATGAGAACAGGAGTGCGTTGAGTTTGAACACCCTTTCTGAAACCCAAGATACCGTCATTTCCCTATGACCGTTAGCAGTGGTTGCATCCAAAGGTAATGCGAAATTACTCGGAAAGTACCCCAACCATAGACAGATCCATCAGTAGTAATAGCAAATGTGGCACTGTCGCAAGCGACTAAGTGGGAGAACTTAGTGCCTTCAGGGAAGTAAATTGGGTCAACCTCTCGAGGCTCAGCCTCAGATGGGTTCAATCCTTCACCTTCATCGTCAGAATCACTGTCAGAATCATCCTCCTTGCTAATGTCCTTCATCCTGCCCTCATTTGTGGTCTCCCGGCCGAGAGCACCTTGATCGTTGACCCCCCAGGTCAAGATCTTGTTGTCATGAGTAAGAGCAGCGCAGTGCATTCCACCAACAGCTATACAGACAACACCGACCGTCTTAGCAGAGAGGAGATGATTGAGACGAGGCCGCTTGACATCAACTGGTTTCTTGTTCTCAAACTTCGTAGCACCGAGTCCAAGCTCACCAGCAGATCCCTCGCCGAAGACATAGACATTAAGTTTGCGTGTGGGAACGTCATTGATCGTAGGACCGATCTTCTTCTTAGGAGCGGCTTTGGGAGCAGCAGCCTTTTTGTGAGCGGCTTCCTTCTTCGCAGCAGGTTTGGCGGTCTTGGGCTGAGAATGTTAGCATTGTGCTGGCAGCCACGGAATACACTTACAGCTGGCTTTTCAACAGCAGCCTTCTTTGTGGATGTGGCTTTCTTCACAGGAGCTTTAGCAGTGGGCTCTTCGAGCTTCTTTGCGACAGCTTTGGCAGCAGGTTTCGCGGCAGCCTTCTTGGGAGCAGCTACCTTCGCGGTTGATGCGACAGACTATCGAAAGATGTCAGATCTTATCCAAATGACGCGCAGATTATACTTACAGAAGCGGCCTTCTTTGCACCAGTTGCCTTCTTTGGGGCTGGCTTGGTGACTGTAGTCGCCGCGGTCTTACTCTTCTTCGCCTTTGGTTCTTCGGGATCGCTCCCAGCGGCCTTTCTCTTGTTGGATGACGTGGCTGGAGCTGGTGCATCTGCAGTTTCGGCGACCTTTCTTGTTGATGCGCGTAAAGGTTTGGCAGATTCAGAGACCTTGGCCTTTGTTGCGGGTGCCTTGACGGCAGCTTTTTTGGGTGGCATGTTTGATGATTGAAAGGTGTTATGTAAGGGTTACCTGGAGAGAAAAGTGTGAAGGGAGTCAAGTGTTGAGATCAAGAAGTTATCCTGATGAATAAATTGAGAATTTGATGAAAGGATTCAGGTTGATTCGTGAAGAAAGGTTGGGATGCTTTTCAAAAAAAGAAAAGAATCTGGCGACGCGACCCAAATTATTAGTAGTATTGTTGGTATTTGAGGATCAGCCACAGTAGGATCCACAATACCTCCTGATCCTTACTAGCGTCGTCTCTTGTGCTGCTCATTGGCCAATACGTGTCAGCCCCCTGAAACTAAAAATACAGAGCCTCATCCACAATAGAGAGTGAAGTGAATCTGACTTTGTCTTTGAATAATAACTGATATTGTTGCGTCTATTCATAGTCTATTGATAGCCCATTAATAGTCTATTGATTATGACCCATTCACTCGCCTGAACCCTTGGGTAATAACATTGGAGTGTTCCACTTGAAGCTCCATCAGGGACTTCCCTAGACGAGCAGAATCTACTTTTTGCTGCTTGTCTTCAAGCTCAGGTGTCCTTTTTTCATCATGGTGCGCGGGCTGGACTCGTCTCGAGGTAGTACCAAAAACGCGGGTTGATGCATGCTTTGGAGACGAGTGAGCTGTTCGGTTTGTAAGATTGAACATGAGGAGGTCAGTTTTGTTATACTAGTAGATGTCTTTATTCGCTTGCCTTATCGATACACGATTTTCGCCAGGGTGTGAAGCAACTTCGAGGCATATGCGGATACTCTACCTCGGTCACTAGCTGTAGGCTTTGGCCAATTTTCTATCATAATGTGAGGAGGAATGAAAAATTTCTTATCACGGGCAAGTTGTTGCTTCACTTCTCAAAGGTGGAGTTCTATCGTAGAGGTCGTAGGAGAGATGTTATGAGTTATAGTTCGAAATTCGGAAACGCCATGAACCTGTCTGAATGGACGATGCGAGAACTGTCTGGACGAAAATCCGCATAAAGAACCCAAAGAAAACCCCCTTTCCATGTGATGCCTTTCCGATACTCCAATATGAGTAACAACGCAGCATCAAAGCTCGGATTTCCTGTTCCTTGGTCAGCCAGAATTTGAGAAAATTTAAACATAAACATATATAGCTAGCAAAGTCCCGAATAAGTACACTTGGTCCGATATCTAGTCCGGATCCAAGATCCAATTTCGGAATACATAACTTCCATCCACCTACTTTGCAATCCCCCCCCCCCCCCCCTTTTTACCCCCAACCCTTCAGAAGCGGCCGTACTCGTCATTCCCACGGCCCCTCCAATGCTGGGGGCCCCGGGGGGGCCGGTCGTTATGAACATCGACACAACGTCAAA
>Ga0182030_10007296_pt1 | contig 23089 bp, 16 predicted proteins | sample 812S3MmetaG_FD_121299 | JGI IMG/M metagenome (GOLD analysis project Ga0182030, IMG submission 121299) | Permafrost microbial communities from Stordalen Mire, Sweden - 812S3M metaG (Illumina Assembly) | ecosystem: Environmental > Terrestrial > Soil > Wetlands > Permafrost | place: Sweden...
CAGATTCCCGCTTCCCAAACCAATTTCACGGTGCTGGTCTGCGCTAACATGACCCTAGGCAACGGCAACGCGTGCGCTACGGCAACGGGCCTGAAAGTCACAGGCAGCGGCGGTTACGTCACCGCTCCAGCGGGTACGATATCGTGTTTAGCTCGACCGCCTGTGCGAATCCCACGCTAATGAGTTGGGAAATGGTCACCTACACGGGCTCGACGGGAGCGATGGAAGCGTGGGTCGAAGTCCCGTCCCTGGCGGCAGGCGGCACGTTCTATGTTTGTGCAGGGAATTCCGCGATCACGACGTTTCAGGGAGGGGCGACCGGTGCGGCCTGGACGAACAATTACTTCTCAGTAAATCATTTCTCTGCCTCGAACAAGCTCCTGGATTCCACGGGCAACAACACTTTTGGCGGCGGCAGCAATGAAGGTCTGAACAGTGGCTCAGGCCAGATCAACGGAGGCGCGGCGAATGGGTGGTGGGTGGTTTCCAGTGGCCAATTGAATTCGTTGCCGGTCACTGTCGAGTGTTGGATGTACGGATCGACTCTCAACTCCAGCGATTACGGACTTATCTCCGCCCCGGGGCCTCAATGGTATTTGGGGCTCTCTACCGGAAACGTGACCACCGCGGGCTGGAACGGAAAATACATTTCCGGCTCGACGGCGCTCTCTGCCAGCACTTGGTATCACACCGCTTTCACGGTCGACGGCAGTGGGAACCTAAATCTCTACCTGAACGGAGTCAGCGTGGCGACTACCGTCACGGGTGCAACCAGTCCGGGGGCTAACTATGTGCAGTTCTTGAGAAATGCTGGGAGCGGTTCCTATGTCATAGACGAAGCAAAAGTCTCGACGGTCCCGCGTTCAGCCACCTGGCTTTTGACCGAGTACAACAACCAGAGAGCTCCAGCGTCATTTCTGGCCCTTGGTCCATTCACGCCGGTGACGGCGGCCAGCAGCGGCTATGCAGAGCAAAGCGTCATTACGCTCGGGAATTCCAGCCAGATTCCCGCTTCCCAAACCAATTTCACGGTGCTGGTCTGCGCTAACATGACCCTAGGCAACGGCAACGCGTGCGCTACGGCGACGGGCCTGAAAGTCACAGGCAGCGGCGGTTACGTCACCAGCTCCAGCGGGTACGATATCGTGTTTAGCTCGACCGCCTGTACTAATCCCACGCTAATGAGTTGGGAAATGGTCACCTACACGGGCTCGACGGGAGCGATGGAAGCGTGGGTCAAAGTCCCGTCCCTGGCGGCAGGCGGCGTCTTCTATGCGTGCGTCGGAAACTCCGCCGTTACGACCTTCCAGGGTGGGGCCGCGGGGGCCGCTTGGACCAGCAGTTACGCTACTGTATGGCACCTCCAGGCGCTTTCAGCTTCCGATTCGACTACGAACGCAAACACGGGAACAGCCACCAACTCGCCGACGGTCGCAGCTGCGCAAATCGACAACGGGCTTGATTTCACGGCATCCAGCAGCCAGTACGTGTTCGGAGCGAACACGGTCAATTCTTCCCCGCAAACCCTCAGCGTATGGGTCTACTTGAGCGCCTATCCGGCGGCTGGGGCGCTCGTCGCTGGCTTGGCGCAAGGGAACAGAAGCAATACCAGCGATCACTTTCTTTGGATTTCGAGCTCGGGCTACGTTTCGTACTACGTCTACAACGGGGCGCAGTATAACGCCACCTCGTCCACCTTGCTGCCCATAAACCAGTGGAATCACATCGTTGGCGCCGTCGGCGCCGGTGGTCAGTTCATCTATCAGAACGGAGTGCAGGTGGGGACGAACGCGAACACGGCAGGTTAGGCTTCATACGGCGGTCCGAACTTACTGCTAGGCGGCTCGTCCACAGGCGGCCCATCGCCGACTTACCTAACGTTCAACGTCGATCAGTTGGAGCTTTCGACGACGCAGCTTTCCGCGAATTGGATCGCTGCCGAGTACAACAACCAGAGCGCTCCAGCGTCATTTCTCGCCCTTGGTCAATTCACGTCAAGTTCTTCCGCCCCGACCAGCCAAACAATAACCTTTGCATCCCTCCCCAGTCGGGTATACGGGACCGCGCCGTTCACGGTGAGCGCAACAGCCTCGTCAGGTTTGGCGGTTAGCTTCAATTCGCAGACGAGTTCGGTCTGTACGGTCTTGGGGAACACGGTGACATTACAGGCGGTGGGGACCTGTACCATCCAGGCGACGCAGGCGGGCAACGCGACCTACGCGCCGGCGACACCGGTGAACCAGAGCTTCCCGGTGACTCCGGCGAGCGAGACCATCACGTTCCCCCCACTCTCGAACCGGCCTTACGGGAGCGCGCCCTTTACGGTGAGCGCGACAGCATCGTCGGGCCTGACGGTGAGCTTCAACTCGCAGACAGCGCCGGTGTGCACAGTCTCGGGCAGCACGGTGACGCTGGTGGCGGCAGGCGCCTGTACGGTTCAGGCGACGCAAGCCGGGAACGCCACCTTCGCATCGGCGACGCCGGTAAACCAGAGCTTTACGGTGACTCAGGCGAGCCAAACGGTCAGTTTTGGGATCGGAACACAGCAGACCCTAACCTACGGGGGGACCGTGAACGTTTCGGCCACGGCATCGTCGGGCTTGCCAGTGAGCTACAACTCCCAGACTCCATCGATCTGCACAGTGTCCGGAGCCACGGTGACGGCGACCGGCGTGAGCACCTGCACGATTCAGGCGACGCAGCAGGGCAATGGCAACTACTCGGCGGCGACCCCGGCAAACCAAAGCTTTACGGTGACTCAGGCCAGCCAGACCATTTCGTTCCCCATTATGATCCAAGTGGGCATACCCTACGGCTCCACGGCTACTTTGGGCGCGATTGCTTCATCCGGCCTGCCCGTGAGTTACACATCGCAGACCCTTTCGGTCTGCACAGTGTCCGGCGCGACGGTGACGGTGGTGAACGTCGGGAACGGCACCTGTACCATCCAGGCGACACAGGCGGGCAATGCCGACTATACGGCGGCAGCGCCGGTCAATGTCAGTCTCCTGGCCTCGCCTGCGGGCCAGACAATCACTTTTGGAACACTGCCGGACCGGGCACTCGGCACGGCGCCATTCCTTTTGAGCGCGACGGCGTCCTCGGGCCTGCCCGTGAGCTTCAGTTCGCCGCCTTTCTCCTGCACGATATCGGGCGCCACCGTAACGCTGACTTCAGTCGGCACCTGTACGGTTTATGCGACGCAATCCGGCAACATGAACTACTCGGCGGCGCCAATGGTGAGTCAGAGTTTTTCGGTCACCGCTAGCGCCGTGACGGTGAGCGTGACGCCGACCTCGGCGTCCTTGTACGCCTCGCAAACGCAGCCGTTCACGGCCACCGTAACGGGCTCGGCGAACACGAGCGTGACGTGGAGCGTCAACCCGAGTGTAGGAAGCATCGACAGCACGGGCCTCTACACCGCGCCGGGCACGATCGCCAGCCAACAGTCCGTAACGGTGACCGCGACGAGTGTGGCGGACACCACGAAGACGGCGTCCGCGACAGTGACTTTGAACCCCGCTGTCAGCGTGAGTGTGACGCCATCGACGGCTTCCCTCGTAGCGTCTCAACCCCAGCAGTTCACGGCCGCCGTGACCGGTTCCTCCAACACGAGCGTGACGTGGAGTCTCAGTCCGAACGCCGGCAGCATCAGTAACAGCGGACTGTACACCGCACCCTCTACCATCGCGAGCCAGCAGACGGTAACGGTGACGGCGACGAGTGTGGCGGACACCACGAAAACGGCCTCGGCGACAGTGACGTTGACGCCGGTGACGGTGAGCGTGACGCCAACGACGGCTTCCCTGGGAGTGTCTCAAACCCAGCAGTTCACCGCGGCCGTCACCGGTTCCTCCAACATGAGCGTGACGTGGAGTCTCAGTCCGAACGCCGGCAGCATCAGTAACAGCGGACTGTACACCGCTCCCTCTACCATCGCTAGCCAGCAGACGGTGACTGTGACCGCGACCAGCGCGGCGGATGTCACGAAGACGGCCTCCGCGACAGTGACGTTGACGCCGGTGACAGTGGGCGTGACGCCATCGACGGCTTCCCTGGGAGTGTCTCAAACCCAGCAGTTCACCGCGGCCGTCACCGGTTCCTCCAACACGAGCGTCACCTGGAGCCTGAATCCGGTCGTCGGAACCATCGATGGCACGGGCCTCTATATCGCACCCAGCACAATCGCCAGCCAGCAGACCGTCACCGTGACCGCTACCAGCGCGGCCGACACCACGAAGAGTTCGTCGGCGACGGTGACGTTGACGCCGGCAAGCACTACGAGCGCGATGCAATCGGCCCGGTCCGGACAAACCGCGACCCGTTTGGCTATCGGACAAGTCCTGGTAGCCGGTGGTAAGAACAACTCAGGAGTATTGGGCAGTTCGGAGCTGTACAATCAGTCGAATCAGACCTTCACTGCTTCTGGGACAATGGCCACGCAGCGCTGGATGCACTCCGCAACGCTACTGTATGACGGCACCGTGCTGGTAGCCGGAGGGTCGAACTCGCTGGCTGGTGCCACATTGAACACCGCTGAGATCTACAACCCGTCAACCGGCACTTTTTCGCTGCTGCCCAACGCGTTGAATACCGCCCGGGCCGGACATACGGCCACCCTGTTGAACAACGGTCAGGTTCTCCTGGTTGGAGGCATCGACCCAACAGCTGGCATTCTCTCCGACGCTGAACTCTACGATCCACCTACGCAGACTTTCATCGATCTAGGTGATACCAATGATCCCCGGTATCGGCATACCGCGACCTTGCTGCAGAACGGACAGGTGCTGATCGCCGGCGGCGAAACGGACCCTGCGCCACTCGGAGCGTATAACAGCGCCGAGCTCTTCGACCCCGTCGCACAGACGTTTACCGCCTTGCTCGTTCCCATGACCAGCGGGCGCGAGGGGCACGCGGCAGTACTGCTGAATAACGGCCAGGTGCTGATCGCCGGCGGCGACAACGCCGGGCCAACCTCCGCCAACACGGCCGAGCTCTTCAATCCCACCTTGGCCATCTTCACTCCCGTCACGGCGCCTATGGCGGCGGCCCGATTCTCACCGACGGCGACATTGCTCAACGGCGGCAGCGTCCTGATTGCGGGAGGCGCCACCGATTCGGGCGGAAGCAGCACCGTGCTGAGCTCCGGGGAAGTCTTCAATCCGTCCACCCAGATATTCACCAGCGTGGGTGGCATGACCAGCGCCCGGGAGTATCAGACAGCCTCTCTCCTGAACGACGGGACTGTCCTTTTTGCCGGTGGAACGAGCGGTACCGCCATCCTCAACTCCGCCGAGCTTTATATGGCGAGCCAATTGAGCGGCCTGGTGAGCATAGCGGTCACGCCGGCAACCTCCACCATTGGGGCGGGTGCGCAGCAGTCCTTTACGGCCACCGGCACGTTCAGCAATGGCAGCGTGCAGCAACTGGCCTCGGTTCTCTGGAGTTCCTCGTCCACCAGCGTTGCGCCGGTGAGCGGCGATTCCACCAATTCGGGCACTGCCCAAACTACCGCGCAGGGCACGGCGACCGTTAGGGCGAGCGCGCCAGGAGTGAGCGGCACCGCTACCCTGACCGTGACGGCGCCAACGCTGGTGTCGTTTGCCGTCAGTCCACAGAACACTGCGATCCCCCTCGCGACCACCCAGCAGTTCGCAGCCACGGGCACCTACACGGATGGAAGCACGCAGGATCTCACCGCCAGCGCGGCCTGGACTTCTACGGCAACTGCCGTCGCACCCATCGCGAACAGCGGGCTCGCTACAGGGCTGGCGCTGGGAAGCGCCACCATTCAAGCCGCCTACGGCACCTGGAGCGCCTCGACCGGTGCCACGGTGGTAGGCCCAGCGCTGGTGTCCTTCTCGATTACTCCGGGCACTGCTACCATAGCGTCCGGCACGAGCCAGCAGTATCACGCCACGGGCACCTTCAGCGACGGCTCCACGCAGGATGTGACGGCGTGGGTAACTTGGTCCTCGGGCACCGCAACGGTGGCCACTGTAACTACTGCCGGACTGGTCACCGCTCTGGCGCAAGGTACTTCCACAATCTCGGCAGTATATGGATCGATCACGGTCTCCGCCGCGCTCACCGTCGGCCCTCCGACCCTAGTGTCGTTGGCGATCACGCCGAACTTCGTTGTACTTTCGAGCGGAGGCTCGCAGCAATTGACTGCGACCGGCACCTTTACCGATGGGAGCGCGCAGAATATCAGTGCCTCCAGCGTGTGGGCGTCGTCCAACACCGCCATGGTGGCGGTGAACAGCGGCGGGCTCGCGACAGCGGTCGGTGCCGGAACTGCTACCATCACGGCGAGGAGCGGATCGGCGTCCGCGACGGCGTCGCTGCTGGTCCCCTCCGGGACTCAAACCGGCCTCATCACCAGCCGGTACCAGCACAGCGCGACCGTCCTGCCGAACGGCCAGATTCTGATTGCTGGCGGCATCACTTGCCTGACTGCCACCTCGTGCACCTACTTGAACAGCGCGGAGATCTACAGCCCCGCGACCGACACCTTCGCCAGCACGGGCGCGATGGCCACTGCCCGCTCCGCGCCCGCCGTGCTGCTGAACTCCGGTAAAGTGTTGGTGGCGGGCGGGTATACCTGTAACTCTTCGGGGGCCTGTACGTCGCTCGGCAGCGCTGAAATCTACGACCCGGTGGCCGCCACCTTCAGTGGCGCGGGAACCATGACGGCATCCCGCAGCGGCCAGACGATGACCCTCCTGAATAACGGGACGGTGCTCATCGCGGGCGGCGAAACTTGTACGTCCGCCACATCGTGCACCGCGTTATCGACTGCGGAGATTTACGATCCGGTAGCCGGGACGTTTACCGTTACGCTCTCCAACATGAGCGCCGCGCGATTCGGCGCCAGTGCCGTCGCGCTACCTGGGTACGCTAGCGGGGTGGTCTTAATTGTCGGAGGGTTCGACGGCACGAATCTGCCGGCCGCCGCGGAGGTGTACAATCCGGCCGACGGCACGTTCGGATGGACCGGTTCGAGGTTGAGCGTTCCCCGCTTTGCAGCGACCGCAACTCTCTTGAGCGACGGCACGGTGCTGGTGGCGGGCGGATCGACTTGCGCCTTGCCCGGCTGCCCCACCAACGCGGCGGAGATTTACGACCCGGTTCAGGACAAGTTCTCCCTTATGACCGGCGGCATGACCGCAGCGCGCTTCGACCACACCGCCACGCTGACCGTCACGGGGAAGGTATACATCGCCGGCGGATTCACTTCCTGTGCCTCCACTTGCACCAGCGCAGCGAGCACCGAAGTGTTCGATCCAGTGGCCGGGACGTTCACCGCCGCTTCGTCAGTCGCCAGTGCCCTTGCGGGCCAAACGGCGAGTCTGGTGGGGAATGGCAACCTGCTGCTGATCGGCGGGATTCGTTCCGGCGTCACCGTGGCGAGCGATGCCTGGGTGCCCTCCGGCCTGGTCTCGATTGCAGTCACCCCCGCGACGCAGGAACTCATTCTGGGGCAAACGCAGCCATTCGTGGCCACCGGCGCATTCAACGACGGCAGCACCCAGACGCTGCAATCGGTGATCTGGAGTTCCTCGAATTCCGCAGTGGCGTCGGTGAGCAATGTACCTGGAAGCGCTGGCACCGCGACCGCCCTGGCGGCGGGAGTATCCACCCTGACGGCCACTGTTGGCGACGTCAGCGGGTCCGCGGCGCTAAAGGTGGCGACACTGGTTTCTATCGCGATCTCATCGGCCGTCGTCAGCGTCGGTTCGTCGCAGCAACTCACCGCGACGGGCGCGCTCTCCGATGGCACGGTGGAGAATCTAACTGCTGTGGCCACCTGGACCTCTTCGAATTTCAATACTGTTGCGGTGGCGTCCAATGGAGCCGCCTTCGGCATCTCGGCAGGAACGGCGAACGTCATGGCGTCGGTTGGCGGGCTCAGCGCTACGATATCCGTCACTGTACAAGGTCCGCCGCCACCGCCCAGCATAAATTCCGTATCGCCGCAGAGCGGCGCTGCGAACACGCTCGTCACGATTACGGGCTCGGGCTTCGGAGCGGCGCTGGGTAACGGGCAGGTGTGGCTGGGTAGTACTATTGGTGCTGTAATGTCGTGGAGCGACACACGGATTACGGCAACGGTGTCGTCGATTGCGGTTACGGGGAGTGTTATGGTGCAACAGGGAGGCGCGGCCTCAAACGCGGTTCCGTTCACGGTGAGTACTGCGACGATCTCCGGCTTGTCGTCTTCACTGGGAGCTCCCGGCGCGCAGATAACAATTACGGGAACGTATTTCGGCACGACTCAGGGGCAGGTGATTATCGGTAACGCTAGCGGCGTAGTGGTGAGTTGGAGTCCCACGCAGGTGGTGGCGGCGGTTTCCAGCGCTTCCACTCCTGGCCCCGGCAAAGTGGAGATTCTGGCGGGCGACGTGATGAGTAACGCTGTCTCGTTCACAGTGGACAGCCTGCAGATCACAGGGATCTCTCCGGCTTCTGGGCCGGTTGGCACCGTCGTAACCGTCACTGGCTATGGCTTCGGCGCCTCGCAGGGTAACAGCACTGTGTCGATCGGCGGCGCTGAAGGCCAAGTGCAGAGATGGAGTGACAACACGGTGGTCGTCAAAGTTATGGGCGTCACCAGTGGGGCGGCGTACATCGTACAAGATGGGGTACAAAGCAATTCGGTGCAATTCACTGCGGCTGGCGGCCTTACCCTCGTCCCCAACAGCATCACAATGCGTAGAGGCAGCATAAGCCCTATTCAGGCGCTCAATGGGTCCTCGCAACCGGTGACTGGGTTGACCTGGACATCGAGCAATCCGACTATTGTAAGTCTGTCTACTGACGACCCGCCGGTGCTCACAGCGCTCCAGCCAGGGAACGTCACGATCACGGCGAGTACAGCAGGCGGTGCAGTCACGGCGAGCGCTGCTGTCCAGGTTGTAGCCGACCTACCGGCAAATGCGGTGCTATGCTCGAATCCGGGGAATGGGTCAGGCACCTATTCGCTTGTGCCAGCGGTGCCAAGCCCAACGGGCGTGGCGGGTATTTTCGCCTTTCAAAATGACGGGACGGTGGCGGCGATCACGAGTTCCTGTATCACGGCGTGGACTGCGGACGTAAGCGATACGTATTCGGGGGGGCGCGTTCTACCGGACTTCCAAGGCGGCTTGGCGGTAGTAGGGGCAACAGGGGGAGTATGGTCGGTTAGGAAGTTGGACGGGATCACTGGACAAGCCTATCCCGCGTACAGCCCGGCCGCCCCGCCGAGTGGAGAGGCAAGCCTCGGGGCCAACGGAGGGCAACTTGTGGCCGTGCATCCCGATGGCACCATCTTCGCCATTCAGGGAAACTCCGACCCCGCGTCCAACACGGCGTGGGACCAGGTAATTGGCGTCGATCCCAGAACCGGAACGCAGAAATTCGCCATAACGCTGGACGACTGGGGGGGATTCGTTTGGGGTGTGATCATTGCGGGCGACGGCTATGCCTACGTGGCGTATTCCGACCGGGAGTTCGATCCCACGCCCTCGTCGCACCTGGAATACGATCAACTGAAACTAATACGGGTGAGCAGCAGCGGAGCCTACCACAAGTTCCCCGACATCTACGACTGGGCGGGTTCCTCCGAAGACATAACCGATCCACAGGTCACTATGATCACCAACGCCGATCAGGGACTCCTGATCGCCTGGGGGGCAGGCGAGGGAGGAATGGCGATCACGACTGGCACCAGCGTGAGCAATGTCAGCGCATCACAGGTGGGCGGAGTGGTCCCAATCCTGCAGGCGCAGGATGGGTCGTTTATCGGCACTTCGACCACGGTGGGCCAAAATGGGTCGGGTTTCACGAACAACATCGTGTCGTTCGACAAGACTGGCAAAGTGCGCTGGGTGGTGGCAAACGACCAACCCCAGACCGCAACCGTCTACTATACGCCGACGGTCAGCTTGGGAGTGATCGGTACGAGTGGAACTCAGTACAGCCAAACGGGCAAGAATCTTGGAAAGGTAGTTGGCGGGACGCCGACGCAGACGTGGACGGGGTCTCGTTATCAGATCTCCCCGGCCCAGACTTTGCAAAAGATTGCCGGTCCGCCGATAGCCCAAGCAACGCCGCCATTCTGGAGCGACGCTCAAGCGAACCAGTCAGGGAATTCCACGTCCCCACTTTGTCATGACTCCCGAGATCAGATCGTTGCGGAATATGGCACGTACCCGATACGGGACTATGGATTCCAGGACGGCATCAATGGCGCCGTGAAAACGAACGCTTTTCCTCCGTTCACTCCAAACTGTTTTTTGCTCGCCAATTCAAGTAACTATCCGGGTTTCAATTTCACGGGGGCAAGAATTCCGTGGATTTTAGTGAAGGAGCCTCTGGCCGTACCTGCCAGCTATGGCTATGGTCTGAATTCCTGGCAGCAGCGCATCACTCAAGCTGGTGTTCCTGGGCCGAGGGCGATTGACAGCGTCTATCGAGATCCAATTCATCAGCAGGTAATAAACAAAGGGGCGCCAAATAGCCGGCACCAATTCGGCGACGCCGTGGATCTCAATGCGCAAAAGAACGGGCAGGATGACCAAGCCACGTGGAACAAGATGATTAAGGCTGCCCGCGATGCTGGAGCAGACTTTGTGGAGCCACAGAACCTGCCGTGCCATCTCGTTTGTGCTCACGCCGACTGGCGATATACGAGTCCAGGCAAGTATGTCCACTAGATTTGCAATGATAGGCTTGACCGATGCGGATAAGGAGAATAAAGAATGAAGGCAGTTCTTCGGACATGTGCATGCGCCCTGATCGTCACGTTTGCTCTTAGCGCTCAGGACTCCTCTACTTTTGATAACCGCGTAACCGTCGCCTTGCAGCGGATGGCGGACTCGGCTCTATCTGAGAGAGAAGCCGGTTTTGACGCCCTCATGGCCCTGATAGGAGACAGTTCCGACGCAGCAACTTCCTTGCCGGGCTTTCTTGCTCATCACCAGGATCTGGCAGATCAGATCACCCTCGGATTGATCAAACTACTCAACGGCTACAATTACCTATTTGTCAGTGATCCGAACCCTCCGGGGACGTATACGGAGGTTGACAGCGAGGCGTATGCCGCTGCAATCGCTGTTGTGGCGTCACTGAATGACGAGCGAGCAGCCCCGGCCTTGGTGGGCGCTCTGCCGACAGGTCGTATGGCATACGACGGTGTGATCAAATATGGCATGAAAGCGCTGGGGGCAGTACTCGCCGGGTTGAAGAATCAGAACGGCCAAGTGCACTCATGCGCTGTGGACGTGGCCGTGACGATTCTGGAGGAGGACCACAGCGCCAAGTCCCACGGTCAGGCGTTGGACATCATTCGAACCGCATTGGTCGATCGGGAAATGCTTGTGCGTGCAGTGGCCCTCGATATGGTGGAGAAGCTGAGCGACCGCGCGCAGTTCGCACCCATACTTCAGGACATCGCTAATCACGATCCGGATGTCATGGAACAGCCGGGCGGGGAGCCGGTATACCCACTAAGAAATCAAGCCGTGGCGTTACTGCAGAAGATAAAGAAGCAATAGGCGTGGCCTCGGTTTTTCATTCCGACTCGGGGACGCTTCGCGGTTAGCTTCGGAGTGATTGGTACGAGTCGAACTCAGTACAGTCAAACGGCAAGAGTCTTGGAAAGGTGGTTGGCGGGGTGCCGACGCAGACGTGGACTGGATCTCGTTATCAGGTCTCCCCGGCCCAGGTGTTGCAGAAGATTGCCGGTCCGCCGATAGCCCAAGCAACGCCGCCATTCTGGAGCGACGCTCAAACGAACCAGTCCGGAAATTCCACATCCCCACTTTGTCACGATGGCCGTGATAAGATCGTTGCGGAATACGGCACGTATCCGATACGAGATATCGGATTTCAAGACGGCAAGAATGGTGCTGTGTGCGCTAATCAGGATCCACTGTTCACTCCAAACTGCTTCTTGCTCGCCAATGCAAATAACTTCCCAGCGGGCTTCAATTCTACAGGAGCCACAACGCCATGGATCTTAGTGAAGGAGCCGCTAGTCGTACTCGCTAGCTACGGGTACGGTCTGAATTACTGGCAACAGCGCCTTTGGAACTGGGGCCAAGGCAGACTGGGTGGAGATCGATACGGACAAGGTCAAATATCCATGCGACACGTATGCCAAGCCTTGTGTACACGCCGACTGGCGGTGGACAACCCCAGGGAAGTATGTCCATTAGGTACTGACCGAAATTACCTCGTTGAGGTAAGCGAAGGAGAGTGGAATGAGAGAGCTTTCGTGGGCATGTGCAGGCGCGCTAGTTTTCATCGTTGCCCGCCGGCGCTCAGGACCCGCTGACTATCAGCAATCGGGTGACCGACGCATTGCATCGAATGACTGCCTCGGACCTGGCAGAGATGGACGCCGGTTTTGACGACCTCAAGGGTGCCGTGGCTGCGGACAATCCGTCCGGTGCATTTGACCTGCCGGATTTTTTCGCTCGGCACAAGAATCTGGCAGATCCAATCAGACTTGGATTGATCAAGCTGTTGAATAGCTACAGCGCGCCCGACCCGAATCCTCACGGGGCATCCGCGGAAGAGGACAGCGGCGAGCACTACGAGGAGGCCATCATGGCCATTGAGCAGTTGGACGATGAGCGGACGATCCCCGCGTTGAGAGGCTGCATGGCTTCAGGAGGGGTCATAGCTGCGGGGATCCTCAAGTATGGTCTGAAAGCTCTGCCTGCCGTGCGCGCCCAGCTCACTAATCAAAACCCCTCGATCCGCTTTAATGCTGTAGGTGCGGCGGTGACGATTCTAGAAGAGGACCACGGCGCCAAATCCCATGCCCAGGCGTTGGGCATCATTCGAACTGCACTGGCAGATCCGCACTTCCTTGTTCGCGGAATGGCGTTGGATATGATAGAGAAGCTGAGCGATCGCGCGCAGTTTGCGCCGGTGTTGGAGTATATGGCCGAACACGATACCGACGTAGCGGAACAGCCAGGCGGGGAGCGGAAATACCCACTGAGAGGGCTCTCGGCATACCGCGTGGGACCCGCGCTCCACACGCGTGGGGGGAGCAGGCTCGGGAGCTACTTGAGAAGATCAAGAAGCAATAAGCGGCGTGGGCGAACTCAGGGGAGCTTCATGCCGGCTTGCAATATCGCGCCACGGATACGTCGTTCAGCGACGGCTCCACGCAAGATGTGACGGCGCTGGTTTCCTGGTCCTCGGGTACGACGACCGTGGCCAATGTTACTGCGGGCGGGCTGGTCACGGCCGTGGCGCAGGGCGCCTCCACGATTACCGGGGCCAGTGGGTCAGTGACGGTTGCCAGCACACTGACAGCGGCGATGCGGCGATATATTATGGTATAAACCAGCGAGGAGCCCTTATGCCACGTACTGCGAAACTATTTCGTAATGGCAGAAGCTTGGCCGTCCGACTGCCGGCAGAGTTCCGCTTTGAGGGGACCGAAGCCTTCATCCGGCGCGATGACACGACTGGAGAGACGTCATTCTCTCGCGGCGGCCGGAATCGTGGAAGGGCTTTTTCGAATTGGTGGGATCGCGCCGACGTGCCCGAAGACTTCCTCTCGGACCGCGGGGACCAAGAGCCTCAAGAGCGCGACCTCTTCTAGATGCCCGCCCGGTACCTGCTGGACATCAACATCGCCAGCTACATCATCAAATGCAACCACCCGTCTCCGCGTAATCGTGGAGGAATTTCTTCTGCGCGTGACAATCCTTCCCTGGGACTCCGATGCGGCTCGGCAATAGGGCCAACTTCGCGCCATGCTTGAGCACGGCGGTCAGCCCATTGGAAACTTCGACCTGATGATCGCTGCCCACGCGATGTTGGTTGGCCTGACACTGGTGACGAACGACCGTGCGTTCGCTCGAATCAAAGGCCTGAAGATACAAGATTGGACCAAGCCTTAACGCCGGCCTCGGCATCCTTGTACGCCTCGCTAACCCAGCCGTTCACGGCCACCGTGACGGGATCGGCGAACACGAACGTGACGTGGAGCGTCAACCCGAGTGTCGGAAGCATCGACGGCGCGGGCCACTACACCGCGCCCAGCACGATCGCCAGCCAGCAGACCGTCACTGTGACCGCTACCAGCGCGGCCGACACTACGAAGAGTTCGTCGGCGACAGTGACTTTGAAGCCAACCGTGACGGTGAGCGTCACACCCTTGACGGCATCCTTGAGCCCCGTCGCAGGCGCAGCCTTTCACGGCCACCGTCTCCGGCAGCAGCAATGCGGCCGTGACCTGGAGCCTGAGTCCGAATACCGGGACGATCAACAGTGCGGGCTCGTACACCGCGCCGGCGACCATCGCGAGCCTGCAAACGGTGACCGTGACGGCGACGAGCGTGGCAGACGCTACCAAGAGCGCCTCGGCAACGGTGACCTTGACACCGCTGCCGACCATCACCGGCCTGTCAACGTCGTCGGCGACGGCGGGTGCGCAGATTATCGCTTCCGGTTCGGGCTTCGGATCGGCGCAGGGAACGGGGTTCGTGTGGCTGGGCAGTACTCCTGGTACCGTAGTGACGTGGAGCAACACGCAGATTACCGCGACGGTGGCGTCTAACGCTGTGTCGGGAAGCGTGTACGTGCGGCAGTGGGGACTGTTGTCCAACGCTATGCTTTTCACGGTCAGTACCGCGACGATCACGAGCGTCTCGCCGTCGAGCGCAGCGCCTTCGGCCCAGGTGACGATTACTGGCTCGGGATTCGGCGCTTCGGAGGGGACGGGGCATGTGTGGCTGGGCGGGGCGATCGCGGCGGTGCAAAACTGGAACGACAGCCAGATTGTGGTGCAGGTCCCGCAGCCGATTCCGGGAGCGGCTGGCTCGGGGGCCCAAGTTCTGCAAAACGGGGTGATGAGTCAGTCGTGGCCGTTCACGGTGGACGCGCTTCAGCTGAGCGGCATCGCGGTGACGCCGAACAGCAGTCCGGTAAAGGTGACATTCACGGGCACGGGATTCGGGTCGGCTGCCGGCGTCGCATGGTTGGGCGATAAGGCGGCGAATGTGGTGAGTTGGAGCGACGCGCAGGTGGTGGCGACGCTCGCCCCGCTGGCGAATAGCGGCGTGGCGAAGATTCAACAGAATGGCGTGTGGAGCAATTCGAAGCTGTTTTCCGTGCCGGGCAGCAGCAATACGGTGGTGCCCAGCATACTGAATATGGTGGTGGGCGACAGCACCCAATCGCTGCATGCGTTGACTGCTGCCAGCCAGCCGGTGACGGGACTGACGTGGACGTCGAGCAATCCCGCGGTGGTGAGCCTGTCGACGGACGATCCCCCAGTGCTGACGGCGCTCGCCGCGGGTAACGTCACGATCACGGCGGGGACAGGGACTGCCGATGTGACGGTGTGGGCTGGGAGTCTGCCGTTGGGGACGGTGATCTGGTCGAACCCGGGGAACGGGTCGGGAGTCACGTCGATAGTGCCGGCAGTGCCGAGCTCGAGCGGGGTGGCGGATGTGTTCGCGTTCCAGAACGACGGCACGGTGGCGGCGATCACGAGCGATGGCACAACGGCATGGACGGCGAGCAGTGCAAATCAGGTGCTGCCGGACTTTCAGGGCGGCTTGGCGATGGCGAATTACGATGAGGACACGTCGACATGGTCGATCTGGAAGGTGGATGGGATTACGGGGCAGTCCTATCCGTCCTATTCGGTAGCTCAATACGGGTCGCCGGGAAGCGGTTCCCTGGCGACGATGGCCGTGCACACAGATGGCACTATTTTCGCGGCTTTTTGCGGGCTGGTCTGCGAGTGGATCAATGCTTCGGTGGTGGGCATCGATCCCAGCACGGGCACGTCGAAATTCAACATACCGTTATGCGATGGCGCACTGAATGGTTGGGCAAACAAGATGATAGTTGCCGGCGACGGCTACGCCTACGTGCCCTATAACTGTTACGATCCGGTCTACTACCAAACCGGCAGCGGGAATCCGACGATCAGTCTCTGGCTGCTGCGGGTGAACAGCAGTGGGGTCTATGACAAGATTTATATCGCCGACTGGGAGAACGCTTTTAGCCCGGAGTGGACATGGGAGGGGTCGACGGTAGCGCTGATTACCAACGCGGACCAGGGGGTACTCATGACTTGGGAATTGAACTATCAGCAACACTCCAATGCTGTAGTTGCGCCGAGAGAAAGGCGCGGGGGGGCGGGGCTGGCGGCGCAGTTTTACAGTGACCTTCCTCCGCTGCTTGGGATGGCGACCACGGCGGGCACCAACGTTAGCTATGGCACCGCGCCGCAGGTGCCGGGCAGTCGGATAGTCACCCCGGTGCTACAGGCTCAGGATGGTTCGTTTGTGGGCAGCGATGGCTCTGACATGGTGGCGTTCGACGCAAGCGGAACCGTGCGATGGGTGGTGCCGAATATGTGTCCGCAAATCGCAACGGCGGACGGCGGGGTGATCGCGCAGGCGGCGAGCGCCGACAGCGGTTGTTCGAATCTTTCCGGCCCAGGATACACGTTCGATGCGAACGGGAACGCGACGGGGATGATGGACCTGCTCACACAGTCATGGACGGGGTACTCGTACCAGGATGGGCCGGTCGAGCAGGTTGTCGCCCTCCAGTACCTCCTCGCGGCTGGCTTCTGGGAGCAGGCCGGCGGCCAGTTCAGTCCAGGGGTGGCGTCATTGCAAGTGGATTCGGACACGGACAGTAAGGTTAAGGACCCCAACAACGGTATCCTTAACTCCAAGTTCTGGAACGCGTTTGCGAATTCCAAGCCGCCCCAGGGTTATCAGAACACCTGCCATGCGGTTTTCGGCAGCAGTAGCAACCCCCTATTTATACTGAGGAGCGGGATCTCTAATCCCAAATTCCCTAAGTACGATCCGACGATGCAAAACCTGCAGAAGATGCTGCGGCTCCTGAGATTCTACAATGCGGCTGACCCAGCCGTCGCCAGGTATCAGGTCTGGCAGACGCTTACCAGGAATCCAGGTATCTCAGATGCTCTGCGTGGGATGGCGCTCCCCAAATATCTAACGACCGTCCATTCAATCGCGGCGACGCTCGACCTCGGTAACCCAGGCCCGATCCTGCTGGGCCCGGACGTGCTCACCAGTGACGCTCTCACCCTCAAAGCCACCTTGGTCCACGAGGTATTCCTACATGGCTACGCGGGCTGGGCGGACCCCCAAATTATGTCTAATCCAGCCACGAGCCAGTATTTCATTCAAAATGGCCTTCCAGCCAACTCCAACGGAAGTACCGCTATATCGGACTGGATGGTCACGGATTGCAACTGTTCGCGGAGCGGCGGGTGTCCCGCGGTGGCAAGTTGGGTAAAATAACCATGAAACCTATATTATTTGCGTTGATTTCTTTACTCGCGGGGTTCCTCGGCGGGATCCTCGGGGCGCGTGCGGCTCGGACCGGCGAGAATTCCACCGTCGCGCCAGTTATCCGTGCGCGGAAGTTTGAGCTTGTGGATGAGACCGGTAGGCCAATTTCCTACTGGGGTATTGATCAGGATCACCAGGCAGTTCTGGCCTTCGGTTGGTATGTGCCCGGTATGTCGGACCGGAGCCCGCAAGCGCCCCCAAGCGCTCCTGGCGGACTTGAGAACCCGCTGAATCAGTATGCCAGATTTGGAGTGATCGGCAGCCTCCCACTCCTGGAGTTGCAGGGAGACCGCGGGCAGACGCGAATGGCTCTGAACCTCATGCCCCCCGACAAGCCAGTCCTCACTATGAGGGACGAGCGCGGCACCCGGCTGTTCCTGGGCGTTCTTCTCAGCGATACCCCCCTAGCGCCCGAAAACAACGACTGGGGGCTGTCCTTCGAACCGGACAGGGCGATGATCGGAATGCTTACAGGCGAGGTGAACGGGCAGAAGTATGTTCGGGGTGTGCTCAATGTCGACAAGGACGACGTAATACTTCCGCACCATGTGCCTGCCGGTCTCCTTGAGCGGCCTCGCAAACCCCCTACGTCGCATAGGTGAGAGCATGGTCCTCCACCGGTGTGGCGATGCCAGTGATATACTATGGTATATACCAACGAGGAGCCCTTTATGCCACGTACCGCCAAACTATTCCGCAACGGCCGAAGCTTGGCCGTCCGACTGCCGGCGGAATTCCGCTTCGAGGGGACCGAGGTCTTCATCCGACGCGATGACACAACCGGAGACGTCATTCTCTCGCGGCGGCCCGAGTCGTGGAAGAGCTTTTTCGAATTGGTGGATCGCGCCGACGTGCCAGGCGATTTCCTCTCGGACCGTGGCGACCAAGTGCCTCAAGAGCGCGACCTCTTCTAGATGCCCGCCCGGTACCTGCTGGATACCAACATCGCCAGCTACATCATCAAACGCAACATTCCGGAGGTCCGTCGGCGTCTGGGCCGTCACGCGATGTCCGAGATCGCGATTTCCAGCGTCACGGAAGGGGAATTGTCTTACGGACTTTCGCGGAATCCGGCGGCCACCCGTCTCCGCGTAATCGTAGAGGAGTTTCTTCTGCGCGTGACAATTCTTCCCTGGGACTCCGATGCGGCGCGGCAATATGGCCAACTTCGAGCCATGCTTGAGCACGGCGGTCAGCCGATGGGAAACCTTGACCTGATGATCGCTGCCCAGGCGATGGCGGCCGGCCTGACCCTCGTCACGAACGACCGCGCATTCGCACGGATCAAGGGCCTGAAGATACAAGATTGGACCAAGCCCTGACGTCTCCGCCGAGCCCCACTCGCTCCGTGCGCTACAATGACCATGTCGCATGCAGGTACTCCAGGCGGGCACACACAAATTCATTTACCTGGAACTTCAGCCCGACATGGTCACGAGCATCGCCAAGCAGGCGGGCTTCGAGACACGGGCGAAGGACGGGCCACGGGTCTTACAGGTGGACCTCATCGCGAAGGACCGCCAGTCGCCGCTGCTGCTGTTCGATGCCGCCGATCCGGCCAACCTGGGGTGGTTTTCGCGCTGCCAGTTCTACGTCGAGGGACGCACCGGCGCGGTGATGCAGACCCCCATCTCGCTCGCCAACAAGCATGACCGCAGCGGCAAAGTGCAGCGCCACAGCGTGCGCATCGCCATCGCCAAAGAGCTGCCGGCCACCTTCCGGCTGCCCGGAAAACAGCCGCTCACCGAGCAGGTTTTCTATCACCTGCTTTTCAATTTCCTCAACGCCCTCACGCAAACCGGTGTCGCCTTGTGCGGCGGCGGAGTGGTGCAGGCGCTCGCCGGACGCACCGAGAGCGTCGGCATCAAGCAGTAGTCCTCCAGGCCTTCCGGGCTTTGGCCGATTGCCAACCGGCCCCCGCGGCCCCACCTCGTTTCCAATGCGGGCGCCGCATTCGCTAGAATAGTCTCATTGCCAGAAAGTGAAGCGCTCCGTTGCCGCCGAAGCCTGCCAGTGTAACTGCGATCTACCCGGGGTCGTTCGATCCCATCACCAATGGGCATTTGGACCTGGTCCAACGCGGCGCACGGATGTTCGATACGCTGATCGTGGCGATTTTGCGGAACGATTCCAAGCAGCCGCTCTTCTCCGTCGAGGAGCGAATGGACATGCTGCGCGAAGTGGTGCACCCTTACGCCAACGTACAGGTGGATTGCTTCAACGGCTTGCTGGTGGATTACGCGGCGGCGCGCTCCGCCACGGTATTGCTGCGCGGCATCCGGGCGATTTCGGACTACGAATACGAGTTGCAAATGGCCCTGATGAATCGCCGGCTCCGCCCGGACATCGAAACCGTGTTCATGATGGCGAACGAAGCTTATTCCTTCATCAGCTCCCGCCTGGTGAAGGAGGTTTACCGGCTCGGCGGGAATATTTCCGGCCTGGTGCCGCCCTCGGTGGAAGCCAGGATGCACGACCGGATGCAGCTCAGCGCGAAGTCGGAAGCCGGGGGTCAGAAGTCAGAATGAAAACGCCCGCGGGGGCGCCATTCGCAAGGGCTCGGACGTTGTGTATAACTAAATAGAAAGGTTCACTAGATCCGATGCAGGCAGTCACCTACCCAATCGCGGAACGCATCTCTTCCATCAGCGTATCGTCCACCATGAAGGTTTCGGCCGACGCTGACAAGCTTCGCGCGCAAGGCGAAGACGTGGTCGATTTCGGAGCCGGCGAGCCCGACTTCCCCACGCCCGACAACATCAAGCAGGCGGCCATCCGGGCGCTGGAACAGAATTTCACCAAGTACACCGCGGCGGGCGGAACGGCCGAACTGAAGAAGGCCATCTGCGAGCGCCACGCGCAGGATTTCGGCACCTCCTATACGCCCGCCGAGTGCATCGTTACGGTGGGCGGCAAGCACGTCATCTTCAATCTGACGCAGGCGCTGGTGAATCCCGGCGACGAAGTGGTGATCCCGGTGCCGTATTGGGTGACCTACAAGGACGTCGTGAATTACGCCGGCGGCAAGTGCGTCTTCGTGGACACCGAGGAGAGCAACGGCTTCGCGGTGACCGCGGCGATGATCGAGCCGCACCTCAATTCGCGAACCCGCATCGTGCTCATCAATTCGCCGTCCAACCCGAGCGGCGCGGTGGTGGATCGCGAGGAGTTCGAAAAGATCTACCGGATGACCGCCGAGCGCGGCATCTACCTGATGACGGACGAATGCTACTGCAAGTTCCTCTACGATAGCGAGCCATACTCCATCGCCTCGCTGCCGGGGTCGAAGGATACCGTACTGGTGGCCGGATCGCTCTCCAAGACTTATGCCATGACCGGATGGCGCATCGGCTTCGGACTGGTGCCCGCTCCCATTGTCACGGCAATGACCAAGCTGCAGAGCCACTCCACGTCGAATCCCACATCGATCTCGCAGAAGGCCGCGGTGGAAGCGTTGCGCGGTCCGCAGGATTCGGTGACGGCGATGCTGGCGGAGTACCGCAAGCGCCGCGATTTCGTGATCCAGCGCCTGCGCTCGATTCCCGGCGTGACCTGCGCGGAGCCGCGCGGCGCGTTCTACGCCTACCCGAACCTGGGCGTGGTGATCGGCAAGAACGGCATCCACAACACCACGCAACTGGCGGAGCGCCTGCTCTCCGAGCAGAAGGTCGCAGTAGTGCCGGGCGAGGCCTTCGGCACCAACTCTCACGTGCGCATCTCCTATGCGACTTCGATGCACGAACTGGAGCGCGGGCTGGATCGCCTGCATCAGTTCGTGGTCAAGAACTCGTAGCCAGGATCTCGACAAGCATGGCAAACGCAATCCGCTTGCAGCCGTCCCTGCGCGAGAAAGTGTGGGGCAGGACGCAGCTGTCTCCGTGGTTCCCCGATTCCGCCGAGAAGATCGGGGAGGCCTGGTATCTGACCGACCGTGAATTGCCGCTGCTGGTGAAGCTGATCTTCACCTCGGAGCGGCTCTCCGTGCAGGTGCATCCCGAGGATGGGGAAGACGGCCCGCGCGGCAAGACCGAGATGTGGCACATCCTCGCGGCCGACCCCGGTGCTACCATCGCGCTGGGATTCCGCGAGCCCATCACGCGTGAGCGGTTGCGCGAGGCGACGCTCTCGGGAGAGATCGAGCATCTGGTCAACTGGGTTCCCGTGAAGGCGGGCGAGACTTATTTCACGCCCGCCCACACGGTCCACGCCATTGGCGCCGGCATCGTGCTCTGCGAGATTCAGCAGAACTCCGACGTCACGTATCGGCTCTGGGATTACGGGCGTCCGCGCCCCATCCACGTGGAGCAGGCGGTGCCGATAGCCGATCTTACGGTCCACCCCGGCGCCGCGGTGCCGACGGCCATCGGCAAGGGGCACGACGCGCTGGTCTGGTCGAAACATTTCGTTACCGAAATGGTGCGGCTGGAATCGGGCGAGGAATTTACGCCGTCCGCGGAGAAATGCCAGCTATGGATTTGCGTCGCGGGCGCGGGCTCGATCGGCGGCGACGTGGTGCGAGCGGGTGAGGTGTGGCTGCTGCCGGAGAGTGGCGACCTGCCGGTAGTAAGCGGGCCCGCGAGTTTCTTGCGCACTTACGTGCCGGAATAGCGCTTCGAAGGGAATGAAGCCTTTTGTGTGGCAGGCAATCTTGCCTGCAGGCGGCCTTTCAGGCCGCCGGCCGGGTTGAAAGCCCGCCTGCAGCCAGGAACGGCAGGCGGGATTGGCTGCCACACTACTCGGCCCTTAGGGCCGCCGTCGGATCCATTCTGACGATCCGGCGTGTGGCGGTCCAGACGGCCAGTGCTGCTGCGAAGATCAGCGTGCCGGCTGCCGCGGTACAAGCCAGAACTCCGGTGGTTTCGGCCCCGGCGATGAGATGCTGCAAATATCGGCCCAACAGGACCGCTCCGGCGATTCCCGCCGCTCCTCCCACCGCCATGGGCAGCAGACTCTGCCAGAGCAGCAAACCCCGCAGGCCGCCAGGAGTGGCCCCCACGGCGATGCGCACGCCGATTTCGTGAGTCCTCTGAGCGATAGAGTAGGACGCCGCGCCGTAAATGCCGATCACCGCCAGCAGGAGCGCGAAGCCTCCCAGGAACAGCACTGCGGTGGCATAGAAGCGCGGGCGGGCGAGTGTTTCGCTGAACCGTTCCTCGAGAGTCTTCACGTCGTACACCGGCACCTGCGTATCCACCTGCTGCACCGCATCGCGCGCGGCCACCAGGTACGGCCGCACTTCGCCACGAACGCGGGCAACGAAAGTGACGAAACCGACCGTGAACTGTTCCGACGGCAGATAGACCTGAGGCCATGGTTTCGAATCGGGCCCCTCCGTGAGGACGTTTTGAACCACCCCCACAATGGTTGTGGGCTTCTTCGTGGGGAAGGTGGTGGTGATCTGCAGTCCCACGACGTGTGGTCCCACTCCCAACTGCCGGGCGAATTCCTCGCTCACGATGGCGACGGGCTGCGAGTCGGATTGGTCGCCGGCGGTGAATTCGCGACCCTCGACGATGCGGGTGTCCATGGCGCGGAAATAGTCCGGGGTGGCCGCGTTGAGGATGGCGGAAACTGAATGACTGGCATCCAGAGAGTAACTGGCAGCCATGTACATATTCTGCATGAGGGGTAGATAGAGCTTGTCCCGTCTCCCTTGAGTTTCGGGGCTAATGGACTTTTCTTCACAAAGTACTTGTCTATAGTGAGTGTGTTTCGCTGGTGGTTGAGTGAGTTTC
>Ga0182030_10007297_pt1 | contig 23086 bp, 18 predicted proteins | sample 812S3MmetaG_FD_121299 | JGI IMG/M metagenome (GOLD analysis project Ga0182030, IMG submission 121299) | Permafrost microbial communities from Stordalen Mire, Sweden - 812S3M metaG (Illumina Assembly) | ecosystem: Environmental > Terrestrial > Soil > Wetlands > Permafrost | place: Sweden...
CCCAGCCATGTATAATGAATATCGATGGGCAAATTATGACAGCAAAAACAAAGCCATTTAATATTACTCGCATACCTGCGCTTAATGGAGAATGGATTGACTTACATGTTAGTGAAGACGGCAAGAATGTCTACATTGATACGTCTGGGTATGCTGATGTAAAAATCGACGAGCTAATCGACGTCCTTGAGTCATTGAAAAAGATATCATAACCCTAGAAGGTTATAGGCCGGGATGTTCGGCCAAAGCATTGACATTAGCATGCTTAAATGATAAAGTAATATTATGATAACACAGGTAATTAGAAGTCCCAGAAAGGGACTATTTTTATGCCAGAGATTCATCCTACAGAAATATATTTAATCCGCCACGCAGAAACCGTGATGAATACAAACCCAGACTTAGTGGGGGGGCTTAGCCACGAAACTCCGCTTACGCCTAAAGGCATCAACCAAGCGAAACGATTAGGACGAGTGATGCTCGCCAAGAAAATACTTCCAACTAGAATTTTTGCCTCACCATCGCTCAGAGCACTGGACACTGCCCAATATTCACTAATTGAGATGGGACTAGATGTGCAACCACTTATCGTGGAGGCAATACAGGAATTAGATCAAGGGTCTGCTGAAGGTAAGTCTCGTACTGAGGTCTTTACAGATGACGTTCTCAAGGAGATAGCAAAAGTTGGCAAAGCTTTTAAACTTGATGGCGGAGAATCTATGGACGATGTAGGTCGTCGAATGCATACATGGATTACCGAAACATTTACCCAACCGAATGTTGGCGAGGCTCAAAGATACTTTGTCTACACTCATGGCGGTTCTATAAAATATCTTGCATCGCGACTTCTAGGATGGGATGAACTACAAACATATCAAACACAAATAGATAATACTTCGGTCAACCTATTTACAATGACTGACGGGGCCATAGAATTAGAATATCTAAATCGAGATGTTGAAGAAATATAGTTCCAGACAATAATGGCCAGCCAAAATAATTAAGGGTGTTTCTTTATAGCATTGGAGAGTACCTTAAGTTGTAAGAATAATTGAAATATCGAAGTATATCGCAAGAACTGTTCCTTCAGTCTAATGTTGAAAGTTTGTTATATACTTAGACTATTCGGGGGTAAGTTGGGAGTAAAAGCAAAAATCATCGGAGCTACATTAAGCATGTCGACTATAGGCGGCGGCGCGGCTCTTATGTTACATGAGTCTCACGGCTATGAGCCAAACAATGTTATCCAGGTTTCTGAGTCATGCTCGATTAATGAACAGGTTGGGAGCTTAGCCTGTCACGATGTAGTAACGCCTAGCTATAACGAAATTGCCGACGGCTTGAACAGACGAGCACTGCTAATGGTGGCTCCATTTGCTATGGGCATTGGTGCGGTTGGTGCAGTATTAGCTGTCGGCGGGATAGCAAAGAGCAGGCGCTACGATTAGACACTTTGGACCCCTCATCCCCAGCCAATAGAACGGAATGTCGGTTTTTTTATTGAAGTTAGATTCGCCCGAATAAGCAAAATACAATAATCGTGCCATAATGACCCAATTTTGAGTTTTTTATTTTCGGACGTATGCCAATAGCTCTAGCATCATTAACATAATCCCATTGTAAGTGGGTAGGTATGCTGGTGTCAGTTTGTGACACGACTATAGTCATTGGTTTGTTTAGAAATGCCTCGATATTATTAATTGGTTCGATTTCATTCCAGGTAGATTCAATATTAACCAAGTTGTACCTATTTGCCTCAAAGATATTTCTGATATCTACTGTTCTATCGCCCTCCCAAACGCTTTTGGCTAAACTGCTGGCAGTACATACCTGAATTACTGAACTGAACTCATGCCACACATTAGCCACTACACCGAGAGCTACATTACCAAGACTCATACCAATCAATCTCACCTCTCTATATTTGTATAGATCTCTAATACTGGACAATCTGTGCGGAATTTCTTTTTCGATTTGTTTATAAAATTTCTTAACTGCAATCGCGTCGGCTGAAAGAATTTCCTCTGCAAAATAGTAGACTACTACCGCCTCATCTTTTCTCATTAGTCTTTGAATTAACCATGAGAAAGGTTTGACACCGGCATGCCATGGTAAGAATAAAACATTAAGTCGCCAACCATTGGGATTAAACAATTCTTGCCGGGCAATGAACTTCTGATGATTACTGAGATTGACAAATATTCTTTCAGTCTTACTATCTTTCATTATATTGATAATATCATCTCATCAATCAGTTTATGAATCTCCTCCAAATCACAGTCTACTTCTTGATCAAAAGTTCCATTCAGGAACCATCTCCGCGGCCAAGACATATGCTAAATAGGTAATGAAACTACTATATACTTATAACGTGAGCGATCATCTATATGCATTTTTAGTTTCACTAGGGTCCATGGTAGTAATCGACGCAACTTGGTTGGGATTAATAGCCCCTAAGTTTTACAAAAAACACATTGGTTTTATAATGTCGGACAAACCAAAGTGGGTCTCAGCTGCGGCGTTTTATTTAATATTTATTCTTGGTATGACAATATTCGTCGTCTATCCAGGGTGGAAAAATGTAGATGGTTTAACGCATGTTGGATTACTGGGCGGGGTATTCGGTCTTGTAACATACGCAACCTATGACCTTACGAATCAAGCCACTCTAAAAAACTGGCCAAAAATTGTGACTATCGTAGATCTACTATGGGGTACAACTCTGGCCGCCGGAGTTTCAGTTGTAGCGGTGTTGTTTCTTAAAACATTAGTAAAGTAATTATGGTAAGCCCGCTATTTAGTTCCTTCATTTACTCGGCGATAATAATATGGATTTATATGTCAGCTTGGTTTTTTGTTTCTTTAGCCGCCAAAAGAAACGACGTAATCGACATTGCATGGGGGCTTGGTTTCGTAGTTGTTGCTTTTACTGGTTTGATAAAGAATCATAACCACTCTTTTACGGCAAGTTTTGTTACGCTTTTAATTTTGATCTGGGGGCTACGGTTAAGTTGGCATATTGGCAGAAGAAATATTAGAAAGTCTGAAGATTTTCGTTACAAAACCTGGAGAAGTCTTTGGGGCAAGTGGTTCGAAATACGATCATATTTTCAAATTTTCATTTTGCAAGGAATTTTAATGCTGTTGGTAGTGTCGCCAGTACTGGTTATTAACACCTATGCTGTTAATAATATCCATACGTTGTTTATAATCGGGGCCCTACTTTGGTGCTTCGGCTTTTTCTTTGAAAGTATTGGCGATCACCAACTAAGGAAGTTTATAGCTGATCCAAAGAATAAGGGTCATGTGATGGACAAGGGGCTCTGGCGATATACCCGGCACCCAAACTATTTCGGGGAAATCACCCAGTGGATATCTATTGGGATAATAGCTCTTAGCTGTAAGTATGGTTGGATTGGACTGGTAGGGCCAGCAGTAATCAGTTTCCTGATAATAAAAGTGTCGGGCGTACCGTTATTAGAGAAAAACTATAAAGATAACCCCGAGTACCAAGAGTACAAACGTCATACCAGTATGCTAATACCTCTTCCAGTCAAGCAGTAATTAATAAAGTTCGTAGAGTCGTCTTTGTCCAGTAATAGAGTTCAAATTACGTCTCCTAATTATATCTTTTGCTTAATATACTTATTAAGCTCATGCTAGTAGTAACAGTAATAGCCATAACCGATTAGGAATAATATGAAAATAGCAGTTATTGCCGCCAACGGTCGTTCCGGTCAAGCCTTTGTTGAGGTTGCTTTAGCGAACGGTCATTCAATTCGTGCCGGCATAAGAGGGAAGAGCTATCTACAGCCACACCCTAATCTAATAATAGTAGAGTGTGATGCTACTAATGAGCTTCAACTTAATGACCTATTATTAGGGCAGGAGGCAGTTGCCAGTTTTATTGGCCACGTTAAAGGCTCAGAACCACATGTCCAAACCATAGCCATACAAAAGATATTAAGAGTAATGAAAGTACTAGGTGTTAACCGTCTAGTCAGTTTAACGGGTACGGGAGTTAGATTCCCTGGAGATAAAATCAGCATAATAGACAGGTTCTTAAACCTGAGTATCAGTATTATCGATCCTGCTAGAGTTAAAGACGGTAAGAATCACGTAGAAGCACTGAAAGCTAGTGACTTAGACTGGACAGTTATACGGGTATTAAAGTTACAAAACGTCCCACCTAAGCCGTTTGAGCTTCGAGAACACGGACCGACGAAATGGTATGTTGGGAGACAGGAAGTGGCTCAAGCAGTACTACAGGTAATTGAGCAACATAGTTTTATTAAACAAGCACCTATTATTAGCAAGCAGTAGGAGAGTTAAATGACTCAAAAAATAACCAATTTAAAGTTAAGAAAACTAAACCTAATTGCAGCAGGTTTGCATTTTGTCCAGGGATTGGGGGTGCTCCTGATCAGTAAAAGCTTCTCTGTGCCGATTACGGGTACATACTTAAAATTCGACAGAGCTACTCAACATTTGAACCCCGCCTCTAAGACACTCTTTAATTTACAACTATCTTGGTTGATTGTGGTATTCTTCTTCCTGTCAGCACTTTTTCACCTACTTATCGCTACTGTCTATAACAAACGTTACAACCACAATTTGAAGCTAGGCATTAATAAGGCCCGTTGGATCGAGTATTCTATCTCTGCGAGCATTATGATGGTCGCTATCGGACTATTGGTTGGTATATACGACGCCAGTAGCTTACTCATGATCTTCGCTTTAATATCGGTCATGAACTTAATGGGCCTTGTCATGGAGGTGCACAATCAGACTACTCAAAAAACAAATTGGTTGAGTTATTTGATTGGCTGTTGGGCCGGTTTAGTACCTTGGCTAGTTGTAGCCGGATACTTGGCTTTGGGTGCACACATGGGGAGCAAAGCCCCAACGTTCGTGTATTGGATATTTGTATCAATCTTTATATTCTTTAGCTGCTTTGCGATCAACATGGTCCTTCAGTACAAGAAGATTGGTCCTTGGAAGAATTATTATTACGGTGAAAGGGTATATATCATTCTAAGCCTAGTCGCTAAATCATTACTTGCATGGCAGGTATTTGCAGGTACGCTGCGTCCGTAACTGAAAAATATTGATTAAGGCAAGTCTAATCTTCGTTGTCTGGTTCTAGCTCGAGTAGTTTCGGTTCTTTGTCGGGGCCAATTTCGGCATCATCGGCATTAGTTGCTCCCGAAACGCCCTCTTGGTAGAGTTCATCGGAGTCAATTCCGTCATCAGTTGCCGGATCATCAACCGGGGAACCAGAATGAATATCATCTGCAGGTGCAGCTGGAGTATCACCGTCTTCAGCTAACTTTTCTTCGTCAAATTTCGGATCAAAGATGTCACTACTAGGTTCCAGTGCATCATCTGCCGACTCCCGATAGTCATCATTATCGTCCATAGCTCAACTCCTTAATTATTTTCATTTATGTAATAGTCTTCCTTATGTAGTATGCGCTGCCAGTACACGAACTCAAAGTTAATTGTTTTGATACAGATATGCTGGGATAGACATGAAATTTATAAACTTGGGGTATTATATAAATAGATAACTAAGCGTGAAAAAGAGGAGGAAACTATGAGTAATATGAACCCTGTAGTACATTTTGAAATGGGATATAACGACGGCGAGCGTATGGCAAAGTTCTATGAAACAGCATTTGGCTGGACTACCAAAAAGTGGGGCCCAGAAATGGGTAACTACATTACTGCTCAGACCGCAGAAACTGATGATGATGGTATGGTTCAGACTAAGGGAGCCATTAATGGGGGTTTTTACCAGAAAACCGATAACCCATCAAGCAAAGCTCCGTCAGTAGTAGTGTCGGTAGACGATATTAAAGCTGCGATAAAAGCTGTAAAGGATGCTGGTGGAAAAATCTTAGGCGGTATGGACGAAAAAGGTAACCACACCATGGAACCAACTATGATTCCAGGAGTGGGGCTTTGGATCTCAGCAATGGATACGGAAGAAAATCGGTTCTCAATCCTTCAGCCGAACTCCTAAACCGTTCGCAACCACTACGGCCGCCCATCCAGTTCAAGGATTCCTCCAAATATCACAAACAAACTTATTACATCATATTCCCTGCTATTGTTAAATATCATGCAACTCTATACACTTTAATAACCATGTTGATATCTGTTAATGTCACCGAGAAATCATTCGGATCAAAAGTTCTATACGATCAGCTTGAATTTGATATTCAAGAGGGTGAGAAAATAGGCCTAATTGGACGTAATGGTATCGGTAAATCAACTCTAATTAACCTTATAGGAGGGACTGACACAGACTTCCAGGGTGAGATTAAAATAAAAACCGGTACGATTATGGTTACGAGTCGCCAAGAACATCATGAATTCGACAAAATGAATGTTCTCGATTATATTCAAGGTGATTTGCCGGAGTTTACAAAGTTACACCACATCATTACTACTTACCCATCCGAAATCCACGACAATAAACACAAGCTACAAGTCTACACAGACGCCATCGAGAGATTTAGTACTCTCGGCTATTTTGAGGTTGAAGAAGAATTAGCTAAATCGTTTAGCGAGTATCAACTTGACCGTTCAAAGCTTGAAGCAAAACTTGGTGACTTAAGTGGGGGCGAAAAAAGAATGGTCGAACTAATTAAAGTACAGCGTAGCAGAGGTGATATAGCGCTAATCGATGAGCCAACTAATCACATGGATTATGTCGCTAAGAAAGCTTTCATTAAATGGATGACGCAGACCAAAGAAGCGATTCTTGTTATTACTCATGACCGAGATGTGCTTGGAACTGTAGACCGGCTCATAGAGATCAGAGACGGCCACGCATATACTTTTAAGGGTAACTATGATCAGTATCTTAGGATTAATAAGAATCAAACAACCTCACAGGTTAATGAGTTTGACTTAACCCAGCGCCGTATCGTTAACCTAAAAGACGATATTATCCGTTTTCGTCGATTCAAAGAGAAGTCACGGGACCCAGGGACCATAAAAAGGTTTAAACGTCTCGAACAAAATGCTGAAACAGAACTATCGAGGTTGGGAAATATTGCTAAGCCTTCAATTTGGATTGACCGAGAATCAGCTGGAGAATTAAACCCTAAAATGGCGGTTGCTTATACTAAATATAAATCTAAAAATATCATTCTCGATACCAAAAATAATAATAATGAATCCAGTAGGTTGTTAGTAAAAGTCGTCAATTTAAGCCTAGGCTATAATGAAACACCGTTATTTAGAGATATGACTTTTAGTTTGCACGAGAGTGAGCGACTGCGTTTGCATGGTAGAAACGGAGCAGGGAAAACAACTCTTGTTAAAGCAATTATGGCTAAGCTAAACGAACAACCATTAGAGTCCGAGATCTACAGTGGTTCAGTAATTGTTGAGCCAGCAATTAAAGTAGGGCATTATGAGCAGGAGATTGATGCAAAGTATCTTGACTTGACACTGGCCTCTGCTATCGAATCAGTGGCCGACGAACAAGGTGTCCGGATTAATGATCAACGAATTAAACAGTTAATGTCTAATTATCTATTTAATCCGATCGTTGATGGCCCAACGAAAATTAACAGATTGAGTGGTGGACAAAAAGCTAGATTTCAAATTATTAAAATGTTGATTAATGACCCTCAAATCCTGATTCTGGACGAAGTTACTAACCACTTAGATCTCCCGAGCATCGAAGAGCTTGAAGACGCCATGGAAAAATACGGCGGAGCTATCATCTATATTTCCCATGACAGCTACTTTGCCAATCGTCTAAAAGGCAAAACAGTTATTGTTGGTAAATAGTATAAACAAGTAAAGCAGTTGGTCATAAGAATAAGAACTTTGTTGACATTCCGCCTCGGTTGGTATAATTTAAAAGCAACATTAGGAGGGAAAATGCGAACAACAAAAATTACCGCTATTAAGTATCTATTTATGGGATCTCTGGCTATTATGTTCGTGACGTTAGCGCTTGGTTCGCATAAGGCTTTAGCCGCAACCTATAATATTACTCCCTCATCGGCCTGTACTTTGCCGAACGCTATAACAGCTTCAGACACCGACACTTTGACGGGCTCCTGTATCGCAGGAACTTCATCCAACACAATAGATCTGGCCGCTGGGACTTATACTTTAGCCGCCAATCTACCAACTATTACTACGCACAGCCTTACCGTTAATGGCGCGGGGCCAGAGCAGACAATTATAGATGGCGGCAACACTTATCAAATGTTTAATATTACATCAAGTGGCCTTAACTCCGTTTTTTCTAATTTCACCACAACAGGAGCGGCTGGAGTTAACTCTTCGTGGTATTCAGTAGAAGACTTTTCCGGTGGCGGCACGTTAAATATTAGTAATGTTGTATTCAGAGACGCAACTATTGGAGGCGGAATATACGTCGCAGAACCCGGTTCTATAACAAATTCGTCCATCGACAACGTAAGAGGCCCAAATGGTGGAGCGGTTTTCATTGAAGCTTTCGGCACCGGCACGTTTAATATAATCAACACTACCATTGATGCAAGTAACGGGGGGACCGGTGTCTGGATCAATGATAACGGCGCTGGTGGCACCTTTAATCTAATAAACGATACTATCGCCAATAACGCTTCAAGCTCGTTCCCAGCAGCAGCCGGCATCCAGATATGGCAAGTTAGCAGCCCAACCGTTACTGTCAATCTAGAAAATACGATTCTGTACAATAATCATGAGATTTCAAATCCATTCACCTCAGATAACTGTAGCACTACAACCTATGGTGGCTTCGGTTCCGAATTACCAATTTCATTGGGGCATAATATAAGTAGTGATTCGACATGTAGCGCAGCCTTCAACCAGACCGGTGATCTTAACAGCACCGACCCATTATTAGGAGCTTTGTCTCTTAGCGACAATACTTATGTCCTACCGATTACATCTAACTCTCCAGCATACAATACCGCCAACGCCGTCGCATCACCCAACACTGACCAACGCGGAGTCACACGACCATCCTGTGGCGGGTACGATATTGGAGCTTATCAGTTATACTGCGCACCGATCTCGACAACGCCAGCAGCACCCTCAACGGGTTTTGGCATAGCCATCAATAACCCATGGGAGATAGTTGGTATATATGGCTTAATTGCCGGGGCGCTGTCTCTCTTAGCTCTGACAATCTACAAATTCATAAGAGAGAAATAATCCCTAGTGCCGATACCAACCCGTAAGTGAAGATTTTTGACACTATTTTCAAAAAAAAATTATCCCTATATGTCACGTCGAAAAATACTCCCTCAACCAAGAATAAAAATCTAATAACTAGATTGCCGGCGATATTAGGAGTACTTGCCGCTGCTGTATTTGTGTTTGGAATTTATATGAGTATCAGCGTCTATCTTAATAATAAACATATCGTTGAAAGTGCCGAAAAAGCTATAGCAACTGCAAATGCTGGCCAACCTAGTCCAGCGGCGGCAACTATTAAACCATCGTCGAGTGCTGTCGCAAACTACTCCGTTCCTGCGCTCGACCCAAAGTATCTGATTATCCCAAGTATCAATGTCGATGCCAGGATATATCCAGTGGGGCTGACTAAGGATGGTGCGATTGGAGTACCCAGCAACGTTTATGATACTGATTGGTACAACCGTAGTAGCCGCCCCGGGGACCCGGGGTCGATGTTAATTGATGGCCACATCTCCAGTTGGACGACTAAGGGCGTTTTCTACAATCTAGAAAAATTAGTGCCAGGTGACAACATCCAAGTTATTAGAGGAGATAATGTGGTTTTTAACTATAAGGTTATTAGAACTATTATCTACTCTGCCAGTAATATCGATATGAATGCGGTACTTTCACCGGTTGTATCGTCAGCCCCTGGTTTAAATTTAATATCTTGTAGTGGTGAGGTAATTCCAGGAACAAACGAATTCAACCAACGAATTGTGGTTTTTACCGAGCAAGTTGTCGTTCCCTCATCCAGCAAAGTCTAAATATGGCCTGTCATAGTTTGGGCTAACATTTAGTTTAGTTTTACGCGTAGCCAGGGAAGAAATCCATTTTAATATTTTTCTTGCTTACGCCTAAGCCAGTAAGAATATCCTCCATATCAACAACCATGGCATGGGTACCTGATATATAAAACGTCACATCTAAATAGTTCGGAACTGATTGTTTAATCAAGTCAGCATTTATCGTCCCATTAATTGTGTTTGGGTTTGTTCCCCGAACCGTAGCATCAGAGATTGTGTAAACGGCTCTCATCCCAAGCTTATTTCGAGCCTCTTCGAATACTTCCTTGTAGGCTAGGGCTTCTTCGGTACGAGCTGAGTATAAAAGAGTCACTTTTCTTCTATCGTTCGTGTCCAACAAGTATTTAACCATGCTTCGGAATGGTGTTATCCCAATCCCTCCGGCAATAAAAACTAGTTGTCTGGTTGGGTCTTTTGGCATTACAAAATCACCAGCAAGCTGTGAAGCAACAATGAAAGTATCTTCATCAGCATCTAACAAGGCTTTTTTATAACTGCTGCCGTCGTCGTAGAATTTAACACCAATTCTTAAGTCGGGTTCCGTAGGAGAAGACGCCAAAGTAAAATAACGCCTAGATCCACGGGAATCTGTTTTATCGTGCTGAAGAGTCCATTCAAGATATTGCCCAGGTTCGTAGGCAAATTTTTGACCGGGGTTAAAAATAAAATCAGCAGTATCGGCTGCTATTTTAATTTTCTGCTTAAGGACTGGGAACAATTTGGTCTTTGGACTAATTAGATATGAAAAACCGTTTCCTATTATTAGGGCTAGCTCAGGAGTAGTATAAAAATTCAAGAAATGAACCTGTGGTGGCAACAGAAAACCAACAAGAGCCCCATACCAGGATTGTTTTTTTGCAGTCGGAGGGGAAGTTAAAGGTTCGGTTAACATAACGAAACCAAGGAAGAAAACTGCTGAGCTAAGTATCATATTATGAAGACTACTAACAACTCCAACCTTGGAGATAATCGAATAAAATATTGTCGACAATGTCGTCGCAATAAAAAATGATATTACCATTCGTTCTCGCCTAATCTTTCTGGTAATCATTACTCCGCCGATAATTACAAAAGGCAACATCACTGCGGTGCCAACCCACCAACTGGCGGTCTGGTGTGGCCCAAGTGCGGTCAAGGCAACTGCTATAGCGGCTGGGTTAAAGATATGTTTCTCTCGTATGGTCAATAAGTACTTTGAGGCCATAGCCAGTCCAGCGGCTGCAAGCAAAAATAGAATATTATACCCCGTTGGATCTGGCGTAATAATTAATGCCAGTATTAATCCCGTGATTAGAGACGACTCTGGGTTTATGGGGGCGTCGAAAACATATGAAAATACTTTATTAATAACCCAACAGGCGGCTACTAATATTGTTGCAGAAATTATGATGTTAAAAGGTTTATACTGGAGATCGCCAAAGGCGCTAAGGCAAACTGCAGCGACGATTAATCCAACTAAATAATATATCAACAGACGATACATAGTTATTCCGTCGGTAATTTTATCGATAAATCTAAGCATTATTAATTACGTATCTCCTAAAGCCACTAGTGAAAGTTGCCACCTTTTCGGAGTCCACCATATATCCCTCTAGCGCGGGCATTTGCTCAATGAAATTAATGCCTTTTTTGCCCATCGCGAAGGCGGCCGTCGCGAAACGATCTGCCTCGTAAACATTTACCCCTATGACCGTTAGGCTTTTAACCTCGTCTATTGGCTGATCGATATTATGGGGATTATAGATATGTTGTCCTCTAATATACGTACCCGATGTAGCCATGCCACTATCTACAAGCTGAACGACTTTGATTATCTCATCTATCTCAAAGGGGTTACGGATGCCTATGACCCAGGGTTTCCCGTCAGCATTTTTGCCGTTAACCTGTGTATCTCCTCCAGCTTCGATGAAAAAATTCTTGATTCCTTTTTCCTTTAACATATTAGCAGCAATGTTTACCGACCAGCCCTTTACGAGTCCTGAGGGGTCGAGCTTTCCGTGATAGTTAATATCGAAGTAACCGTTAGTCAGTTTTTTAGTTTCCTCGCACAAATCGATTACTAGACGCATATTTTTAGTCCACTTACTCTTTGGGAGTCCTGCATTGATTTTAGATATTTCACTGTCAGGTTTATAAGTACTAAATTGCTCGTCAACAGCTTTAAAATACTCGAAGACAGACCCAATAACAGTTTCAGCCTCATTATCGAGTATTTCAACTGTGATAGGCATACCCATAATTATTTGTGTTACTTTCATAGTTATTAGGCCTGGGAGAGAGCTGAGTTCATGGACTGGATGAAAGCCTGGGAAGTAAAGGTTGCGCCGGAGATTAATTGAACGTTACCACTTTGGGCTTGGATAGCTTCTTGCTGAAGGTACGGCATAGCCTGTTGGTTAATAGCCACAGATGTTGAATGAGTGTCGGGATATTGTAAGAATTTTACGGCAGTGATTTTCCCGCCTGATATGGTAACTTCAACCTGTACCGATCCATAGTAAGCATCAGCTATACTGCCGGTATATTTTCCGTCTTTATATTTCCCAGTACTAGAGCTACTACTAGAGCTAGAGCTCGAACTACTCCCGGCGGTAGACCCTGATCCAGCGCTTGCTGGAGTGGTTGAAGAGCCACTATTCGTCGACGTTGTGGCGGTGCCTGACGAAGTTGTACTGGACGAAAGTGATGAGGGCTTTCTTAATATGGGCACTTGGTGACGAATACCAGCACTATATACTATGAAAACAAACAGTATGGCTAAACTTATAAATACCTTTTTCATATATCTTTCTGGTCCTAGTTAATGTCTTAGCTAAAGCTTATCAATTGTCTCATCCGCAGCTGAATAACTGCTGATGAATATGACTGACAAGAATCAGCCGAATTTAAGATTAGTCTATGATTTTTCTATTAAATAAAAGATGCTTGGGCCGAATGACATAAAGGCTAGTTTATTCTGCACAAAACGCTCAAGAACGATAATCGTCGACATGCCCAATGTCTTTTTAAATATTTTATTTCTGAAATTTGAGACTGAAAGCTTGCCGATAATATGGAAGTTATTCTTTTTAAATAACTCCTCTATCGATCGAGGGTTGTGGTTAACGAAAGGTGTCGAATCGTTGATCCCATTAGCTGAAACCCCAACTCTTACTGGTTGTTTGGAGATTTTCTCGAATTTTAGATAATGTCTTAGCCGATTCAGGAAGTGAGCAGAGTTGGCAACCTCAATGATGGCTTGTCCGCCGGGTTTAAGGACGCGATTTATTTCGGCGAAGGTTTTTGCCGGATCGACTAAATGATGTGAGACACGGATCATAATTACAAAATCTAACTCATCTGTTTTCAGTGGTATCTTAGCCTCATCGACTAATTTGATATAGCCGACATTTGGCTCGTCCTTCAACTTCTTCTTAGCTATACCGAGTTGTTTATCTGAAGGATCAGCTAAATATAAATAATTACAATACTTAAGGACCGTCTCGGACAAACGACCATAACCACCCCCATAATCAATACCAATCTTATAATGTCTACCGTTAAGTAGTTTATTTATAGCTATTACTTCGGATTTGTGTTCGTAGTCGCGACCAATCCAGAAATCCTCGTAATCATGCGAATCATCATCATAATAATCGATAGACTCGTCATTATCTGTAATTTTATGTTCCATATCTTTAAATTATCTTCCTAAATTTACACCACAACCTCGTGAGAAATTGATTGTGTTTTGATATTAAAACTAGAGGTTATCGACCCATTATATATGCTGTTACTCCAATAGTCACTAGCCCACTTACGATATCTTATCATTATAATTTCATCGTGATCGTCAATCATTCTAAGAGAACGCGACAATTTAGTAGTTCAGATTAAGCATAAAAACATTGACTCCGTCTCAATAATCGTCATAATAATCTTCAGTAACCACAAGAGGGTAGCGAGTTGGTTAAACAAACATCTAGTATTATAGTCGTAATACAACCTGGTTCTATGAGGTGTAAATGCTAAAAAAATCATCATTTTTTGTTTCACTAGCCGGGCTGTTATTATTATCTGGCTTATTGGCAATCAGCTTGCCCGGTAAGGGCGTAAGAGCATTTTCTGGAGTTGGCGAAGGAACAAGCCAATATCCATACGAGATAAGTACCTGTGCCGAGCTGCAGTCGATGAATGAAAATCTGTCGGCTGACTATGTTCTAGTTAATGATATTGATTGTTCTGGAACTAGTGCCTGGAATAGTGGACAAGGTTTCGTCCCGATTGGTGGTAACAGCTACTCGGATTTTAACGGCAGTCTTGACGGCCGTAATTTTACAATATCTGGTTTATATATTAACAATGGCACAGACTTTGATGGTCTTTTTGGGTCTTTAAGGGGAACTGTCCAAAACGTCCTCCTTACTTCGCTCAGCATAACTAGTACGAGCGGCAACTACATTGGAGGATTAGCTGGTATCACCAATGGCGCAACTATTTCATACTCTTCAGTTAACGGTGATGTTACCGGCGCTAATCAAGTTGGTGGTCTTATTGGAGCCGCTAACAATTCTACGCAAATTTCCAATAGTTCTGCCAGCGGATCGGTGGTTGAAGTTGGCTCATACGGGGGTGGTTTGGTTGGAATCATGTATGGGGGCTCTATTACAAATAGTTTCGCCAATACTAACTTAACTGGTAGTTATGCTGATGGCGGCTTAGTCGCTTTTACTGACTCAATCGACAGCCCAGTATCGATTACTGATTCATACGCAGTAGGCTCGGTATCATCTAGCGCATGGGCCGGTGGTTTTGTCGGGATGGTATATGTCCAGACTAATCCAACTACTTTTTCTCATGATTTTGTTAATGTTAGTGATTATGTTGCAAGTGTTCAGCAGACTATACCGGCATTTTCAGGTCTGCTCCCAAGTTCCGGAACGCCAACTACGAGCAACATCTACTTCGATCAATATTCTGCCGATACCTCGACTTGTGCGACGAACTTTTCTCCGAACTGTACAGCGGTTGACATTACGGGCAGCCAGCCAGCATATTTTCAGAACAACAATAATGTTGCACCTCTCAGTACCTGGGACTTTAATGGCACCTGGGAGGCTAGCACGGGCGAGTATCCAATCTTACGTCAGGCCTCATTAAGCAGCTTAAACTCTGCGTCTAGCCCGGACTCACCGCAGAATTTTCAAGTTTCCTCAAATAACGAATATCCGGTTAGCTTGTCAGTTTCCTGGGATGAACCAAACACAGACGGGGGCAGCCCAATAACAAGCTACACTGTTGCCTACGAAGTTGATGGTTCAAATAGCTGGACATATGTGCCCTTATCCTCGTCGACATTTAGTTACTCAATCCCGGGCTATCTGCCGGGCCAGACAATAGATGTATATGTTTTTGCTTCGAACGCAGTTGGCGATGGTAACCCAACAGACACGAATGATTATGAAATCCCAGATGGTAATACGAGCAACATCACCGACTGCATGCAGCTCCAAGCCATCCAGCAAGATCCAACAGCCAGTTATACGCTAGAGAATGATATCGATTGCTCGGACACAGTTAACTGGAATTCTGGTGCTGGCTTTACGCCTATATCAGGCTTTACGGGAACACTTGAAGGAAACGGTTACACTATCTCTGACTTAACCATTGATCGGCCTAACGGAAGTGAAATTGGGATGTTTGCTGACATAGATAATGGCGCAACAGTCCAAGATATTAACTTTAACGGTGGCTCAATTATCGGTGAAAACAGTGTTGGAATGCTAGCCGGAACCATATTGGGTGGCACTATAACCAATATAAACAGTAATGTGCCAGTCACTGGGCAATATATCGTCGGTGGACTAATTGGGCAGGTGAATATTGATAATGTTAGCGCTAGCATTACAGACTCATCAGTATCCAATAGTGTTCTTGTACTCGACCCTACTAGTGCTACAAACTTTATTGGTGGGGCCTTCGCCTTAGTTGATACGTCTAACAGCGGCACACTTACCCTCACAAACATTACAACTACCGATAGTACAGTTGGAGCGATTAATGGATCGGTGGACATAGCTGATGTAGGGGGCGTTATTGGAGAGGCCTATACTTCCGATGGCGGCAATCTTAACTCAACAAACCTTAGCTCGACTGACTTAGTTGAGGGGGAGTCCAGCGTCGGCGGCATAATTGGTGATAGTTGGACGGACTATCTAAACTATGCTTGGCCAACTCCAAGCTCGACTTTTACATCACTTAGCGCGACTGATGACCAAATAGAATGTGTCGATGAATGTGGTGGCCTAATTGGCTCCTCAGAGACGGACAACGGCGGTACGACAAGCATAACAAATAGTACTTCTGACGATTCGTTAAGTGGCGGTGACAGCGACATTGGTGGTTTGATTGGCGCGTCTGACTCTAACGATGCGGGCACGATTACCTTAGAGGATTCATTTAGTACGGGGAATGTTAATGCCAGCGGAGATAATGTCGGTGGCCTAGTTGGCTATATCGGCGACCAATCAATGAATGTTATCCAAACCTATGCGACCGGTGATGTTAACAGCAGTATCTATGTTGGCGGCTTGATTGGTAATACAGATGGCCTAGTGGTGGACTCCTATGCCTCTGGCACAGTTAGTGGTTCTGATAGTGTCGGTGGCCTAGTTGGACTCTTGCAGGCTGCGGGTGATATCGCTAGTTCTTTTGCCACCGGTGGTGTCAGCTCAAACGATTCAAATCTTGGTGGTCTCGTCGGTCAAGGGGATAGTACTATAACTGATAGTCTCTACGACGCAACTAGGACCGGTCTTACGCAGTGTACACCTGCCGGTGATAGCGCGGGCTGTAGCGCCGTAAATAATGGTAATTCGGCATCAACTTACTTCTTCGGTAACAGTAGTAACGATCCACTTGGTAGTTGGGACTTTGTCAGTACCTGGGATGCCCACAGCGGCATCTTGCCAACTTTCCAGTGGGACCAAGTTACTTACTCGCCAAATATAAGCACTTGCGAAGAACTCCAAGATATACAAGCTGTGCCGTATGGCAACTATACTCTCACGGGCAATATCGACTGTAGTGCAACTCCTTCTTGGAATTTCGGAGCCGGATTTATCCCAATTACTAATTTTACCGGTAGTCTTAACGGCGCAGGCTACACGATTGAGAGCTTATACATGAATAACCCTAGCGGTGGGGACACCGGGTTATTCCGAAATACTGTTGGGGCAACTATCGAGAATCTAAACTTCGATGCGGACACGAATGTATCGGGCACCGGTAATGTCGGCGTTGTTAGTGGCAGTATGGACGGCGGGACTATAAGTGATGTCGCGGGCCAAGGAACAGTATCGTCAAATACCGACAACTCCCTCGGGGGATTAGTTGGTTATGTTGTTTGCGATGGAACTGCTAACAACGCACTGACTGGACTGAGTTTTAGCGGTGAGGTCGTTTATTATGCTTCTCCAAGCACTCAGGGAGTCGGAGGAATAATCGGCTATATATCCTCGACAGGTAGTGGCTGCTCGACGACCATAAACGACTCTACTGCAAGAGCGAATATTTCACCAGATGAGGGCACCGGAGTAGGAACTGGGATTGGTGGTTTAGTCGGACTCATTAATACATCAATTGCCGCAAGCAACAACGTAACTATCGAAAATTCTTCTACTACGCCCTATGTCTACGGAGCCAGTATGGCGGCAGGTGGTTTAGTTGGATTAATGGTAGTCGAAGATGGCTCAACTCAAAACATCTCACAAAGTTATTCTAGCAACGGGACTATCTTTGTCCCGAGCGCCGGGGATGGCGACGTTGGCGGTTTAGTAGGAGAAATTGAAGGACCGGCACAACTTTATCAGACATATTCAACTAACTATGAAGCTGGGCCTACGGCGGTCGGCGGCCTAGTTGGGTATATCGATAGTAGCGCAAACCCCAACACCCTAAACATTGATCAATCCTATACTCTTGGAACGCAAAACAGCCAAGTCTATGATGATTGGAGTACTGGCGGGGCTGGATTCTACGGTGGTCTAGTAGGCTATGCGCTTAACACTAATATTAAAGACACCTATACTACCGAGTCGGTCTATGCTAACGACTACGATACTGGTGGCCTTGTCGGATACCTTGTCGGTGACCTAAGTAACTCTTATGCCGCCGGACCTCTTAATGGTAATGTTTTACCCAACGGAGGATTAGTCGGGGATTACGGCGGGAGTAGCACCAGCGCCCAACTTGGACTCGACGATAACTTCTCAGTAGAACAAATGACAACCGCTTCAGGCAATAGTAACGATGGCGGTTTAGTGGGCATCGATGAAACTAATGGAAATATCCCTAATTTATTATCAAACTACTATGACACAACGAATGCCGGTACCGAGACCTGCGCCTGGGAACAAAATACGACTGCGGAAAGTTGTAATACGGGAAGCCCTGCGTCATATAAAAACACAACAACCAACGCGCCTCTAAGCGGTTGGGATTTTACCGACGTCTGGTATTCCCGCGACAACAATTACCCGGAATTCCAGTGGGGTAACGTGGAGCCGGATTACTCAATTACTAATTGTTTGCAGCTACAAGGTATTAACAATGACCTTACGGGTATTTATACGCTAGACAACAACATTGATTGTTCTGATACCGTAAACTGGAACGGCGGGAATGGTTTTGCGTCGCTTGGATATGACTCAAATAATCCCGTTGCCTTTACTGGTACTTTGGACGGAGCGGGCAACTCGATTTCAGCTCTATTTATAAATCAAAACCCTGTTGACGCTAATAATGGAGACTGTAATGTTGGTTTATTCTCGCAGACATATGATGCAACTATTGAGAACTTATCGCTAACAGGCTCTAGTGTCAGAGGAAACTGCGAAGTCGGCACAATATCAGGGCAGTCAAATGGAGGTACCCTATCTAATGTTTCTGTAAGTGGTCTAGTGACAATCACCGGTAACGGCGGCTATGAAGCAGGAGGGTTAATTGGTGAGGCAGATTCGGACAATAGCGATAACCCAATCACGATCTCAACCAGTTCATTTACCGGCACTGTCGATGGCATCGATAACGCGGCCCCAGCTATAGGCGGGTTAATCGGGGACACCGACGCATCAATCATAACCAATGATTATGCAAATGGGACGGTAAGTGGCGATGACGCTATAGGGGGATTAGTTGGTTATGCTGATTCTACTACAGCGTTCAGCAACACCTACTCGGCCGGTTCTATAGTAGGCTGTGACGCTCTTGGCGGGCTAGTCGGGGAGAATAACGGCACAATAGTCGATAGTTTTTCTGCATCAAGTATCACTCTTAGCCCTTCGGACAGTGGGTGTGGCGAAGGTGACGTTGGAGGCTTAGTGGGAACTGACAACAGTAGTGGTGGTTCATTGTCCAATGACTACTATGACCAGACGGTCACCGGAGAACCTTCTTGTATTGGGGATTCGCAAAACGGAAACGATTGTTCGGCCGTCAATATTGCCGGCGGAAGTCCCTCGTATTTCTTTAATAATTCTTCAGCAGCTCCACTAGACAATTGGCCGTTCGAGACAATTTGGCAAACGAATAGTACGTCATACCCAACTTTTGTAGCAAACCCTGCTACAACCATAAGTACTTGTCAACAACTCCAAAATATTAACAATGACCTGACGGCCTCATATATTCTAATCCAAAATATCGACTGTTCAGATACTATAAACTGGAATAGTGGCGCTGGCTTCGTACCGCTAGGTACTAGCAGCCAGTTTAGCGGAAATTTCAACGGTCAGGGTCATACTATCTCTGGATTATATATCGATCGTCCGGGCCAAAACATGGTTGGTCTTTTTGCAAGCACTCAGCAAGATACTATCGATAACTTCACCTTAAGCGGCGGGAATATAACAGGTAACGAGGACGTAGGAGCAGCTGTCGGATTCTTATATGACTCAAGTATCAAAAACGTTATTTCTATAACAACGCCGGTGACTGCCTCAGATGGAAGCGTCGGTGGGCTAGTTGGTTGGGTCTCCATTGACGATAGCGGAGGCGAAACCCTAAATAATTTGCAGAGTTCCAGTAACGTTACACTAACATCAGACGGCTATGCTGTCGGCGGTTTAATTGGCCAATTGTACATAACTTATGCAGAAGGTGGCGGACTTGAGCCGACCGATTTAGTAAGCTCCGGCGTTATTACTACCGAAGATGCTGAAGATGTAGGTGGTCTAATCGGATATATTGATGCTACCGGATCAACCGAAGCAGACCAGCCTCTCTACTTTGAGGGTGGAAGCTCGTCAGTAACAATTGACGGCAGTGGGTCAGTCTATGTTGGTGGTCTAATCGGTAATATCGAGAACGCCTCTAATGCAATCGGACTATATAACCAATCATATACCGGTGACATATCAAGTGATGAATATACTGGTGGCTTAATTGGTCAGTACGAAAGTACAAATATTGGTGGACCCACGGCCGGGCTTGAAGTTTTTGCCGACACTACCAGCGGCACAATAAACAGTACGAGTAATGAAGTCGGGGGCTTAATCGGTTACGCCACCACCTCAGGAGATAGTGTTTTACAAATTCAAGGTTCATCATCTACTAATAGCATTACTGATAATAATGACCCTTCAGATGTTGGTGACCTAGCTGGCTACGTTGGTGGAGTTGACCCTGACCTAGAATCCATTACCCAGAGTTTTAGTACTGGCACAATAAATACTAACGGAGGTTCTGTCGGAGGACTAGTTGGTACTCAAGCTAGTGGATTTGCGATTCGCGATAGCTACTCGCAGAGTCAGGTCGATGGGAATATCGCTGTTGGTGGGCTAGTTGGTGACAGTAGTGCACCAATTTCAGATTCTTATGCATCTGGTAGTGTGACAGCAAATGAGCTAATCGGCGGCTTAGTTGGTTACGATGAAGGTACAACGTCAGACAGTTTTAGCGCCGGGGCCGTTAACCAAGGCGGTAGTGCAACGGCCTATGGCGGACTCGTTGGATTCTTAGATAGCGTTAATGGTGGTTCGTTAACAGATACTCTCTATGACGCAACCACGAGCGGACAGGCAAGTTGTTCTAGCGCAGTCGTATCTGGCTGTACACCAGTTAATATTGGTAACTCTCAGCCTAATTATTTCTTCGACAACTCTACAAATCTGCCACTATCTAACTGGAGTTTCGGCCAGAATCCTTGGGTGTATCACCAAACTACTTATCCAACCTTTAGCTTCTTAGCTCCGCTAGCAAGCGACGCTGTAATAACTGCTACATCAACAACAGACTCGATTACTCCAAGCTGGTCATGGGACACTGGTGACGAACCTGCCATCACATCATTCGTACTTCAATATAGAGTTAACGGATCTTCTGGTAGTTGGACGACGGTAACTTTGTCATCACCAACCGCATTAACGGCAACTATTACTGGCTTAAGCTCTGATACGGTTTATGAATTCGAGTTAGATGCCACAAATAGCGCCGGAACGAGTGGTTGGTCAACTTTCCTAGTTTCGACTCAAAAAGCTAGTAGCCCAACTCCGAATAACCCTACCCCTACACCGGTAACGACTACTACGACTACGACCATAAACACATCGAGCAATAGTAGTGGATCTAGCGCTTCTGTTAGCCCAGCCGGGGAGACTGTTACCGTATCAACTGCCTCAATCTTGCTAAATATTTTCAGTCAGTATACCAATGGCACAGGCAAGCACGAGCCGCTCGCTCCAGGGCAGGTTGTTTACTTCTTGGTTGGTCCACAAAAACATTCTGTTACGGTCGATTCTGTGGGCAGCAATTACGTCACCATTACTATTAGGTCCGATAAACCAGAGTTAGCTAAATTATTAGTGGGCCAAGTAGAAGACTTTCAGGTTGATCAAGCCGGGATTAAGGTTATTCAAATTAAACTTATAAGTTTGAGTGATGGTATCGCCAATCTAAGCTTCAAGAAATTGTCAGCGACTACTACAATCTCCAGTGCAACCAACCATGATACAATGGTACTCTGGTTGATTATTCTGATTGTAGTTTTGTTCTTGATATATGTTATTGCCAAGAGGCGACGACATGAAGAACCCCAGAGTTAATCATTATTTATAAATATATGATATTTAAGGAGCCCTATTTTGAGTTCTAATGAAGAAGAGCAAAAGACCAATCATAAAAAAGGAGTTTATATTCCATCTTGGATATTTAAACTTATTGTTCTATTAATAATTGTCGCTGGATCCTTCTGGGCTGGCTGGCACTATGGTGGGAATCACCAGGCCAACAAAGATAAAAGCCAAGGATTTGGTAGCAGTTTAGCTCCTTCATTCGTAAGACATCAAGTTTTGATTGGAAATGTAACTAGTGTCAGCAGTACTAAGATAGTTGTAAATACCGACAGCAAAACAACTGGCTCGGCAGCAATTAACAAGTCGACAATAATCACTAACACTAAAGAGCAGACCGTAAAAATCAGCGACATAAAATCTGCAACTCGTGTTGTTATCACGGCTGCCATAAACAGTAACGGTTCACTTACTGCTCAGCGAATTCTAATACTTTAGTAAACTCTATTTCTTGGCGGAGTATACTAAATCGATAGTAAGAGCAGCAGTCCAAGAAAAATTATCGGCACCATGAGGCAACCCATTTATTGGGTCAAAATATTCATAAAAACCGTGTTGGTTAACTAGTTGAAGCGTAGAAAGTGATAGCTTCTTAGCCTGCTCGTTAAACCCATAGCGTCTAAGTCCATCGATAATTAGCCAATTAGTATTGACCCACGTTGGCCCTTGCCAGTACCGACTCGGACTAAACCATGTAGAGTTTAGCGGTACACTCGGGACAGGATAGTTTAATGCGAAGCTATTCGTGTCCTCCAGTTCATTTACTAGCTCAGTAGCCCTTTTCTTAGAGATAACACCCGAATAGAGCGGAAGAAGTCCGCCAATCGAGGGTTCTTTGATCAATTTATTAGAAATAAAGTCTCTGGAATAATACGACTTCGCCTCGTTGTCCCATAGACTTTCGAGTGCGGCTGTGGCTTTAGAGGTATGGCGGAGCAGTTCGGCGGGAATAGTCTC
>Ga0182030_10007298_pt1 | contig 23086 bp, 18 predicted proteins | sample 812S3MmetaG_FD_121299 | JGI IMG/M metagenome (GOLD analysis project Ga0182030, IMG submission 121299) | Permafrost microbial communities from Stordalen Mire, Sweden - 812S3M metaG (Illumina Assembly) | ecosystem: Environmental > Terrestrial > Soil > Wetlands > Permafrost | place: Sweden...
ATGGCAGGCCTCCGCCGATGCATCGGACTTCCACGCTTTCATCGACACCGATGGAAAACAAATCGCCAAAGACCTCATCGAGCGCCACCAGCAAACCCCCCTCTTCAAACAGGACCGCGGATTCTTCCTGGATTGGGATGCGAACTCGATTTTCTCCCTCGCCGGCCGTGGCACGGCCGAGTGCAGCGCCGGCGTATTTGACCTCATCGAAGTCGATCTCGCAAACGCCCGCGAGTCCCTCGAAGCCGGCCGTCTTTACGCCGCTTCCGTTTCCGCCTGCCACGCCCTCCTCGTCACAAAAGCCCTCAAGCCCGCCAGCGACCGCGACACCTTCGATCTCTTCCTGCAACACTTCATCGCCGAGGCCCTGGTCGACCCGGCCCTCGCCCCAGTCGTCACCGAAGCCGCCCGCGCGGCGTCGAGTCCGACCCCCGCAGACACCTTCACCGCAACCCCCGCCGAAGTGACCACCCTCGTAGCCAACCTCCGAATCCTCTACGAGAGCATGGACTCCTCCCTCCGCTTCAAGCCCGCGACGAAATAAGCCCATGGCGCCAGCTTCCTACCACGGCGTCGACCGTGGACCGACGGCAGCGCAAACGCCTCCGCGCATCGGAGCGCCTTGAACTCCTCCCTTGACGCGCCTTATACAATGTATAACATGGATGCGATGGATGTTTGCTTTGTCGAACTCGAAGCGTTCACTGATGAGATGTTGCGCGTGGCTGACGAGGAGACGCTGCGGCAGTTTGAAGTCGAACTCGCGGCCAAACCGGAAGCCGGGGATTTGGTCCGGCATTCGGGCGGGCTGCGGAAAGCGCGGATGAAACTGCCGGGGCGTGGCAAGAGCGCCGGGGCGCGTGTGATTTATCTCTGGCTCCCGGAAACGCGCCGCGTTGTGCTGTTCACGCTCTATACGAAAGCGAGGCAAGCGGACATGCCCTCCCGTGCTGCTGATGCGGCTGCGGGTTGCAGTAGAAACCATCAAAGCGAAATATAACCGATGAAAACGAAAAAAACTGAAATCCCGTTCGACGCGGAGGCGCTCGTTGCCCGCGTGGAAGGATTCGCCGCCGGACGTGCACCGGCGCGTGAGCACATCGTGAAACTGCCACCGCCAGTGAAGTCAATGCCTGCGAGGCAGATTCGCGCCATTCGTGCGTCGCTGGGTTGCACCCAAATAGAGTTTGCGGCGTTGCTCAATGTGCCGAGGGTAACCGCGATTTCGTGGGAAAACGGCACGCGCAAACCAAGCGGCGCGGCTTTGCGCCTGCTCGCTATCGCAAGGCGTCACCCGGAAGCGCTGCACGCGGCCTGACGGCTGGAAAATCAGCGTTTCGACCCTGTATTTCCAAGGCCGTCGTCCAGCAGCGAAAGCATTCGCACCGCCGTCCGCCTGATATGGAAATGCTCGCGAAAACATTGCCCCGCCGCGGCTCTCATTTGCTCCCGTTCACTCGCACCCAGTCCCATCCAGCGTTCCAGCAGACGCAGCGTTCCCGGGAGGTCATCTGCTTCCGCGAAACCCGCTCCCGCTTCGGTAATTCTTTTGTGCGTATCCACCGCGGTTGAGACCAGCGCCGGCACGTTGCAGGCCAGCGCCTCGGCTACGGCGATTCCAAAATTCTCCTGATGCGACGGCAGCGCGAACACTTCGGCGCATCGGAATGCCCCCCATTTCTCCGCCCCTTTCAGCATCCCGGTGTAATGCACCCGCTCGCAGCCCATCCTCTCCAACTCCGCGCGATACCCCGCATCCGCGCAAGGCCCCGCCAGCACCAGGTCCCATTCCGGCCTATTCATCGACGCGAACGCCCGCACCAGCAACTCGCATCCTTTCTTCCGATCCAGCCGTCCCAGGAACAGCACGACCCGCCGTCCCCGTAATTGCGGAAAACGCCCCAGGAACGCCTCGCGCTGCGCTTCGATTTCCGCCGCCGGCTCCGCGATTCCCAGCTCGACCAGCTCCTGCCGCCGCCACGGCGCGCCAAAGCTTTGCGGCGCTCGCGCCATCTCCGCTTCGCTTGTAAAGAGCACCGCCCGCGCTCCGCGCGTCACTTGCTTCTCGATTGCCTCCCAGTACAGCCGCTTCTTCAAGTGCCTCCGCCGATCCCCCGCAAACCACGGGTCCAGCATTCCGTGTGGAAACAGATAATACGGCGTATCCCGCGAAGAGAGCGCCAGCCACGCCGCCGCCCCGTGATACTGCCACAGCCCATGCACGAAGATCGCGTCATGCCGCCGCGCCTCCGCCCGCAGCCACGCCACAAACCCCGTGCGGAACCCATACCCCCCGTACGCCTCCTTCCTCCCGGCTGCCACGATCTCCAGCCCCTCCGGCGCGGGCCCATCCGGCCACGTCAGCAGCGCCGCGCATACCCGGTGCCCCATCCCCGCATGCTCCCGCGCGAGCGCCCGCACAAATTCCACGGGCCCTCCGGCCTTCGGGTCCAGCGAGTCGATCAAATGCAAAATCGAGCGCCCCATGGCTATTGGCGCCTCCGGTAAAATTCGATGTACGCCGCCACCATCTTCTTCACCGAATAACGGCGCGCATTCTCCATCCCCGCCGCGACAAGCGCCGCCCGCCGCGTCTCATCCATTTCCAGCACTTCGATGACCCCCTTCGTCCATTCCCCTTCCCTGGCATAAATTGCTGCTTCTCCGCCTGTCTCCGTCATCGGTTCCCTGGCCGTCGTCACCACCGGACACCCGCACGCTTGCGCCTCCAGGATCGGCCATCCGAACCCTTCCTCCAGCGAGGGAAAAATGAAAACCCGTGCCATTGAATAAAGCGCCCGCAACGTCTTATCCGTAACCGCTTGCAATACGATCACCTCCGCTTCCAGCCCCGCCTGCCGCACCTCCGCCGCCAACCCCTCATCCAGCTTCGGCCCCACCAATACCAGTTTCAGCGCATGCGCCGTCCGTACCCGCAAATCAATAAACACCCGCACCACCCCCGCCCGATTCTTGTACCATTGCCCGCCCCCCACATGCAGCAGATACTCCTTCGCGCAAACTTCCGCCTCTACCGGCCCCCAAAAATCTTCCACCCCATTCGCGATCACCTCACACTCCCCGACCAGCCTCTTCACATCCCTCTGCGTAGCCCCGGACACAGAAACGATCCCTCGCGCCCTCCGCAACCCGTGCAAAATCATCCGCTGAAAAATCCTCCCACTCCATCCCGTCCGCTGCCCCGCGAACTCCCCACGAGCCGCCCGCACAGCCAGGAGATCGTGGCATGTTAGTGCACAAATGCGGGTTAAAACGGGATAAACGCCATTTCCCTGGTCCACCACATGCACCACCCACCCCCCCTTTGCCGCCCGCCGCAGCGTAAACCAGAATAAGAAAAACTTGTCCACATACCCCAGCCACTTATTCCCCCCTCCCAGGATCACCTCCGGCCTCACCACCACCGTCTCAACTCCCGCCTCCCGCAACCCGCGCAGCAGCATCGTGCAAAAGCGATTCATGCTCCACTGCCCGTCCGCTTCGTAATTCCCCACCAGCAGCACCTTCATAGCCGCCGCCCCTTGATCGTCTCCGCATAAACCGCCCGCCCTCGCGGCCGCCGTATCTGTTCCGGCTGCTCCGGCTCCCTGTCGCCCTCATCCGTCGCGCTTGCAAGGCAGAGCCCCGCGGTGAACACCGCAAACCCGCTGACCGTGGCCTGCCCCCACTGACCCATCACAAGGTCCATCATCCCCGCCGCCAGCAGGAGCAATGGCAGCGCATCATCCCGCTCCCGCAATGCCCGCAACGCGCGCCGCAGCAGAAGCACCGCGATGCCAATCCTCAACGCGATCACCGCCAATCCCAGCACCGGCCCGCTCTCCAGGATGACGCGCGCCCATTCTCCTTCCGCCAGCAGGAATTGCCGCGTCCCGGTCGCCAGTCCCGCGCCCACGCTGGTTCCCATCCCCAGCCCCGCGCCGAGCCACGGCGCACTCCGCTCCGATTCCCACGCGAAGGCGATATCCCCAAACCATCGATACAAAATCCCCTCCTCCAACCCGCCAGCGTCATCGAACCGGTTCCTGTTCACGTCCAGCCCGGCGCGAAAATCCGCCAGCCCGTGCAGCAGCGCATACGCCAGCACCGCCGCCACGAGGGGAGTCGCAACCTTCCGCAGCCGGCTCGGATTCTCAATGCACAACCAACCCGCGGCCGCCGCTACGATTCCCACCCCCAGGATCGCCGAGCGGCTCCCGGAAATGCCCAGCGCCAGGACCATCGCCACCGTGATCAGCCAGAGCCGCTTCGGCGCCGGCGCCTCCAGAAATCCTTCGAATACAAACGCGCTCCCCAGCGCCAGGAAAGAGACCATCCCTGTGACGAATGAGAATGTTCCCGAAGGCCGCACCCGTCCCGCCGCGGCGTAGAGTTGCTGCGATTGCTCGCTCATCGCGCCTCCCGTGGTCGCGTTCAGCCAATGCTCCGGCCCGACGCGAAATTGCGCCAGCGCCAGCACCGCCATCCCCGGCAAGATCATCAGCATCCAGCGCCCGATCCGCTTGACCTCCTCCCTTGAGAGGATCGACGGCATGAGGAAGATCAGCGGGACCTGCCAGAAATCCGTCCGCACGCCGAACAGCGTGATCGTCAGCCTGCATCCCACCGTCACCGAGGCCATCACGCATGCCACGCACAAGGCCGCCACCGTCAGCATCCAGCCGTTCCACGGAAAGCTGCCCCGGCGGAGCGCCATTACATAAATGGCCAGCAATACCGGGTCGCGGATCACCAGCAGCGGCCCTGCCAGCGATGGGACGATCCACTTCCGAAGAGCCCCCTCGAAGATCAGCAGGAAAAAATAGGCGTACACCAGCCGCCGCATCCAGGCATCGTCCGGTCTCATGGCAGCAGAGCGGAACTGATCCCCGCCGCGTAATCCCTCCAGGTGTACTCCGCCGCTTTTGAGCGGGCCGCATTGGACATAGTCTCCAGCAGCGCCCGGTCGTTCGCCAGCCTCTCCAGCCGTGCCGCGATCTCCTCCGGCGCCCGAATCGGCACCAGGAACCCCGTCCTGCCCTCGTCGATCAAATCCTCCCCACCGGCGTTCCGAGTTGCCACCAGGGGCAGTCCCCGGCTCATCGCCTCCTGCTGTACCAGCGCGCGTCCTTCCACGATCGATGGCAACGCCAGCACATCGCACGACGCCATCAATGCCAGCACCCGCTCCGTTGAGCGCGGGGTCTCATGGATAAAGCCGTCGTATTGTTTTCGGTAAAATGCCATCGGCGCAATCGGAGAACCCATTACTACCAGTTGGATGTCCCCCCGCCGCAAGAGCTTCATCGCTTGAAACAGATCCGCCAGCCCCTTCCGCTGGCTCATCGAACCCGCGAATAGCACCCGCAGCGGCCCGCTCCTGCCTGGCTGCCGACTCCCTCCGAGGGGAGGCGAACCAAAGGGCGCAACGACGCACCGCTTCCGCGCCTGCTCCGGCACCGACTCCAGCACGAAACGGCTCGGGCAGATCACCTTTTCCGCCAGCTCCAACTCCTCCGTCTTGCGCGCCATCTTCGCCTCCGAGTCCCGCGTGGAGCCGAGCGTCGGCTCCCACTCCGGCAACCGCGCTTCCTCCTCCCGCAGCAACCGGCGTGTCGTCTCCCAGTACGCGATTGGCAATTCGTAAGCCCGGCGCACTCCCGCATCCCGGGCCGCCCGGAACATTTCCAGCGCCCCATCCTCATATCCATATACCCATGTGATCTTTTCGCGCTGGGCGGAGTTTTTCACCCAGCGTGCCACCGTGCGGTCCAGGGCTCGGTACACGGCATCGACCGACGCCCAGCCCGTTTCGTGCCGGGTGAGGGGAGAACCAAAGCGCGCCAGCGCCAGCCGCGTCAGTTCTCGCACCGGGCTCGTCTGGATCCGCTCAGGAGGGACTGGATACGCCCTTCGCGTCCCCGACTTTACGGTCGTAAAAAAGCGCGCTAGCCGCCCTTCCTTCTCCAGCCCCTCCAGCAGCGCCCGCACAAACGCATTCCCGGTTGGATGACTTACGACGATCATCGCAGTGCCTCCTCCAGGACTTCCAGGTATTGCTCTACGATCACTGCCGCGTGGTGCCGCTTTAGATGCCCCGGCGCTCGCCGCCGCAGTTCTTCCAGACGCATCTCATCTCCCAGCAATCGCTCCATGCAATCCGCCAGATCCCGCGCGTCCCCCTTCTCGAATGTCACCCCGGCATCGCCCACTGCCTCCGGCAACCCCCCCGTTCTTGCCACCACCGGCACGCACCCGCAAGCCATCCCCTCAAGCGCCACTACCCCGAACGGCTCCTCCCAGCGCGACGGCACTACCAGCAGTCGATGGCCGTTGAGCAACGACACCAATTCCGCATCCTTTCTCACGCCCGCGAACGTCGCCTCAACTCCCAGACGCCGCGCCCGCGCCTCCAGCGCCTCGCGCTCCGGCCCGTCTCCCACGATCGTTATTCGCGGCCTGACTCCCCGCGTGTTTAGCATCCCGAGCGCATCCAGCAACAAATCGATCCCCTTGTCGGAAACCAGCCGCCCCAGAAACATCACATCTCCGTCTCGCGCCCCCGTATTCGTCTGGCGAAAAACATCGTCCCGGTATGGATTGGGAATGACCCATGCTGGCACACCCAGCCTTGCGGCGATCGGCTTGCTCACCGCGACATTCGTGGCTCCGCGAATCGCCCGCAGCTTCAGCCTGTCCGCCACCGCCAGCCGCCCATCCATTCGCGCGATCCAGGTGTGATGTGCCACCACCCAGGGCCGTCTGATCCAGACCAGCGGCCACGCCGTGCGCAAGCTGATGTTATTGTGAAACACCACGTCGCTCCACCGCGTCAGTCCGGGCAGTTCCCGGAGGCGCGCTCCCCGGTTGACCTCGAACGGAAACTTGCCCTCCCCCATCGTTTGCGTCACCACAATGACCTTGTGTCCCCGCTGTGCAAATCCATGCGCGAGAATGCTGCCCACCTCTTCAATTCCCCCGACGCTCGGCGAAAAAACGTGCGACGACAGCAATATTTTCACAGCCTTTCCACCCGCGTTCTTTCCAGGCTCCCGAGAAACTGATCCGCCACCACCGTCAGTCTCCAGCCGGCAGGGCGCCGCTTTGCCACCAATAACGCGCCGACGAGCCTCTCATCCATCACGATCACCCCCTCCGGCCTCGGTCCCGCATCCACTCCCGCATATCGCACATCGTCCCGGTTCACGATTACCGGCAGGCCGTGCTCCAGCATTGCCGCAACGGTGCCGCTCTTTCCGAGCAACGCGAGCGGAGTTGTCGCGATCCCAAAATCCATTTCCATCAAAAACTGGGATACCCGCGCCGCCGGCTGCTCTCCATGCCGCTTGAAACCAAATTCACCGCCATAGCGCCGTTCCATCTCCTCCCACACTTCGAGTCCCTGGCCAATCCGGCCGATGTGCTCGATTTTGATACGTTTTCCCATGCCGCGCAACCTCCCCAGCAGCGGCTCCGGCGGCCACACGGGATGCAATTCGCCGAACATCCCGAACCTTGCCACCCCGTCCTCTCTCTCAACATAGCTCCCTGTGGGGGGGATCGATCCAAAAAGCGGCAACACCTCCGCTTCCACTCCCGCCCGCTTGAGGAGCGCCGCATAAGGGGCGTTGCTCGTCTGCACGCATGCCGGCCGCAGGAAGCGGAAAACCCGCCGCAACACCGCCCGTTGCGCCGCCCCCGTGACCCGATGGGAGAGCCCCGCGCCCACCTCCGCGCCTATCCATAACTCATGGCACATCACCTGCACGGCCCGGCCCCCGGCGATCCGCGCCAGGCCCTTCTCGATGCCCCGCGGTATTCCTTTCGCGTGAAACGCATAGGCCACCCACTGGAGACTGATGACATCCGCACCGAACCTCTCCACCGTCTCCCGCGCCTGCTCCACCCGCACATTCCAATCCATGCCGGCCCCCAGCCGCAGCAACCCCTCCGCCATTTCCGCCCCCGTCACATACGCGTCATTCAGAGCGATGAGCAGCGTGGAATGCTCCCGCCGCTCACACTCTCCCGCCAGCAGGGCCGTATAATCGCCCACCCCATCTTTTTCGCCTTTCGCGCAGCCGCATAGGAACGCGATCCTCACCCCCTCCTCCGGAATCGTGGGCCGAAAACGAGCGTGTTCAAAATTGATAATTGCTGATGTGAGATTGCTAATTGAAGAGGCAACACGCGAGCAATCAAAGGGGAATTGATGACCAATAATTGTAGTGACAGCGTGAAGCGCCGTCTTCGCGATCTGCCCCAATTATCAATTTCACATCGGCAATTATCAATTTCGAATTCTGCCCCCTCCGCCGATAATCCATACTCTTATCGCGGCTCTTGACGGGCCAAAAATCCTCTGTTATCCACCGCCGCAGTTCTTTGTCTGCCGAATGGCTCGCGCAAGCGCGCCAGCGGGGAAACCGTATTCACCATATTGCCGGTAGGTCGTTTTGAAAAAACCGGCCGTGACCGGCTCGGGGCTAAGGCGCGCAAGCGTCGGGAGCATTTAATGGCTCCAGCCCGACAGCTAACCTCGCAGGCATCCATTAAAGGCAAGGGACGGCTAGTGCTTCGATGCGCGGCTGCCCCCCTCTCTTGCCGGGGACTGCCTTCCCAATAAATGGGGAGGGCTGACGAGCCGCCATGAATCCACTCCAGAGCACCAGCATTATTCCAGCCCATCCGCAGCCGAGCCATCGCTCATTTTCCACCCGGAACCGGGAGGCCACCGCCTCCTTTAGCTCCTTTAGCTCCTTTAGCCACCAATGATCGCCACCGGAGGCAAGCGGCCCCGCAACGTAGATTGGAAAGCGGCGGCCGCCATCCTTTATGGCGACTGGGGCACCAGCAAGGCGTACGTCATCGGCCTCGCCTTTGCCGGCGCCGACTATTCCTCCTTCTGGCTCATCCTGCCCATGTGCGTGCTCACCGCGCTCGTGGGCATCAATTACATCGTCATCTGCCGCCATTACCCGGATGGCGGCGGCGTTTACGCCAGCGTCCGTCACCGGTCCGAGATCATCTCCATCGTCGGCGCGTTTCTTTTGATTGCGGATTACATTGTCACCGCCGCGCTCTCCTCTCTCGCCGCCTTCCAATACCTCCAGGGTGTCATTCCACTCCCTGACTGGACCCTCGGCTATCTGGCCGCCGGAGCCGTCATCTTTATCGGCTGCCTCAATTACTTCGGGCCCAAGCACACTGGCGGCCTCGCCTTCCTCGTCTCCCTCCCCACCTTCATCGTCGTGGTCCTGCTCGCGGCGTTTTGCATTCCCCACCTGCACGAGGCCGCCCACGTCGCCGTGACCCATCCGCTGACGGGCGGTTTTTTGAAAAACTGGGGCGCCTTCGTGGGCGTCGTGCTGGCGCTGTCCGGAGTCGAGGCGATTGCCAACGCCACGGGCGTCATGAAACTGGACCCGGGCAGCACCGATGAGCACCCCTGCGTTTCGAAAACCTCCACCAAGGCCATCATCGTCGTGGCCATCGAGGTCTGCGGCCTCACCGCGCTCCTGGGCCTCGCCATGCAGGCCATCCCTCTACTGACCAGAGTCGGCAGTGATCCCGCGAATTACGACGTCGACGGGCCGGGGGCCCATGGCGTGCGGGATTACATGCTCAACTACATGGCGAACATATTCGTCGGCGGCGCCACTCACAGCCACGCAATCGGTGTGGTCGCCGGGGGCATTGTTTCCGTCGTATTCGGGCTCCTGCTGCTTTCTGCCGTCAATACCGCCATCGTCGATCTCATCGCCATCTCCTTCCTCATGGCCCGGGATGGCGAGTTGCCGCCCCTTTTCCAAAAACTGAACCGTTTCGGCGTGCCGAACGCGTCGATTCTTTTCGCGACCATCGTGCCTGCGGTGTTGGTTGCTTCCATCCACGACATTTCGGGCCTGGCCGATCTCTACGCGGTCGGCGTTGTCGGTGCCATCGCCACCAATCTGGGCGCCAGTTCCACCGACAAACATCTAAGCCTCGGCAAGGGCGAGCGCTCCCTCATGTTCTGCACCTTCATGGTGATGACAGCCATTGAGATATCGCTCTTTATCTACAAGCCCAATGCGAGGCTGTTTACGCTCATCATTCTCGCCGTTGGACTCATCGCCCGCGGGCTGGTCACCGAGCGACGGCAGAAAAAAGAGGCCATCCAGGCGCAGACCGCCGCCGCGGCCTTCGCGCAGGAAACCGCGCGCAGGACCATCGAGTTCGGGACCCACCAGGCATCGGGCTCGCCGTTGCTCGCGGCCATCCGCGGCATCGGGCGCACCCTCGATTTTGCCCTTGAGGAGGCGAAGGAGACAGACCGGCCGCTGTACCTGCTTTTCATTCGCGAGCAACCCGTCGTCACCCGGGAAGACAAGCGGCGCAAATGGATGGACGACGAGGAAGCGTTCAAGATTTTTGAGTACGCGGCCGAGCATGCCGACGGGCACACGGTCCTTCCCTGCTACGCGGTCAGCGAATCGCCCGCCGATACCATCGTTGATATTGCCGCCACAGTGGGAGCCTCCCGGCTCATCCTGGGCGCTCCCGCGCGCAACGCCCTGCTTGCGATGCTGCGCGGCAACATCATCCGTCGGGTCTCCGACACGCTGCCGGAGGAAATCCACATGCTGGTGTACGCGTAGGGCGTCCGCCGCTCAGACGAACTTCTGGAAGATGACGTTGGCCTCTTCCAGCGTCTCCTTGCTGCCGATGTCAAACCACGTCCCGCCGACCTTGCTGGCGTAAACAGGTTTAAGCTTATAGAGCCACTGGACGAAGCGGCCGGGCTGGTCGGGATTGTTCCCTTCCGCGATATACTTCCCGAACATCGGGACTACCTCTTTTGAGTAATAATAGAGGGCGATTCCGGCGATGGTGTTGTTGGGATGCTGCGGTTTTTCCTCGAAGTGGATGACCCGGCCTTCGGCGTCGGCTTCGATGTTCGCGTATTTCTTGATCGACTCCAGATCGCCGACGTCATAAGTGGCGATGGCCGCCGGGTGCTTGCGCGCCTCCGCGGCAAATGCCTCGAGCGACTCGCTGAAAAGGTTGTCGCCGGCCACCACGATCAGGTCGCTCGTGGCGAGGTTCTCGCGGGATACCACCAGATCGATGTCCCCAATGGCGCCCAGCTTGTCGCTGTCATTGGTCGAGCCGTCGTTGACGATCTTGAAGTGGAGCTTTGGCTGCCGTTTCACGTAATCATCCGCCCAAGCCTGGAAATCCGCGGCAAACTTATTGTTCGTGACCACGTATACCCTGTCGATGCCCGGCACGGGGGCCAGGTTGTCCAGCACCCACTCGATCATCGGCTTGCCGGCGACTGTGAGCAGCGGCTTGGCTTTGTTGAGGGTCAGGGGATATAGGCGCGTGGCGTATCCGGCGGCTAGGATTAGGACGTTCATGGCTGCGACACTGATAGAGAGGAAATTCGAGATTCGAAACTCGAAATTCGAGTTTAAGCCACGATTCCCAATTCCCGGCGCGAATCGCGGGCAAATTGGAACCCAGCCAGAGCTTGATCCGGCACTCCGTGCGACATCCCGAGCACATGGAAGGCCGTACCCAGCATCTCGGGGTGCAGCAGCGTCTTCAGGCCGCGCACCTCCTTCGGGGTCGGAGCCCGCCCGGCGTACGCCGGGCCCACCAGCCCGGTCAGAAAATGATGCTGATCGGTGTATCCGGCGATTTTCATTCCAGCCGCCAGAAAGGCATTTGCCAGGCTCGTGAACTCCACATGCGCCGTCAGGTCGCAAAATCCGGGGTTCGCCAGCGGGTCGAGGCCCTTCGCATGGCCCGCATAACACTGGAGTGTCCCCTGCGGGCGCTCCGGGGAGTAATAGCGCTCCCGTGGGAATCCGTAGTCGATCACCACCACCCAGCCTTGGTCGATTTTCGCGCCCAGCGCCTCCGCCCAGCGCAGCGCGTCCAGATTCAGCTCTGTCGTGTACCCCTCAAGCCGGGGCACATCCGCGAGCGGCTCCAGCAGCGCCGCGTCATGAATAGGACGGTCCGTCCACTCCAGGCCGGCTGTCACATACAGCTCCCGCCATTCTCCGTCACGGAACCGCACGGCGTGCACCGGGAATGCGTCGATCAACTCGTTCGAGAAATGGACGCCCGTGAACGGCGGCAACTCCTCAAGCCCATTCCGCCAGGTCACCTTGCCCACGAATTCCCCAAGCCGCTCCCGCTGGCGCACTTGCAATATTTCCAGGTTTTCCACGATTTCGTACCGGAGGGCGTTGAAAAAATTGGGCGCTTCGGCGCGGCTCCAGCCCAGCACATCCGCGGCAAAAGCGCCGTCGTTCGCTCCCTGCTCGACAACAGTGAATGCCTCCGGCTGTCCCAGAAGGTCCCACATCTCGCAAAATTGCACCCCGAGCAACCGGCCGAAAACCGCTCCCACGCTCACACTGGTAAAGTAATCGCCGGCCCGCCCCAGCGCCGCCCGGCCCGCTCCGTAATACCCGTGCCGGGGGTGATACAGCGCCAGTTCCATAAAATCCCGGAACCGCACCGGCCCGCGCTCCGCGATGAGCGCCTGGATGGGATTGGCTTCGGGTGGCATGGCCCAAGCCTTCCCATACCTCCCGGGAAAGTCACGGCTCTTTGACGCCACGGAAAGCCCGCGGGGGTAGGGGAGGGGACCCGGGCGGTTTGGAAAACAAGTTTGAGCCGGGGGCATCCGGTGCTAGATATTCCGTCGCCGTAGCAGAATTTACCATGAGATGGGACCCCAACGACCCCTACGCGGCCTATTTGCCGCCCAAGAAGCCCTTTTTCCTTAGGGCCTGGTTTGTCATTCTCGCTTTTCTCATCATCGTGCCGGCCATTGGCGGGTATGGCTATTACCTGAGGCTCAGGAGCATCTACGGGGCGCGGGCGGCGGGGTTCGATTTCTCCCAACTCTCGGAGATGGAATCGGCCAGCACCATCTACGACCGCAACGGGACCGTGATGAGCCGCATCTTTCTGGAGAATCGCGATACGGTTACGGATTTCCCCTACCAGCTTACGCAGGCGGTCGTTGCGGCCGAGGATAACCGCTTTTACCAGCATCACGGCATCGACCTCTACGGCATGTTCCGCGCGGCGCTCAAGAACTGGCGGGCGGGCCACATCCGGCAAGGGGCCAGCACCATCACCCAGCAGCTCGCGCGCAATACCTTCTCGCTGCATGAGCGGACGTACGACCGGAAGATGACGGAAATCTTCCTGGCTCTCGAGATCGAGAAGCATTTTTCCAAGTCCCAGATCATGAATCTGTATCTAAACCGCGTCTATTTCGGCGCGGGGTTCTACGGGGCGCAGGCAGCCTCGCGTGGGTATTTCGGCAAGGATGCGTCGGAACTCAACCTCTCGGAGTGCGCCACATTGGCCGGGCTCCTCAAGAATCCCAATAACCTCTCCCCGTGGGGCAATCGCCAGGCGTGTGTCGACGCTCGCAACTTCGTCCTGAGCCGGATGCTCGATCTGAAGATGATCACGCAGGACACCTACGACGATGGGACGGCTTCCAACCTGGCCGTCAAGAATCGCAAGCCGGTCCATACCGACTCTTACGCCGTCGACATGATCAGCAACCAGGTTGACGAGATCGTGGGCAAGGATCGCGCCATTGCCGATGGCTACAAAATTTACGCCACCATCGATCTCGACCTCGAGAAGCGCGCCGAGCAGTCGCTCCGCGAGCACCTTGCCGCCGCGGAGCGGCACCCCGGCTATGCGCACCAGACATGGAGCGACTATGCCGCTGTCCTGCGCCAGCATCGCGCGGACGAGGACGAGAAAGACCCCCCTTCGCCCGAGTACCTCCAGGGCTCCGTTGTCGTCCTGGATAATAACGACGGGGGCATCCTGGCGATTGCCGGGGGGCGGGACTTCAACCAAAGCCAGTTCAACCGGGCGATCTCCTCCGCCCGACCGCTCGGCACGGCGTTCACGCCGTTTGTTTTCGCGGCTGCGTTTGAAAAAGGGATGTTCCCGGGCACGCTGGTCGAGGACACGCTCATGGACAATCGCCAGGTCATGATCGGCGGCGTCGAAGGCATCCTTGGCGAATGGGGGCCGGAGCGCATTGACAACCGGTATGAGGGGCCAATCCCCGCCCGGGTCGCGCTTGTTAAATCCAAGAACGCGGCCACCGTGCGACTCGGCATGCAGACCGGGCTGGAGAACGTGATTACCCTCGCCAGAAACGCCGGGCTCGCCCGGGTGGCGGGCAAGGATGAGAGAGGGCGCGAGTTGCTCAACCTCCGGCGGTTCCCGGCCACCTACCTCGGCTCCAGCGAGATGACGCTGATGGATGTCACGCTCGGGTACACGATCTTTCCGGACGGCGGGTCCCGGCCGGCCGAGGCTCACATCATCGACCGCATCGTGGATAAGAACGGGAACCTCATCTTCGAGGCCCACCCGGAGAGGAAATACGTCATCAAGGACACCACTGCTTACGAGGTCCACTCGTGCCTCTCGGATGTCCTCGACTTCGGGACCGGCGACAAGGCCTACACGATCGATGGGTTGAGGAAGTTCCCGTTGGCCGGCAAAACGGGCACGGCCTACAATTTTACGGACGATTGGTTCATCGGGTACTCGAGCGCCATCACCTGTGGGGTCTGGGCGGGGTTCGACAAGCCGGGGTCCATCTATCGCGGCGCATTCTCCAGCGATGTCGTCCTGCCGGTGTGGGTCGATATCATGAACAGTTCCTTCCAGAAGTATCCGCCGTCGGAGATTCCGCAGCCGCATGGGCTACAGAAATATGAGGTATGCTCGGCCTCGGGGCAATTGGCGACGGACCAGTGTTATGAGGCTGTGACGGACAAGGCCACCGGGCAGGTTTCCCGGCGCCGGACCACCTATTATGAGTTTGCCACCGAGGACCAGGTCCCGAAGCTGAAATGCTCGGTGCATACGGGGGGAGGGGTTGTGGCGGGAGCGGGACCCATCGGGCAGAGCCCGCTGGATACGCCTGCGACGCCGTCCCAATATCCGCGCGCCACCATCGCGGTCGATCTATCGAAGGTCACGCCTGTGCCGCTGCTGGGACCGACCGTCATCGGGGACGAGGACCCGTATCAGTCGGTAAAGCCGACCATGGTCATGGCGGCCACGCGGGTGGGCGACAATGCTCCTCCGCCCGGGGCGGTCAACGATACGACCAGCACTCCGGTCAACGCCAATGGACCGACCCAGCCGGGGTCCTTTCCCGGGGTTGCAGCATCGGGGCCGGCGACGACCGACGGGACGGTGCGGGTGATGCGGGCGCAGGCGGCGGGGGCGCTGGATAGCACGCAGGAGGATTCGACCATCCATCTGGATCCGCCGGCGCCGATCAAGTTCTGATCGCGCAATATGCTTCAAAAGAGCGCATTTGCGCTATAAAAGTCATCCATCTTCGATCTGACATCCGATCCTTTGTTGCGGTACACCTGGTCAATATTCAATCGATTTGCCTAGCCCGTTTCTTGCTGTTAGAATGCCCTGTGGAGGTGTGTGCCAAGATTTTCATCGGTTTTGACGACCTAGGCGCCTGCTAACCACGTTAATCTACGTATGGACGAATCGAAAAAATTATCCGTATTGATCGCCGATGATGAGACGACGGTACTGGAAGCGTTGACGACGGTGTTGACCCGGCTGGGTTATCACGTCGCGGGGACGGCGCGCGATGGCGCGGAAGCGGTGGAAATGGTTCGCAATATACCCGCGGATTTTCTGGTTCTGGATATTTCGATGCCGGTCATGGACGGGATCGAGGCGGCCCGCGTCATTGTCGCGGAGAAGCCTCTTCCGATCATCATCAGCACCGGGGTGACCGATGAGCTGACCATTGAGGCGGCCCGGCAGGTGCCGGTGCAGGCTTTTCTCACCAAGCCATTTCGCAAGGAGCAGCTCCGGGCTTCGATCGCCATCGCCCTTACTCAGTGGGAGCATCAACTGGAGGCGGAGCGCAAGCTGCAGTCGCTGCTGGAAAGCGGCTCATCGGCGGCTATGTTGAACGTGCCGAGGATATCCGAGGAAGCGGCGCGGCAGTTTGGGCTGACGCGGCGGGAGTACGAGGTGCTGTGCCGGATCGCGGAGGGGAAGTCGAATGCGGAGATCGGCGAAGCGATCGGGGCGGCGACGCGGACGGTGGACAAGCACGTGGAGCACATCTTTGACAAGCTGGCGGTGAAGACGCGCACGGCGGCGGTGGCGCGGGCGCTGCATATGGCGGCGTAGGGCGGCGTAGCCGCGCCTTGTCATGTTCGTTCGGCTCGGGCACGGTATGGAGGTCGAATGGCTTCACCCGGTCAAAATTCCATCAATAGAGATTGCCCCGAAATCGCTTGCAAAGCACAGGCATGCGGTTGCCTCTCCGACGCCGTCAACGGGAAAGCGGGAGCGGACATTTTGGACGAAAATGCAGTTCGACCATGAACGGGGCGGACACTTTCCCCATTTTCGTGGTTTCCGCAGAATCCATCATTGAGGAGGAACAACTTGGATCGAAGGATAAGCACTGGTGCCAGTTGAATATCGAAGGAACAGAAGAGCGCTGGCTTTTGAAGATACCACGGCAAGAACCCGGTAAGGGCGAGCATTGGGCGGAAAAGCTCGCTGCGGAGATTGGGGGCTTGATCGGAGTGCCTTGCGCGGAGGTTCAACTAGCGCGGTTCAATGAAATTCACGCAACCATTTCCAAGACTTTCGTGGAAACGAATTGGGCGTTGGTGCATGGCAATGAGATTATCGGCGGGCGTGTTATGGGCTACGACCCCCAGAAACGCAGAAGGACCAGCGACCACACTTTCGAACGCATTCATGCCGCCATCTTGCAAACCTGCTCACAGGATTCCTGCAAAAGCGATTTGATTCAGTTTGGCGGCTACATCGTTTTGGACGCGCTGATTGCCAATACTGATCGGCACCATGAGAACTGGGGACTGCTGCGTCCCATCCGCGAAACTGCCGGGACTGTACATACGCTCGCCCCAAGCTTTGACCATGCATCTTCACTTGGACGGGAGATGCGGGACGAGCGCCGCGAGCTAATCCTCAGAGAGAATCGTCTCGACAAATACATTCTTGGAGGAGGCGGAGCGGTGTATCTTGAAAAATATGGTGACAGGCCGATTCCCCCCATTCAGCTCGTGCAAGAGGTCTTGCAAGCGCACCCCGATTACATCCGTCCCTGGCTTTCCAAGCTGCGAGAAATCAACACAGCGGCTCTGGACAAGATTTTCGCGCGGATGCCGCCGGACTGGATGACGGACGCCCAAACGAGATTTGCGAAGGCGCTGGTTTTGCGTTCTGTTGATATGCTATCTGACGCGGGCTAATCCAATTTATGAAAACGATCTACATCGCATGGAAAGACCCGGAAACCCGGTCGTGGTATCCAATCGGGCGGCTGGATGCGGATGTTCCGGGGGAATACTACCTTTTCCGCTACACACACGGGGCGTTGCAGGCGCAGCAGGAAGTGGGTTTTCAACCACTCGATGCTTTCCCGGATATTCTTGGGGCTTACGAATCGGGCGAGCTGTTCCCATTGTTTTCCAATCGCCTTCAAAATTCCACGCGCCCGAGTTTTAAAGACTATCTGGAGCGCATGGATTTTACCAAGGAAACGCCAGACCCGATAGAACTCTTGGGGTTGAGCGAAGGCCGGCGAGCCACGGACAACCTCGAAGTCTTTCCGCAGGTGGAGCACGGAGTGGATGGTGGTTTCCACATGCGTTTTTTTCTCCACGGATGGCGGCATATCCATCCGTATGCTGAAGAGCGTATGAAGTTATTGAATCCAGGTGAGGAACTCCAAATCAACTTGGAGGTAAACAATCCAGTGAGCCGTTATGCTGTCCTGTTGGCCACAACTGATGCGGTTATGCTGGGCTGGGTGCCACGGTATTTAGTGGCAGATTTCGCCCGAATTATTTTTGACGGTGGATGCAGTCCTCAGGCGTTTGTTGTCCGCTACAATCCGGCACCGGCACCGCCTAGCCAGCGGTTGCTAGTCGAATTTTGTGGATGCTGGCCGACAGATTACGTTCCAATGAGCGGCGAGGAGTTTAAACCCGTTGTAGAGGTGTCAGAACGTCGGAGTGAATTTGCTGCATAGGTATCATGTTCGGTTAGGCTGCAATGCCAAGCCGCCTTGCGCGGGTTGGTAATCCAGCCCCATCCACGGTGAGCTTTCAGCCCCAGGCTGGGCCGGATCGCTGAGGGGAAGTCGAATGCGGAGATCGGCGAAGCCATCGGGGCGGCGACGCGGACGGTGGACAAGCACGTCGAGCACATCTTTGACAAGCTGGCGGTGAAGACGCGCACGGCGGCAGTGGCGCGGGCGCTGCATATGGCGGCGTAAGGGCGGCGTAGCCGCGCCTTTGGGGCGGAAATTCGAAACTCGAAATTCGAAACTCGAAAAGGGGAGGGGGCGTTGGCTTGAACTTTCGGATGGAGGGTAACGCCATCATTTCTCGATTTCGCTCCGTGTGCTCCTCTGGGAAGAAGACGGCGAAGCGTAGGCCCACGCTCTTGAGGTTGACTTGCTCGGTAGGCCGCCTTCCCGTTTCGTTTTTCGTGATGAACCTCGCAGAATTGGGCTTTCGTGTTCCCCCGGTCCCGATAATGTTTTGTTTATGAGCGGCCCGAAGTGGATCAACGCCGACGATTTGAACCGGTGGGCAGCGACGCCCGCCGCAAAGTACATGTTGCCCGAGCTGCTCCGACGGCTGGTGCGGGCAACAGTCGATAATGAGCACCTGAGGAAGCTTGATTTTCCATCAGAAGGAGAGGTTCAGAGACCCGGATACGATGGGACCACGGTCACGACAAAGCGGACGCTCTTTGTCCCTGAAGGAATCGCATTTTGGGAGTTGGGGTGCGAGGTGGGCAACGTGAAGAGGAAAGCAAATAGCGACTATAAGAACCGAATAGACGAGCACGAGAAAAAGCTTCAGCAAGGAACGGCAGACGATATTTCACAGGCGACCTACATCGCAGTGACAGCGCTCGATTGGATGCGAGCCGAGGAGTGGGCGAAGGAAAAAAGGGCAGAGGGCAAATTCAGATGCGTCGATGCCTATGACTCGAACAGACTGGAGCATTGGATTTGGGATGCCTCGGCGGTAGGCTTGTGGCTCGCTCAGGAGATTCATGGGAATCGTCGTGGACTCTGGGATGTTCAGACCCGGTGGAATGCAATGCAGGCGACACTCACCAGGAATATCGCGCCTGAGGTCTTGCTCGTTAACCGCACGAAGACTGCTTCGACATTCCAAGAATGGCTGGATGGTCCGAATCGGGAACTTGCAATCAAAGCGCCTTCGCGAGAGGAACTCGTCGATGTTTTTTGCGCATGGACACTGTCGCTTCCTCTTGAACAACAGGAGGCGATATTGAGTCGCGCGATTATAGTAGAGGACCGCGAAACATGGCGTTCCCTCGCGGAATCCCCTAATCCACTTATCCTAATCGCCGCACCTGCGTTGGACGGGGACAAAGAACTGTACGCAATAGCGGCATCCTCCCATCACGTCCTCCGCTTCGCGCCGTTCACTGCGGCCCGGAACAGCGGAGCGGTAGAAATGGAAAGAATGCGGCGATTCGATCTTCAGCAAATGCTGAAGGAAATTGGAATGCCAGATGCAGATGCAAACCGTATCGCGGAAGCGGCTGGGGGCAATTTTACAATTCTCCGTCGGTTGCTGGCCAGCACCCCTGCGGTAAAAACGCCTACTTGGGCATCCGATGGCGAATTGGCTCCATTGCTCCTTGCGCCTGCGTGGAAGGACGAGAATTCTGATGACCAAGGCGTAATTGCCAAATTGGCTAACAGGGCCTATTCGGAAGTTCGGAGGACCCTGGTCAAATGGTGGCAAGAACCGGATCAGCCAGTCCGACTGATCGATGGAACCTGGGAGTTCTTATCGCCGATTGATGCATGGCAAGGTCTTCATCCGTCACTTATTCCCTTTCTCGATACTTTCGAGCAGATTGCAGTTCAGGTTTTGAGCGAGGACAATCCCGCATTGGACCTCGCGCCAGAAGACAGACCGATGGCTGCACTCAAAGGCAAGGCGCGGCGGCATTCGAAGGAAATTCGACACGGTATAGCGGAAGTGCTGGCGCTTGGAGTTTCGCGCGAGGATGAAAGTTCAGTCGGAATGATCCTCCGATTTGCTCAGCGAGCTACGAGAATTATTCAACAATTACTTCCTGAAGGGTGCGGCTGGAAACGATGGGCATCGCTCGGTGATGTTTTAGCACAGTTGATGGAGGCGGATCCCATAGCAGTCGTGGAGGCGATGGAGCGAGATTTGCGTTGCGATGCACCGGCGTTAGTGGAGCTAATGCGACAGGAAGTTCCTGGTGCGTTCGGGCAGGAATATCAAAGCGGCGTATTATGGGCGCTTGAGAGGGCAGCTTGGCCGCCAGAATTACTTCCACGAGCGAGCATCTTGCTCGCAAAATTGGATCAACTTGATCCAGGTGGCACTTGGACAAACCGAGCGCGTAATAGTCTCCGTGGCCTTTTTTTTTCCTGGATGCCGCAAACGATGGCCTCCGTCGGAGAAAGAATAGAATTGCTGCGGATTCTTGTAAGAAGGACTCCTGAGGCGGCTTGGAGACTCTTGCTTAATCTTCTCCCGACAGGACACGAAACGATGTTTCCGCATTCAACCCCATCTTATCGAGATTGGGCGGCAGGATGGACAGGGAAAGTGTCGGATGCAGAATACCAATCCTATATATCCGGCGTGGCCGACCTCGTGACCCTGATGGCTGAAGGGAACTCAATTCTTTGGCTTGAACTGTTGGATAAGATCAATGGCCTCGCGCTTCAATTTCCACATGAATCTGTAAAGATGCGTGAACGGTTCGAAAGTCATGTCGCAAAAGGAGTACCTGCTGCACTTAAGGTTCCGTATTGGGAAAAACTCCGGGCGCTGGTTTTGAAGCACACTCAATTCGCCGATACTTGGTGGGCATTGCCCCAATCCGAAGTGAACCGATTCGCTGTCCTGAGAGATCAACTCCAGCCCGAAAGTAACATTATTACGCTGAAGCCGCTATTTGACGACTCTACGTTATGGGATCGAGATGAGTCTTCGACCTTCGAACAGAAGATTGAAAGACGCAATAGGGAGCGTCGAGCGGCTGTCCGAAGTATTTGGGAGGAGGGAGGAATTACTTTATTGTTCGATCTAATCGAGCAGGTCAAACAACCATACGACCTTGGCTACGCAATTGCAGATGAACTTCAATCTATGCCCGAAGCCGAACTCATTCCCAGTGCCCTTACGAGTGAGAAGAAGGCGTTTCGAGATTGCGCAGGCGCATACGCAGCCAAGCGAATTTGGACGGAAGGGTCGGATTGGGCTGAAGCGCTTCCGTCGCCCCTCTGGTCGGATCAACAAGTCGCGATTTTTGGCCAGCAGATGCCGTTTCGGCCACGAACTTGGGATTGGATTGGTGGAAAGGGAGAGATAGCTGAATCCTTGTATTGGCAGAACGTCCGCGTATGGGACGGATTCAATCTGCCAGAAGAGGATGCGTTGAGGGCGGTGAAGCGCCTCCAGGCGGCGGGACGTGCGTGGTCGGCTCTCCAAATCCTAGCGATGCGTCTCGACAAAAAGGTCGAGGTTCCTCCGCAGTTTCTCTGTGATGCATTGGATGCTATACTGAGCAACCCCCTTGAGCATTTTGCCGGGGCAATGGACGTACATTACGCGCAGCAGGCATTCTCAGCGCTTCAAAACAATCCCGAAGCGGATACCGCATGCGTTGCCCGTCTGGAGTTCGGCTTTTTACCGATGCTAGATAGGCATTCATTGCTTCCGCGTACGTTGCACCGGGAATTGGCTCGGGACCCCAAATTCTTTGTAGAATGCCTCCAGGTGTTATATCGCTCCCACAATGAGCCAATACCAACCGAAGGGGAAGAGCCGGCGGCTGCCTCGGAAGAGGATGCCGCTGCGAAGGCGGAGAAAGCCGAGAAGGCGAAGCGTGTCTGGCAGCTTCTCCACGATTGGCAGACAATTCCCGGAAGCGATTTGGAAGGAAGAATTGATTTGGCGGCGCTTCGGGAATGGGTGTCGGAAGCAAGGAGGCAGGCTGCTGAAGCTGACAGACTTTTGGTGTGTGATTCTCATATCGGACAGGTATTTGCTCGCTCTGCGGAAGACGATTTGGACAACGCCAAACCGCGCATCCCTATCCGTGAGATTATCGAAGAGTGTGAATCACAAGAAATCGAAAATGGTTTTGCAATCGGCCTCCATAACCTCCGTGGTGCACATTGGAAAGGGTTGTATGATGGTGGAAAGCAGGAGCGCGAACTTGCAATGGAATATGAACGCTATGCTAATACGTGCGCGGCCTGGCTTCGAACATCTGCCGTTCTACGTGGCGTTGCCGAATCCTATTCGCGGCAAGGAGAGCAAGAAGATGAACGAGCTAAAGCGCGTGAATGAAATGTTTGCCAGGAAGCGCGGCTCGCTATTGAGCCAGTTTGCGCAGCAGGGCGGCGTGACGTTCCAACACACGGTTCGCTGTTTGATCAAAGGTCTGATCGTCCATTTGGGCGGCTTGGATTTCGAGCAAAAGGTCCAGCACCTTGGCCCGCTCTTGCGGATCAAGGGCCTTGATTTGGTCGATCACGTCTGCCGCGGTCATGCCTGAAGGCTATCCCAACGGAGCGGACTTGTGATGCTCCGGGTTTTTGGCCGGTCGCCCCTGGATTAGGGCAGTTCGTTAAAGAATTCTGTCGCCCCTACCGGGGCTCTGGAGAAAATGGGGCATGGAAACCCGGGGTTAAAACCCCGGGCTATTACCTGTCGTCCCTTCGGGACTCTAGAAGCAGACGACTTTTAGCTGGGTCTGGATTTAAGGAAGGAACTTGCCTGACACCATAGTCGTGACCGGCGGTGCGGTTAGATTGCCCTAGCCTTCGATGGTGTTGATTTCGACGGGCTCGACTTTGATGCCTAGGTCTTCGAGCCATGCGATGGCGCGTTTCATCTCGGGGCGCTCGCCTTCGATCTCGAGGGAGACGATGCCGACCTCGGGGGTGACGCTGGCCTGGCGGACGTTG
>Ga0182030_10007299_pt1 | contig 23086 bp, 16 predicted proteins | sample 812S3MmetaG_FD_121299 | JGI IMG/M metagenome (GOLD analysis project Ga0182030, IMG submission 121299) | Permafrost microbial communities from Stordalen Mire, Sweden - 812S3M metaG (Illumina Assembly) | ecosystem: Environmental > Terrestrial > Soil > Wetlands > Permafrost | place: Sweden...
CAAACTCAAGTGTTTTCGCAGATTCGCCACACGCTACGAAAAATCCAAAGCCTGTTTCAAAGCCTTGGTTGCGCTAGCCTGCGCTTGGTTGCACCTGAGGCTATATGTCGATACGGCCTAGGGAACCTCTGCACAAGTGCGCAAGCCGCGCCATTGTTGAATAAACTATAAGTATGAAGCGAATGGCGCGTTTTCAGCAGACACCTGCATCGCAGGCGAGTTTTGCGAAGTATGGTCGCAAGAGCAAGCGGGAGCTGTTTCTTGACCAGATGAATCAGGTGGTTCCTTGGTCTGAGCTATTGGCGCTGGTTGAACCTTTTTACCCCAAGGCGGGCAATGGCCGGCAGCCGGTGGGTCTTGCGATCATGCTGCGGACGTATCCGCCGCGGCGGACAGCAGTGGTTCAGCCTGTCGGACCCGGGCATGGAAGAAGCCTTCTATGAGTCTGCCGTTCTGCGGCGCTTCGCCGGAGTGGACCTTGGCGTGGCCGCCGCGCCGGACGAAACAACGATCCTTCGCTTCCGTCACCTGCTTGAGCAGCACCATCTGTGTGGCGAGATGCTGATGACGGTGAACCGCTATCTGGAGACAAAAGGTATCCACGAGAGAAGCACGGTGAGAGCTTGGGGTCGGTTCAACTCGCGTGCTCTTCTTCATTTCCAATCAGACCTATATGACGGTGGCGATAGACGAGCTAAATGCCCCCGGCAAAGCCTTCCGCAATGCATTCACGCCAACTGCCCATATTCCGGTGAGTATATCCACAATGGGAACGATGCGCCCATTGCCTGGAGAAACTAAGAAGCTGTCAGGCGATTTTTGGCGTGAACTAACCCCAGGTCAGGAAAATACACTAAATCGGCCAGCAAATTTGCTGGACAATGAGAAAATAATCTGTTGACATGGAAATGCAGGTCATTGTAGGATCGTCCGTACTGTAGATTACTAGCCCACACTGTGGGCATGAGGATTGCTGCAGAGATCTCCCATGGGTTCATGGGCCTTTTCTGTAGGTCTTCGGCGTATCTCCCTCTTGTGTGTGGGAATCGCCGAAGGATCGATCAATCGGAGCTCTCGGTATTCATGGGGGCAGGGAAGGGCGGCAGCCAGCGCAAGAGCGCGGGAGTCGCGTTGAATCGCGCACGACAGACTGCGGGACGGCTCAGAGTAGGAACGAGCACTCTCAATCAGGTTCAACTTTTTGGAAGTCAACAGACGCAATCAGGGTGGAGAGGGGCTTTATGAGCGGAAAATGGAAACTGCTGTGGCTATGCTTTGTCGTTCTGGTACTCGGAGGAACGGCGGCCTTAGCTCAGACTATCACCGGGTCTGTGCGTGGGACGGTAACCGATCCTAGCGGTGCGGTAGTCGCTGGAGCAAAGGTGGCTGTCACGAACATAGCCACCGGCGTGGCCAACCACACGGTCAGCGATCCGAGCGGCGCTTATGATTTCCAGTTTTTGAATCTTGGAGATTACACCGTTACGGTATCCGCGTCTGGTTTTGAAACTTCGTCGATTGGGCCGTTCCGGCTGCAGATCGATCAGATCGCTCAAATTGATGCCAAGCTGCAAGTCGGAGCAGCAGCCATTACAGTCAATGTCGCATCAAGCGCGGGCGCGATTCTGAACACGGAAAATGCCACGCTAGGAACCAGCTTCAGCGCGCATGCACTGGAGACGATGCCATTGCCTGGGCAGAATGTCTTGTACGCCACCATGTTTGTGCCTGGCGCACTCAATCCTACTGTCGCGTCCATGAGCACGGCGTATCGCAATACAAGCTGGGATGATGTGCCGTCTTTCAACGGAAATCGTCAGCAAGGAAATAACTTTGTTCTGGACGGCATCGAAATCAATGAGACGACAGAGAATCTGAGCGGTTATAACCCGGCCCCACAGTCATTGCAGGAAATACGCACCATCACTGGAAACTCCGACGCTGAGTTCGGAAACGTGGATGGCGCCGAAGTACTGATGGTCACCAAGGCGGGAACCAACCAGTTCCATGGCAGCGTCTACGAATATTTCGAAAACCAGGATTTCCAGGCCGACTCCTATGGCAACCACTACAACAACATCCCACAAGCGGACTTCGGTCAAAATCTTTTTGGCGGAGCCGTGGGCGGCCCGATCTTCAGGAACAAGCTGTTTTTCTTCGGCGACTATGAAGGATTGCAATTTTCCAATCCGGGTACAGGGCTAGCCAGCGTTCCCTCTGCGCTGGAGCGCACCGGCAACTTCAGCGAAGTGGATGCCATCGAAGGGAATCCGATTTTCAACACAACGGGCGGGACGAACACCGAATTTCAGTATGACACCGGAGGAGTCCTCGACAAGATCCCCATCCTGAATCCGGTGGCCAATTATCTCTTTGCTAACCCGCAATACTTGCCGGTAACCAATCATGCACCGAATCCCGGCAGCGTGACGTTAAACAACTATACGGCCCCGGTCACTTACCACAAAGTCAACAATCAGGGCGATGGCCGCCTGGATTATACACTCAGCAGCCATGACACATTGATGATCAAGGGCACTTACGGAGATGCCTACGATAACCAATCAAATGCTATTATCCCAGTCGAGTTCCCCCTAACTGACAACTACCCCTTCGCTATGGGAGTGGTCGACTGGATTCACACGTTTTCACCATCGCTTGTGAATGAATTCCGCCCCGGATATTCCCGCATCATCCAGGACACGGAGACATTGGATCCAAGCGGCGGTTTCGGGACGAATGGCGATACCACGATGGATATTGGACATACAGGCAACCAGCCGCTCCCTGGATTTGCGTATATCCTTCAATATTATTCGGACAACAGCAGCTTTGGCACTCAAGGCAGCGCCGGCACCAAGACCATCGACAACAACTTCGATTTCGGGGATGACCTTACCTGGGTGCATGGAAAACATATCACCAGGATGGGCGCGCAATTCGTCCGCTACCAGGAGAATTACATTTCTCCCAGCAACATCGGCGGAGAGAACGGCACCTTTGCCTATTTCGAAGATTACACCGCAAACTATTACGGCGGGGGTACAGCCCCCTGTTGCGGCGCCGCTGCAGCTTATTCCAACGGGGACAGCTTTGCCGACTTCGAACTGGACAGTGCCGAAGTCGCTACTGTCGCTGGCGTCACCGGTCCGTTTGGAGCGCGGCAGTGGCGTGATGCTTACTATGCCCAGGACGACTGGAAGGTGCTTCCGAACCTGACCCTGAATCTTGGATTGCGGTATGCCTATGACCAGCCGATGTATGAGGCCCACGACAAGATGGCCAGCATCAATCTGGTGACAGCTCGCTTTGCGCCTGTGCTATCAACCGGTAGGTATACTCCCGCGACCGACCCGTATGTTGAGTTAGCCGGAATGGGTGGCAATAGCCGCGCTCTCGTCAACCCATACTATAAACAGTTCATGCCGCGTCTCGGCTTTGCCTGGCACGTCAATCCCCGCCTTGTGCTTCGCGGTGGATATAGCATCACTGACGACGACGAAGGCACAGGCACCGGGTTGCGTATGACGCAAAATCCGCCCTTCCTGACATCGGTTACCAACCTCCAGCACGGGCCCCAGGCAACTTATTCAATCCCGATTAGCGTGACAAATGGCCTCACCTCGGGAACCGGCGGTACCCCTCCATCAGCGCAGTACGATGTATGGGACCCGAATTTCCGTCCGGCCACTGTCCAGCAATTCAATCTGACAACGCAGTATCTGCTTGCCAGCAAAACTTCTCTTCAAGTCGGCTATGTCGGCCAGATTGGCCAGCATCTGGCTGAACCCAGACTCTTGAACCAGTACACTGGTCAGGTTCCAGCGACATGCGGGCCATCCGATACCACCGGATGCGTGGATGTAGTTGCCCCGTATTATGCAGTGGTGGGGGGCAACAGTAACATCGTCGATACGGTTTCAGAGGGCAACGAAAATTATCATGCCCTGCAGGCAACTCTTCATCAGCAGGAAACGAACGGTCTGGAATACACAGTGAACTACACTTGGTCTAAGGCGATGAACGATAGCTCCGGAGGGTATTTTAACGTCGACGGTGTTGGCTCCGGCGGCACCTTTGCCTTCCCGCAGGATTCATATAACCCACACGCGGACTACGGCCCTGCAAACTTCGACGCCCGGCATAATATCAGCGGAACGGCTGTCTACCAGCTTCCGTTCGGCCAAGAAAAACGGTATGGCTCGCATTGGAACCGGGCGACGGATGAGCTGATCGGAGGATGGGAACTATCCGCGAATGCGATGTACCACACCGGTTTCCCCGCCACGATGATTGAAACCGGTGCTAACACTGGCCTGAACGCCGCGTCGGATAATGGCAACTATAACTATGCGGGCCGGCTCAACCAATACCGTCCGATGAAAATTGTGGGCCAGAGTGCGCTGAACTGGTGGGGTACGGACCCGTCAGCGACACCATGTAAAACGGGCGTGGACAACGGCGTTTGCGCCTACGGCAAACCGGCGTCGGGCACATTTGGAGACGCCCATAACGGCACAGAACGCAATCCAGGATTCAGAAACGTCGATCTGTCGCTCTTCAAAGGGTTCCGGACAGCTGGACATCAGTATTTTAAATTCCGCGTCGATGCCTACAATGTTTTCAATTTGGATAGCTGGGAAGCTCCCAATTCACGGGCAGGCAGCGGCCAATATGGAAAAATTGTCAGCTCATCGTCCAATCCACGACAGTTCCAGATATCGGGCGTCTACACTTTTTAACCAAACGCTGTATTAACCGCTTAGTTTTTCAACCTGCAAGCCGTTCAAACTGGCAATAACACCGGCGGATCGTCCAAGCAGACGATCCGCCGGCACTTGCTAGCAGTCTCTGAAAGGCGCACTCAGAGCCTTTCTCATCGAAAACCACGCGCCCAGCAAGTCGACCCTTCTCGTGTTGGGTCCACAATACCAACCGCGGACTCATTGGCAAGAGCCTACAATCAGCACATGAGCTCTGATATAGATCGACCCTCAGATGAGGCGCACGATAAATGAGCTTGACTCCGGAAGTGCGTAAAATCGGCCGGCGAAACTTCTTGAAAGCGGCTGGCGGAGTTTCGGCCCTGGCTGTGCTCGGTACCGCCGCGGTCGTGCGGGGCCCGAGGCGCGGAGGGCCTGTTCGCGCTGCGTTAATCGGTTATGGCAAACAGGGCAAACTGCTTCACAGCAGCGTTGATCCAAACGTCACAAGCATTGTTGCCATCTCGGATATAAGACCGCGTGCCAGCGCTGCTGCGGACCTGGATGCGGGGCTACCGTGGTATCAGGGTTGGCGGCGCATGCTACAGCAGGAGCAGATTGAGGCGGTCATCATTGCAACTCCGCTTTGGACGCATGCCGAGATTGCCATTGCCTGCCTTGAGGGGCGCAAGCACGTGCTTTGTGAAACGGCAATGGCGAAGGACGCGGCGGAATGCCGGCAGATGCTTGAAGCATCCAAGAGGAGCAAGCGGCAACTTGCGATCGGATATCAGCACTTTTTCCACCCGGTCTACCTGTCCGCGTATCACAATATTGTGAAACAGGGATTGCTGGGAGATGTTTATTCCATTGAGGCAGCATGGCACAGTTACACGTCTGGACGATTGCAAGCCGGACCGTACGCTCCTGCTTTCGACCCACGGCCATGGGGATACGCGTCCTTGGATGATCTCTTGAATTGGCGGATGTTTCGCCGCTACTCGAATGGTCTGGCGGCGGAGCGCGGAAGTGAGTTGATCTCGCTCACGAACTGGTACCTGGATGCACTGCCAACCGCAATTCAAGCTCGCGGTGGAATTTATTCTTACAGAGATGGCAGAGATGTCGATGATCATGTTTATGCAACTCTTGAATATCCGAATGGGAGAACGACAACGCTCTCTCTGATCCAATCCAACGGATTTGAGCGTAGCTATACACAATTCATGGGAACTAAGGGGACCCTTATCGTCGGTAACGATGAAGCGCTTCTATTTACCGAAGGGAAGGGTAGCCCGACAAAGGTGGAGGCGGCAAAGCTGAATGGCGCGCACACAGTGCTTGATGCATCAGCAAGCCGGAGTGAGGAAGCCTCAAATCACTCATTCCTCACCCAGGGTGGAAGTGCCGGCGGCGGCATGGAAGCCTATCGACAAGAGATCGTAGCGTTCTGCGGATCGATTCGAGCAGGCGCCCGCTTGCCGAACTCGGCGACACGCGGGTTCGATGTAGCTCGAGCATGCTTTGCTGTTGACGAATCGATCCAGCAGGGCAGGAGAGTGAGTCTTGAAGAGCCGGGAGGTCCCGATCAATCCACCGTACTCCGCAATACGGGCAATCGGACACAATATGCCTGAGAGTCGATGCGAATCGGAAACCGCGGATGCCAGTGCCTTCACACGGAGGCAGCTACTATCCGTGGATGGAATAAGACGGTCCGAAGAGCGATCAGGGATGGTTGTGGACAGTTGGATTACAGTGTCAAGGCCGGCAATGGCATGTAACTTCAGAGTCATCGTCGACTCAGGTGACCGGCGTGCGGTTAGAGCAGCGGCGGAGTGTCTCGATGAGGTCGACAGGCTTGAATCGATTCTCTCAATCTTCCGGCACGCGAGCGAAGCAAGCCGGATAAACCGCGAGGCGGCAATTCACGCCGTTCCAGCTGGACCTGAGCTGATTGAGTTATTGCAACTGTCCAAGCGAGTTCATGAGGACTCAGACGGCGCCTTCGACATCACGAGCGGTGCTCTCACAGCGTGTTGGGGCTTTCAGGAGCGTAACCCAAGACTCCCAACAGAGGAAGCTCTCGCCTCGGCGCAAGAACGCGTGAGTGCAGAGCTCATCTCTATCGGAACAGACTGTACGGTTTCTTTTGGCCTTCCGGGCGTACGCATCAACTTTGGAGCGGTGGGGAAGGGCTATGCGCTCGACCGCGGAGCGCAAAAGATGACCGCGCATGGGATCGACAACACGTTGCTCAGTGCCGGCTATAGCAGCGTACTAGCTCTGGGAGACGGCCCTGAGGGAGATGGCTGGAGCATTGGCCTGCGACACCCGTTGGCTAAGGACAAGCGCATGGCCATCGTGCGCCTGCGTTCCTGTGCGATGGGGACGAGCAGCCTGGAAGAACAGTGGTTTGTAAATAGCGGCAAGCGTTATGGACACATTCTGGACCCGCGAACCGGTTTTCCGCCGACGGAAGTGCAGAGCGTGAGCGTCATTACAGATAACGCAGCTGATGGGGACGCCTTGGCGACTGCTTTTTTTGTCGGAGGACCGGAGATGGCTGAGCGATATTGTAAGGCGCATGAAGGCACAGTTGCAGTCATGCTGTTGTCTCGCGACTTATCGCGCCCGGTTGTACACGGATCCCGCAATCAGGTCATCGTGGAGATGGAGAATGACTAGAGTTGCCCCACACTCGCTTTCTGCAACTCAGCAGGTCATGTTAGTTGTGCTCCGCACTTTGATTGGCTGGCACTTCTTGTACGAAGGATACTTTAAACTCATGGTCCCTGGATGGGCCGCGGATGGCACGCATCTAGGAGCCTGGAGTTCATCCAGCTATTTGAATGGAGCAACTGGGCCCGTTGGACACCTGCTCCATGCTCTGTTCAATGCGGGCTATGGAGGCATCATCGACGCGGTAGTTATTGCGGCCCTGTGGGCCATCGGGCTCTCCTTGATGTTGGGTGTGCTTACCCAGACTGGATGCAGTCTTGCCATTGGCTTGTTGTCGCTCTTTTATCTTACGGCGATACCGCTTGATGGAGTGCCTCATCCAGGAATGGAGGGAAACTACATGTTGGTAAATAAGAACCTGATTGAGTTGATCGCCGTGGTCGTCCTTTATTGTTTCAGGACGGGACATATCGCTGGTCTTGATCTGCTCTATGTTACCTGGCGAGAACAGCGCAAAGTCAGCCCGAGGAACGAGGTCGCCTAAATGTATCTAACTCCGGATCAAAAGGCCAAAGGCCGTGCGAGCTTCCTGAGAATAGCAGGAGGGGGAGTTGATGCTGTCACGATCAAGGCGGGGGCTTCCACTCCACACTCGGAGATTGGAGCCCCGCTCCGGATGGGCGTCGTCGGAGTTGGCAGCCAGGGAAGCACTCTACTCGGCCATTGTTTGGGATTGCGGGACGTGATTCAGGTTGAAGCAATTTGCGATGTCAACCCCGTTCATCGCGCTCAGGCCGACCAACTGGTGGCCGACGCAAAAAGCAGCCCGGTGCGGCAGTATGAAGACTGGCAGGAGATGGCGGATAAGGAGCAGTTAGAAGCTGTAATTGTAGCCACTCCGCTGTGGACACATGCAGATATTACGGTCGGCTTTCTAGATACGCGCGTGCACGTTCTCTGCGAAAAGATGATGGCCTACGACATCCCAAGCTGCGAGCGGATGGCAGATGCAGTCCTGCGCAACCGCAGGCTCCTTGAGATAGGATATCCCCGTTTCTATGAACCGCTCTATCAGTCCGTCTATAGAAACATCGTTCAGGCCAAGCTTCTCGGCGACATCCACTTTGTGCGGTTGCACACGCATCGCAATAACTCCTGGCGCCGTGCGGAGAGTTCGCCTTCGGCCGGCTTCAATCCGCAGCGATGGGGTTATCCCACTTGGGATGCGCTGGCGAACTGGCGCATGTATAGGCGTTCCTCTCAGGGCCTGGTCGGTGAGCTCGGAAGCCACCAAACGTCGCTCGCCGAATGGTATTTGGGTTCGACGGCGCAATCAGTTTACGGGACCGGCGGCATTTTCTGTTACAAGGATGGACGAGAAGTCAACGATCACATCTACATGACTTATCGCCATCCGGGTGGTTGCACTGTCGAGCTTTCGGTAATCCTCAGCAACGCTTATGGCGGCCTGTATGAGGAGTTCACGGGCTCCAAAGGCACTCTAATCGTCTCCGACATTGAAGGAGGAATGCTGTTCCTCCACGATGATGAGTCTGTCGCGACGGAGGATTCGTATCCGCTAACACTGCAGCCATGGTCGCCAGATTGGAATCTTGCATTCCGCAATGAAATTGCAAGCTTCTGCTCCGCGGTGAGGCGCGGTACCCCGCTCTTGTGCGGCCCGCAGCGGGCACTGGCTTCGGCGAAGTCAGCCTTGGCGGGAAACAGCGCTGTTGCCTCCAGGGAGCGCGTGGAAATTGGCACACCAGCCTCGACGTAGAAGATCCATTTGCGCCGTTGCGGAAAGTGGAGTTTGCACAGGCAAGCCGGAGCACCAGGATGATGATTCTGACATCTCACTTTTATGAGGTTGATTTTGGCCCCGATGGCGATCTTGACAAGAAAGCGTGGGCTGGTGTCTGCAGGACCAGCTTCAATCGAGATGCATTTAAGAGATGTGCCTATCCTGAGATCGAGACCGCGGTTGCAAGCCTGTGGACTCGAGAATGTCTGTATCTTGCGTTCTGGTGCAGATATGAAGCATTGAACGTATTCCCGCTTGGGGAAGACTGCGGAGAGGGTAGTGAGTTATGGACCCGGGATGTGGTTGAAGCATTTATAGCTCCTGACCCCGTGGCAATCTCACATTACTACGAAGTTGAAGTCTCCCCGAATAACAGGTCATTGGAATTGAAGATCATCAACCAGGATTCGCAGCTTGATACAAAGAGTTGGGTTTCGGGCATGAATCATGCGGCCCGGATCGAGTCCGCATTGAGGCTATGGACGGTTGAAATGCGCATTCCATTTCGATCGATGGGAGTCGCGGTTGTGCCAGGGGCGGACTGGCGGATTAATCTCTTCCGTGCCGATGGAGCTGGCAGCGATGAACAAAGGCGCCTTCTGAGCTGGTCGCCGCTCGATACCACTATCAAATCCTTCCACCAGCCGGCCTCGTTCGGCATGTTACGTTTCGCAAACCCAGGGAGCCAGTCCTCGCCATGACGAATACTCGTGTTCAAAACAGGATCTTCAGAACCGTTCTCATTGCATTAATTTGCGGGGCCGCCCTACGTGCGCAGAGCGGAGTCGTAAGTGTAAAGGAAAGCAGCATTCAAATTCCGACCTATGTTCTTGGATCGGAGGACCCAAATCCTCCATTTCAGCTACTGAACGAACACGACATATATCCGTACACAATGCTGGATGATCTGACCGACACCCGGCAGACAACAACTTACAAAGCGATCGTATTGGAGAATGAATTTCTTCGTGCTACGATCCTGCCCGAACTGGGTGGCAGGTTGTATTCACTTTACGACAAGGCATCCAAGCGGGAAGTGTTCTATCGGAATCGGTCCATCAAATATGGCCTTGTGGCATTGCGTGGAGCGTGGATCTCCGGTGGAATTGAATTCAATTTTCCCAACGGTCACTCCACAGATACAGTTTCCCCAGTCTCCTCCAGATTCCAAGTCAATTCCGACGGGAGTGCGACCGTCTTTGTAGGGGATGTTGATCAGGTTTCCGAGATGTATTGGGAAGTGGCGCTGACGTTGCGACCAGGTACCGCGAGGCTCGAACAGCATGTTCGACTTTTCAACCCGTCCCCCGTAGAGCATCTCTATTGGTATTGGAACAACGCTGCCGTCCGGGCCACGGAAGATGCGCGTTTCATCTACCCCATGCGCCTGGCGAGCCCTGGTGAAGGTGCCGACCTGGAAACATTTCCAGCGTGGCATGGGGCTGATCTGAGTCGTTACGGCAGCTTTCACCAGCCATCCGAGCTTTTTGGCATGGGGGTGGACCGGAATTTCTTCGGAGTCTATTACTCCGATCCTGACTATGGAGTTGTACATTTTGCGGATCATCACGAAATGACCGGCAAGAAGTTCTGGACCTGGGGAGTTGCGGGCGACGGAACCATTTGGACCGACTTGTTGACCGATGCTGATGGTCCCTATAACGAGATTCAAGCCGGACGATTCGAGACCCAATTTAACCGAGAGGTTATGCCGGCTCAGGCGGAGGAAAGCTGGACAGAGTACTGGTATCCAGTCAGGAAACTCGATGGTGGATTCTGTGAAGCCACTTCGCAATTTGCACTTAACGTCTTATTCACACCCACAACAGGGACGAGCGGAGAAATCCGCGTCTCCTTGAGCCCGACCGAGCATGTAACGCATGCGAGTCTTGTTGTCAGTCTTGACGGCAAGGTCAAAGAGATACTTCGCGATCTGAGCTTCGATCCAGCCTTAACGAGGATATTCGTGATCCCGGCTGCGGATATCCAATTGGCCAAGCACAAGACATCCGTCGATTTGCTTGGCGTTTCGGGAGAGCAGATCCTCCATTGGAATGCAGCAGAGCCGGTGGATGGCAATGCCGAACCGCTTGTGCCCGCCCGTGCGGCGGAATCGAAGATACCAAAACAAAAGGATGTGAGCGTTGAAGAGTTGTATCTGAGTGGACTGCGGGATGAGAAACGAGGAGATCGTGAGAATGCTCATCGCCTCTTCGAGGAGGCGTTGAAGCGCGATTCGAATTACATTCCGGCGTTGCGAAAGCTGGCCGTTGAGGAGTATCTGGGTGGCGACTTCGACGGTGCGAAGGAAGACATCGAGCGGGCAATGCAGCGCAGCGACTCCGATGCGGAGACGCTTTATGAGGCTGGGATCATTTGGCGCGCGAGCGGAGACACGGCGCGTGCTCGTGACTTCTTGTGGAGCGCTGTGAGGCTTGACACGTCGCCGGCCCCCGCGCTGCTTCAGCTTGGAGAGATTGCGCTCTCAGGGAACGAGTACGCAAACGCGGAAGCGCTCTTGCGAAGAGCTTTGACTTACCAACCGGACAATGTACTCGCACAGTGTGATCTCTCAATCGCGCTGAGGCTTAACGGAAGACCTGCTGAGGCCGTCGAAGTTGCGGCCCGGGCAGTGAAGACAATGCCTCTTTACCCTTTAGGGCTTGCTGAGCAATGGAGGCTCTCCGCGTTGAACCATCAGCCGACGAAGACGGATCACTCAGGAACCGATGAGCGGCGTCATGCACTTGAGGGCCGGATACAAAGCTATATAGAAGCTGGATCGTGGTACTGGGGCCTTAAAGACTACGACTCATCGAAGTTTATCTTCGAAGCGGCTGTTCGTGAATTCTCTTCCGCGGAGTTGTCTCCAATGGTCTACTACTATCTGGCTTCATGCGCACACCATCGCGGTCACGATGAGGAGGCTACCGGTTATGCTGCCAAGGCTCGTTCATCCAATCTAGACAGGACATTCATCAATCGCATTGCGGATGCGGAGGTCTTGCAGGAGACGTTGCTCTCCAACCCAGATGATACTCATGCCCAATATCTGCTGGCAAACTACATGTTTCAACATCGACGCTATGAAGAAGCCGAGCGCCTGTGGTTGCGGGCGCGGAGTTTGGGACTTCAGTATTCTGTGCTTTACCGGAATCTGGGGATAAATGCTTGGAAGGTGAAGAAAAGCCTGGACGATGCAAAGTCGTTTTATGAAAAGGCGATCGAGCTGGCTCCGCAAGACTACCGGCTCTATGTCGACCTTGACGAGATCGATGCCCAACTCGGGGCAACTGAAATGCGGACAAGACTGTTTGCAAATCCGCCACCTGGCTTGCTTGATCACGATTCAGTCCGCATCCGCTACATTGTACTTCTCATGAAGCAAGGCGACTATGACCGTGCGCTGCGCTTGCTCGGTGACCATCGCTTCAAGCCTTGGGAGCAGGGGGCGGATGTAAGAGAAATATTCGTCGCCGCGCACATCCAGAAGGCGCGGCTGGAGCTGGCCTCCAAGAACTTTGCGCAGGCAGAAGCGGAGATTGCACAAGCATTTGATTACCCAGCCAACCTGGGAGTCGGAAAGCCGGAGAAACCGAGCGATGCGGCGGCCCACTATTGGTTAGGTGAAGTCCGAAGTGAACAGGGAGATAGGGAAGGGGCGAGCCGAGAGTGGAATGCGCTTGTCGATGCAGCCGGAGGAAGCGACATGTCGAAGTATTACGCCGCGCTTGCGCTGGAGCGGCTGGGTCGAAAGGAGGAAGGTGCAGATAGGCTATCGCGGCTTGCCGAGGGACCGGAGGCTGGGCGCGTTGGTGCGCATAACTACTTTGTTGCAGGGCTGGCTGAGCGTCATCTAGGGCGCGAATTACAGGCGGCGAAGTATCTGACCCAAGCAGTCGATATCAATCCTTCTCTTTGGCAGGCCGAGGGAGAGTTCGACCAGTAAGCAAGCGCTTTGAGTCCGGGCTTTCTGCGGAACGGCTTTTGTCCAGAGGGCGGTGAGGCGCACATTTCTTGATCGGCTTTGTTGGCGCTCTATCCCACGAAGTATAGGAAGGCCGGTTGTTCGACTGACATATTGGGCTTGTGCCGGCAGCGCTGGGGAAGCTAAAATGAATGATTATGCCAGCATTGCGCAAGAAGAAGATAGTGTTGGGCAAGTCCGGCGTAATGACCTCGACTTTGCGCTGCTTTCAAGTGCTTGAGCTGCTCGCAGAAGATCCGTTTGAATTGAGCGTATCAGACATCGCCCACCGGCTGTCTATGCCCCGGGCGTCTGCACACCGACTCTGCAAGACGCTGGTGGAGGGGGGCTTTATTGAGCCCGTTCCCGCCAGCAAGCGCTATAGCCTGACTCCGAAGTCCCTATGGGTAGGTTCGGGATATCTGCGTCATTCAAGCATCTACCGTGCGGCGTTCTTCCCCATGCAATCCCTGGCGAAACAGATACCGGGTACGGCACAACTCGGAGTCTTTTCTGAGGGAAAGGTACTCTTTATCCACTCGGTTGGCTACCCGGGTTCCACGGAAGCATTTGCGGACGTAGGTTTGAAGCGCGCACTCCATGCCACCGCATCCGGCAAGCTGTTCCTTGCAGAAATGCCGCTGGACAAGGTGGAGCAACTGATGTCGCAAGGAGTAGAGAGATATACCGAACGTACGACAGTGTCGTTTGTTCAACTTAAAGAAGAGCTGAAGCAGATAGCCGCGAAGGGGTATGCGGTTAATGACGAGGAGTTGTTGCCGGGATATCTGGCGCTGGCTGCGCCTGTGTTTGACTCCGGCGGCTCCATGGTGGGGACAATAAGCATCACGGTAGCATCGGACCACAAGCATTTGGGCTACGATTCACCTCACGCTGTATTGCTATGCGAAGCTGCGCGCATGACATCGCTTCAGCTTGGCTATCATCCACTCTCGCACAATCTTCAAACCAGACGAGTAAAGGTCTAGCCGCTTTCGTGTCGGCGTCGCAGCGTGGCTGTCCTGCGCAATGTTCAGCCGCGGACAGTGAAGCGTGTTGGGTGCCATTCCATAAGTTAGCGCTACAGTCAGGTAGTTGCGGGTTAGCGCACGGAGATACAGGTAGCTCGGCAATGCGAGATAACTCCTAGCCTCACAAACCGGATAGAATAGAGTGGAATTGAAAAAGATCTTGAGATAACAGGTAACTGTGCATGCGCTGTGTACTCGGCATCTGGAGATAATAACCGCCGATATGTACTCAATCACCGGACTTAATCCGCAGACCGGAGAGCCTGTCGAAATCACCGTACGTGATGGGACCATTCATGCTATTACTGCAGGCCGGGATAGGGGGGATCAGTGGCTTTCCGCGGGCTTTGTCGACCTGCAGGTCAATGGCTATGGTGGCGCGGATGTGAATGGAGTCGACCCTGATCCTGAGGTGATTATTGAACTGACCGAGAAGATGATTGCCGGGGGCGTAACAACCTATCTCCCCACGATCATTACGGCATCGGAAGAAAAGATTTGCGCCGCGCTGCGTGCAGTCGCGGCAGCGCGGTGGAGCAGCAAGCTTGTTGCCGGGTGCGTCCCTTTTGTTCATGTCGAGGGACCGCACATCAGCCCGCTTGAGGGCTACCGTGGCGCCCATCCCGTGGAACACGTCCGTCCACCGGACATGACTGAATTTGCACGATGGCAGCAGGCCTCGGGCGGCCTGGTTGGCATGGTCACGCTCTCCCCGCACTACGCTGAGTCCGAAGAGTATATTCGCAAACTATCGGCTCATGGCGTGCATTGTTCCATTGGACACACTCATGCTTCTCCCGAGCAGATTCGCAACGCAGTAAATGCCGGTGCGGCGTTGTCAACGCATCTCGGAAACGGAATTGCTGGGTTGATTCCAAGACATACAAATCCGATCTGGTCGCAGCTCTCAGAGGACCGACTGACCGCAATGCTGATTGCCGACGGCCATCATCTTCCCCCGGATGCCATCAAAGTAATGATCAAGGCAAAGGGAGTTAGCCGCGCAATCCTGGTTTCTGACGCCGTGGCTCTCGGGGGCTTGCCCGCCGGGGTGTACGACGCGCCGATCGGTGGCCGGGTCAAGCTTCACCCCAATGGCCGTCTTAGCCTGGCAGGGACGGAATTGCTGGCCGGCGCGGTCCTTCCTCTCAAGGATGGGATTGCGCGCGCAATGGCCATGACTGGAATATCGCTGGCCGATAGCGTCCGAATGGCTACGGAGAATCCTGGCCGATTCGCTGGCGGCGCAGGACAGATGCAAATCGGTAGGCCGGCTGATCTGGTTCTATTTCGTGTTGAGAGCGGCGGCAACAGTCTGTGTATTGAGCGAGTCATCGTCAAGGGCAAAGAGTGGTCATAACTCAATCTGCCGGCCGATAGCTGTTCTCCAATTGCTGTACACCAGAAGCAGGATGATAAGTGGACTTTTCCTTAGAAAAGGCCACCTTGCAAGCAACCAAACGGGGCACATGAATTGGAGAATTGCTCTAGCGGTGCTCAATCGCGGCAATCTCGCTCTCTGAATCCTCACTTATCCTGATCCTTTTGCTTCTGTCAAACAGGCCTTCAATCTCCTCCAAGGTGCTGCCCTTCGTCTCAGGCAATAGAAACGCACTGGTGAGGAAATACAACGTTGTGCATGCGGCCCAAAACAGAAACATTGCATAGAAGCCGCGGTTGCCAACGACAGGAAGAAACACAGCGGCAATGATCGTGGAAACACCCTGGTTCAACAGCAGTGCAATACCCATGCCTGTCGATCGAATGCGAGTTGGCATCAACTCTGACAGTGCCAGCCACACCACAACTCCGGGCCCGAGTGAAAAAAAAGAAACGAACAATCCGAGAGAGAGAGTGATGAGCCAGCCCGTGGTTCGGTTGGCGATCGGCTCATAGAAAGCTCGCTGGATGGTCAAAGGTTTGGTTGCGTTTCCCCCTTGCGGCTCGATGGAGAGGACAGGCGGTTGATCTGTGCTGACTGCTGTGGCAACTTTGCTTCCCTCCCCATAGGAATAGAGCACGGTAAGAGCCATCGGACGTGCACCTGGATCGAGGTCAGGGATTGAAACCCCAACCGGCATGCGGAGAGTGTTTCCGCGCACGGCCCGCTCTACTTCGGCGTGGACATCGACGCGCCTTGACTCGAACGAGTAAAAGAGGAAGGCGCTGGCCAGCAGAGAGCAGACAATGCCGCCGGTACCTAGTTTCAACAGAAACTTGCGGCCCTTGCGGTCAATCAATGCCGCCGCCGCGATGGTAAACAAGAAGTGGATGAGTTTTACCGCAAAGTCACCTACGGTAGCATCGGTCGGGCTCATGCCTGCCTGTTTGAGGATGATCACTAGGAAGCCGAGGATGGAGTTAATTCCAGTCGCCTGGGTGCAGGCCAGAATCACACATGCAAGAGCAAAGGGGATCACATACTTTCGTTGCAAAAGCGAGTCGCTTGTCCCCGCAGGACTAGCCGTTCGCTCAGAGGCAAGCAACTCCATCTCGTTGAACTGCAGTGCCGCATCTTCTGGCGAGCAGAGCCTGAGCAGAGACGCCATGGCATCTGACCGCCTGGCCTTGCGAAAGAGCCAGCGAGGCGATTCAGTGAGCCACCATGTGCTTGCCAGGAAGATGACGCCGGGACAAAGCATGGCCAGAAACATGCTGCGCCATGCGTGGTTCTCTGCCGCTTGAATGAGTACGGGACTGCCCGCGGCGGCAGCAATGGCCGCTTCGGCCTGATGGGTGTAGAACCATCCTGTTGATGAAGCGAGAACGACGCCGAAAGTGACCATCAGTTGGAAGACTGCGGCACCCTTGCCGCGGGATTCGGGACGCAGCGATTCCGCCAGGTAGAGAGGCACAACAACGGCTATCACGCCGCCGCTCATCCCTTGCAGAAGACGCCCCGCCAGCAGCACCGCGAAGTCTTGCGATACCACGATCAGGCACACACTTACGGCGAACATCACGCCGCTTGCGATCATCATTTTCTTTCGCCCCTGCCAGTCGGCCAGCAGCCCGGCTATGAGCGAAGACACCATGCTGCCGCCCAGGACCGCGGCAACAAGAACGGAAGTCTGTGCGACCGTCAGACTGATCGTTTTGTCCAGGTACAGTAACGCAGGGGCAATAATGCCGAGGTCAACGCCGTAAAGCAATCCGGCGATGCCCGCAACAAAGAGAATGAATCTGCCATACGCCTCAGTGCTGAGCCTGACAGCCATCATCGAATAGCTCCTTGCGAGTCAAACCCGGACGGATGGAGCAGTCGTAGTATCCGGCTAAGAAAGACCGCCGGCTCATGCAATGAATAAATTGTAAAGCCTAGTTAGGAGATAGGTGACGCATGGCACGAGGGAATTAAGCGTATAAGTGGAAACCAGCAAGCAATGGCTTGGCGGACGCGCCAGATGTGTAGCGCAATGCCCGCAGTCCAGACGATCCGCCTTAACAAGCGCAAATCGATCCCTTTGTTATGCCGCGGGCGCGTGAGAGTCATTCATAGACGAATTCACCCTCACGCGGAGACCTTCGCCATCAGGCAGACTGCGTTCTAAGTTCCCTTGAAGTCATTGCCTGGATCAGGGCAGCGCTACGAGCATGTTGGCGCCGAGAGAGAGCTTTGCGGCAATGGGTCGGAGGTCAGCCTAGCGGTACAAGGCCGTCGAGCTCGGAGGCAGAATCTTGATCGAGATAGAGCGTGACGTCAGGATGTGTGCGGAGAATTGTCGCCGGACAACTGGTTGAGATTGCCTCTTCTAGGGTGCGCCGCACGATTGCAGCCTTCCGTGCTCCGGGAACAGAGACAATCAGCTTCCGGACACGAAGAATCGCCGGGATTGTGACGCTGATTGCGCTGGCCGGCACCTCTTCGAGACTGTTGAACCACCCTTCAGCGACCTGCTGTGCGCGACACTCCGCGTCGAGCGCCACCACTTTTGCGTCCTGCGGATCTTCAAAGTCCGCGACGGCCGGATCCATAAACGCGAGGTGTCCATTTTCGCCGATGCCCAGCAAGCAGAGTTGTGGATTGGCCGCCCGCAGCGTCTCAGCGTAATGGCGACAGACCTGATTGGGGTCGGGCGCGGTGCCGTCGATTTCTTCAAACGCCCTGATGCCGACCTTTTGCGTAAGGTTCTCTCTGAGATAGCGCCGGAAGGATGCAAAATGCTCCACGGGCAAACCGACGTACTCATCCAGGTGAAGTCCTTGCACATGATCCCAGGGAACACCTCTGATGCTCGTAAGCGCTTCGAGCGTGTCCAGCTGCGAAGCGCCTGTAGCAAAAATCACTCCCAGCGAATGACGCGTCGAGGCGAACCGTCCCATGGCGCTTGCCGCGGCAGATGCTGCCGCCTCACCCATCAATTTTGCGTTGGGATGCACTTCAACGGCGAGGTTTTCCACCTGGAAAAATCGTACCTTCTCATCGACGACGGTCATTCGTTCTCCTCAATGAATTGATTGCGCAGCATCCGGTGTTCCCATGGAGCGGATCTTCCGGTCCCGCGGCCCGGCGAGAGACTGAAATTGTCCCTGCAAGATGCACATAGTTCAAACTTTAAACAGTGTCGACGCACATGTCAAGAAACATTTCACGATAACGTGAAAACGATATTCCGCTGCGGGATTTTTTAACGAGCGGTTCTCGCGCAGAGGCAATCTAAGGGGAGTCGCAGAGGCACAAGCACCAGCCAAGGCTAGGCCGGAGACCCCGGGAGGGTCATCGATCGCCGGCATAAGAAATTTGAACATGACGTTTTCAAAGAGCGCGGTAGAAGCGGTTCCAGCATTTTCGATTCTGGTCTTTACAGGAACCTGGAGCTCAAGCGGCTTTTTCCCCAAGAAAAAGCCACCTGGCATAATCTCCAGATGTCAACATGTGAATCGAAAGTGCTCTAGAGAGAGGTCTGGCCCGCGCTGACTGCTATCGGTTTGCACGACTCTCTCTTGATCAACTCGGTGGGAACTATGATCTGGCTGGTTGCGAGTCCGGGCTTGGCGATGCGGTTGAGAATCAGTTCGACCATTTGCTTGCCCAACTGCTCAGGAAACTCGCGGATGGTGGTTAGCCCGGGATAGAGCCACTCGCCCACCGTGTCGTCGCATCCTGCCACGCTTACGTCATCCGGAACGTTCAATCCGCAATCGCGCAAAGCCTTATAGACGCCGTGGGCCGTGGCGTCGTTCCCGGCAAAGATTGCACTCACGGGCTCGTGGCGGGCCACAAGGGACTTAGTTGCGATATACCCGACTTCAGCGTCGTCTTCCGAGTCCACATTCAGATGGCGCGGCGCCAGCGCGGCCTCGTCCATCGCCCAACTGTAGCCTGTAAAGCATCGCGCGAACCACGGCAGGCGGGTGTTTCCCACGAACCAGATATCGCGATGGCCAAGGCCGATGAGGTAGCGAGTCATATCGCTGCTGCCTCGGGTCTCGTCGGAGAAAACCAGGTCTCCTTTGGACAAAGCAGGCACGTCAAATATGTTGTTGCCCAGTGCGACATAGGGCACGCCTTCGTATTCCAGCAGCTCAATGAGACTGCCCGAGTTTGTTCCGGCAACGATGACCGCGCGAATCACATCGCGGCGCAGCAGCAGCTTGGGAAGGTGCAGCTGGTCTCGCTGCACATTGAGAGGATAGTTGAAGGAAAGAAACACAACGTCCCAGCCGTGCACTGCGCAGCAGGCCTCAGCTCCGCTCAGGATCCTGGAGTGAAATGGATGAAGCATCACTCGATTGCTGAGAAGGAAAGCGAGGGTCTTGGTCTTGTTGCGGTGCAGCAGGTCCAGGTCGAACTTGGCTGCCGCATTCAAAACTGCCGCCTGAATGGCCGGGTCGACGCGGTTGTTCCCGTTCAGCACTCTCGAGACCGTGGCCAGGCTGACCTTGGCTGCTTCGGCGATTTCTCTGAGACCGACCTTTGTCCCTTTTTTGGGTGACTTTTTCATAATGCACGCCGAAGAAGCGCTACGAGAAACATTTCACACTTCCTTTTCCAACTACAACTATACCGAAGATTGAAGACAAGCAAAACTGCGCGGAAACAGGAAGTACCAGCCGCGCCAACCATCCCTCAACGATCGCCACGGCCGTCACCCGGCGGACGCAGGCCACAAAGGGCCGTCCCTGGTAACCGGGAGGAGCGTTGCAGGCGCTACTGTGCCAGGATTGGATTTCATGAGAACGGGAAAGTTTTCTTGACGAGCCCGGATTCAAGCGTTTAATGTTCTATGCGGATGCTCCTCCGCAAAGCAGAACCGGCAAACCGCAACCGAGAAGGACCGGCGAAGTGGGTGCCGCTGCGAAAGTCCCTTGGATGACACCGCCGACTTTATGATCGCGGTCACCAGAAAATCCGGGTAAATCCAAATGGTCTCAATGAATCGACGGAACTTCATCGGCGGGGTGGTCGCCGCCGCTTCCACCGCGCATCTGGTAAATGGCATGCAACCTGGAACCTCCAGCCCGGCTGTTCCGGAGCGGAACTGGATGAGTAGGGGGTTGATCGACGCGGGCGGATCGAATGAACCCTATTTGTTCATGGTTCGTCGCGGCGGGCAACGCCTTGATGCGCGAAAAACAGTCGATTACCAGCAAAGCGAAGAGCTGATTCGCCAACTCCAAATCGCCGGCGTTGAGGCGTTTCACACCCATCTGTACAAAGGCTTCGGCATGGCTGCGGAGCGCGAAGAGATGGAAGACACGCGCAGGGCAGTCGCCTTTGCGCATGGGCTGGGAATGAAGGCTGACACTTATATCCAGTGGAGCAGCCTGATGTACGAGACCTTTTTCGCGGAAGAACCGAAGGCCGTCGAGTGGGTGCAGCACGATGCCGCCGGGGCTCCTGTCATGCTTCCCTATGGATTCCAGCAATCGTTCCGCTATCGGCCGTGTTTCAACCATCAGGACTACCTGGATTACCTGAAAAAGGTCGTTCGATATGCAATTGTCGATGTGCAGACCGACTTTATCCACTTCGATAACTTCGATCTTAATGCTGAACCAGATTCTTGCCACTGTTCGGCATGCACGGAAGGCTTCAGAACGCGCTTGAGGAACAAATACACAGCGGCGCAACTGCGGGACAGGTTCGGTTTCGAGCGCGTGGATTTCGTGAATCCGCCCAGGTGGAACCGGAATAACACTCCAGACAAGATGCAGATCATCTTTGATCCCGCCTTCCAGGAATGGATCGATTTTCGCTGCCAAACCATGGCGGATGCCCTTGAACAGATGCATGACTATGCGCTTTCGCTGAATCCGAAAGTTGCGCTGGAGATCAATCCTGGGGGCATAACCGGCAGAAATACTGCATGGGAGTCCGGGATCGACCACTCCCGGCTTCTCAAATTCACAAAGGCCTACTGGAGCGAAGAAGAAGGACCGGTTGGCTACCATCCAGATAGCTCGTTCGTTTCCAAGATTCGCAGCTATAAACTGGCCAGGGCTTATTCGAACATTCTGCTGGCATATATAGAAGACGATGCGCTTGCCTTTTCAGAGGCGCTCGCCTTCAATCAGACTCCCGGATTTGTTGGAGTTTATCCGCTTTCACCCACTACGTCCGAACACCTGGATTTCTACCGGCAGAACAGAGATATCTATGATGAGAGCGAGGACCTGGCCAATGTCGCCGTGCTGCGCTCGTATGCTTCACTGACCTATAACAATGCCGGTGTGCAGCTTTCGACAGAGCTTGTGGAGCAGACTTTGATCGAAGGGGGTGTTCCATTCGATCTGGTCTTTGACGACAAGCTTCACGATCTGACGAAATACAGGGTGCTGATTCTCCCCAATTGCGAATGCCTCTCAGATGGCCAGTTGTCGCTTCTTCGCGATTATGTTGAGCGTGGGGGAGCGCTTGTGGTGATTGGGCAAACCGGACTGTTCGACGAGTGGAGGCGTGTTCGCATCGTACCGGGCCTGGAAGGGATGGTTGACGGGCAAGAGGCGGCGCTCGGGTACCAGGAGAACGTACTCGCCCGCAGTAAACGCGCGGCAGGCACAACCAGAAAAAATGTGGGCCGGGGCCGTGTGGCGTACCTTGCCGCGATGGAATTCGACGGCGCTGCACCTCCGCTGCCACCCTACTTCTCAATCGGCAAGGAGTTCTGGAAGCGGCCCAGGAACTGGAATGACCTTCTCGAACTGGTGTGGTGGGCGTCGGATGACCAGGTGCCGGTTCGTGTGAAAGCGCCTCGAGGCGTTGTAATCAATTACACATGCCAGCCGTTGAAGCAGCGCGCATTAGTCCATGTATTGAACTACGATCGTTCGCAAGCGGCAGTGGACCAGGCGATTGAGGTGAGCGTTCGACTGCCGAACGACCGCAAAGCTCGAAGGGGAACGGTTCAGGCTCCAGGGTCAAAGAATGCGCAGGAATTGGCACTTGAAACGAGCGGGGCAATGGCGCGATTCACGCTGTCGAACGTGAAGACGTATTCTGTGGTCAAGCTCGAATGGTAAGTTTTGAAGGGCTGGCACGCCGGGGGCCCGACCGGTCGGCAGTTTGCTCGCGCGTCGAACAATATTGAGAGCACTGTGGGGGGCGGTGTGTTCCCGGATCCGCTGCCCGTGGCTGATAAAATCCATCGCCAAGGCCTTGCTGGCTTTGCAGCGAAACAACGGCATTGCGGATTTCTCCCCTTGCTATCGATTCAATTGCCCTCCAGTTGATAGCGCGTAAGAGCCATTTGCCCGCTGCCATTGCGTGAACCACTCCAATGGACAGCGCGCAGAGAAGTGAGGGTTATAGCTGTTCTCCAATTGCTGTACACCAGAAGCAGGATGATAAGTGGACTTTTCCTTAGAACTTATCCGTAAATAGATATCGTCTTTCTCCAGCAGATGATGGCTGCTGCGAGGCTGAGTAAGGCAACGTAGCTGGCCTCGGTCTTCTCGA
>Ga0182030_10007300_pt1 | contig 23086 bp, 24 predicted proteins | sample 812S3MmetaG_FD_121299 | JGI IMG/M metagenome (GOLD analysis project Ga0182030, IMG submission 121299) | Permafrost microbial communities from Stordalen Mire, Sweden - 812S3M metaG (Illumina Assembly) | ecosystem: Environmental > Terrestrial > Soil > Wetlands > Permafrost | place: Sweden...
TGGTGGCGCTGAATGGATGCATTGGTTATGTGGATCGTCCGCCTCAAGGAAGCGTGTATGTAGAACCCAACGCCATCTTCGCCGTGCAAGATGACTACATTTATTATCCCAATTATCAGGTCTATTACAGCAACAGCCGGCACCAATACGCCTATCCGGAAGGTGGCCGGTGGGTTTCGCAGCCGGCACCGCGCGGGGTGTCGGTCAACATGCTGCAGGCTTCACCAGCCGTGAAGATGAATTTCCATGATTCCCCGGCCAACCACCATGCAGCGATGGTCCAGCAGTATCCAAAAAACTGGCCGCCACCCCAATCGAATCAAGGTCAGAAACAAAATCACAACGGGGACCAGCCGGGGCAAAACAACGGAAGATAACCAGCGAATCACATTTGCAAATTGAAACGAATATCATAGTGGGAACTTTTCTATTGGTGCTGCTCATTCTCATGTTAATCGGCGCGTTTCCGGCGTGGCCGCACAGCAAGAATTGGGGGTATTAACCGAGCGGCGGACTGGGCCTGATGGTGGTGATTTTGATTGTCCTGCTGTTGCTGGGCGGGATCTGAACCAAACGGTGCGCAAAATTTAGCTGAAAGATTTATTATGTTCCAAAGCATCAAACAACTCTACGGGAAAAAACTCGAGGCGGCGGATGGCGACATCGGCCAGGTGAAGGATTTTTATTTCGACGATCAAAGCTGGGGGATCCGCTATCTGGTCGCGGACACGGGAACCTGGTTGACAAGCCGTCAGGTGCTGATTTCGCCCCATGCCTTCGGCAGCTTGGATCAGCCGGGCAAGATTTTGACGGTCAACCTGACCCGCAAACAGATCGAGGACAGTCCTTCCATTGAGTGGCACAAGCCTGTGTCCCGGCAATATGAAGAGGAGTATCATCACTTTTACGGCTGGCCTTTTTACTGGCTGGGCGACGGGTTGTGGGGCATGAGCGGTTTTCCAATTTTGGAATCGCCCGCCAAACCTTTCGCGGGTGAACGCGCTGCGGTGGTTTGTTCAAAGCCAAAAAATCCCGATACCCATTTGCGCAGCGCACACGCCGTGAATGGTTACCACCTCAAGTGCAGTGATGGCATTATCGGCCACGTTTGTGATTTCATGATGGACAGTAAAAGCTGGGCGATTGTCCGACTGGTCATCAAAATGGGCCACCGGTTCACTGGCAGCGAAGTGGTGATACCGGTGAACACAATTGACCAGATCAGTTACGACGAGTCCACGGTGTTCGTGAAGTTGACCAAGGCGGAGGTCGAAAAATGCCCCGCGCACGATCTGTCTCCGTTCCGGGTGTCAGGATTCACGCCGCCAGAAGGAACCAGCCACCACTCAAAAAGCAAAATGGCTTCAACTCCCTGAAAGTCCTTGTTTACCACGGATCGGGCTGGAAGCCGTTGGCAGACCTGCCAAAACCCGTGCTGCGCGAGGCGACCGATTCAGTGGCGCGATGGTTCATCATCGGTGCCGGATCTGTCGGGTTGTCGGCGCTGTTGACGACGCATTTTATGCCCCGGCAAACCTCATCAAAATTGATCTGGATGACAACCGGTTCAGTGTCGCCAAACAAGTTCGGCGCAACCATGGTGATCAATAACCGAGGTCGTCTCGCATTATAAACGGGTAGTGGGCGAGTTGGGAATTTGGGGTCCATTGCGAACGCCTTGACCCTAAAAACACTGCTGCTTTAGCAGTAAGAAATGGAGCCAGTTGTCGGATTTGCTCAACCTTTCAACTCAAAAGCCCCTCGAAATCAACAGCCTGTGGCATCGCTGATGTCCTGACAATAAGTCAGTTATGGATTATGTCAAGGATAACCCTCATAGATTTGGGATTATGCACAAAACAAACCGCAATAGTTGCAAGGCATTGATTGCAACCGATTAGAAAATTAACGGGCTTTCAGTCGGGTTTTAACGGACTTTTTATGGCTGGTGGGCAGGCGATTGAACGCGCATCGGCGCAAGGCTTCATCCGGCGAGAATGTGAACTTCAATGGCTCGTTTGCCCAGTCGGGCAGGGCTGGCGTTTTGGTCTTGGCTTTAGGCATAATTGACTTCTTCCCTTTAGTTGTGTGAGTCAAAACATTTCAAAGTTGAATTGGACAAAACAAAATTCGATGAAGTTTTATCCAGTCTAACCACCGAGAATCTTCTTAATTTTCCGCTCCGCCTCCGCCGCATCGCGATCCGCTTGGTCAAGAGTCCGGTTAAGTTCTTTCGTGTCCGCTACCGCGCCACAATTGGGACAAGAATAATCGCCACGCTTGAGCCGACCGACCGTTGCCGTAATTTTTTGGCCGCAATTCGGGCAGTCAAACTCCGTCGTTTCGCCGTCAAACATTGTGTTCATAATTAAATCCTAGTAGTCATGGAAAATTTTTCTTCAAATACCAACCAATTACAGCCCCAATTGCCGCGCTCAATGCGTTCATTATCGCGGCCAGTAGTTTATTCCCCATCGCTTCGTAGATTCGTTGCCAAGCCGACTTTTGAGGAGTTACAACGGTTATTCGCAGAGGATCGGGTTCTGCCAAAACTTCCTGTGCCAATATCAACTCGCCTTTGGGCAAAATACAATCAATATGGTATCTATCTAAAACCGGGCCTTCATCTTCAAAAAAAGAAACTTCAATTAGCTGTTCTTTGGCCAATTCTACAAACTCTTCTTCCGTCAATCCGGCGTTGCGGGCTAGAAGCCGCTCTTGCTGACCGAGTAGATATTGAATCTGGCGTAGAAGTTTCAACTTCTGCGCCGATGTCATTGGCGAGGCGTCTGCGGGCATATCGTGATGAAATGCCGCGATTAACCGTTATTCATTCAGCGGCAGTTTTGTAAATCAAACGCTTTCCAACGGCTTTGGTCAAGCCAACATCCGTGCGCTCGCCGTCTGTCATTTTCCGGCAGTTGTGGCGATGGTCAAATTCCGCGAGATAAAGCGGCAAATGTTGTGCGCTGACGTGATGGAACGTGCCAACCACGCCACGCTTTAGCAGCGAGAAAAACGATTCAACGGATGCTGTCGTTACCACGTTTTCACCTTCATGGCGGCTGAATTCACCCGCGCAATGCTTCACTGATTTATGCGTGAATTTTGGTTCAAGTCCGCGATAACCATAATGCGCGTCCGTGTGGACTTCCGAACAGATTTGCACGTTATCGCGTATGGCTTGCTTTAGGTTGTGTCCGTTCACCGTTGGCAGGACTTTGCTACGGACAGAGCCGCCGCGCTGAACCATTGACATTACAATGGCTTTGTTTCCTGTATATTTTGAGCCTTTGCCAGCAACCACGCCACCGACAAAGGTTTCATCCGCTTCAATGATGCCACTCATTTTTTCGGGAAAAACAGTTTCTTTGAGCGCATGGCGGATGCGATGTGCCATGAATAACGCCGTGCGGTATGAGCCAAGCTCCAAGAGCCGCTGTAATTGGAGCGAGCTAATCCCCTTCTTTGAACTGCAAATCAGATACCAAGCAATCAGCCATTTGCGGAGCGGTATTTTCGAATCTTCAAACACCGTGCCGACCGTGACGGTGAACTGGCTTTTGCAATTTGAACAGAACCGCAGTCCAGCGCGGATTTTCTTCTCTGGATTAGCAGCGCGCTCGGCAATCTTGGCTTGGTCATTACATTTACAATGTGGACAGACAACACCGTTGCTCCAAAGGACTGATTCGAGATGCTTCCGCGCCTTTTCGTCCGTGCCGAAACGGTCAAAGAGTTGAATCAGGGTGAGGTCTTTGGAGATTGGCTTCGTTTTCATACCCATAATCTACCAAAGGCACAAAGTTTGTCAAGTGCATAATCCCAAAACTTTGATGAAAGGCAGCGGTTGACTTCGGTTTGGACATTGCCGGGGCTTGATTAAAAATTGCTGGTGCTAAAACTGATGTTACGCCGATCTTTGTTTTCGTTTCTTTTGGAGTCGGCTGCACCGGATGGCGCGGCGTTCGCGTTTTCATAAGTTCCGCCAGCACTTCGTTTTCGGCCTTGAGCCAGTCGTTCAGTGCGTTTCTCAAGGCGCACCCGTTCGTAAGCCAGAAGCGGTGCGCTCGCTTTTCAATTTTCCATTGCACGTTGAGATGTTCCTTAATTGCAAATTCGTCTGTTGCCGGAATCGGCTGGCTGGAAGCCGGACGAACATGCTGTTGGATGGTCGCCGCGTGAATCTGGTTAGATTCATGCGATTTATTGCGAGAACGAAAGGTGCTGTTGGATTGTGTCTTCATGGCCGGACCTCCACGACCGAGTTGAGCGAGCCGTAAATGTTCGGCACATTTTCGCGGGTGCCGGGATCGTGCAGCCAGTTTCCATCCACGACGAATTTGTATTCGTAACGGCCGGGCGGAAGTGTCAGCCGCTTTTCCCACAAGCCATCGTCCGTGCTGCCGATCATACGCAGGCTGGTTGGATGCCAATCGTTGAAATTGCCGCAGACATAGACGTGTTCCGCATCCGTTAATCCCAAAATGAAATCAATTTCGCAGCGCGGCGGATTTGTAGTGGAGGTCTTTTCAATTTTATTTTTCCGGCCACACCGATTTTTTGTTTTTTGCATAAGTATTTTTATGTTTGGTTCGAGGGCGGAAGCTGTCACCGCATCTGGCAGGCAATCCGTCTAGTTCATTGACTGTTTGAAAATTAAAACCGTCTGAATGGTTGATTAAAATTGAGCGCGAGAGCGGTAATGAGCTTTCTGAATGAATTTTAATCAATCGTTTATAGCATTTTAATAAACGTTTGGTCTATTGATGTGTCGAAGTGACATGGAATTTATGCGAGTCCTGCTTGTGGAAGACGAAAAGAAAGTGGCCGACATCATTGTGCGCGGCCTCAAGGCGGAGCGTTATGCCGTGGATGTTCATCACGACGGCCAAAGCGCGTGGGAAGCCGCCAACACCTGCGATTACGACCTCATCATTCTGGACTTGATGCTGCCCGGACTGACCGGCACGGAGATTCTTGAAAAAGTCCGGCGCAAAAACCAGCACGTTCCCGTCTTGATTCTCACCGCGCGCGATGGCATGGCTGACAAGATCAAGAATTTTGAAACGGGCGCGGACGATTATCTCACCAAGCCCTTTGCCTTTGCCGAACTCCTGCTGCGGGTAAAGGCATTGTTGCGGCGTGGGCCGGTAAATCGCGATAGCGTGCTGCGCGTGGGCGATTTGGAAATTGACCGGCTTTCACAAAAAGTAAGGCGTGCGGGAAAAAAAATTGAACTCACCGCCAAGGAATACTCGCTGCTTGAATATCTGGCCACGCATCCGGGCCGTGTTTTTTCACGCACCATGATTATTGAACACGTCTGGGATCAAAGTTTTCAAGGGTTGACCAACATCGTGGACGTCTATGTGCGGCATTTGCGGGAAAAGGTGGACGACGCATTTCCTATCAAACTGCTGCACACCGTGCGCGGCGTCGGATATAGCTTGAACGATGAGACGCAGACATGAACACACGCTCCATCAGCTTTCGATTGGTCGCATGGTATGCCGGTTTGCTCGCGGGTTTTTTTTTGCTGCTCTGCGCGGTGCTGTATTTCGACTTGCGGCATTTTCTGGAAAAAGACCTGCGCCAATCGCAGCTAAGGCGGGCGCACCAGATCGCCGGCACGCTGCTCGTTCATGCCAGGCAAACCGGCGAGTCTTACGTCGCGAGCCAGACGCAAGACTGGTTTGAGCCGGAAATCAACGACCGTTTCATTCGCATTACGCGCGCCGATGGCACGTTGGTTTATGCTTCCGGTGCGCCAAAAGATGGCAGTTTTAATCCGGCTGAAATTCCCGCGCTTCCGCAATCGTCGCAGACGGAATTCTATCGAAAGTTAAAATTATCGGGAAATAAAACCCTGCTCGTCGCCGCGCTGAATTTCCAATCGCCGGACGAACCCGCCTATCTTGTGGAATTCGGTGAATTGCTTGATCCGGTTGAAACGATGCTCAACCGTTTGTTTTTACAACTCGCCTGGGGCTTTCCGCTGGCGGTCATCATCATCACCGGCGGTGGTTATATGCTAGTGCGCCGGGCATTGACGCCGGTTGAACAAATCACGTGCGCCGCCGAGCGTATCACGCAACATAATTTAAGCGAACGGCTGCCGGTCTCCAGCACCGGCGATGAATTGGAGCGTCTGTCCATTTCTCTCAACCGCATGATTACGAGGCTGGACGACGCGTTTCAAAATTCAAAACGGTTTGTTGCCGATGCCTCGCATGACTTGCGCACGCCGCTCACAATTCTGCGCGGTGAACTGGAAAATTTCGCTGATGACGCCCGCCTTGATTCGGAAATACACGAACGCGCGGCCAGCCTGCTCGAAGAAGTCGTGCATTTGGGAAAAATTGTGGAGCAATTGTTCACGCTTTCTCGCCTTGATGATGGCGAAGCGCAAACCGAATGGACGCACTTCGATTTGACTGAACTCGCCCAAACCACCGTTGAGCAAATGAACCTGCTGGCCGAGGACAAAGGCATTTCCATTACCTGCGACGCCAGCCAGCCGCTGCCGGTGAAAGGCAACCATGTCCGGCTCAAGCAAGTCGTAGTGAACCTGCTCGACAACGCCATTAAATACACACCGGAAAAAGGCGCGATTCAACTGCGCGTTCATGGCGCCAACGGCCATGCCGTGCTGGAAGTGAAAGACAACGGCATGGGCATTCCATCCGATGCGCTGCCACATGTTTTTGAGCGTTTTTATCGTGTGGATAAAGCTCGTTCCGCCGATTCCGAAAGTGCGGGACTCGGCTTGTCCATCGTCAAATCAATTTGCACGGCACACGGGGCGGAAGTGGAAGCGCAAAGCACGGTCGGCATCGGCAGTTGTTTTCGCGTCAAGCTGCCTTTGTCCAAAGGCTGAAAATTTCCATCAACACATGAAGACCACGACATTCACAAAAGCCAGCAGCAAGTTGCTAATACTTCTTATAGAGAGTCACCTAGTCTTGCCCCTGCTTTTGATCGGGCATCTCTGTTGCTTCCTCTTGATTTGTTTCAAACATTCGCCAGGACTTCAATCATGGGCGGTGCTGCCGCTCATCAATGGGTTGGCAACTTCTTGGCTACTGGCCAAACCACAAATTCAATTCCTGAATTGGAACGAAAAACCATGAAATTCAAAGTTTCAAAATATCAGTTTGGTTTCAAATCCGGTCTCTTTGGAACGCTGACGGTTGTTTTAATCGTTGGCTTCGGCGTTTTGTGGGCGGCGCATCGCGCTCACGCGCAAGTGCCCGCGGGTGCTGACTCGACTGCCGCGCCAACGGCGGGCGTGGTGGAAGTGACGCGCGAAGATTTATTCAAACAAGTGACGATGGCGGCGGAATTTCGCCCTTTTGAGGAAGTCGCATTGCACGCGAAAGTTTCCGGCTATGTGAGCAAGATGAACGTGGATTTCGGCGATCAGGTCAAGGCCGGACAACTTCTGGCCACGCTCGAAGTGCCGGAATTGCAGGCTGAATTGGCAAACGCCCAAGCTGCCAAGGCAAAGGCCGAGGCAGATTACAACAATGCCCACTTGATTTACACACGGTTGCAATCGGTAAACAAAGACCACCCCAATCTCGTTGCCCAACAAGAACTCGACACGGCGCAGGCAAATGACTTGACCACTACCGCAGCCATCGCCGCCGCGAAAGCCAACTTTGAAAAATTTCAAACGATGGTCAGTTATACTCAAATCACCGCGCCATTTGACGGCGTCGTCACGCACCGTTATGCCGACCCCGGCACGCTCATTCAAGCTGGCACTTCATCGGACACGCAAGCGTTGCCACTCGTGCGCGTTTCGGACAATTACCGGCTGCGCCTCGATTTTCCCGTCACGGTGGATTATGTCAAAGACGTTCAGCTTGGCGATTCCGTTGAAGTGCGCGTGGATTCTCTCAATGGCAAAACTTTCACCGGCAAGATTTCCCGTTTCACTCACGACGTGGATGACAACACCCGCACGATGATGACGGAAATCGAAATTCCCAATCCGAATTTGGAGCTAGTGCCGGGAATGTATGCGACCGTGGTTTTGAAAGTTGAAAAACATCTTCAGGCGCTGGCCGTTCCCACCGAGGCGGTTTCCGGTGAAAAAGCACCAACGGTTTATGTCGTCAACCACGGCAATCAAATTGAAGAGCGCGCAGTCAAACTCGGCCTGGAAACGTCGGACAAATACGAAATTCTTTCTGGCTTGCGCGAGGGCGACCTGGTGGTCATCGGCAACCGCGCAGGATTTCAAGCCGGCCAGAAAGTCGAGCCGAAGGTCATCCAGCTTGCCATGCGCGATGAAAATTGAAATCAAGCCATTCAACAATCATGTGCGCTTCGTTCCAACAATCACTTTCATCCGACTAAAAAAGCGGACGCGAGAGACACAGTCAGTTCACTGCTTTTTCAAGAACGATGCTCGACGGACATTTTTGACGCTCACGGGACGTTTTTGAATTTATGAATGCTGTTTTAACTTCAGAACAATTAGAGATTTTGCGGCGGCTGGACGCCTGCACACTAGCCAACGCCATTGAAACTTTTCACGAACGGCTGCGCAATGAAGGCTTTGCCGACAGCTCGGTGCATTGTCAGTTTCCCCGGCTGCCATCGATGCTCGGTTACGCCGCCACGGTCAAGATTCGCGGTTCCGCGCCGCCCACGGTTGAACGCGATTACCCCGACCGCACCGATTGGTGGGATTATATTTTATCGCTGCCCGCGCCGCGCGTGGTGGTGGTGCAAGACGTGGCGACGAAGGTCGGTCTCGGTTCGTTGCTGGGCGCGGTGCATGTCAACATTCTCCGCGCGCTTGGCTGTGCGGGCGCGGTGACGAATGGCGCGGTGCGTGATCTGCCGGCGGCGGAGAAATTGAGTTTTCAACTTTTTGCCGGAAGCGTCTCCGTTTCGCACGCTTACGTTCACATTGTGGAATTTGGAACACCGGTAGAAATCGGCGGACTAAAAATTCAATCCGGCGATTTGCTTCACGGTGATTTGCATGGCGTGCAAACCATTCCATCCAATATCGCCGGAAAAATTCCGGCGGCGGCGGCGGAAATCATCGCGCGCGAACAGGAATTGATCGCACTCTGCCAGTCGAGGGATTTCTCCGTTGAAAAATTGTGCGACGCCATCGCCAAAGACCGTTCCTAAACTCATTTCACTGCCATGTCGCGCTTTGCCATCCGTCTGCCATATCTCATTATCGTCATTTGTCTCATCGTTTGCGTCGTTGGCGTGACGAGTCTCGTGCGAATGCCGGTGGATTTATTTCCGCCAATCAAAATTCCGGTCGTGGTCGTCGCCACTTTTTTTAACGGTATGCCGCCGGAACAAATTGAAACCGACATCACCGGCCGCTTCGAGCGGTTTTTCACGCTGGCCAGTGGCGTGGACCACATCGAATCGCGTTCGTTGCCGGGCGTGAGCTTGATCAAAATTTATTTCCAGCCGGGCTACAACGCCGATTCCGCCGTTACCAGCATCGGCAACCTCGCCATGGCCGATTTGCGCAAGCTGCCGCCCGGCACGTTGCCGCCGGTGGTTTTGCAGTTTGACGCGTCGAGTCTGCCGGTCTGTTTGATCACCTTGAAAGGCGAAGGTTTGAACGAAGCGAAGCTGCGCGACCTCGGTCAGTTTGATGTGCGCAACCAGGTCGCCAACGTGCCGGGTGCGTCCGTGCCGCAGCCGTTCGGCGGCCGCTACCGGCAGATCATGGTCTATGTGGACCCGCTGAAACTGGAGGCGCATCAGTTAAGCGTGATGGACGTGGTTCGCACCGTGAACAACGCGAATCTAATTCTGCCGGCCGGCGATGTGAAAATCGGCCCTTACGATTACAACCTTTATGTCAACAGCCAGATTGACGACATGAAGGACATTAACCAGGTGCCATTGAAAACCATTGGCAACGCCTCCGTGCTCGTCGGCGACGTCGGCCAAGTGGTGGACGGCTCGCAAATCCAATACAACGTCGTGCGCGTGGACGGCCAGCCTTCCGTTTATCTGCCCGTGCTCAAACAAGGCGGCGACGCCAATACCATCGCAGTCGTGGATGGCATCAAGAACGCGGTCGCGCATCTTGTGGACGTGCCCAAGCAACTGGTGGCGAAAGTGGTCTTTGACCAATCCGTCTTCGTGCGCAACGCCATTGAAAACCTGATCCACGAAGGTTTGATCGGCCTCGCGCTGACCGGCATCATGATTCTGGTTTTTCTCGGCAGCGTGCGCGCCACGGTCGCGGTGTTTCTCTCCATCCCGCTGTCCGCGCTGGCGGCATTCATCGCGTTGTCCATGGGCGGCGGCACTGTCAACGCGATGATTCTCGGCGGTCTGGCGCTGGCGTTTTCGCGGCTGATTGACAATTCCGTCGTCGTGCTGGAAAACATTTTCCGGCACCTGGAAATGGGCGAATCGCCGGCAGTTGCCGCCGAACGCGGCGGCCAGGAAGTCGCGCTACCGGTGCTCGCCGCCACGCTCACGACGGTCATCGTTTTCTTTCCGGTCATCTTCCTCTACGGCGTGAGCAAGTTTCTGTTCGTGGCGCTGGCGTCGTCGGTGATTCTTTCGTTGTTCGCGTCGTATGTGGTCGCGATGACGGTGGTGCCGCTGTTTTGCGCGAAGCTGATTCGCGGCCATCAGGAGCACCAGGAAGTCGGCCATTCGGAAACCGGCGAGTTGAAACCGCAGGGTTGGCTGGAACGGTTTAACGTGTGGTTTAACCACAAGTTCAATCAGATGCTCGACCGCTACGAAAAATATCTGAGCCTAGCGTTGCTGCGTCCGCTCGCCACGGTGCTGGGCATCACGGGCATTTTCATTTTGAGCCTCGCGCTGTATCCGCTCATCGGCGAGGCCTATTTTCCGCGCACCGATCCGAGCCAGTTCGTCATCAATGTGAAAGCCACGACCGGCACGCGCATCGAACTCACTGACCAGTTGGTGCAGCAGGTGGAGCAAATTGTCCGCGAAACCGTGCCGACAAATGATCTGAAAATTGTTGTCTCGAACATCGGCGTCACGCCTGGCTTCTCCTCGATTTACACGCCGAACTCCGGCCCGCACACCGCGTTCGTCCAAGTCGGTTTGAACGCCGGCCATCATTTGAGCAGTTTTCAATATATGGACTTGGTGCGCGTCCGGCTAAAAAAAGAATTGCCGCAAGTCAGCGCATATTTCCAGACCGGCGGCCTGGTGGACGCGATTTTGAATCTCGGCATGCCCGCCCCGTTGGACATTCAAGTTGCGGGCAACGACATGGAAGCCACGCACCAAATTGCGGTGGACATCGCGCGCCAGGCCGCCTCGCTGCCGGACGTTAGCGACGTATTGGTGCCACAGGACATTGATTATCCCGCGCTGCAACTGGACATTGACCGGCTGCGCACCGCCGAGCTGGGCCTGAACGAAAAGGAAGTCGTCGGAAACGTCATCACCGCGCTCACGTCCGACCAGATGATCGCGCCGAGCTTCTGGGTGGATCCGAAAAGCGGCAACGACTACATGCTCACCGTTCAATATCCCGAAAATTTCGTGAAAAATTTTGCCGACCTGTCGTCCATCCCCGTGCGTGGCGAAAAATCGGCGCATCCGACGCGGCTCGACACGGTGAGCGCCATCCGCCACCGCACCGCGCCGACCGAGGTGGATCATTACCAACTGCGCCGTGAAATGGATGTTTATGTTTCACCGACGCACGAAGACCTTGGCCAGGTGTTGAAAGGCGTTCAAAAAATTGTGACCAACCTTAAGGTGCCGTCGAATATTCACATCACCGTGCGCGGTTCGGCGCACGCCATGCAGGTTTCGTTTCGCAGCTTCGGCCTCGGCCTAATTTTGGCGACGGTGCTGGTTTATTTAATTCTCGTCGCGCAGTTCAAATCGTTCATGGATCCACTGCTTATTTTGCTCGCCGTGCCCACCGGTTTGACCGGCGTGTTGATTATTCTTTTTGCCACCGGCACCACGCTCAACGTCATGTCGCTGATGGGCATTGTGATGATGGTTGGCATCGTGGTGTCCAACAGCATTCTCATCGTCGAATTTACCAACCGGCTGCGTGCAGAAGGCCGGCCATTGCGCGAAGCGGTTTCGCTGGCGTGCCGCGTGCGTTTGCGTCCGGTGCTGATGACTTCGCTCGCGACGCTGTTCGGCCTGATTCCTATGGCGCTCAAACTCGGCACCGGCAGTGAAGCCTATGCGCCGCTTGCCCGCGCAATCATCGGCGGTCTCGCCGTTTCTGTCGGGCTGACCGTTTTCATCGTGCCAACGGCTTATTTCATACTTTACCGACGAAAAGAAACCGGGATGAAAAATTCTCCCGACGTAACGACAGCGAATTCGCACTAAACATTTTCAAATGAAACGAATCATATTAGCCCTGTCTGTTTGCGTCTATTTTGCTGGCAGCATTTTTGCGGGCGGAACAACCAACGAGCCGACGGTTCTGACTTTGGCCGACGCAACGAAACTGGCATTGCAAAATCATCCGCAAATCGCGTCTGCCAATTATCGCGCGCTTGCGGCACAGGAAGTGGTAAAACAAACTCGCGCCGGATATTTTCCGAAGGCAAATCTCTATGCGGACGCTGTTGGTGCAAATGACGAAGGCACGCGCATCATGGCGGGTGGCTTGAATAATCCGAGCGTTTATGACCGCGGTGCCGGAGGTTTGGCAGTCAGCCAGCTCATCACCGATTTTGGCCGCACGGCTAACCTCACGGCCAGTTCCAAATTTCAGGCACAGGCGGAAAGTCAAAATGCCAACGCCACGCGCGAACAGGTTTTATTGCAAGTCAACGTCAGTTATTTCGGTGCGCTGGAGGCTCAGGCCGTCCTGCATGTCGCGCAGCAAACCTTGGACACCCGGCAATTGCTGCTCGATCAAGTGAGCTTGCTCGCATCCAACAAGCTCCGGTCGGAATTGGACGTGAGTTTTGCGCGCGTTGCCGTGGAAGAAGGCCGGTTGCTGCTGCAAAAAGTGCAGAACAACCGGGACGATGCGATGACTTCGCTTTCAACCGCGCTGGGTTATCGCGAACCGCAATCGTTCCAACTCGTCGAGTCATCGCAGTCCATTTTTTCCAATACGAACGAAGTTTCACAATTGGTCGAGACAGCTTTGTCAGAACGGCCAGAATTATTGAGCCTGCGCAATCAACACGACGCCGCGCTGCGGTTTGCAAAATCGGAGCGCGATTCACGGTTGCCAACAATTTCCGCTGTTGGTGTGGCTGGCGACGCGCCGATACATGACAACCGTTTGCCGGACAATTATGCAGTGGGTGGAATTGAATTAAGTATGCCATTGTTCGCGGGCGGTCTTTACACGGCGCGTCAACGCGAAGCGGAATTTAAGGCGCAATCGGATAGCGAACTCCTGCGGGCGTTGGAGGACAACATCGTGCGCGATGTGCATATCGCATGGCTGAATGTGAACAATGCGCTGGAGCAGCTTAACACCACGGAACAATTGGTTCGCAATGCTGCCGAGGCTTACGATCTGGCCGAAGCGCGTTACAAAATCGGCAGCAGTTCCATCGTGGAGTTGAGTCAGGCGCAATTGAGTTTCACGTCGGCGCAAATGGCCAGCACCAATGCGCGTTACGACATTCTCATCCAACAGGCCAATCTGGATTACCAGACCGGTGCGCTGCATTAAGAACATCTTTTGTGACAATTTTCTGAACGAATTTTAATTCGGCGTTCAAGACGCCTTAATGTATGTCGGATATGTTTGTATTATTATGAAAACAAAAAATATCGCTTTAATTGGTGCAGTAATAATTCCGCTTCTGGCTGGCTGCGCTTCAACGCCGGTTGCGCTCAATTCTGTCGGGCCTGCTCCCGTTAGACCAGCAGTAGAGCATGTTCCAACGGGCTGGTTGCGAGTCTATACGGCCACGAATGCACGCGAGATTGGCGATAATACCTACTTCTACACGCATACCGGCTATCACATCTACGTCGAGGACGGCAAATTGTGGAAATATATTCCCAATCACACTGGCGACATGGATGAATCGGTAGCCGACGTGCAAATTCCAGAAGGCAATTACCGCATCTCCGCTCAATCAGAGGCATATAATCTTGTGTCCGTGCCTGTGATAATTCGCGCCGGTAAAACGACAGACATTCATTTGGAAACTACTTGGAAAGCACCAGTCGGCACTCCCACCAATGAACTGGTATATTTGCCGGACGGCTACCCGGTGGGCTGGAGTGGCATTTCCCGATAGCGTAGTTATTCATAATCATCCACAGAACATTATTTATGAAAATTAAAACAATGGTTTTTATTGGTGTAGGATTTGCCCCCTTCATGACCGGCTGTATTTCCAATCCTATGGCGCTTGCGCCCGTCGGCCCGGACGTGGGCAAACGGGCGGTGGCGGGGACAAATGGATATTTGCAGGTCTTTAGTGCAACGGAGAAATCAATTCCTTACGCCAGTGACGATTCTACTTTGTTTGATCTCCATACAGGTTATGACATCAATACCGCAGCCGGGAAAAGTGTCAAATATGTGCCTAATCACATGTCAAATATGGATGAATGGCCGGATACTGTGAAGTTGCCTGCTGGAACTTACAACATTGTGGCAGAATCCACCTGCTGCGGATTAGTGACTGTGCCAGCGGTTATCGAAAACGGCAAAACAACCACCGTCCACCTCGATAGAAATTGGTGGCCACCGTCTAAAACGTCCACCAACAAGCTGGTTTTTCTTCCCGATGGAGAAGCTGTAGGTTGGAGCAGTTCAATCGCAAAGTCGTCGGAATAAATTGGCGGTTGCTGCGTCAAATCTCTTTCTTTAGCGCAAATGCAATGTTCAATACATTGTCGCCCCGCTTGACTTGCATATCCACCTCTTCTCCGTCGCGAGATCGTAGGATGCGCCGGATGGCTCTCATGGTTAAAGAAGATGCCTTTTGCCCGTCCACAATACCAATGATGTCCTCTGGTCTGATTCCCTTATTATAGGCCGGACTGTTTTCATCAACGGAATACACAATGGTTGACTCTCCTTCCCTTAATAAATGCAAACCGCTCATGTCCTCCTGGTCAGGCATGAAGAATCTATGCCCCGGTTGAAGATAAAGCATTTGGTTGGCGAAATCGAAAGTAACTTTGTGTCGTTTGAAAAATCCAAGGCCGATATGGGATGGACTGTCTGGATTGCGAATAAAGGTAGCGTGAAGGTTTGTATAGTTAAGATTTTTAATCTCCAGATGGTCAATTACCCCAATCTTGCTTTCAGCTATCCGGTTGGCGGCATCAGCAACGGTTGCAATAATTACATTTGTTTGGCTGTCTCCAAATACTTCCTGCCAGGCTTCGGAATTAAGCGAAATGGAACTGTTATCTCCGGTATCAACCATCAACGAAAGATGCTTTTCATGGTTTACCAAGACGTCCAGCGTGTAAAATCCAGGTGTTTTTGTCAACGGGACTGGCACAAAAGTCTTCTTTATATTTTCTGGCACCGTATTGTTCAGACAAAATTTATCGTTATCAAAGTCTAACGAGACAACATTCCTTTCCAGGAAATCCATGCCGAGGATTCCGTCACATTGTTGTCCGCTAATATACTTTAGCATTTGCAAATCAAGGCAGGTGATCTTATTGAGATCGAGTAGCCTGCCGGCAATCGTCATTGCTGGACAATGAAAGGCTGATAGATCTTTTTCAGTTCCAAGCGGACTTGCTGCAAAGTATTCCGTGAACGGTTCTCCTAAAGACGATTTGTATTCAGCATCAATTGATGAGATTGTGAATCCCGAGTCCAACAAGAAATATAGCGTTTTGCCCAACGTGTTGACCGGCATCCGAACCATCATGCCATCATTTAACAACGGAATTTGTGGAGAGCCAAGGTTCGCCGCGCCAGCAGTGACTGCTGAAAAATGCGTCAAGTAGGCGGATAAAACAAATGGAAATGTAGCGGTTTTTAACATATCCGTCGCAAAACTGCAATTTCGCTCCATTTATTATAAGACCACGACCGGTTCTCCGACGCAAAAACCATGTTTCTATCAAATGGAATGTTTACGCTCATGTTTCACTAGACTTTTGTCACAAAGCCGTCCCAAATGAAACATTCTGAATGGATTTTAATTTGTGGTTAATTTTGTTTTAATGAATGCCTTCCAGAGTGCGGCCGCGTAAATTTATGAAAGCGACCAAACTAAAAAAAACTGCCCAAGAAGAAAACAGCCCTTACAACCGGAACTTTAATCGGGATGGCTTTGGGATCCAGCGTGTATGCACAGACGCAACCGTATTCATCACCTTTCCCGACTTCTGAATCATCTAGCAAAACATCTGCACTTTCACTTATTCGGATTTTTTACTATGCTTCGCCGTAATGAATAAGACTGACGATTCTCCAACTGATCCGCGTGTTTATATGGCTGCTGAACGCATTTTTCTTGCTTGGATTAGAACCGGCATTGCGTTCATGGGATTTGGTTTTGTGGTTGCCCGCTTCGGCCTGTTTTTGCGCGAGATTGCGCTGACCAATAATATGACTGTTGCCCAGCATAACAACGGATTTTCAATGCCCGTCGGCGTTACCCTCATCGTGGCAGGCATATTGGTCAACCTCATCGCTGTCATCCGGCATCATCGCTACATTAAAGCGCTTGACCGAGGCCAATTCAGACAAGCATACGGATTCGCTTTCACCTTCTTAATCGCGGGATTTCTCGCAATCATCGGGCTGGCCGTGGCTATATATCTGGCCGTTGTTCTTTAAGATATAAATCGTTTAGCACACGGAAACGTGTGATGCGATGCCGCTCCTCAATGCAAACAACCAATTTAGGCGCGAGCACACTTCCCCTAATGCCTGAAACCTCGTGACCATCAATCTGATGGCTTCGGCAGTCAGGTTTTGAAATGAACAGCCCTTTGGCATGATGACGCGAACCAAAAGTTGCGCCTTGCTGCATCTAATAAGGCAAATATAATCACGTTGTTAATTTGCATGACCAATCAAGCCACCCTCGAAACACCCGATGCTGAGTTGGTGCGCCGCGCCAAAGCGGGTGACTTGAACGCTTTCGAGGCGTTGACCAACCGTTACGAGCAGCGGGTTTTTGGGCTGGCCATGCGAATGCTGCGACAGGAGCAGGATGCGGAGGATGTCACGCAGCAGACGTTTTTGAGCGTGCTGGAAAATTTGGAAGGTTTTCGCGGCGAGGCGAGTTTTTCCACCTGGGTGTTACGCATCGCCAGCCATGCGGCGCTCAAAATCATCCGCAAACGCAAAGGGCTGAATACCGTTTCTTTGGAAGAGGCGACGGAGCCTTCTGATGATTTGAATTCAATTCCGCACCCGGAATTCATCGCCGACTGGCGGCAGTCGCCGGAGCATCTGGTGGAACTGAATGAAGTGCGTCGTTTGCTGGACGAGGCTTTGACGCGACTGGATGAGAAGCATCGGCTGGTTTTTTTGCTGCGCGATGTGGAGGGGTTGTCGGTTCGGGAAACCGCCGATGCGCTCGAATTGAGCGAAGGTAATGTGAAAGTGCGGCTGCTTCGCGCCCGGCTGCAACTGCGCGAGGATTTAACCCGCGTGCTGGGCGATCCGGCACGGCAATTGGTCAGGTCACACCACCACGAATGAAAACTCTTTTTGTCGCAAACCTTGTAACTTTTGGCCGGCTCATGGCTCGGTCATCAAAGAGATAAATACCATGAAGTGCGAAGAATTGCTGGCGATGTTGAATGAATATGTGGACGGCACGGTTGATCCGGCTGTCTGCGTCGAGTTCGAGAAGCACATGGCGGGGTGCAATCCCTGCCAGGTGGTCGTGGATAACATCCGCCAGACCATCATGCTCTACAAGAACGGCCAACCGTATGCGATGCCGATTCAATTTCGTGAAAAGTTGCACGACACGCTGCGCAAAAAATGGAAAGAACAATTTCCCGCGAAGTGATTTCATTGCCGTTCTGCTGACGGCAATTCGTTCCATCCCATCAGATAACGCTTCAAATGTTTCCGTCCGCACAAGTTTTGTAACTTTTCCCTGATCGGCGGCTCAATGCCAGCATGAACAGCTTGGCATGGCTTCTGGCCGGGGCACTGATATTCATCAGTGTCTGGCTATCGCAAGCGGTCAGTCAGTGGTGGCTGCTGCTGACGTTTCTGGTCAGTGCCTATTTGGTTGTGTCGGGCTTTACCGACTATTGTCCGGTAAAGAACTGTTTGAGAAAACAACTTGGTGAAGCAGTGGATAATGATGACGAGGAATAACCTTATGAATTGGACAACTATTATAGTCATCGCGGCAATCGTCGCGGTCATTTTTATGCTGAAGAAATCCGGCCGGATTTCGGCCAAAGACGCACTCGACAAGCTGAGAAACGGTGCGCTGGTGATTGACGTGCGCAGTGCCGGTGAATTCAGCTCCGGGCATCTGGCCAAGTCCATCAACATCCCGCTGGACGAAATTGAAACGGCCCTGCCCAAGCGTGTGAAGGACAAAAACCAGGCGCTGCTGTTGCATTGCGCGAGCGGGATGCGCAGCGGCATGGCTAAAAGTAAATTGAACGGCATGGGCTACACGAATGTTTTCAATCTCGGCGCGTATGGGCGGGCGGAAGAAATTGTTGGCAAAGCCAGTGGTAAATAGTCCGGTTGTTAATCTGTTCCCTTCAGACCAAATCATAATTATATGAAAAAACACGCCCTAAAGGTTTTCCGGCAGCCGCCGGAACGACTCAATTGCGCACAGTCCGTGCTTCATGCCTGGCGAGAAGTTTCCGACGATACTGGCATTGCACTGGCCGATCTCAAACCGTTTGGCGGCGGCCGGGCACCGGACGGACTTTGCGGCGCGTTGCACACGGCCTGCATGGTTGCCCCTGACCGGGCGGAAGCGTTGAAGCAGAATTTTGCAGCGCGGCTCGGCTCGATCTACTGCAAGGAACTGCGCGCGGCCAAGGTGTATCCGTGCGAAACGTGTGTCGTGCAGGCGACGGAACTACTGCTCCAAACCGAACAAGACCGCCACAAGTAAGAACGATTCACTTCAGAGACCATGGTATAAAATGACACCAACACTTTTAATTTACCTTCTGATTGGCGGTGGCGTGGGTGCTGGGCTGGGATATTTTGGCAGTTGCAAATCCGGTGCCTGCCCGTTGGCGGCGAACTGGCGGCGCGGTGCATTTGTCGGTGCGCTCATAGGATTGGTGGTTTATTTGTCGTCCGGCAGCGGCAATTCCACGGCGATGAATCAATCCACTGCCAATGTGAAGCACATCACGGATGCGGACTTCGACGCCGAAGTAACGCAGTCGGCGCTGCCGGTGGTCGTGGACTTTTATGCAACGTGGTGCGGCCCATGCCGCCAACTCGCACCGACAATGGACAGCTTGGCGGATCAATACGCGGGCAAATTCAAGTTTGTCAAAGTCAACGTGGACGAGTCGCCCAAGTTGGCGCAGAAATATCAAGTTGAAGGCATCCCGATGCTGGTGTTTCTCCAGAACGGAAAAACGGCGGGAACCTCCGTCGGTTTGGTCGCGAAGGAAGATTTGATCCTGCGGCTGGATTTACTGTTGCAAACCAATACTCAACCCGCTGCCACCGGACGATGACCACTCCGCGCCCACAGCACCGCCAGAAACTTGACCAGTGCCGGGCTTTGGCTCCGGCCACGGATGCGTTGCAAATGGAGCGGACGTTGGATTTTCAAATCTTTCAGCGGGATAATTCCCAAAGAACCGGTCTGCAATTCCAAGGTGACAATCAAACGCGAGATAATAGCAATGCCCACACCAGCGGCGACCAAATTCTTGATCGCCTCCGGGCTGGCGAGCGACAGGAGCGGTTTGATTTTAAGCCGATGCCGGCGCAACGCCCGTTCCACCACGGCGCGCGTGCCGGAACCTTCCTCGCGCAGAATAAACGGTTCGCGGCGAATTTCCCGGACAGTCACGCGTCGCTGCTTCAGCAGTGGATGGCTGGCAGGCGCGATGGCTACCAACTCGTCTTTGAAAAACACGGTGGATTCCAGTTCCTCCGATTCCAACGGCCCTTCGGTCAGGCCAAGTTCAATCGTGCCTTCCAACAACGACCGCTGAATGTGTTCCGTGTTGGCAATTTCCAGTTGCAATTCGATTTCGGGAAACTGCCGGTGAAACTCCGCAATCACTGCGGGCAGCAGATAGCCGCCAATTGTCAAGCTCGCGCCAATGGCCAGCCGTCCGCGTTTCAAACCCCGGTATTCCTCAATCGCCCGCGCCGCGTCATTTTCCACCGAACGCCAGCGCGAGGCGTAATCCGCCAGAATTTCCCCCGCCTCTGTGAGCTGACAACCGCGCGGCAAGCGATCCAGCAGGCGGACGCCGAGCGCGTCCTCCAGTTCGGCGATTTGTTTGGACACCGCCGGCTGGCTTACCCGCGCTGCGGCGGCACCCCGACTGATGCTGCCAGCCTGGGCAACGGCGTGAAACAAGGCTAGATGATTCCGATTCATGGCATAACCATAAGCTATGAATAATATACAAACAATGTCTTTGTGGCATATATGCGATGAAGGCACTCTTTCATCCAGTATGAATGCCGTTCACCATGACCAACTGAAAAACACTCACCACCGTCCTGAATCCGCAACCCTGCCCGGCCATCGTGCAAAAGTCGTCGCGCTCGTTGTCGTGGTTATCTGCCTCGTGCTTTGGGCATCGCCGCCGACGGCACTGGTTGCCGGAATCCTGTTCGCGCTTTTGATCGGGCATCCGTTCGCCCATTGGAATCACAACGTCACCAAATGGCTGCTGCAAATTTGCGTGGTGCTGCTGGGTTTTGGAATGAACTTGCCGGTCGTGCTGCGGCTGGGACTCAACGGCTCGGTGTTCGCCGCCACCACCATCGGGGCAACACTGCTGCTCGGTTACTGGTTGGGGCGCAAACTCGCGCTGGACAGCAAAACCAGCACGCTGATTTCGGTCGGTACCGCCATCTGTGGCGGCTCGGCCATCGCTGCCGTGAGTTCGGTTATCGCGGCGTCGGAAGCGGAAATCGCCGTGTCCATCGGCACGATTTTTCTGCTGAACGCCGTGGCGCTTTACGTTTTTCCCCTCACCGGCCATTTGCTGCATTTGAGTCAGGCGCAATTCGGTCTGTGGGCGGGCGTGGCCATCCACGATATTTCCTCGGTGGTCGGCGCGGGCATGAGCTACGGGCCGGACGCATTGACAACCGCCACGGCGGTCAAACTGTCGCGCACGCTCTGGATTGTGCCGCTGACGCTCGCGTTGGCCTTCGGCCTTGCCCGGCGGAACCCGGCGGGCACGGGCGTGGAAGTTTCGCGACGGAACCAACATTTCAAAATTGCCGTGCCATGGTTCATCGGTTTTTTCCTGCTGGCGTCGCTGCTGCGAAGTTATGTGCCGGTCATTTCGACCTGGTCGCCGTTGCTTTCGGAAATCGCGCACCGAGGCATGATTCTGGTGCTGTTCCTGATCGGCACTTCACTGTCTCTCCGCGCGCTGCGGACGGTCGGCTGGCGAACGGTGGTAACGGGATTAACTTTGTGGCTGTTTGTCAGCATTGCGTCGCTGCTCGCCATTCTCCTTTTGAAACTGACAACCTGAACTCCACGCCATCAATGACCAGACAGCTTCTTATGAGATTCAGCAAAACCAATACCTTTGCCAGCAAGCCAAAAAACGGTTGGCAGGGCGCAAATTTAGTAGAACCTTAATCTTTTGTTATGGATGTTTTAACCCTCTCACGAATTCAGTTCGGCGCAACGATTGCATTTCACTACATCTACCCGCCGTTGAGCATCGGGCTGGGCATCATGCTCGTGCTGATGGAAGGCGCGTGGCTCAAGACCGGCAACAATCTTTATCACCAGATGGCGCGGTTTTGGACGAAAGTGTTCGCGCTGACTTTTGCCATCGGCGTGGCGACGGGCATCGTGATGGAATTCGAGTTCGGCACGAATTGGGCGACGTATTCGCGTTTTGTCGGCGCCGTGTTTGGCAGCGCGCTGGCGGCGGAAGGCATTTTTGCGTTCTTCCTCGAATCCGGTTTTCTCGCGGTTTTGCTGTTTGGCTGGGACAAGGTTGGACGCATGCTGCACTTTTTCTCGACGTGCATGGTGGCGCTCGGCGCGCATTTCAGTGCGGTGTGGATCGTCGTGGCGAATTCCTGGATGCAGACGCCCGCCGGTTATCACATCGTTGGCGAAGGAATGCACGCGCGGGCGGAAATTACCGACTTCTGGCAACTCGTTTTCAATCCCTCAATGCTTGACCGTTTGTTCCATACGATTTGCGGCGCGTGGTGCGCGGGCGCATTTCTCGTGGTGAGCGTCAGTGCGTGGTATTTGCTCAAAGAGAAACATCTGGAGTTCGCGCGCAAGTCGCTGAAAGTCGGTTTGACTGTGGCACTCGTTTCGACCTTGTTGCAAGCCGTCACTGGTCACAAAAGCGCGCAAGGTTTGGAAATAAATCAGCCAGCCAAGCTCGCCGCGTTCGAGGGACTTTATGAAACCACCTCCAATGCGCCGCTGGTGCTGGTGGGTTGGCCGGATGAGGAAAATGAAAAAGTCATCGGTCTTTCTGCGCCGGGAATGTTGAGCTTTCTCACACACAACGATTTTCACTCGCCGGTCATTGGGCTGAACGAGTTCAAGCCGGAAGATCGTCCGCCAGTCACGCCGTCGTTTTTGTTTTTTCACGCGATGGTCGGTATTGGCTTTACCCTGATTGCCGTGGCGTCGCTCGGCTTTTTATATTTTCGCAAAGGCACATTGCACGAACGCCGCTGGCTGTTGTGGATTCTGGTTTTCTCCGTGCTTGGCCCGCAGCTTGCGAATCAACTTGGCTGGTTCGCCGCCGAAGTCGGGCGGCAACCGTGGATTGTTTATGGTTTGATGCGAACGCCCGCCGGTTTGTCCGCCGTGGTGAAAGCAAACGTCGTTTTATCATCGCTGATTTTGTTCACGCTGATTTATTCGCTGCTGTTCGCCGTTTTCATTTATCTGCTCAATGACAAAATCCAGCACGGCCCGGATGACGCGGATTTGATTCCGTCCGGCAAACTCGCGCTGCCCACCAA
>Ga0182030_10007301_pt1 | contig 23086 bp, 23 predicted proteins | sample 812S3MmetaG_FD_121299 | JGI IMG/M metagenome (GOLD analysis project Ga0182030, IMG submission 121299) | Permafrost microbial communities from Stordalen Mire, Sweden - 812S3M metaG (Illumina Assembly) | ecosystem: Environmental > Terrestrial > Soil > Wetlands > Permafrost | place: Sweden...
ATTCGCCGGATGCGCGAGTTGAAACTGACCTTCGAAGAAGCGATCAGGACGACCACCGCCTTCTACATCGTGGAAAAGCAGCGCCGGTGCATGGTGCAACGAGACCTGTTCGAACAACTGGAACAGACACCGTTCGCGTGAGGTGACGTATGCCGAACTTCGTCGTGCCGCCCAGAGTACTGATTGATATTGACGAGCTGGCAGCGCGCCTGTCGATCGCCAAGGGCACGCTGTACAACTGGGTGTACCTGAAGCGAATCCCGTACCTCAAAGCGGGCCGCTGTCTGCGATTCGACCCCGACGAAGTGCTCGCTTCACTGCCTCACTCGACTACAATGGGTCTGGCTGGCAAGAGGTAGAAGGAGTCAATCAAAATGGCACTCTACCGACGAAAAGAAGCTGGCGTCTGGTACGCAGATTATTACGCGAATGGGGAGCGGATACAGCAGAGCACGGGCACAACCAACCGCCGCGAGGCGGAGAAGTTCCTTGCCCGGCGCACTGCCGCGATCGAGCGAGGGGAGTTCGCCAAGCCGGTCAGAATCCTGCTTTCCGAATTTGGTGAGCGGTATATCGAGTATGCGAAGACCAACAAACGAGCGTGGCGCAGGGATTAGCAAATGATGGCTCATCTGAACGCGGCGCTGGGGTCGATGCATCTCGGGGATATCGGCCCTTTTAAAATCGAGCGCTACAAAATCGATCGGGTGAAGAAGGTGAGTCCGGGGACCGTGAACCGGGAAATCGCGCTTCTGAAGCACATGTTCAATCTGGCGGATCAGTGGGGATTTTTCCGCGGCAGGAACCCAATGAAGGGAGTCAAATTCCTGGCGGAGAACAACCTGAAGTTCCGCTTCGTGACAGAAGCTGAGGAAGCGAAATTGCTCGGGCACGCGTCGCCGTATTTGCAGGACCTCATTGTTTTCGCGATTAATACCGGGTTCCGGCTGGGCGAGATTCTGAATCTGAAATGGGAGGAGGTGGACTTGGAAGAAGCGACCGTGCGGACGCTGGTGCGAAAAACGCAGCAGATGATCGATATGCCGCTCAATGATCAAGCGGCGCGTGTGGTGCGCGGCTGGAAAGGCATCCAGAAGGGGGAGTACGTTTTTTACAACCCTGAGACGGGTGCTCCATGGAAGGACCTGTGGCTCGGTCTCAAGAAGGCCTGCCGCAAGGCGGGAATCGACGGCATTACCTGGCACACGTTCCGCCACACGTTCGCGTCAAGGCTGACGAGAGCGGGAGTGGATCTGGTGACCGTGAAAGAGCTGTTGGGGCATTCGACCATCAGCACAACGATGCGATATGCACACACGAATCGTGACGCCAAAACGCGCGCCGTACGGCTGCTTGGCGTGCGTAGTGACAAAGCAGTGACACTGGGTATGGGGTAAACCAAAGTACCAGTGACAGTCGATGTAAGTATCGGGAAATGGTACGATTAGAAAACGGTGAGGTGCGAGAGCGGTTGAATCGGGCGGTCTCGAAAACCGTTGAACCTTCACGGGTTCCGTGGGTTCGAATCCCACCCTCACCGCCATTCATAATCAATAACTTACAGCTTCTCTTTTGCCCCGTCGGACAACGATGTTGCATTTTAACAGCATTTCCACAATTTCGCGGCAAGTATTTTCTATAACTTAGGGTTCCGTGGGTTCTCCAACCTACGAAGGCCATCCTTCGATCGACGGGATGGACAATTGCCCAATTTGACAGTTTGCGAAGCAGCGGGCGATGACCGACCTTGGTTCGCCCGGACCAGCCTATCGCGAATGCGTATTGCCGCACCACGATGTTATGTCTCGCGGAATCGTGACCGACCGCACGGTACTTCCCGTACTAAGTCTCTGAGATCCGGGCGTTTGCGGACACTCATTCGGCCGATTTGTGATATTTTTAACCGTGGTTCAAGGTTACTTCTACTTAGCCAGGGAGGTTGAACGTGATTAGGGCGGCGACGCGAATTGTTACCTTTTCTGTTGAACTGCTGATCTCGGTGACGGGAATTCTGGTCGTTCCCGGCGTCAACGCACAGACTCTCTCAAGACAGTTGCGGTCGCCGGCTCAATTGTCTGCGATTGTTCATTCCACTGCGGTTTTCATTGAGAACCACGGTCAGTTTGATCCGCGAGTCAAATTTCAAGCGAAGGTCGGCGGACAAACGGCCTGGCTGACGGCTGAAGGGATCGTTTTCGATGTCACGCGCCGCGCGGCAGATGAACCATCGAAAGACAACGTACCTGATATTCCGGTGCCCGACAGGTCCTTTCGGCCTCGGGAGACGCGCTTGCCATTGGTTCCTCGTGACGCTGCATCCGTGCCCCACACCCTCGACAGACTGGTCTTTTCCGAGGGTCTCGTTCAGGCCGGCTGTTGTTCGAAGGTGGAGGGCAGGGAGCCTCAGCCAGGAATTTACAACTATTTCCAGGGGCGCGACCCCTCCCAATGGCACACGAAGGTGCGCGGGTTCGCGGAGGTCGTATATCACAACGTCTGGCCCGGTATAGACCTGAGGGTTTACGGCAATGGACCAAACCTGGAGCAGGAATTTGTCGTCCGTCCCGGCAGCGATTTGAGTCTCGTCCAAGTAACATACCGGGGCGTCGACAACCTTAGAATCGCCCTGGACGGCTCGTTGGAAGTCGCGACGGCATTCGGCACTCTGCGTGAGACGAAACCGCAGATCTTCCAGCAAGCCGGTGGCAAGCGCGAGGCGGTTGACGGCAAGTACCTGCTGACAAGTTCGACATCGTATTCGTTCGATGTGAAATCGCGCGATCTGTCGGCCGAACTTGTTATTGATCCGACCTTGCTATATTCCACCTTCCTGGGTGGCTCGGCCGGCTACAACGGAGCCCCCGGAGATAGCCCATTGGGAATAGCCGTCGACGCCTCCGGCAATGCTTATGTTGGCGGCAATACCGCATCTTCCGATTTTCCAACTACTGTGGGGGTCTATTCCACCGCGTTTGTTCCCAACGCCGTTGGGTTCGTGACAAAACTCAATGCCACTGGCTCCGAGCTGATCTACTCGACATTTTTTGATACTGGGATAGCCGCTTTCGCCGCCGATTCCTCGGGACGTGCGTTCGTAGCCGGATTTACCGGGAACGCCTTCTACGGCAGTTTTCCAACTACTCCGAACGCCTACTGGCCGACAAACCCCAGCCAGAGTTGCACGCCATCCGCCGATATCTTCCTGACCGAACTAAGTACCGGTGGAAGCAGCCTACTCTACTCAACCTGTTTCAACGCAACTGTGAACGGAGGAGAAACCATCAGTGGAATTGCGACGGACGGCAACGGAAAAGTCTACATTGCAGGCAACGCGAGCGGGCCCGTTCCAACCACTTCGGGTGCTTACCAACCGTCGCTCCCGCCCCGGGGCGGGGGGCCCTTTATATCCGTAGTGGATACAACTGCTTCAGGTGCTGCGTCTCTGGTTTACTCCACTTATCTGGGCAATACATTTTCAGAAATTACCGTCGTGTCTGCCATTGCTGTGGATTCTTTCGGGAAATTTTACGTGACAGGATCGACGCAGATTGGCTTCCCCACCACGGCTGCGTCCTATCAACCCGCCCATGCCCCCTGTACTGTCCTGTTCGGCGCGCAGTACGGCAACTGTTACGACGCATTTATTGCCAAACTCGACCCGTCGTCGTCCGGATCTCAGTCACTTATATACTCGACCTACTTAGGCGGTCACGGCGACGAGTATCCAAACGCCATTGCCGTTGATTCTTCCGGGAATATATACGTGACAGGTCGCGTGCAGAATTACACCAGCGCCGACTTTCCAATAACGCCGGGAGCGTTTGAAACGTCGGGCAATATCTGGGTGTCCAAACTGAACGCCGGCGGTTCCCAGTTGCTCTATTCGACTTACTTCAATGGTTCCGCGAATGCAGCGGTCTCCGGCATTGCTGTGGATTCATCCGGAGATGCGTTTTTGGTTGGATATGCCGCGTTTCTTGGCCCTCCAGGCTTCCCGGTTACGGCCAATGCCTTTCAGCCGACATATGGTGGTGCGGATGAAGACGGTTACCTGACGGAGCTGAATCCTACCGGATCTGGTCTTATCTACTCGACGTACCTTGGTGGCGCCGACGACGATGCCGCTATTGCGGTCGCGTTAGATCAGGTCGGAGACGCCTACGTTACCGGCTGGACGGGTTCCGCGAATTTTCCCGTGACCCCAACGGCTTCCCAGCCGGCACTCAATCCGGGATCGACCTTTTGTGACGGCTGTTTCCCGGAAGACGCCTTCATCGTGAAGTTTCCGTTGGGCGTGACTCAAACATTGTCGATATCTTCAATCTCACCCACGTCGGGAGGAAACGCCGGGACCGTGACCGCCAGCATCGTGGGCGGAGGGTTCCACAGCGGAGCGGTCGTCAGTCTCGTTGGCGGTACAACGATCATTGGAAGTGCGGCATCTGTGAGCACGGAGGGTCGAACGATAGGCGTTACGTTTAACATCGCTGGCGCATCGGTAGGCTCGTACTCGCTGACCGTTGCCAATCCCGACGGCACCACGGTTACCCTCCCGAATGCCTTTACGGTGCAACAAGGAGGTGCTCCGAACATTCAAATGTCTATAACCGGCCTGGCGGTGCAGGAGGGTGACGGTGGCACCTCCACGAATTCCGTTGTGAACGTGATCGTGTCGAACAGAGGGAGTGTCGACTCGACCGGCACTCTAGTTCTAGAGCCGGTTACTGCGCCCTTCGCGCTAACGTCCGTCAGCCCAAACGGAGTCGCCGGTCTCACGTCGCTCACTGCGGGCTCGGAAGCCGTCTGGAGCACGCCACCGCTCGCCGTTGGTTCATCTCAGATCTTCACTTTGACGGCGACGGCCGCCTCCTCTCCCTCGACATCCTCGCTGGCTGCCAGCGCCTGCGTGATGCAAGACTTTCAGAAGCAGGCTTACGCCTTCTGCCTCGCAACGGACGCTTGCGAACTGTGCGCGCTAACGCCCTGCTCACCGGGTGACATACAGAAGGAACGGAAGGCCTGCAGCGACTGCGTGATGGCCGGGGCAAATTGCAGCGACGGGACCAGTTCTTGCCCAGCGGACATTCAGACCTGTCTCGCCGACTTAAGCAGCTTTTCGAGCTTAGTAAAACGAGGCATTAACAACGCGTGCATAGACGGCGTTTGTGGGTCGGGCCAGGTACCATTCGTGTTTGCAGTGGACCCCAACAGCATAGTGGGTCCTTCCGGGGTTGGCGGACAGGGCTGGGCGTCAGGAGCACAGTCTTTAGCTTACGGAATTTCTTTCAGCAACGAGCCCACCGCACCTGTTCCAGCTCAGCAAGTGGTCGTGACCCAGCCGCTTGGCGCAAACGTGAATCTGAACACGCTTACCCTGTTGGGAATCAACATCCCGAATGGAACCTCCTCCGTCCAGGTCTCAGTTCCCCCAGGCTCATTCAATCCAGGCGCTGGGCTGAACGACTTCACTACAATCGCAGATCTTCGCCCCGCGCAAAGTTTGCTGGTAAATGTGGACGCCGCACTTAATACGGCCACACGAACCCTGACTTGGACCCTTGGATCGATCGACCCTGCCACGGGCCTACCCCCGGTCAACCCTTTGGTAGGTCTCCTGCAGCCAAGCTTTGGAGGCAGTGTAGCGTTCACCGTCCTTCCCACAACGGGTCTCGCAACTGGGACTGTGATCTCCGACCAGGCAGCGGTGGTATTCAACGCAAACGCACCGTTGAGTACGACGACCTGGACAAACACGATTGACAATACCGCTCCAGTCAGCAAATTATCGGCCTTGGCGGCGACACAGACGACCTCTTGTTTCCGTCCGCAATGGACGGCGACGGATGTGGGCTCAGGCGTACAGGGAACAACAATCTTTGTATCCGATACCGGCGGAGCGTACACACCATGGCTGACCAACACGACATCCGCGTCCGCGATATATAACGGCGCTGCGGGCCACACCTACGCGTTCTACAGTCAAGCCACCGACTTGGTCGGGAACGTCGAAGCCCCACACACCGGCCCGGACGCATCGACCATAGTTCCAGCCGGGGCCTCGTGCAATGGCAGGCCGACGATAGCCGGATCGGTCGCCAGCAACGCGCTGTCGGGCACCACGGAAACGCTGACGGTGCAGCTGACGAACAACGGAGTGGGCAACGCCCAAAACATCAACATCACCTCGATCTCGCTGCGGACCCTGGTCGGTAGCGGCGCGGTAACGTTGTCCAGCCCTGCAACTCCGATCAGCGTCGGGAGCCTAGCTGCAGGGGCATCGGTCACGGAGACGTTCACGCTGAATGCCCCCGCAACCGTGAAAGAGTACTCCATCACTGAGGCGGGAACCGTTCAGGACGTCGCGGGCAACACATACAGCTTTTCGATTGCAGAGGCGGTGATTCCATGAACGTAATAAATCGAGCCGGAGGAAAGAAAGTGATTTCAGAAAAATGGATTCGGGCTGTCTCGCTCATGGCCATAGCCACAGCAGCGATGGTCGGCAAAGGATCGCTCTGTCGGGCAGACGATGTCCTCACGTTCGATCTGATTCCCGAGAGCGGTGATGTATCCGGTCCGGCTGGCTCAACCGTCGGGTGGGGATACTCGATCACGAACGAGAGCATTACGGATTGGCTCCTGACAACAAATCTGGTTTCGGACTCCTTCCTATACGGATCGCCAACCCCGCTGTTTGATTTTCCAGAAGTTGCGCCGGGGACGACGGCAACAGAGTCGTTCGATCCAGTCGGCTTAGCCGGTCTCTACCAGGATGTGTTGAATGCGTCAGCGCCGGCAGGCTCCTTGGACAGCGGGAACTTTGTACTCAGCGCGCAATGGTACGATGGCGATCCTTTCAATGGAGGCAATTTCATAGCGGACGCTCCCGACACGAACGCGGCGTATTCCGCCACTGTCACCGGGTCCGCTGTTCCAGAGCCGGGGTCATTCCTGTTGATTGCAGGTGGGTTGCTTCTTCTCGGCATACCCGGATTTTGGTCGCGGATCAGGAGCGCGGCATGCATGCCGTCCGTGCCAGGAGTTGCTCTTGCGGTGTTCTTGATCGCGGTTTTCTGCGGGACAGCTGCGGCACAGCAGGAACCAAAGGAGCCGGGTATTACTCGTGAGCAGGCGGACGACATTCTGTTGGAGCTTCGAGCCATTCATCAATTGCTGGATCGACAGGTTAGACAGGTTGCCCCTCAGCAGCCAGCGGCACCGGTTTATCCGACGACCGGCAAGCTTAAACTTGATGGCGAGCCCGCACGTGGATCGGCCAGCGCGCCGGTCACGATTGTAGAATTCACCGATTATGAGTGTCCATTCTGCCGTCAGTTCGAGACGACCACATTACCCGAGATTGTGAAAAATTATGTCGACACGGGCAAAGTGCGGTTAATCGTTCACGATTTTCCGTTGGACAATCACGCCAGTGCCATGCCCGCAGCCGAGGCGGCGCACTGTGCCGGCGATCAGGGGAAGTTCTGGCCCATGCACGATGGTATGTTCAGCGATCCAGGCAAATTGGGCACTGCGGACCTGATTGAGCGCGCTGACGCCCTGAAGCTCGACATCGCCGCATTCAAAGCATGTCTGGAGAGTGGGAAGGACAGGGCCGAAGTCTTGAAGCAGATGAAGGTGGCGTCAGACCTTCAGATCGTGGCGACTCCGTCATTCTTGATTGGACGGACTGTCGGAGACGTGGTTGACGGCTCCATCATTACGGGCGCGCAGCCGCTCAGCGTCTTTGAAGCAAAGTTGAAGGAAGCGGAAGCTGCTCGATAGTCTTTGCCGTGCACGGAACCGAGATAACGAGCACCCCTGTCTCTGACGCAACCCATCGGGCACAGTCGGACAAGCAACCCTGACATTGATGGCAACGGTGGCACCAGAGGGAATTCAGAATCTGCAAGGTACAGATTCCATGAACCCTCTGCGAGTTCGAATCCCACCCTCACCGCCAGTTTAGAATCAGTAACTTACCGATCGGCAGACCATCCAGCGTACAATGCGGCCAGATTTCAACAGCATTTCCACTGCTACCCTCTACGTATTTTCAATAGCTTACAGCTCAGTGGGTCAAACCTAGAACCCTCACCGCCATATTGCACGCTGGTACCCACGGGACGCTCCTCGGAGTTTCATGTGACTTGCGCGGCCAACCCATACCTTTATGGAGTACCGGTAGAAAGAATGTAGACCGCAGGCGAGCTTCAGCATCAAATTCGACAAACGGCGGACCAGCAGAAGTTCATGCGAATCTGTTCGATGCCGAGCACAATAAAAGAGCGACCAGGGAAATAGCCTCTGGAAAATCGCTTGAGATGTCATATTCGTGTGAGAGAATAACTGGAACCAAAGGAGGGCTGCCGTGCCTTTGCATCGATTTGCTGCTCTGCTCCTGTTTACCGTCGCGACGCCTTTCCTGCTTTTCGCCGACATCTACGTCGTCGATTTTGAGACCTTCCCGAACGGCACAGCGATACCTGATAGCACCAGCATCACTGCGCAATTTCCCGGCCTGACATTTACCGACACCACGGTTATCAATTCCGGCATCAGCCTCAACGAGTTTGAGTTTCCGCCGCACTCGGGCAACAACGTGGCCTTCGATGACGGTGGCCCGATATCTATTGCGTTTGCGACCCCTGTGCGCAGCTTTGGCGGCTACTTCACGTATGCAGAGCCTCTGACCCTGGCCGCCTTTTTCTCGACCACTCAGGTGGCGTCCGCCAGTTCTGGCTTTTCCAATAACGAAGCTCTCTCTGGCGATCCGGGCAGCAGCCCAAACGAGTTTCTCTCCGTGGTCTTTCCATCCGGCATATCTGAAGTGACGATCACCGGCGACCCGCTAGGCGGCTCGTTTACTCTCGACGATGCAACGATTAGCACCATCACACCTGAGCCAAGCAGCCTGATTTGGCTTGTCACGATTACGTTTGGGGGTTTGCTTCTCATAAAAGCAACCAGACACAGTAGGACACTGCAGCCATGAAACGGTACCAGTGCTTTCTATTTCTGGGACTGCTGACGATCCGCGCCCAAGCCGCACCAGCGATCGGATCGGTACGAGCTATCCCGACTACTGCTGTGATTGGAACTGCAACTGAGATCTCGGTGCAGGCTTCAATTACAGATCCATCACTGATCGCCGGTGGCGCGAATCTCCTTCAGCTAAACCCAAATGGCACAACGACAATTCTCGGGACCCTTCACGATGACGGACTGAATGGCGACGCTTACGCCGGGGATCATGTCTTCACACTTCTGGTGACCCTCAATTCATCCTCCGCCGCTCAAATCCAACTTGAGGTATCCGCGGCCTTCAGAGGAATGCTTCAGCGAGTGAAGGCGCCCACCATCAGCGTCTTTTTCCAAGCCGCCAACGCTCCGGGGCAATCTCTTGCTACCTTAGCTCAGAACTTGGCTGCGGGCAATATCGGAGCCGCCCAGCTCTTCTTCGTTGATTCCGACCGTGCAGGCGAGCTCTTTTCGGCTGTCGGCCTGTCCGGTATTCAAGCCCTGGGAGGTGCACTTTTGGCTGCTCAAGTTACTGCCTCCGGCCCGGATCTAAGGGTTTTCTCGGTACCCTGGGTCGCACCCAATGGCACCATTTTGCAGTTGGAAGTTACTCTCGAGCCAGATTTGAATGGTAACTGGCTCGTAGTAGCGTGGTGATGGCGACTAGATATGGGAGTCAGAATGTCTATACGAATACCACTTTACCTCGCCTTCATTGCCTCCGTGTCAATACTGCGTGCTCACGAGCAGCCTACTCACCAAAACCTGACTAGCGCAGCACTAAACTATATCAATGCAAATGACCCAATGCGCGCGAAACTCCTTCAGGCCTATGGCCCGAACATCATCAGCACCGTTTTGGCGGATGGTGCTTGGAATGAGGATAGCTACTTTCCTCCTTCACTCTTTCTGGGAAGGTTTTTTTTCCATTTCTTACCTAGCCTGAATGACTTAGGGCAATTTGGCTCGTGCTCCTCTGTAGACTGGGGGATCAACGCTTTGTCGTGTACGGCCGTCGGGAATGCTGTTGTTGGGGGTACCACTGTTACCGCTACGGATGATCACACTTGGAAGGGTGCCTTAGCGGCAGTGGACCAAGTTACGGGCGCTCCGACATTGCTAGGATGGCGGCACTTAGGATACGTGATTCATCTGCTAGAGGATTTAACCTCCCCACCGCACACGCGTAACTCTGCTCACCCCTGCGCGGGTGGTCTGTTCTTCTGCGATCCCTTCGAGCCCGACAACGAAGGAGTGCCGGTTAACTTGCCAAAGTCGGGTTCGGATTATGTCGGCGTTTCAAATCTGACTGGGCCACAGGACCTCTTCAGCCGGGTCCGGAATTATACGCATGACGGCTACTTTAGCGCCAGAACAGTGTTTGACACAACGCCGCCGATGCCAGTTGAGACATCCGAAGACCCGGACTATACCCCCGGCGGGGCCTACTACTATGCGAACTGTCTGCAAGTATCAATCGACGTTGGAACCTGTGCAGCGAGCGGCAGACGAATTGCGTTCAAAGGGTTGGCATACTACCTGCATCTAAAGTTCACCGGTCAGCCTGATCGGAAATGGGCCACGATCAACCGTACGGTTGCTCACGAGCAGTTTCAAGAGCTCGGTCCGGCCACGGTGAACGCGGTTGTTGCGTTAATTAGGTACTACGCCCCAATGTTAACGGTTACAATTCAGGGAAGCGGCAGTGTGGCGTCGAGTCCTGGTAACGGAATCAATTGCACCACAGGCAGCAGTCCTTGCTCAGCATTATTTGTCCAGGGCACACAAATCACATTAAACGCCAACCCTGGTTCAAAGGTTGCTTGGAGTGGAGCGTGCTCTGGCAGCTCCGCATCAGTCACTGTCACGCTGATTTCCGATCAGTCTTGCGTCGCGACATTTCAGCCAGGGGGCCTCACCGGCGATGTTATCTCGGGTAGCTATGATTACCCCGCCTTTGGCGTTCCTTATTACGCTTTCAGCTACTCGACGAACCCGGTCACTGTCTCCCCCAGCGGCGCTACGACGACTTTCAACATCAACGGTGGGCTCCCCTGTTGCGGGGCCGGGACTAACTTTACTGCTGACTTCACGGCCAACTCGCTAACCGTGACCGTGGTAAGCGGCGGAGGCGGCTTTTGCGGATGCGGGGCTTCCTTCAACGGACCGGTCTTCACTGTCACTTCCCCGCAGTCGTTCCCTGCCGTCAGCTCTGTCTCCAGTAACGTTATCGGGATTTCTGGCCGTGTAACCGCCACCGGCAGTACCATCGGAATCAATTTTCAGAGTCTTAACGTGCCCAATGGCTCTTACGTCGTCCTCAACTTCGGTCCGTAGTGAACCATAGTGATCCGCGGATACTTGCGCCGTCCGGGCGTCCTTCGTGGGGCGACCTGACGACGGAGCAGCTTTGCCATTTGGCAGGGGCCGGACGCTGCGGATGCCACGGAAAATTCACGGACGGCCCGCGTGAAACTGCAAATGTAGTCAGCGTGCAATAGCGTGCAATGGTCGACGGCGGCCGTGGTGAGTTTGGCGTTCTTGGCAATCTGGAATCTGCAACTTGCGGATTCCACATGCCGGTCCAGAGTTCGAATCCCACCCTCACCGCCATTTCAGAGTCAATAACTTACAGCCAAACCGTTGATCCATCGGGGCGAATCGGGTCATAAAGGTTCGATGCAACTCTACCGGAGGCATCGCAGGGACTGTAAGACCGGCCACCCGGAAGACAGCGCTTTCGGCGAATTCGAGGAGCGCGGTAAGGCCCTCAAACGGTACGACTGCCCGATCTTCGCCACGGCCAGCATCAACAAGCGCCGCAGGCGCCAAAGCACCAACCAGTGGGGGTGGGTTGCGGCGAAGGCTGTGGCGGCCGAGTGGGAGAAGTCTGAAAACTGGACCGCGGATCCGCCACCCCAGCCCGAATCCGTCAGCGCTAGCCCGGAAGCGCCGGCGCGCATCGAAATCGACGACGCGGTCAAGGTTTTTCTCACCAATCGCGAGGGAGCCAATATCGCTGACGCCACCCTCCGCAGTACCGAACATTCGCTAAACAAATAGCCGCTCACGCCGAGAATCGCGGATACGTCATGCTCGATGAATTCACGCGAGCAGACATCGACGTTTTCTATGCTGGCTTGAAGCTTGGCGTCCGAGCCAAGGCAAAACGGCTCGGCACGCTGCGGTCATTCTTCCAATCCTCCGTCAATCGCGACCGGCTTGAGAAGACACCGGTCAGCCCGGACTTGAAGCCCCCTAAGGGCGCCAGCAGCGTCGTGAACAAAGCACCGTTCACTGATGACGAGTTGCAGCGGATCATCGAGGCGTGCGATCGAAGGCTGCCTGTCCGGTGGACGAATTCGATTTCTTCCGGCGTCTGGACCGGGGGTGACCTCAAAGATTTCATCTGGACCATGATCTACACAGGCTTGCGCATCAGCGACGTTGCTCTGTTCGAGATGAAACGGTTCGTTTCACACTTCGTGCCTGCCAGTTCCAGTTGGATGAATCTGGCCGAGCGCTGGTTTGGCCACCTTGACAACAAAGCCATCAAGCGCGGTCTTCCTCAGCGTCGATGACCTTCAGAGCTCCATCGCTGCTTTCCTCGACGCCTGGAATGACGGCCCCAAACCCTACGTCTGGACTGCAACCCCGAAAAATCGCAGGCGACCGCGCGCGCGAAAGCAATCTAACACCCGAGAAACTGCGCGTATCAATGCCTATAGGCTGTTTGACGGCTCGGCCTGGAGAACACAAAGGTCGACAGGGGCGAATAGCCCCACCCGACGCCTGTCACAACTACAGTTTCTGGCCGAGGGGCGAGGGTCCGACTATCCGGACACCACCTCAACTTTCGGGAGATTCTCGCCGAGGCCCATCGGAAGTTTCCGCTTGCAAACCCGCGGCGGACCATACATAACGATATTTCGAGTTACCGGCCGAAAGCGCCGTCCCGCAGTGCATTCCGAAACAGGCTGCGGGTCTGGTGACTAAGACCAAAGAACGGTCAATGGCGAAGCTGAGTGCTGAATTTGCCTGTTTCGTACACCTCGCAATTGGCGCGCTCATGCTGTATTGCCGGCGCGCCCTGACGCGCCCGCAGGATTGTTTCCGGCATCACCCAGGGCTCGACGAATGAATCCGGATCTTCGATCGTCATGTTGTAGCGGATCTCATTTCCAATACGCGTGAGTTTCTCAATTATGTGCATGTCGGCGGAATGGAATAGGCCTCCTCGTCCCAACCACGTCGTATCGGTGAAGTTGGTCGAGTCGATAACCAACGTGTCGCCTTCCCATTTGCCGATCGAAAGCCCATAGTAATAGGCTTCGACCGTGTCCGGGCGCTTTCGGCCGTCGGTTGGGATGTCGCGGTATTCGTAGTTTCCGCCGCCGTAATCGGAATACTCGTTATAGAAGAAAATGATGTCAGTCGCGGTCTGGATAATGCGCGTTGGCGTACCCTGCCGCGGGAGTCCCAGCGGCTGGCAAGTCATGACTGGATCGTATTTGTTCGTCCACTGATCGAGTTCCTGAATCTTGTCCCAATACTCGGGTTTGTAATTGGGGTGACTCGGCCCAAAACGCGAGGGCGAGATCCACTCATAGTCCACCCAGAAGTTGTCTTGCGCGATTTTGCAGCCGACGTCGGGGTTGATTCCCCCGCCCGGCACCTGCGTTGGGCCACATCGGCGGTTACCATTACCCGCAATTGCAAGAGGGGCGCCACCCCAGTTTCCTGTCATATCCGGATGACCGTCGGCCAGCCGCGGGGTTGCGACGGATGCGGCCTGCGTCGACGGCGCCGGTGCATCGGCATTCAGTGTCCACTTGGGAGGCTGATTGGTTGGCTTGATCGCCGCCCTGACGCTTGCCGGAACCGGCATCACAACATACATCTGCCCGGTTTCCGTCAGCGTCGTCGTAATGTCGCGGACGACGGCGCCGTTCTGTTTCTCGATCATCCTGCCTGCGTAGAACGCCTCTGCCGGGTTGAGCGGATTGTTCCAGTCTTTATAGTCGCTGTAGGTGAACTCGTAAGTCCTGGCTCCCTGCTTCACGACCACGCGCTCCGCCATGAACTTGTCGTTGAGCATCGCGCTTGCGATTGCGTTGGGGACGCCCGGAATCGGGAAAGTCACCACAGGCTTTCCGCCTTCCCATGCGACGGAAGTCCTCCCGGCCTTCGAGACGTCAGCAGGTACCCGTTGCGGCCTGGGCGCCATTTCCGGTGGATCGCTGGTCCCCGCCATCGCGCCCTTAAACGCACCCTGCGGACTCGCCCACAGGCGAATCATCCGCTCCTCTACAGTTGCGGGCATCGGCGTCGCCTTGCCTTTACCGGGGACGAGTTCGGCGCCTGGAATGTCTTCGTCCCAGGTATACGCTCCACTGAGGACTTCGACATTGGAGCACGTCTGGCCATTGGGCCGGGTGCCCGTGTACTGAATCCGCTCGCCTGACGTCTGGTAGCTGATGCTGGTTCGATACTTCGTTACATTGCACGGCTGTCCGCCCACTTGAACGGTGCCCCTGCCCTGGTATTCGAGCGTCATGAGCAGGTCTCGTTCTTCGCTGCTTCGGAGCATGCCCATATACCAGGCCCAGTTGAAAAGGACTGCTTTCAGGTCCTTCGCACCGGCCGCAGGGGTATACAGCGGCGCGCCACCTCGACCTCCGCGGCCGCCAGCTCCAGGGCCCCCCTGAGCCGGCGCTTCAGGGGCACCGCCGCCTGCTTGTGCAAAGGCCCCGGCCGTCGCGCTGACCGTCAGGGCAAATGCGATCGCAATATTTTTCCCAAGTATCTTTCGTAGAACATCCATGATGATTCCCCTTCTATTTCTCTTCGCGCGCGATGGACCTGACCACTGCCGCAGCCGGTTGGCTCACCCTGTCCTGGATAAGACTGACCGCGCGTCTTCGCATGTGTTCTGGCCTCTGCGCGTTGTTTAGTCGTTCGGGTTACCGGCGGAGATCTGGATCACGCGCCCGTCCGGCATGATCACGGTCTTGAGGAAGCCCAGCGGACTGCCGTCCTTCGCCGGGAGGAACTTCACTTTGATGTTGTCGCCCGTATGGAGAGCGTTCGCTCCGGTCTTGCCGATACCACGCTGCGCCAGAGCCGTAGCGGAGCCGAGCGTCATGACCCATTCAGTCGACTGCCCGTCCGCGCCCTTGACCGCGAGAGACAACGAACCGTGGGGATTGGTGAACTTCACACTGGTGACAGTCCCTTCGAGCTCCTTATCGCTTTTCATGTCGTACACGCCCGCCAGGGAGTGATGGGCTTGCAGCAGGCCGGATGCCACGCAGACCGTCGCCACAAAACCCAAAGCTCGCTTGATCATTTCGATGTACCCTCCTCGGTTGCCGACCGGATGAGAATTTTATCACGATTTGTTGATGCCTCGATTTGAGCCTTTCCCTGCCGGCCTGCGTGGCCAGCGGGCCAGAATAGCGATATACCCGGTTAACGGCCGCTGACGGTGTCTTCAAGAAACCGGCGGCAGGCGTTTTCTTTACGATCCGCCAATCAGGTGCTGGTGGTTTTGGGCGGCCTGCTCGACCGGGTTCTTGCTCTTGTAAGTCAATCGTTGAGGACAGTTCCGGTTTCCATCAAGTCTTATCTGCCTGGTGCCGGCAGGAGTGCCTCGCGCCCCGGCGGGAGGTGTTGATCGACCGCATTCAGCATGAAGCCAACCCTGAAGTAGTCGCCCATGATCATCATCAACTGGACCGTGCGTTGGCGCCCGAAATGGCTCACCATCTTTTCCCAAAGTTCACTGCTGACTCGGTGTTCGCGAAACAACGCGCGTCCGAAAGTGATCAGCGTCGCATCTTTGTCGGATAGCCCCGCCACGTCCCTGTTGAACTTAACTACATCAATGACAGATTGCTCCAGGCCCTGCCGGCGACCCGCCGGCTCGTGCGATGACCATTCGTACTGTTGGTCGATCTCCCTTGCCGCAATCAGGACCGCAAGCTGAAAATATCGGGGACCTACCGGGCTCTTCTCTCCTGACGGGATACCGAGGTCGCGTTCCTTCGGGCTGTAGATCGTGACGTGGTTCGGTCCCGGACCCGGCGTGAAGCCCCTTGCGGCCAGCAGACGTCGCCCCTCCTCGTCCAGGTCTCCGGCGGTAACGGGGGGCAACCGCGAGAGCGTCACCGGGTCGATGTCTCGCGGCAACGAGTTCGGGGCCTGAGCGACCACCGGAAGCGCAGCAAACAACAGGGCGGACAATCGGATCGTCATAAAAGCCACCTTCCTTATCGTGACGACGTTACAACTTCAGGAGCCGGCGTCTTCGCCTCTCCCGGCAATAATGTGGCGAGCATATCACTCGTCGAGGGGTCTGGATTTTCGTCGCCGAATCTGAACGTGGCTGACTGGACACCCGTTGAACGCGCCGATGTTCAGGTGGTCAACGACTTCTGTACCGCATGGCCGGGTCATGATCTACCGAAGGTCCTTTCGTTTTTTTCAGGCGATGCAGTCTACCGGATGTCAGAGCGCCGGGAGCCTGCGAAAGGGCACCAGGCCGTCAGCGACAAGATCAATGGGTTTTTGCATAAGGTGGTCCGATTCGAAGTGCTCGATACATTTGCCCGCGGGCCGATGGTTTTCAACGACCGCATCGACCGCATCTCTGTAATCGGTCCACCCATCCGTCAGCTCCGCAGGCGCGGAAGAACATCCTTGCATCTTTCCAGCAGCCGATGTATGCGTTCTGCCCGGGAAGGATGAGATAGTGCTTACGGCCGCCGGACCTCTGGCTGAAGAGGGCGATCGTCGATCGTGCATCGCAGGCATCGAAACGCACTCAATTAGCCGTTCGACCTGATGGCGAGCAGGAATACACGGCTCTTGGATCCGCAATCCTGGCGAGGATAATGTGGGTTGTGTCGCGGCTCCTCTTCATCACCGAACATTTTCCTCCTTCGCTGGGCGGTGTCGCGGTCAGCGCGAATCGCATCGTCACAGCTCTGTGCAGTCTGGGCGTCAAGGTGGATGTGATCGCCTGGACGCGCGCGCTGCAGCCCGGTGTGGTTGAGTCGGGCGGGGAGAATCCACGAGTTTTCCGCCTCGGGCGATACCGGGAATGGGATACCACGTTTCCACATACGCTGAATTTGTGCGACTGGCTCTACGCCACTGCGGCGTACGACCGGATCTGGGGCCACTATCTGGCGCCCGCCGGTTTTTTCGCCGGGTGGGTGGGGCGCTTGAAGGGCACACCTTCCATTGTGAGCATTCGAGGCAACGATCTGGATCGCGATATGTTCCCACCCGGCGACTTCGCGCGCCTGCTCTGGACACTCGAACAAGCCACCGTCGTGACGGCGGTGACCGAGGAATTATCCCGCAAAATTACGGCGCTCACTGAGCGTAAGGACGTTGTGCACCTGCCGAATTCGGTGGATCACGAGGTGTTCCGGCCGGAACCGGTTTCCTCCGGCCTGAGGGAGCAGCTCGGCATTCATGCGGACGAATTGGTGCTTGGTTTTTGCGGTGAGCTCCGCGAAAAGAAGGGCCTGCGCGAGATTCTCGATGCGCTGCGACAGGTGCGCGCGAAGCGACCGGCCTGCTTGTTGATCATCGGTGAAGTGCGGCCGTCGCAGATGCCGAAGCTGTTTGAGTACACTGCGACCGAGCCGCTCGCAGCGCATCGGATACTGGTCACGGGCGCGCTGGCCGGAGGGCCGCGCGCAGTAAATCAACATCTGCAGCTGTGCGATGTCTACGTGCAGCCTTCGCTGTGGGACGGAATGCCGAACGCGCTGCTGGAGGCAATGGCCGCGGGGTGTGGATGCATCGCCAGCGACGCCGGCGGAATTCCGGAAGTCATTACTCCGGGCGTGGATGGCGTGATTGTACCCCGCTGGCAGTTGCATCGCCTGGCTGAAGTGATCCTCGAATGGGCGAACGCGGGCGAACAGCATCAGCGCAGAGTGCGGGAAGCGGCGCGAGCCCGGGTGATCGAACATTTCAACTTCGACCTGGAGCGAATGCGGCTTCGGAGCTTACTGTCGACGCCGGCCGGGAAACAGGTCCGCGTCCACGGACAATTAGGTCCGCAGAGCTTGTGACAGCTAACCGATCATCCCGCGATAGAGAGCGGTCAATGACTCCACCGAGTGCGCCCATGTATAGCGGTCCTCGACCAACTGCCGCGCATTCGAAGACAGGGTTGCCGCGAGTGTCGGATCGCCGCGGAGCCGCACGATAGCCTCTGCTATAGCGTCGACTGATCCGGGCCTGGCCAGCAGCAGGTGTTCTTCATGCCGCCCCAATTCGCGCACCACTTCTAGATCACTGGCGATTACGGGACGCCCCGCGGCCATACCTTCCAGAACCTTCAGCGGACAGCATCCCTGAACAACGTTACGGTCGTTCCATAACAAAGGCGCCAGCACGACGTGGCAGGCGGCGAGTTCTTCCGCAAGTTCCGCCGCCGACACAGGGGGACAGAGCGCGACTCGATCCGCCACTCCCAGCTTCGCAGCCAGTCGCGTGAGCGCGGCTATTCGCGCCCGGCTCCCGGTTCCCAGCACTCGAAGCGATACGGCGTCCACCTGGGCCACAGCGCGAATCGCCAGATCCACGCCCTGCCACGGCGAAAGTGTTCCGAAATAAAGGAGCGTGCATACAGCGGCGGGGTCTGCAGCGCGGGGACGAAACAGCTGAGTGTCGGCACCATTCGGTATGACCGCGATTCTCCGGCTCAGAGCCCCGCGCGACTTCACGAGAAAATCCCGAGTGACAGCGCTCGGCGTCACGATGTGATCCGCCGCCGCAATACACGCGCGTTCCTGCGCTTCGATCTTGCGCATTAACTCGCGATCGTCCTCTGAACCAGGGTAGCGGTATTTCAACTCGATGGACGGAAGGCCATTCACTTCGAATACGAGAGCCGCGCCGTTCCTGTGCCGGAGCACGGGCAGCCCTTCGAAAATGGAGCGGAAATGGATCACCTGAAGCTCGCGAGTCCGCAGCCAGCGCGTCACATATCCGCCGAAGCAGAGCGCCCGGTCGATGAGACTGGGGCCGAGCGCGGGCAGTTCCCAGTGGGCAACACCGGGCCAGCGCTCGAACGGGTCCATCTGGCCAGACGGCTCCGGCGGACGGGTGGACGCGGACACCGTTACCAGGTCGACTGCGCCAAACTCAGCGGCCAGGCCTCGCGCGAACGCCTCAATGTGAGTGGACGCGCCTTTGGGCGCAGGCACCTGATCGAACGATATGTAGGCCAGACGCGCCACGCTTTGTTAAGATAGCGCCCAGTGCCGGCCCTTCCCACGGCGATCGACCAGCATAAGCTCAAGAAGGAGTACATCTTCACCGGCCGCGGGACGGTGGCGGAGTTGGTTGCCGAGATGGACCGGGTCGCGATACTGGAAAAGAAACTCGGGACACGGGTTTCGCTCATACGCTGGTTCGCGCTCGTCGTGTTCTTATTGTTTGCTGCAGCTGCGCTGGTGGTTAGCAAGCTCATGATCGTGCTGGGCGGACTGGCGGCGATCGGCCTCTTGATCTACTCCCGAGTTGTCGCTTCCCGAATCATTCACGATCGCGTGGAATTTCTGCGCCGGATGCTCAACATGTTGAGCCAGGACTGCGGCCCCAAAGGGCGTTTTCAAGTGCTTCTGCAACTGCACGGCAAGCGCGAGAAGATCTCCGAAGGTCCGAATCCGCATGGCGGCGGCAGATTGAACGTGTTTCGGGATCCGTGGCTGACCCTCGGCGGCCGACTCAGCGACGGAACGGCCATTTCCGCATCCTGCGCCGATCTGATACGCCAGCGTGTTCGGAAGAATCCTCGCGGCAAGACGAAGACCAGAGAACGGCGGGCCTGCTTGTTGCGCGTTCAACTGAACTATAGCCCCGCACGATATGGCGACGCAGCCGTTACGGCGCGCAGTATCGAGAAGCCATTTCGCCTTCCCGACGGGGCCGAGATGAAAGCGTTCACTCCCACTGGCAAGGCTTTGGCCATGAAAACAGTTGTGAAAGGCGATCCGGCCGCGGCAAGTCTGCATGCGGCCGGCGAGGCCATGATGTTGGGAGCGTATCGCATCCTGAACTTATCGCGGCAGCGGATGCTTGCAAGCGGTGGTAAGAAGTGACTCCTGCCTGGCGATGCACGAAACGGGTCGGTTTTTTGTTTCCGCATCCCTGCGAGCGCTCATCGCCTGCAGGGTGCCCGGATTGCAGAAACGGCAGCATTGCCGACCCCTGGGCCAGTCGGACCGATCGCCGAGGATATGTGGACGATTATTACGCCTTCGATGACACGAGTTCGGATCAGCCAGGCGCGGTTTCCGAAGCCCCGGTCTTCGGCGGTGGCGATTCCGGCGGCGGTGGCGCTTCGATGGACTACTCCGATGCGGGCATCTCCCAATCTGACATCACCCCAGCGGACTTCACCGAAGCGGACGGTGCGAGCCTTGGAAATTCCGGCGAGGTCTTCGAAGACGACCTCTCAGCCAGTTGAATATCCTGATCTACGCGCTCGGAGGGGGATGGGGGCATGTCACGAGAGCTGCCGCGCTGGCTCGCGCGATCGGTCCGGCGGCGCGGGTGCGAATCCTCGCCAATAGCCCGTTCGTTGAAATCGTACAGGCCGCGATGCCGGAGCTTGGGATCGAAGCCATCTCGGCTGGAGAGGACGCTGCTTCGAGAATCGCGCGGGAAAAGCCGGGCGTCGTCGATGTCCTGGTCGTCGACACTTTTCCCCGCGGACTGGGGGGAGAACTGGCGACTCTGCTTCCTTCGCTGCGGGCGCGGAAAGTCCTGATCCATCGCGACCTCAAACCTGAATACGTGGCCTGGGCCGACTTGCGATCGTTCGTCGGCGCCCATTACGACCGTGTCATTTGTCCGGGCGAGAGGGGACCATTGGCAGATCTGGGGCGAGCTATTTACACAGCGCCGTGGATTGTGAGACCGCCCATTGCTGTCAAGCCCGGAGTCGACGTCATCGTGTGCGCCGGGGGCAATGCGGATGAGATGCCCTGGTATGGCGAAGTGGCTGCGCTGCTGGCACGCGACATCAGCGTGCGTTGCCTCGCGCCGGAGCTTCCTCACGGATGTCCAGCCGAATTATGGCTCCGTCATTGGCCGTCCATCGACTGGATCGCGAGCGCCGGAGCTGCGGTCGGCGGCGCTGGCTACAACACCGTTAACGAATGCCTCGCGTTATCCGTGCCGCTCGTCGCGCGACCCTGGCCTCGCAAGTACGATCGGCAGCGGTTGCGGGCTGAACAGTGCCGGAACGCGACTATCGTGGAAACGCCGGATGAAGCTGCGCGCGCGGCTCTGGAAGCGCTGGCGCGGCCGCGCATCCAGCTGCCGGCTTTCACGAACGGTACGAGCGCGGCCGCCGAATGGATACTCTCGTTGGCAAGGAGCCCAGGGCGACAGCCTGACCCGGTTAAGTTCCGACACGAGAAGTCTTAGAAAATCTTCAAAGGCTCCCAGCGGTCGCGCAAAATTGTTTCCGATATGAGCGATCGCATCGAACCCCGCTTGGGGGTCGGGCTCTCATAATCAAGCGCCTTTCATGGTTGCCAGCAAAACGGATACTCGTGGGTCATCGAGCAACGCTGTAGCCGCGGCTTAGAGCCGTCCAGTGTCTTGCGCCCGCATGATATAGTCTCCGGCTAATGAACCGAACGCTTGGTCTGCGCCTGGCCGCGCTGGCCGTATTTATCTGGATCTGCATTGCCTGGACGCAAAATCCGCAGGCGCCGGCTACGTTGGCCAATCGAAAGCTGGCAGAAGACCTCTATGTGATCGCTCTGGCGAAAGGTGTTGGTGGCGGCAATATCGCGGCTTATCTTACGGACCAAGGCGTCATTCTGGTGGACGATATGTTCGACCGGGATTACGCACCTATCATCGAGCAGGTGCGGTCGCTGACCGATAAGCCCATTCGGTACGTCCTTAACACGCATCAGCATGACGATCACGCCGGTGGCAACGCGAAGATGCTCGCGTCCTCAGCTGAGGTTATCGCCAACGAGAATGTCCGCTCCAACATGCTTCGTCTAAACCAGCCTGGCCTGCCGCGGGTCACCTTTTCCAAAGAGATGGACGTGAATCTTGGCGGCAAGGAGGCTGTCGCGCTGCACTTCGGCCGCGGACACACAGGCGGCGACTCCGTCATCTGGTTTCCAGCGCGCAAGGTGATTCACACCGGAGACCTTTTTCTGACGAATCCGCCGCAGCCGTTCATCGATTACTCAAACGGTGGAAGTGCGCTCGAGTGGACGAGCACACTCGACGAAATCCTGAAGCTTGACTTTGATACCGTGATTCCCGGACATGGGCCTGTTTCAGATCGCGCCGGGCTGCTGAAATTCAAAGCGGACTTTGAAGCCATGCGAAGCCGCATCCGCGGTATGGTTCAGAGCGGCAAGAGCAAAGAAGAGATCTCCAGAACGCTCGTAACCGAGTTTCACTGGGCGGACGGCGGCCTGGCGGTCCAGCAGGTCGATGCCTTCATAGCCGAAATGAAAAAATAGGCGTTGCCCGTAGTGATCGGGCGCGGAGCTCGGTCACCGGTGTGCTCCGGTTTCGCCACCCGATAATGCGCCCGACGCTGGATTTTGTCGCTCCGGTGCCGGGAGGGTTGTTCATACCAGAAATGGGTACCCGCGCCGGCCGAAAACTCTGTACGAATGGCAGGTTAACCCGAGGCCTCGACCTGGCCTCCGCTCGCGGACAGCACCACGTGGACTATGATCAGCGCGGCGGCAGCTTGAACACCCACAGCGTCGTACCGCCCGCGGGGTTATCGATCTCCGGCGTCAAGCTGGACGAGGCGGAACTGAGCGGTCCGCCGCCGCCCGCTACCACCGCGACATATTGCTCGCCCTGGACACTATAGGTCACGGGCGACGAGTTAGGGGCCGCATTGAGCTGAGTCTGCCAAAGGAGCTTGCCGGTCGCCGCATTATACGCGCTGAAGAAACGGTCCAGGGCCCCTACGAACACAAGGTTCCCCCCAGTCGCCAGCAACGAACTGACTAAGGGCGCGCGCTGCCGGTGAATCCATAAC